>WBZO01001818.1_pt1 | contig 31119 bp, 24 predicted proteins | sample 5204261 | NCBI WGS metagenome assembly WBZO01 (sample SAMN12412400, study PRJNA552823) | activated sludge metagenome | isolation source: activated sludge from anammox sidestream of wastewater treatment plant... | place: USA: North Carolina | collected 2017-09
ACATCTCCAACCACTACGTCATCATCGGCCTGCTCATCGGCGGCCTCATCCCGTATCTGTTCGGTGCGATGGCGATGGAGGCGGTCGGTCGCGCCGCCGGTGCGGTGGTCGAGGAAGTGCGCCGGCAGTTCCGCGAGATCAAAGGAATCATGGATGGCAGCGGCAAGCCGCAGTACGACAAGGCGGTGGATCTGCTGACCAAGGCCGCGATCAAGGAAATGATGATTCCCTCGCTGCTGCCGGTGCTGGTGCCGATCGTGGTGGCGTTCGGTTTCCGCTGGCTCGGCGGCCCGCTGGCCGGTGTGCAGGCGCTGGGTGGCATGCTGATCGGCACGATCGTCACTGGCCTGTTCGTGGCGATCTCGATGACCACGGGTGGTGGTGCCTGGGACAATGCCAAGAAGTACATCGAGGATGGCAACTTCGGCGGCAAGGGTTCGGACGCGCACAAGGCGGCCGTGACCGGCGACACCGTCGGCGATCCCTACAAGGACACCGCCGGCCCGGCGGTCAATCCGCTGATCAAGATCATCAACATCGTTGCCCTGCTGCTGGTGCCGCTGCTGTAACCGGCATCGTGCAGGCGCATTTGACGACGGCGGCCCGCAAGGCCGCCGTCGGCATTTTCAGCGTGGCGTGGATGGGCTGGAATGCAGGTCGCCGCATCAGTCGCCGTAGTCGCCCCCGAACTGATCCGCGAAGATCGAGTCGGTGCCCAGGAATCGGCTCACCGTGGCATCGCTGTCGCCGGCATTCCAGCGACGTGATCCCGTGAGCAGGATCTGGTCGTGATCCACCGCCAGGCCGGCAGCCGTGGCTTCGGGCGCCTCGTCGGGCGCCGCGCTGTAGGTCATGCTGTAGCCAGCGCGGCGCTGGGTTCCGGTCGAATTCCACAGGGCGATGAATTGTCGCTTGGTGTAGGCATCGTTGGTGAAGGGCGGGCGCTGCCAACCGTCGTAGGCGATGACCAGGTCACGGTTGCCGGCCCGTTCGCCGATCGCGCTCGGACGGATCCATTGGGTACCACCGAACTGCGGGTTGCTGGGTGCCTGCACATATCCGCACAGACCGCCGCCACAGAAGCCGGCGTCGAGGAACAGCGTGGCGCTGACGCGGCCCAGCAGCAGTTTCGGAAATGCGGCATCGTCGCTCTGCGACCAGCCGGCGAACGCGATCTTGCCGTTACGCAAGAGCGTGAGCGCGGTGATCTCGTCGCTCCTGGGCGAGAGCGTGTCGTCCAGATGCACATCCAGCTGGTAATAGCTGGCATTGGCAGGGTTGATGCGCAGGATCAGCCCGTCGCGGTTGTTGGCGAAACTTTCGTAGGAACCGGCCAGGTACAGGTATTTGCCATTCGGATGATCGGCGGGCGTGATGGTGCTGGCGGTGATTTCCGGCGCGTAGGCATAGCCGTTGAGCGCATACCGCGCCTTGCCGTCATCGGAAAAGCTGGTGTCGAGAGAGCCGTCGGCTGCATTGAGCTTGGCCACGCCGATCGCATATCCGTTGTCGCTGGCAATCTTGCCGGCAACGTACAGGAAGCCATCCGGATCGAAGGTGATGGTCTGCGCGCTGTCGGCCTTGAGTCCGCCATGGTCGAACGCGACATAGACGACCGAGCCGCTGGGCCAACCGGCGCAACGGCCGTCGACCGTGGTGAGGTCCAGGCACAACACGGCCATGTCGGTGTCGAGAAAGCTGCCGCGAAGCTTGAGGCCGGCGAAGTACACCCGGGTGTAATCGACCCCGAGCATGGCGCTTTCGGCGCCAAAGGTTGCGGCATTGATGCCATCCCAGTTGGGCAGGCTGAACTGCTTCCAGCCATCGTCGCCGAACTGGGTAAGTGGACTGCCGTTGCTGTCGAGCTTGAGCACGAGGGCGTCGTAGTAGCCATCGGCGCGACGTTGCTTGACCAGGGTGTAGGAGAACTCCGCGAAGGACAGATTGGGGGGCAGGCCGGTCATGCCCCATCCGCTGGCCACGGCCAGTCCTGTTTCCTTCGGCGTGCCAGCGGCGCCGATCCAAAAGGGTAGGGACCAGATGTTGTCGAGATCGCTCATCGGAGTGAGCGCGCCGGCATCGTCGGGTTGCAGCGCAGAGGCTGGTGCGGTGGCAGCGGCGGTTTCCTTGACGACGGGCTGCCACGGATCGTCGGCGAGCGCCGGCAATGACAGGGCCGGCGCGGCGGCGATGACGGCAAGGGAGAGCATGGGGCGTTTCATGGAGACTCCTGGATGACATGCACGAGCTGCGGAGGAATGGCTGGCCATCGGGCCGGCTTTCCAGCAGGTACGCGGGAAATCGAATGAAACCGCCAGCGGCATGCCCGCATGTGCGGCGACGGCCGGACGAGGCGGCGCGCGGCACGGCATGCCGTCGCAGCGATGCCGTGGACAGGGCGGAGCGTGTCAGCGCCGCTCAGGCCTGCGCTCGCCCGGGCAGGCCGGCCTGGAGCATGGTGGACGCGGGTTGGGCGCCGCTCCCATCGCGGCGGCACGGGGCGAGGCGGAACGCCGTCGGCACCGTTCGATCCGCAGGCTACAGTTTGAGATGGAGGTGGCGACGATCGAGCTTGCGCACGATCAGCCACCACAGGGCGACGAAGACGAGTGCCCACACCAGCGAGGCCATGCAAGGCCCGGCCGCGGGCGTGATCCAGCGCGCAACCAGATTCTGGTACAGGGGTGCCTGCCATCCCATGCCCGGCAGCACCACCTGCAGGCATTCCGATCCGGCGTAGGCGAGCAGCGCATTCGTGCCGAAGCGGCGACCCAGCGGCGGCCAGCCGCGACGGTCGATGAGCCAGTGACATGCCAGCAGCGCCAGCGCCGCCCAACCCGCGCACCACAGCGCGAACGAGGGCGTCCACAGATTCTTGTTGAAGGGCAGCCACATCGAGCACAGCCAGCCCAGCGCCAGCGCGGTCAAAGCCGCCCATGCGATCGCGCGCACGCGCCCCGCGCGCAGGGCGACACCGGCGCACAGGCCGAACAAGGTGGTGGCTATCGCGGGCAGGGTGCCGAGCAGGCCTTCGGGGTCGTGGCCGCGACCACTGGCTGCGTCGATCGACCACACGCCGCGACCGAACACCGCGCTATCGACACGGCTGACGATGTTCACGAACGGGTCGAGCGTGCCGCCGGCGAGCAGCACGAGGGCATAACCCGTCAACAGGCCGATGGCGACCAGCCACCAGGTGCGTGGCCGCGTGCCGATCGCCAGCCAGGCGACCACGGCGAAGCACACGCCGATGCGTTGCAGGACGCCGGGCCAGCGCATCAGCCGCCCGGGCAGCAGCCATGCGGCCAGGGCATTGATGGCCAGTCCGAGCAGCACGATGCGCAGGGCGCGCCATCCGATCGCGCGCGCCAGCACGGCGGAGGCATCGCCGCGTTGCAGGCGCGGCAGGATCGACAGCGCGATCGACACACCGACGATGAACAGGAAAAACGGAAAGATCAGATCGGTCGGCGTGCAGCCATGCCAGACGGCATGCTCCAGTGGCGCGTACACGTAATCCCAATCGCCGGGATCATTGACCAGCAGCATGGCCGCGACCGTGATGCCGCGCAGCGCATCGACAGAGGCCACGCGCTGCGGCTGGAGCGTCATGGTGTCGTCCGCGGCTGCAGCGTGCTGCGTGCGAACACGTAGAGCGGGCTGCCGGCGGGCGTGGCGAAGGCCAGGCAGAGATCGTGCACGCCGCTCTCGGAGAGCGGAGCGTGCAGCGTGAAGCGGCGTTCGCTGTGCAGCGGATCGGGCAAGGGCAGGCTGGCCAGGCGGGGGCCGTCGCAGCGGTCACGGTACAGGCGCAGTTCGCCGTGTGCGGTTTCCGGTGTTCGGCGCACGACCAGCTTGGCTTCGTCGGCCAGTTGGTAGTTGTCGGGCAGTCGCGCGATCTGCAGTTCGATGCCGGCGATGCCGTCGAGCGGCGCCTGGGGCCAGACCTGGCAGGCGTTGAACAGCGGCAGGGTGTACACCGGCTGCAGGCTGGTGGCGTCGGGAGTGGGCTGCACGCGCAGACGGAAATCGCTGCCCGGGCAGTTGTGCAGATCGCCGCTGCCGCGGGTGAGCCACGGTGCGCGATCTATGGTGCGCTGGCGCGGCGCCGCGAGCAGGCGCTGCGCGGCGTCGTAGACGGCAACGCGCACGGTGACGGGTGGGTCGATCTCGAAAGGCTGCCGGTAGATCGGTGCGCTGACGCCTGGTTCGCTGCCGTCGATGGTGTAGCGCAAGGTACCGAAGTGGCTCTGGTTGGACAGGGTGACGCGACGCCTGCCAGGCACCACAGCCCTCTCGTCATCGAGCGCGATGGCCGGGGCGAATGCGCTGTCGGCATAGGCGATGCCGGCCCGCCGGTAGCGGGCGAGCTGGGCCGGCATACGCTGGAGAAAATCGTTGAAGTCGCGCGTCTCGCGCGGACTCCATTGCACTTCGGCCAGCGCGGCCAGGCGCGGAAACACGGCGTGCTCGATGTGCGCGAAGCTTGGCATGTGCTCGCTCCACACATTGGCTTGCGCTCCCAGGACATGCCGCGCCTGCGGCGCAGTCATGCCGGCATCGACCGGCTCGAAGGCGTACAGGTCGGCCAGGGTCTGCACTGGCAGACGGCCGGTGAGTTCGTCCTGCCGCGTGCTTTGCAGATAGTCCAGATACAGCTGCGGCGCCGGCGACAGCACCACGTCATGCCCTTGTTGCGCGGCCTTGCGCGCGCCCGCGCTGCCGCGCCAGGACATCACCGTGGCATCGGCAGGCAGCTTGCCGTCGAGGATCTCGTCCCAGCCGATCATGCGGCGGCCATGGCGGGCCAGATAGCGCCCCAGGCGCTCCATGAACCAACCTTGCAGCTGCTCCTCGCTGGTCAGTCCCAGGGCGCGCATGCGCGCCTGCACGGCGGGTGAGGCCTTCCACTGTGTCTTGATCGCCTCGTCGCCGCCGAGATGGATGTAGCGCGAGGGGAACAGGGCCATCACTTCATCGAGCACGTGTTCGAGAAAGTCGAAGGTGGCTTCGTCGACGTTGTAGAGATTGGGCAGCACGCCCCAGTCGGGCGATACCGCCAGCCGCTGCGATGTGCTGCCCAGCCGCGGGTAGGCTGCAATCGCTGCCGTGGCGTGGCCGGGCAGATCCAGCTCGGGCACGATGTCGATGCCGCGTGCGGCGGCGTAGCGCACCAGGTCGCGGATGTCCTGCTGGGTGTAGAAGCCGCCGTAGGGCGTGACGACGCTGCCACGGCCATCCTGCGGCGGCGTGCGCCAGGCACCGATGCGGGTGAGTTCGGGATAGCGCCGGATTTCGATGCGCCAGCCCTGGTCATCGGTGAGATGCCAGTGCAGCACGTTGAGTTTGTGCAATGCCATCTGGTCAATGAGTCTGCGGATTTCGGCCGGCGACTGCAGATGACGCGCCGAGTCGAGCAGCAGGCCGCGCCAGCCGAAGCGGGGCGCGTCCTGGATGTGCAGCGCGGGCAGGTCGCGCACCTGCTCCCCGCGCGTGAGCAGCTGGAACAAGGTCGCCGCGCCGTGTACCAGGCCGCTGCGCCCGCGCGCGCTCAGGCGCACGCCGTCGGGCGCGATGTCGAGACGATAGCCTTCTGCCGCGGTGTCGGCGTGCGGGTCGCGCAGCAGGCGGATCATCGGCTGCCGGCCATGCGCGTGGGTCAGGTGCAGGCGCGGCCCGTCGACTGCCTGCAGCGCGGCGAGCAGGAAGTCGGCGGCGTCGCGGGCTGCGGCATCGTCGGCGGCGACGAACAGTGGCGTGTCACCGGCGAGTGGAAATCGACCGTCGGCGCGTTCGATGTGGGCCGGCCGCGGGATCAGCGGCAGCGGTTGCGCGGCGAGCACGGACGATGACGCCAGGGCGAGCAGCAGGGCAAGCAGCGACAGGCTGGGGAGCGACATGGGATCTCCGATGACACGGCAGGCGGAGCGGTACGGTGGCGCCAATCGGCAGCGGGGCTGGCACCAGCTCGCATCTTGGCAAGCCCCGGCGGTTTTTGCAGCCCCATGCGGGCGCGGGGCGGACAGGGCTTTAAACCCTGATGCGGCCGATGGCATCTATGCCTGGGTTCATCAGGAGAATCCGCCATGCATCGATCCACGACCACCGCGCTGTTGCTCGCCCTTTTCATGCCGGCGCTGGCCGGCGCCGCTCAGGAATGCAAATTCAGCGCGCAGCGCGATTTCGACGTCGATGCAGCCGGCCTCAAGACACTGGCGCTGGACCTGGGATCGAGCGATGCGCAGGTCGAAGGCGTGGCCGGTCTGGGCAAGGTCGAAGTCCGCGCGCGCGCCTGTGCCTCGCGGGCCGAGTGGCTCGATCAGCTCACCGTCGAGCAGCAGCGCAGCGGTGAGCGTCTGAGCGTGACGCCGCAGGTGCGGCACGACGCGCTCAACTTCAGCCTGGGAGGATCCAGCTATGCGTGGATCGACCTGCACGTGCGCGTGCCCGCAGCGCTGGCCATCGACCTCAAGGCCGCCTCGGGAGATGCCAAGGTGCACGACGTGGCGGCCCTGGACTTTGATCTGGCTTCAGGCGATCTGCAGGTGCAGTCGGTGGCCGGCATGCTCGCGGGCACGCTGGCCTCGGGCGACATCGAGGGCCGCGACGTGGGGGCGCTCGATCTGCGCCGCGTCGCCTCGGGTGATGCGCAGCTGAGCGGCGTGCGCGGGGATGCGCGGGTTGGCGCCGTCGCTTCGGGCGATGTCACGCTGACCCAGGTCGGCGGCGGCGTCACGGTCGGTAGCGTTGGCTCCGGCGATCTGCGCCTGACGCAAGTTGCGCGCGATGTGCACATCGATCGGCTGGGTTCCGGCGATGTCGACGTGCAGGATGTGGGCGGCGATCTGACGGTGCGGCACAAGGGGTCGGGCGATCTGCAGCATCGCAACGTGCGCGGCAAGGTCGAATTGCCGAGGCACGCCACCGAGTGAGGTGCGGCATCAGGGCGTGATGTCGAAGCCGTCGAAGAACAGGCGGTCGGTGACGACCTGCACGACATGGGGGACGCTGGCGAGCGCGAGTGGCAGGTCGGCGGAGCTGATCGCGCCGTTCTCGTCGACGTCCAGATACAGCGAAACCAGCAGGTCGTAGCTGCCTGCCGTGCTCGCCGCAGGCACGTCGAAGGTGCGCGCGATAGATTGCGTGCCGGGAGGCAGTGACAGCGCTGCGTCGTGCGCGCTGTCGTCGAGGTAGCCAACCCCGCTGCGATACAGGCTGGCGCCGATCAGCAGGTGGCTGTGCGGGGCGCCGGCCGCGTTGCCCGCCGTGGCACCGATCTGCAGCGAGGCGCCGGCATCCACGCTGGCCGGCTGCGCAGTGAGTACGCTCAGGGTCAGGGGCGAACTCATCTGCGCATTGCGCAGGCCGCTACCGGCGCCGTTGTCGTTGAAATAGTGATCGACGATCCACGGCCAGCGCGGCGCGCCGGCATCGATGGCCCAGCGCTGCGTACCCCATTGCGACATGCCGCGACCATGGCCGAAGCAGCCATGACCGGCACCGACCGCGTCGGCGAGGCAGGGCCAGTCGTTGGCCGGCGAGCCGGCATAACCATTGCCGCAGGACAGGTCGTTGTTGCTGCAGGAGAGTCCGTCAGTCGGATCGTCCCAGCTGTTGTTCTCGGCCGAATATTCCGCCGCGGCCGCTTCACCGTTGCCGCGTGTGAGCAGCAGTCCCGGGGTGCGCGCGATGGCGTTGTCGGTGTTGCTCGAAGTCAGGGCGTCGTTGACCTGGCAGCAGGCGCTGGAGCAGATGTCGAAGGCGGCGCGGATCGGGTGCGCCACCCGCCAGGCGCCATAGCTGCGATAGGCGACGCTGCCGGCACGCAGGCTCTGGGTGTTCCAGCTGGCAATCCATTCGCTGTCGAGGCCGCGACGCACATAGGTTTCCAGCGGCAGCACGCAGGTGTTCGTGCAGCTGCCGGTGCAGCAGGACTGGGTGCAGGCGGCGTCGGCGTAGCCGACGCGGATCGAGGCCGGCGGCGCGAGTGCCGGTGCCAGCAGCGAACCTTGCGGCAGGCGCATGCGCGGCAGCGGCGACTGCGCGGGTGAAGTGGCAGCGGCGGCGACCGCACGGTCAGCGCGATCGAGCGCGCCCACGACGTGCAGCGAACGGCGCGGTGCGCCGTCCTGGAGGGCGATGAGCATGCGCTGCGCGCCATCGACGCAGGGCAGGCCGGCGTGTTCCTGTGGACCCAGGCCATCGGCTGCCACGCGCAGGGTCGAGCGGCGCGACGTGTCATCGCAGGCCGGCAGCGGGATTTCGAAATAGCCCCGGGCATCGCTCAGTCCCTGCTGGCCATCGATTTCCAGGCGCGCACCGGCCACGGCTGCGCCATCGCGGTCGCGGCGCACGTAGCCCTGCAGCCAGCGGCTGGCGGGATCGTCATGCACGCGCTGCGTCATGCGTGCGAAGGGCGGCGGCGTGGTGAGCGGGTCGAGCAGCAGGGTGAGCGTGGGTGCGCCGGCATCGAGCTGGAAGACCAGGTCGTGGTGATCCTTGGCGCGCGCAATGGCGCGAACCGTGTGCGCGGGGATGTCGAACGCGCGTGGCACGCCGTCGATGGCAATCTGTCGCACGCCATCATCCTGATATTCGATCGAGGCTTGCAGCGGCGCGCCGGTGAGAGCGTCACGGGCGGCCAGCTCCACGGCGGGCAACGTGCGCGCCAGCAGCAGGCCCGCGGTCAGTCCGGCGATGCCGGCCCATGTCGATCGATGCATGCGATGTTCCCCCCGACGCAACGATACGCCGCCGTGCGGGGTTTGCCGAGCTGCAGGGCGTCATCCCGGCATGCGACACTCGGACATGCAGATCGAAACGCTCACTTTCCGGCAGATGCCGTGCCTGCGCCTGCAGGCCAAGGGCGCCAGCGCACTGGTCGCCCTGCAAGGCGCGCAAGTGCTGTCGTGGATCGCCGCCGATGGCCGCGAGCGCCTGTTTCTGGGCGAGCGCGCGCAATTTTCCGAAGGCGTGGCGATCCGTGGCGGCATCCCGGTGATCTTTCCGCAATTCGGTGCGCGCGGCCCGCTGCGCAAGCATGGCTTCGCGCGCCTGCGTCCCTGGCGTTTCGCGGGCAGGCATGCCGATGCGGCGCAGTTCGAGCTTGCCGGCGCGGCCGACGATGGCGAATGGCCGTCGGCCTTCAGGGTTCGGCTGTGTGTCGAGGTGGAGGCCGACGCACTGCGCGTGGCACTGCAAGTGGACAATGCCGGCGAGCAGCCTTTCGAGTTCAGCGCGGCCCTGCACAGCTATTTGCACGTGGAGGATGGCTGCGCGGCGAGCCTGCACGGTCTGGGCGGCCTGCATTACGAAGACAGCGCTGCCGGCGGTGCGCCGGGCGTGCAGCAAGCGCCGACGCTGCAATTCGAGGGCGAGCTCGATCGCATCTACGGCGGAGCGACGAAGCCGCTCACGCTGCATGACGGGCCGCATCGCCTGCGCATTGCGCAGACGGGATTCGCCGACGTGGTGATATGGAATCCAGGCGCCGCGCTGGCCGCGCGCATTGATGATCTGGCGCCGGATGAATATCGCCGCTTCGTCTGCGTCGAGGCGGCGCAGGTGCTGCAGCCCATCCAGCTGGCGCCGCGCGCCAGCTGGTGCGCGGCGCAGCGGCTGTCGATCTTGTGTTGAGCACCCGGTGCGCCGCTTGCGTGCATGCAGGGCGCCACCGGGCGGGCTTCATTCGCGGCTGTCCACGCGGACGTGGGCGCGGAGCGAGTTGGCAATGAAGCAGCGGGCGTGGGCTTCCTCGTGCAGGGACTGTATTTCCTCGGCCGAAGGCGCGACCGCGAACGCGATGCGTGGTCGCAGCACGATCTCGGTGATGGCCATGCGGCCGGGTGCCACGCGCGCCAGCGTGCCGGTGGCCTGGTCGTCGTAGTGATCGACGATCAGGCCGCGCTCGGCGGCCAGCGACAGAAACCACAGCATGTGACAGCTGGCGACGGCAGCGACCAGGGCTTCCTCGGGATCGACCGCGCTGGCGTCCGACCAGGGCGCCGCCACCACCTGGGGTGCGGCCGAGGCGACGACCGTCGCACCGCCGTCGAACAGCCAGTGGTGGCGCCGGGAATAGCGTCCGGCAGTGAAGTTCTCGTCTGCGGCACGTTGCCAGTGCACTTGGGCGGTATGTTGGCTCATCGGCAGGGATTTTCGTGGGGCGGGCGAGCATCGTAACGGCGCGGCCGGCGCTCGAAGGGGCCTGCGCGCGTCCGTGGCGTGGTGCCATTGCCGCGGGGCGATGCCATGCGGCATTGCGTCGCCGATGCCGGCCCGCTGTAATGACGGGTTTTCCACTCCGGGAATCCACACCATGGCCATCCTCCGCATGAGCGACCTCGATCTTGCCGGCAAGCGCGTACTGATCCGCGAGGATCTCAACGTGCCGATCGAACGTGCCGCCGACGGCAGTGAGCGCATCACCTCCGAAGCGCGCATCCTTGCCGCGCTGCCGACCCTGCGCCTGGCCCTCGACAAGGGCGCGGCCGTGATGGTGACTTCGCATCTGGGGCGTCCCAAGGAAGGCGTGTGGACGGCGGAGGACTCGCTGGCGCCGGTGGCGCGCCGGCTGTCGCAGCTGCTCGGTCGGGACGTGCCGCTGGTGCGCGACTGGCTCGATGGCGTGACGGTGGCGCCGGGGCAGCTCGTGCTGCTGGAGAATTGCCGCATGAACATCGGCGAAGGCAAGGACGATGAAGCCCTGTCGAGAAAGCTGGCGGCGTTGTGCGACGTCTACGTGATGGATGCCTTCGGCACCGCGCATCGTGCGCAAGCGTCCACGCATGGCGCGCTGCGCTTTGCGAAAGTCGCCGCTGGCGGCCCCTTGCTGATGGCCGAGCTCGATGCGCTGGCCAAGGCGCTCGAACATCCGGCGCGGCCCCTGCTGGCCATCGTCGCCGGCTCCAAGGTGTCGACCAAGCTCAGCCTGCTCGAAAATCTCATGCACAAGGTCGATCAGCTGATCGTCGGTGGCGGCATCGCCAACACCTTCATCGCTGCCTGCGGCCATCCGGTGGGCAAATCGCTGGTCGAGATGGATCTGCTCGACACCGCGCGCAGGATCATCGCCGACGCCAAGGCGCGCGGTGCCGAAGTGCCGATTCCGAGCGACGTGGTGGTGGCGCCGGCGTTTGCCGCGGATGCGCCGGCGACGGTCAAGGCGGTGAGCGAAGTCGGTGCGGACGACATGATTCTCGACATCGGCCCGGACACCGCAAGACGCTATGCCCAGCTCATCGCCAAGGCCGGAAGCGTGGTGTGGAATGGCCCGGTCGGCGTGTTCGAATTCGATGCCTTCGGCCATGGCACGCGGGTGCTGGCCGAGGCGATCGCCGAATCCGACGCATTCTCGATTGCTGGCGGCGGCGATACGCTGGCGGCCATCGAAAAATACGGCGTGGCCGGGCAGGTGTCCTACATTTCCACGGGTGGCGGTGCGTTCCTCGAATTCCTCGAAGGCAAGGAGCTGCCCGCGGTGGTCGCACTCAAGGCGCGTGCATGAAATTGGCGCTGTTCGATCTCGACGGCACGTTGATCGATTCGGAAATCGGCATTGTCACCACCATCGAGTACGCGCTCGGCAAGCTCGGCGTGACAGCGCCGCCGCGCCCGCAGCTGCGCGACTGGATCGGCCCGCCGCTGCGGGCGACGTTTCCGCGCGTGCTCGATGGGGATGCAGCGCGGGTGGAGCAGGCGGTGGCGCATTACCGCGAGCGGTTCGACAGCGTCGGCTGGCGTGAGCACACGGTGTATCCAGGTATCGAGGCGGTGGTGGCCCGGCTGGCGGCACGCGGCATGCGGCTGGCCGTGGTGACGACCAAGGCTGCGCCGTATGCCGCGCGGATCGTCGAAAACCTGCCGTTCGGCGCGCATTTCGAGCGCACCTACTGCCCGCCGGCCGGCAGCGCGCGCAGTGAGAAGGCCGCCATGATCGCGCAGGCGCTGGCTGATTTCGCGGTGGCGGCCGATGCGGCCGTGATGATTGGCGATCGCCGCTTCGACATCGAAGGCGCCAAGGCCAACGACGTGCGTGCGATCGGGGTGCGCTGGGGCTTCGGCAGCAGCGAGGAACTGCAGGCGGCGGGCGCCGACGCCATCGCCGACGTTCCCGCGCAGCTGCCTGCCCTGCTGCAGTGAATCCGCGTCGCGGGATTCAATCCAGTCCCTGCAAAAAGCGCAGCGTCCACTGCAGGGGTTGCGTGCCGTCGACCGAGTTGCAGACGGGCGAGGCCTGCCCGCTGCTGGCGGCGCAGGGCGTGTCGCGGTCGAACGACCAGTAGTGCAGTCCAGCCAGGCCCAGATTGCGTGCCTGGCTGGTGAGGGTGTCGACATCGCCCAGGGTGAAGGTTTCGCTCACCACGTCGTTGAGTCCGATCATCGGCGTCAGTTCGATCCGGTTCGCCGGCACGCCGTAGCGGTGCATGAGGTTGGTGACGGCCTGGATTGCCGAAGCGCCCATGTCGCAGGTGCCGTTCACGACCACGCACACGCTCGGGCTGGCCGCGCCGTAATCCATCACCATGAGGTTGATCGTGTAGTTCTGCAGGCCCGAAGCGAGCACCGCGCGCACCACCGCATCGCCGGTGGCGTTGACGCCGCCGTAACTGCCGTCCGCTGCCGCCAGCGTGGCCAGCGTGAAGGAGAAGCGCAGGTCGGGATGGTTCGGGGCGGCGCCTGCCGCGGCATCGACCAGTGCCTGCAACTGGGCTGGAGTCTGGCCGGCTTCGATGTCGAAGTCGATGCCGCGCAGGTGTGCACTCGCATAGCGCGCGATGAATTGTTCGAGTCCGGCGCTGCTGGCGCAGGTGAACACGCCGGCGGCACCGCCGGTGGAGATCACATAGTCGATGCCGGCCGTGGTCAGCTGCGGAATGTTGGCGTCGGCAAATGCCTGCGCGGCGACGCCGCCCCAGTTCTCGCTGCCGCATTCGCCGCTGGCGAAGGCGAGGGTGATCGCGTCGAGCCCGGGGGTGTGCGCCGGAATCACGCCGCCATTGCCAAGCAGGGGCTGGGCCGTGCCCAGCACCGCGCTGCGCAGGGTGTGGGTGTTCCAGTCCATGTTGATCGTCACATCCTTGTATGGACTGAACAGGAAGCCGGTGCGCACGCCATCGAAGCCGTTGGCGAAGATCGAATCGACCGGATCGGGAGGGTTGCCGCCGCCGTCGCCGCTGCATTCGCCCTGCGCAGTCCACGGTTGTGCCGAGCCGGAGGGGCCGTTGTGGGTTTCCGGGTCTTCTCCCTGCGTCCACCAGTTGGCCAGATAGTTGATGTGGTTTTGGCTGGCATGATCGCCGCCGAGATAGACCGTCGATGCGCTCCATGCCGTGGCGCAGGCCGGCAGATCGGCGGCATGCGACAGCCGTCCATCGAGGCCGGGCGACAGGATCAGCGCGATCGCGCAGAGCGGGCGAAGGAGGGTGGAGGCAGGCATGCGGGCTTCCTTGCGGAGGGGACGCCATGGTGGCCACGAATTCCGGCGACCGTCCACGACCGATACGCCAACCTGTGCGCTGCGGCACAAGAAGGGGCGCAAGCGGTCGAGGCCTGCGGGTGGTTCAGCGTGGCGAACAGGCGCGGGCGGGCCGCGATTCGCAGGGAGCGATTGGGGCGCGGCGCCGGAATGCGCCCATTTCGTATTTCAGGCTCGAAAGATGCCTGAGCGTCAGCCGTGCGCCGCCACGGGAATCGAAGGTGAACGTGGCGGCGCTGGGTGCGACGCCGTATTCGCCGGGCGGCAGGTACCAGAAGGTGTCGCCCGAATAGTGGGTCAGCGGAAATTCGCGGCGCGCCGAGCCGAGCACGATCGCCAGCTGCTGGCTGCCGCGACGCACGACCTCGCCCGGGCCGTAGTAATCGTGCAGATAAGTGCCGGTGTATTCGGCCAGTGACCGCGGTGGAGTGGCATCGGCAGGCGGCGTGGTGTAGTCGATGTCGGGAGTTGGATACAGCGCTGCTTCGAAGATGGCGTTGTAGTAAGCGAACCAGTCGCGGCTGGGCTTGCCGTGGAATGCCAGGTCGAGAAAGGTGGTCGTCATGCTTTCGGCAATGCCGATCGGAAAGCCATTGGTGAGAACCACCACCCCCAGGCCTTGCGAAGGAACCAGGATGGTCGAAGTCGATGCCCCCAGCGCAAACGCGCCGTCATGGGCCCAGCGTGCCTGTCCGAGTTCATCGACGCTGATGAACCAACCCAGGCCGTACTGTACCGGGCGGTCGTTGTAGTAGTCGGTGTCGAACGCAAGCGTCTGGTGCGGTACGTGGGTGCGCGCCAGCGCCTTGGCGTCGACCAGCCGCACGCCGTCGAGTACGCCGCCGTTGAGTTGCAGGCGCATCCAGCGCGACAGATCCGCGACGCTGGAATGGACCCCGGCCGCCGGGCTGGTGATGTCGGTTTGCTGCACGAAATCGGCGGCCCACTGGCCGTCGCGGTGACGCACATGGGGAGTGGCGCGGTTGGGGGTGGCCAGAAACTGATCGTGGCGCGAGGTCGTCGAGTTCATCCCGGCGGGCCGGTACAGCAGATCGCGCGAGGCATCCGCCCAGCTCATGCCGAGCGGCAGGACGGCGGCTTCGGCGGCGGCAGTCATGCCGTAGTTGGTGTAGTCGAAATGGGCGCGGAAGTGATCGAGCGTGTGCAGGCGCAGCTTGTGGAAGATCTGCGCCTGCGAATAGCCAAGTTCCTCCAGATCGTCGCCGGCATGATCGGGCAGGCCGCTGCGATGGGAGTACAGGTCGGCAATCGTCACCCGCTGCGACACCCAGGGGTCGGCCAGCGCGAAATCGGGGAGCCGGCTGACGATCGGGTCGTCCCAGTTCAACTGCCCGTCCCCCACCAGCTTGGCAAGCACGGTCGAGCCGATCGGCTTGGACATCGAGGCCAGCTGGAACACGGTGTTCGCATCCACGGGATCGGGCTTGCCGACCTCGCGCACGCCATAGCCGCGCGCCCACATCAGGCGGTCATGGAACACGACGCCGACCGCGACGCCGGGAACGCGGGTGCGCGCGATGACGTCCCGCAGCAGCGAGTCGAGCTGATCGATGGCGTGCTGCACCTCGGCTTCGCTCAGGGTGGGCGTCGGCGGCACGGGCGCCGGCGGTTCCGCGCGCAGTGGCGCGACGATCAGCGTCGCTGCGGCGAGGGCGACGGGAATCAGCGCGTGGCGCAGAAAGTCGAGGAAGGACGTGTGGGCGTTGTGCATGGCGCGATCATGGGCGGAGTGGGACGCAGCGTCCGGCGCAATGGCGAAGACGCGCGAAGGTGTGGGTGAAAGGATCATGCCAGGGCAATGCGATGGTCATCGTGCCTGCCGATGGCTCGCGTATGATCGGAGCTTCATTGATGCCAGGAGGATCGTCGGTGGTCGAACAGCTGCGACGCACCAAAATCATTGCCACTCTGGGCCCGGCCACCGATGCGCCGGGAGCGCTGCGCCAGCTGCTGGCCGAGGGCGTCAACGTGGTGCGCCTGAATTTGTCGCATGGTGCGGCCGACGATCATCGCGGCCGCGCGGCGGCGGTGCGTGCGGCCGCGCGGGAACTGGGGGTCGAAATCGCCGTGCTGGCCGACCTGCAGGGGCCGAAGATCCGCATCGAACAATTCGCGCAGGGTGCGGTCGAGCTCGTCGCGGGAGCGCCGTTCGCGCTCGACTGCCGTGCCGACGCGCCGCCCGGCGACGTCACCCGCGTCGGGGTGTCGTATCTGGATTTGTGGCGTGACGTGAAGGCAGGCGACGTGCTGCTGCTCGACGATGGCCTGGTTTCGCTCGGCGTGACTGCGGTGGCCGAGCAGCGCGTGGAATGCCGCGTGCTGGTTGGTGGGCGCCTGTCCAATCGCAAGGGCATCAATCGCCAGGGCGGCGGGCTCACGGTGGCGGCGCTGTCCGACAAGGATCGCCGCGACATCGTGCTGGCCGCCGAGCTGGAGGCGGACTTCCTGGCCGTGTCCTTCGTCAAGACCGCCGCCGACATCGAGCAAGCGCGCGAACTGCTGCGCACCGCCGGTGGCGAGGGGGCGATCGTGGCCAAGATCGAACGCGCCGAGGCGATCGAACATCTGAGCTCGATCATCGAGGCTGCCGATGCGGTGATGGTGGCGCGCGGCGATCTGGGGGTGGAAATCGGCGATGCCGAATTGCCCGGCCTGCAGAAGAAGATCATCCGCGAGGCGCTGCGCCGCAAGCGCGTGGTGATCACCGCGACGCAGATGATGCAGTCGATGGTCGAGTCACCCATTCCCACCCGTGCTGAAGTGCTCGACGTGGCCAATGCGGTCATCGACGGCACCGACGCGGTGATGTTGTCGCAGGAGACTGCCGCCGGGAAGCATCCGGCGCTGGCCGTTGCCGCCATGCGCCGCGTCTGCCTGGGGGCCGAACGTCAGTTCGAGCCGGTGGACGATCTCGAACCCGGGGCGCACCGGCTCGATCGCACCGACCAGGCCATTGCGCTGGCCGCGATGTTTCTCGCCGGGCAGATCGGGGTGCGCGCGATCGTCGCCCTGACCGAATCGGGGGCAACCGCGCAATGGTTGTCGCGCTATCGCTCCATCGTGCCGATCTATGCCCTGTCGCGTAGCGCGGCGGCGCGGCGGCGCATGCAGCTGTACCGCGACGTCAATCCGGTGGAGTTCGACGCCCGTGGCGTCGGGCCGACCCAGGCCGTGCGCGATGCGCTGGGGCATCTGTTCCGGCTCGGGCATCTGGCCAGTGGCGACCGCGTGCTGGTCACCACCGGCGATCACACCGGGCGACTGGGCGGAACCAACACGCTCAAGCTGCTGGTGCTGGGCGAGGACGGCAGCGTGCAGGGATTGCAGGGCGGACTGTAGCGGCGTGGCGACGCCCCCGGGGGCGCGATCGAACGTAGAATGGCGGCATCGGCGTCCAGCCGAACTTCCAGGAGCACGCCATGTCCCGCCTCGCCGCTGCCATCGCCCTGCTGTCGTGTGCCGCATCCGCGTTCGCACAGTCCACCGACGCACCCAAGGTCGTCGCCCCGGACAAGCTGGCCGGCTACTGGGTGCTGCTCAATGACTCGGTCACTGCCGATGTGCCGATCCTCGCCAGGAACATCAGCGCGCCCGGTTGCGCCGCGGTGTCGTTCGTGGTCGAAAAGGACGGCAGCACGAGCCAGATCAAGGTGCAGCGCGTGGTGCCGGCGGGAGATCTGGCCAAGGTGGCGCAGAGCATGGCCAAGAACATGCGTTTCGAACCGACCGTGACCAACGCCGGCCGCACCCGGGTGTTCAGCTGGCTGATCTTTCCGTTCAATTCACCGGCCGACGCCAAGGCGCGCAGCGCGATGATGCAGCCCTGCGCGATCGACAAGCTGGAGTGGAAGGATCGCTGAACCTTCCGGGGGCGCCCGGCGCCCGACGCGCTGAAGTGGACTGGCCGACCCGCTATAATCGGCGGTTCCTGTACGCGCCGCGGGCGCACTTTTCCTTCACGGAGTCATTGATGAGTATCGAAGAGCTTGAAAGCGTCGCCCAGGCCATGGTGGCTCCCGGCAAGGGCATCATCGCCATCGACGAATCCACCGCCACGATCAAGAAGCGTTTCGATTCGGTCAATGTGCCCAACACCGAAGAAAATCGCCGCGCCTACCGCGAAATGCTGCTCACGGCGCCACGCCTGGGCGAGCATATCTCGGGCGCCATCCTGTACGACGAGACGCTGCGCCAGTCGACCAAGGCCGGCGTGCCGTTCACCAAGGTCATGCTCGACGCCGGCATCCTGCCCGGCATCAAGGTCGACCTTGGCGCCAAGCCGCTGGCGGGCTTTCCGGGCGAGCTGGTCACCGAGGGTCTGGATGGCCTGCGCGACCGCCTGGCCGAGTACGCCCGGCTGGGTGCCAAGTTCGCCAAGTGGCGCGCGGTGATCACGATCGGCGAGGACACGCCGAGCGGCACCTGCATCGAGGCCAATTCGCATGCGCTCGCACGCTATGCCGCGTTGTGCCAGGAAGCGGGCATCGTGCCGATGGTCGAGCCCGAAGTGCTGATGGACGGCGACCACGACATCGACGTCTGCCACGAAGTGACCGAAGCCACGCTGCGCTCGCTGTTCGGTGCGCTGTACGAGCACAACGTCCTGCTCGAAGGCACGATCCTCAAGGCCAGCATGGTGGTGTCGGGCAAGGACTGCCCCGATCAGGCCGACGTCGAGGAAGTGGCCGAGGCGACCATCCGCTGCCTCAAGGCGGCGGTGCCGGCGACGATTCCGGGCATCGTGTTCCTGTCGGGCGGGCAGAGCGACGAGCAGGCCACCGCGCACCTCAATGCCATGAACCAGATGGGCCCGCATCCGTGGCCGCTGTCGTTCTCCTATGGCCGTGCCATGCAGTCCGCCGCGCTCAAGCTGTGGGCCAAGGACATGCAGGCCAATTTCGCCGAGGCGCAGAAGACCGTGTTCGCGCGTGCGCGCGACAACGGGCTGGCCGCCCTCGGGCAGTGGAAGAAATCGGCCTGAGGCAGCCGGCCCGACCGGGTCGGTGCGGCACGCCACAGGTTGCAAGCAAGAACGGGCGCCGCGGCGCCCGTTTTTTTTTTTCGCAGGTCATCGCCACGGCGCTGGCGGATCGCCGGCGCCGTGGATGCGCCGGTGTCGCTGGTTCGTGCCGCGGCTCAGCCGAGCGAGGCCAGCCACTCGTCGTCCGAGCCTTCGTTGACGCCTTCGAACAGGAACGTCGACAGATAGCGTTCGCCGGTATCGGGCAGCATGGCCAGCAGCACCGAGCCTTGCGGCGCGTTCTGCGCGACCTTGAGCGCGGCTGCGAGCGTGGCGCCCGAGGACAGGCCGGCGAAGATGCCTTCCTCGGCGGCCAGGCGACGTGCGGTGTCGCGCGCGAGCACGTCATCGACCGGCTCGATCGCATGGGCGACATTGCGGTTGAGCACGTCAGGCAGGAAATCCGGCGTCCAGCCCTGGATCTTGTGCGGATTCCAGGCCTGGCCCGAAAGCAGCGCCGCGCCGGCCGGTTCGGTGGCGATGATCTTCACGTCCGGACGCGCCAGGCGCAGCACTTCGCCGACTCCGGTCAGGGTACCGCCAGAGCCCCAGCCGCTGACGAAGTAGTCCAGTCGCTTGCCGGCGAAATCGGCGAGGATTTCCGCCGCCGTCGTGCTGCGGTGGTAGGCCGGATTGGCTGGATTCTGGAACTGGCGGGCGAGGAACCAGCCATGCTTGCGGGCCAGCTCCTCGGCCTTGCGCACCATGCCCACGCCGCGTTCGGCGGCCGGGGTGAGGATGACCTTGCCGCCGTAGGCGCGGATGGCCTTGCGGCGTTCGAGCGAGAAGGTTTCGGTCATCACGCCGACGAACTTGTAGCCGCGTGCAGCGGCGACCATCGCCAGCGCAACGCCGGTATTGCCCGAGGTGGCTTCGACGATGGTGTCGCCGGGCTTGAGCAGGCCCTTGGCTTCGGCATCGAGCACGATGGCCAGGGCCAGGCGATCCTTGACCGAGCCGCCGGGATTGAAGGCCTCGACCTTGACGTAGAGATCGATGCCCTGCGGCGCCAGGCGCCGCAGCTTGATGATCGGCGTGCGGCCGACGGTGTCTAGAATGTTGTTGTAGATCATGACGAAATCCTTGGTTTTCGGGGTCAGGCAGCATGCGGCAGCGGGGCCGCGGCGGAAACGGAACCGAGGGGCTCGGCGGCAAACCAGTGCAGGTGCCCGGCCAGTGCGGCGACTTCGCCGACGATGAGCAGCGCCGGCGTGTGCACGGCATGCGCGCGGGCGCGCTCGGGCAACTGCGCCAGCGTGCCGACGACGACGCGCTGGTTCGGTAGCGAGCCGTTTTCGATCAGCGCAAATGGCGTCTGCGGGCTGCGACCATGAGCGAGCAGGCGCTCGCGCAGCGCCTCCAGTCCGGCCACGCCCATGTAGATCGCCAGGGTCTGCCGTTCCTGCGCCAGCGCGTTCCAGTCCAGCGTGTCCAGCGAATCGCGGCAGTGCGCGGTCACCAGGCGCACCGACTGCGCGTGCGCACGGTGCGTGAGCGGAATGCCCGCGTGCGCGGCGCAGGCGAGCGCGGCGGTGATGCCTGGCACGACTTCGTAGGGAATGCCGTGTGCACGCAGGAATTCCAGCTCCTCGCCGCCGCGTCCGAACACGAACGGGTCGCCGCCCTTGAGGCGCACCACGCGCGCACCGCTGCGGGCATGCTGCAGCAGCAGGGCATGGATCTCATCCTGCGCCGTCGAGCGGCCACCGGCGCGTTTGCCCACGTCGATGCGATGCGCGTCGCGGCGCGCGAGCGCCAGCACGCCGTCGCCCACCAGATGATCGTGCAGGATCACGTCGGCTTCGTTGAGTGCGCGCAATGCCTTGAGCGTGAGCAGGCCCGGATCGCCGGGGCCGGCCCCGACCAGCACGACCGAGCCGCGCGTGGCGACCGGCGCGACGCGCAGGGCATCGTCGAGTGCGCGTTCGGCCAGCTCCGGCTGCCCGCTGCGCAGACGGCCGAGCACGCCGCCGTCGAGAATCGATGAATAGAAGTGGCGACGCGCTGCCGGCTCGCGCAGGCGTGCGCGGATGCGTGCGCGCCTGCGTTCGAGCAGGGCGGCAAGCGGGCCGAGCGCGGCATCGAGCAGGCTTTCCAGTCGCTCGCGCAGCAGTCGCGCCAGCATCGGTGCGCTGCCGCCCGAGGAAATGGCCACCACCAGCGGCGAGCGATCGACGATCGCCGGCACCTGGAAGCTCGAACGGGCGGCATCGTCGACGACGTTGACGAACACGCGACGCTGCGCCGCGTCGGCGGCAATGGCGTGATTGAGATCCGCGTCGGCGGTGGCGGCGATCACCAGCCAGGCGCCCTCCAGCCAGTCCGGCGTGTAGTGCCCGGGCAGGTGCTGCACGCGATGGTCACGCACCAGCCGGGCGACGGCCTCGCCCAGCGCGGGAGCGCCCACGCGGACTTCGGCGCCGGCCGCCAGCAGCAGGGCGATTTTGCGTGCGGCGACCTCGCCGGCGCCGATGACCAGCACCGGGCGGTCGTGCAGGTCGGCAAACAGCGGAAACAGTTTCATGGACTTGTGCGGCTGGAATTTCGGGGCGTCCGATGCTGCGCGGCAGCGATGGCGCGCGGAAATGACCGATGCCGCCGCGCATATGCCGTGACGGAATGTCCAGACGGACGGCTTGCTTCCGGCGATGAACCGGACATCTGGCCGTATGGACGGCCAAATGAACAATGGTTATGATGCTAGGGACTTTTGCCGGCCAGGCCGGCTTCCACTGCAGGGTATTGCCATGAAATCGAAGAAATCCAAACACATGTGCCGTTGTCGATTTTCCAGCCGTCAAACCGCCCACCGATTGCGACCCGATGCGGACCCAGGATCATGACTCTCGCCCAACTTCGCTACCTCATTGCCATCGCCGATTCCGGCCTCAACATCACCCTGGCCGCCGAGCGCGTCCACGCCACCCAGCCTGGTTTGAGCAAGCAGCTCAAGCAGCTTGAGGAAGAACTCGGATTCACCCTGTTCACGCGTCGCGGCAAGAGCCTGGACGCCATCACTGCCGCCGGTGCGCAAGTCATCGAGCGTGCCCGCGTCATCGTCTCCGAAGCCAGCAACATCCGCGCCTTGGCCGCCAACCTGCGCAAGGAGGCCCAGGGCGATCTGCGCATCGCCACGACCCATACGCAGGCGCGCTACGCCCTGCCGCCGGCGATCGCCGGATTGCGCAAGCGGTTTCCCGACGTCGGCGTGCATCTGCAGCCGGGCGGCGATGCCGAAATCCTCGAACTGCTCGACCGCGGTGAAACCGACCTGGCCGTGGTGTCGACCGCGGGCGCGCCGCCCAATGGCCTGGCCTTGCCGGTGTACCGCTGGAGCCGCGTTGCGTTGGTGCCGCGCGGACATGCGCTGACCAAGCTTGGCCGGGCGCTGACGCTGGCCGATCTGTCGGCGTATGCGCTGGTCAGCTACGAGTCCACGCTCAAGCCCGAGTCGTCGCTGCGCCGTGCCTTCGAGGAGGCCGGCCTGCCGCTGCGCCTGGCCTTCACCGCGCGCGATGCCGACATCATCCGCACCTATGTCGGTGCCGGCCTGGGCGTGGGCATCCTGGCCGAAATGGCGCTCGATCCCGACGACCACGACGTGGTGGCGCTGCCAATCGACAGTCTGCTGCCTGCCTGCACGACGTGGATCGTGCTGCGCCGCGACCGCGTGCTGCGCGACTACGCGCTCGAATTCATCGCGCGTCTCGCGCCGCAACTGGATCGACGCGACGTGCGTCGTGCATTCGACCACGGCATTGCGGTGGATCGCTGGCCCGAGCCGCCGCAGTGGCGTGAACTCGACGCCGCACGCCTCGCTGCCTGACTCGAACCGGGCCGGGAGTCGTGCCAGGGCACGGCTCCCGGCCCAGTCGCCGGGCTCGCCGAAGCGCTCCACACCGCATTCCCACAGCCAAGGCAGATGTCAGGGATCGCGGGGCCGACGCCCAGCGAGGAACCATCCGTGCCCTATCTGTGTGAGGTGCCTGCACAGATCAAGGCATTCGCGGTGGTATCCGACTGGGCGTGGATGAGTTGAAGGTCAATCACCGCAAGCAGGATAGATTGGAGTCGTCGAGTCCCGCGTCGGATGCACGCATCGACGTTCCATTGGGAACCCGCTGTGCGTGCGGCGATCGTTCCACTGACCGGGCTCGAGCCGTGGACGTCATCGACGCTCAGGGCGTGGGCGTGGCGTGGCGTCGCGCATCACAGACGAATGCTGCGCCGTCGATGGAATCGAAGCTATCGCGGAAGATGACTTCGTTGCGTAGTGGATGAGGATAGGGGTAGGGCTGATAGTCGGCGTAGGAGCCGCCGTGTTGGGCTGGCGACATGTTGAAGTAGTCCACGCCTTCGACGATCAGGTCGACACAGGTGCCGTCGTCCATGTATGTACCCCGGGATGCCCGGCCATCATTGGTCACATCGCCGGAGTTGTCCCAAAAGAAGCTCAGCCCCTGAAACCCGACCTGGAACGGCGCGGGGTGACTGTCGACCCAAAGGTGACAGTTCTCATTGCTCTCGAATCGAACGCTGGGCTCGCCGAATATCGACGGCCCGGTATGCGCTCCGCGTGAGTAGCGGTTGCAAAACACCATGCCATTGCCACCACGCATGCTCGAGGAAGTGACATTGCTCGGTGAATTCTCCCCCTGGGGAATGAAATCGTCATCGGCAAGCGTGAACAGGTTGTCGTAGACCTCCCAGCTGCGGCTGCCGGTGCTTTGCTGTTCGTCCCAGGCGACACCCGCGTCTGGGTCTACGCCATGTGCATCCACCTGTCCATCCCAGAAGGTCTGCAGAAGCAGGGGGTCGCGTTCGGAATTGGTGCGCCAGGCCACCAGTTCGTTGTGCCGGAACACGTAGCGTGAGCCGGTGTTGGAGGCAACGTTGTGGCGTGATCCGGAAAAAAGATTGTCCTCGATGAATACGGCGTTGGCGCTGCCTGGCTCGAATGCAGGCCAGTACAGGCCGTGGACGCTGCCATGCCAACCCGTTACGGCCACGCCATAGCCGAGGCCATTTTTCCAGTTGTCCAGGAACTCGTTGTCGTAAATAACGCCGCGCGCATCAGGTCCCTTGATCAGAATGCCGGCATACGAAAATTTGCTGATGCGGTTGTCGTGGATCATGAAGTCATGACAGTCCCAGCGCAGTTCGAGCCCACGCGCGATGACACTGGTCTTGACGTTGTTGCCAGGACCGTTGGGGCCTACGAGATGAATTCCGGAGAATTCCACACGTTGCCCATTGCGGCAGTCGAACGTGAAGATTGCAGCTGGATCTTCATCGCTGAGTACGGTATTGCCATCGTCTGCCGCGCTACGCCAGATCGTGGTCTGGTCGCGGCCTGAACCGGCAATATGGATGCTGGCCTTGTCGTCGATGACAACCAGGCCGTCCACCCAATCGCAGGAGCCCGGTGGTATGCGCGCCGTGCCGCTTCCGCCGGCTGGAATCTGGTCGATGGCGGCCTGCACGTCTGCCCTGCTGCAACTGGCAGCGACAATCTCGTCGCCGGTGACGATGGTCAGGCGTGCACGGGGATCGCCATGGGCATGTTCACCATTGGCGTCGTAAACCTCCACGTTGTATTCGCCAGCGTCGGCCTGCGTGACCGGCTCGATGGTACATGTCGCACTGGTATTGCAGCGATCGATCGCGGCGGCACCGCCATTCTGATCCCAGTGGTACCAGTGATACGTGAATGGGGTGGCGCCAACGGCGCTGACCGTGAAGCTGGCTGTTCCGCCCAGCGACACCTGCACACTTTGTGGCGGTGTCACGATCGGTGGCGCGGCGTTGGCGCTCGTGGCCCATGCCATCACGCTGGCGATACCCAATGAAGTCCAAATCGATGATCGCTTCATGTTCGCATCCTCGATGTGTTGTTCGGCTACGGGTGCCGGGCTGCGCTGGGGCCTGCCAGGCAGGCATGGTTCGCGCGGAGTCGTGCTGGGTGGCGCTATCACGCCACGACGCGAAGGAAGGTTTGGAAAGTACTCCGCGGACGCACAGCGTATTTCATGCGTGGCAGACGACACATCATCAAATTTGACGATGCGTGGCATTCAACACTGTCACTGCCGGCTCTTGTTTCGACCGACGTGGGTGGTGATGCCGCTGTTGCATGGGCGACGCTCTCGTACTCCCACGCTGGTCTGACGTGGCGGCGTCAGATCTCCAGATGCAGACCGCACTCGCGCTTGAGGCCGAAGAAGCGCGTGTCGTCGAGGGCCATGCCCGGTTCGAGGCGACGGGTGGTGTGCACGTCGCCGATCGAGACGTAGCCCTCGTCCCACAACGGGTGATAGGGCAGGTGGTGGCGGGCCAGGTAGCGGCCGATGTCACGGTCGCTCCAGTCGGCAATCGGATGCGCCTTCCAACGGTCGTTGCGGCGTTCGAGGAAGGGCGTGTTCGCCCGCGAGGCCGACTGCACGCGGCGCAGGCCGGAAAACCAGCTGCGGGCGCCGAGTTCTTCGAGCGCGCGCTGCATCGGCTCGACCTTGTGCAGGCGGTTGTAGCGTTCGATGCCTTCCAGTCCCTGCTCCCACAGGCGGCCATGGCGCGCCTCCGTCCATGCGCCACCGATCTTCGGGTGGTACACCTTGAGATTGAGATTCAGGCGCTCGGTCAGGGCATCGGCAAAGCGGTAGGTTTCCGGAAACAGATATCCAGTGTCGACGAGGATCACCGCGATGTCGGCACGCCGCCGCGTAACCAGATGCAGCATGGCCGCTGCCTGGGCGCCGAAGCTGGTGGAAAGCACCTGGGTGTGCGGCAGGTGTTGCAGCATCCAGTCAGTACGCGCCTCGGCGTCGAGCGTTGCCAGCCAGGCATTGAGGCGGGCCAGTTCGCGTGCGTCGTCGGCAGCGCGATCGAGGTCGGACGTCGTCATGTCGTCACCTGTGCGTCAATGCGCTGCGCTGGCGCGATCACTTCGGTGCGCAGCAGGAAGTCGCCAAAGCCTTCGTTGTCCGTGCGCTGTGCGGCGTAGGCCGCGAACAATCCGTCGAGTGTGTCGAGGATTTCGCCTTCGGCAATGTTTTCGCGGAACAGCCGGTTGAGGCGGCGACCGCCGGCATCGGCGCCCAGGCGCAGGTCGTAGCGGCCCGGTGCGCGGCCGACCAGGGCGATTTCGCCAAGATAGGGGCGGGCGCAGCCATTGGGGCAACCCGAAACCCGCAGGCCGATCGGCGCATCCTGCAGGCCGTGTGCACGCAGGCGCGTTTCGAGTTTTTCGAGCAATTCGGGCAGATAACGCTCGGCTTCGGCCATGGCCAGGCCGCAGGTTGGCAGTGCCACGCAGGCGATGGCACGGCTGCGAATGCCGCTTTGCCGGCGATACAGATCCAGGCCATGGCGTTCGACCAGTGCGTCGATGGCGGCACGCTCGCCGGGCGCAACGTTGGCGATGATGAGGTTCTGGTTGCAGGTCAGGCGGAAATCGCCACGATGCACGTGCGCTATCTCGCGCAGGCCGCTGAGCAGGCGCTGCTGCGGCGTGTCGGCCAGGCGCCCCGATTCGATGCGCAGGGTCAGATGCCAGCGTCCGTCGTGGCCCTCGATCCAGCCGAAGCGGTCGCCATTGTGGTCGAAATGGAAGGGACGCGGCGCTTCCAGCACAAATCCTGTGCGCTGTGCGAGCTCGGTGACGAAGGTGTCCACGCCGCGGCGATCCAGGGTGTATTTCAGCCGCGCGTGCCTGCGGATGCTGCGATCGCCCCAGTCGCGCTGGATTGCAATCACCTGCTCGGCCAGGGCGAGCACGCGCTCGGGCGGTACGAAGCCGATCAGCGTGCCCAGCCGCGGATAGGTGGTCGCATCGCCGTGCGAGGCGCCCATGCCACCGCCGACGGCGACGTTGAACCCGTGCAGCGTGCCGTTCTCGATGATGGCGATCAGCCCCAGGTCCTGCGCGAACACGTCGCTGTCATTGGTCGGCGGAATGGCAATGCCGATCTTGAACTTGCGCGGCAGATAGGTCGGGCCGTACAGCGGTTCGGACTCCTCGCTGCTGGCGATCTTTTCGCCGTCGAGCCAGATTTCCTGATAGGCCCGCGTCTTGGGCAGGAATTGATCGGACAGGCGCTGCGCCCATGCGTGAACCAGTGCGTGGGCTGCCGTCTCGACCGGATTGACCGCGGCGACCACGTTGCGATTGACGTCGCCGCAGGCCGCGATGGTGCTGGCCTGTGCGTGATTGATGGCGGCGATGGCGGGCTTGAGGTGCGACTTGACGATGCCATGCCACTGGAAGGTCTGGCGTGTGGTGATGCGCAAGCTGCCGTTGGCGTGTTCGTGCGCGATCGCATCGAAGGCCAGCCATTGCGCCGGCGTCAGCACGCCGCCGGGCAGGCGCGCGCGAATCATGAACATGTAGGCCGGCTCAAGCTTCTGCAGGCGGCGTTCTTCGCGCAGGTCGCGGTCATCCTGCTGATAGCTGCCGTGAAACTTGAGCAGGCGGTTGTCGGCGTCGGAAATGGCGCCGGTGACCGGGTCGGCCAGCGATTGGACGATCGTGCCGCGCAGCAGGCGGCTGGCGGCCTTGATATGTTCGACGTCGGAGGGTGGATTGGACATGGACGGACTGGCGGATTCGGAGAGGCGCGACGTGCCGTCGCGGCGGAGGCGGTAGCGGATGCTCAGGCGCGACACGCGCGGCGGAGCGTTCCGGGAGTCATGTGCAGGCCCTGCAGCCGGGCCTCAGTACACATCGCGTGCATAGCGTCCCTCCTCGGCCAGTTGATTGAGGCGTTCCTCGGCGCGCTCGCGGTCGATGCCGCCTTCGGTGGCGAGAACCTCGATCAGCGTGGCGTGAACATCCTTGGCCATGCGCGAGGCGTCTCCGCACACGTACAGATGGGCGCCGCCTTCGATGCGCGCATACAGCTCGCGCGCGTGTTCGCGCAGGTGATCCTGCACGTAGCTGCGCCGATCGTCGCGCGACCAGGCCAGGTGCAGAAGGTCGAGATGGCCGTGGCGCAACGCTTCCTGCCATTCGCTCTGGTAGAGGAATTCGCTGTGGAAGTGACGATTGCCGAACAGCAGCCAGTTGCGGCCGCTGGCGCCGGTTTCGCGGCGTTCCTGCACGAAGGCGCGGAACGGCGCCACGCCGGTGCCGGGGCCGATCATGATGATGTCGCGGCCCGGATCGGCGGGCAGGCGGAAGCGCTCGTTGCGCTCGATGTACACCGGAATCCTGGCGTCGTCGCCGGCGGTGGCGAGAAACTGCGAGGCGGCACCGACGCGGCGCTCGCCGAAGGCCTGATAGTCGACCACGCCGACGGTCAGATGCACTTCGTCGCCGACCGCCTTCTGGCTGGAAGCGATCGAATACAGGCGCGGCGTCAGTGGACGCAGCGCGGCGACCAGGGACGCGGCATCCCAGGAGGCAGGATGGACGCGCAGCAGGTCGAGAACCTGATGGCTGCCGAGCAGATCGGCCAAGGCCTGGCGATGATCGGGAGCCAGTACGGCGTTGAGCTCGTCGCTGCGCGCGCGGGCGGCGTGCAGGGCGACGAACGGGCGTGTCAGGCGCGTCAGTTCGCGCTCGCGCAGCAACCAGGTGCGCAGCGGCAGGCTACGGCCGTCGTGACTGACCAGGGTATCGCCGTCGAGCTGCAGGGTGGCGAGGATGGCATCGACCAACCACGTTGGGTTGCTCGGCCATACGCCGAGCGCATCGCCCGGTTCGTACACCAGGCCGGAATCTTCCAGTGTCAGCTCGACGTGGCGGACATCGCGTGCGCTGTCGCGGGCGACGATGCGCTGGCTGGCCAGCAGCGCCGCCGCAAATGGCCGTTCGCGCGACCACTCGCTGCCAGGGGCGGCGTGGTGGGTGCGCAGTGGCGTGATCGTGGCGACCCGCGCCGTCGCCGGCTTGAGCGCTTCGCGCGCCAGACCGAGCACGTTCTGCAGCCAGGGCGTCGCCACGGTTTCGATGTCGACGTCGGCTTCGCCGAGCGCAGCCAGCGGCTGCGCGCCGAGTTCGGCAAGGCGTTCGCTGACGCGGCGGCCAGTCACGCAGAACTGCGGATAGCTGGAGTCGCCCAGCGCAAGCACCGCGTAGCGCAACTCGGTCAGTCGCGGAGCGCGCTTGCCGGCCAGGAAGTCGAGAAAGCCGCGCGCGTCATCGGGAGGATCGCCGTCGCCCTGGGTGCTGATCACCACCACCAGCAGGCGTTCGGCCTTGAGTTCGCGCTGCGGATAGGCGCCGGCGCGCAGCAGGCGCACCGGCAGGCCGGCCGCTTCCACGTCGCGGGCCAGCTGCTCGGCAATGCGGCGCGCATTGCCGGTCTGGCTGCCGTAGACGATGGTCAACCGCTCCTGTGGCGTGGCCTCGGTCGACGGCGCCGTGCTGGCGGCATGCGGGATGGCTGCGGTCGCGCTGCCGGCGTTGCGCGCCAGTGCGGCCGCATAGCCGGACAGCCACCACAGGCCGGCGGCATCCAGGCCTTCCAGCAGCGGCAGCAAGGCGGCTGATTTTTCCTCGGGCAAGGGCAGCAGGGGCAGCGGAGCGACGGCAGACACGGCGATTCATCCATTTGGACGTCCAGACGTCCACCTTTGGATCGTAGGCCCGGCTTGCGGCGTCGCGGAAAGAACGCTTCGGCATGGGGATATGCGCTAACCGTCGCGCGGCCCATCCAGCGCCGCGTGGCAGGCGGCAGCCGTCGACGCGTTGAAGCAGCACAGCACGATGCGCTGCGGAGGGAGGGAGCGGTCGAGCCAGCGCCGGCATTCGTGCAGCGCGATCGTGGCCGCCGCACCGAGGGGATAGCCATAGACGCCGCAGCTGATCGCCGGAAAGGCGATCGAAGCACAGTGATGCGCATGTGTCAGCTGCAGGGCGTTGCGGTAGCAGGCGGCCAGCAGGGCCGGCTCGCCCTGTTGCCCGCCGCGCCAGATCGGGCCGACGCAGTGGATGACCCAGCGCGCCGGCAGTGCGTAGCCGCGGGTCAGCCGTGCCTCGCCGGTCGGACAGCGCACGCCGGGAGCAACTTCGGGGATGGCGCGGCAGGCGACCAGCAGTTGCGGCCCGGCGGCATGGTGGATCGCACCGTCGACGCCGCCACCGCCGAGCAGAGTTGGATTGGCGGCATTGACGATGGCGTCGACGGCAAGCGTGGTGAGGTCGGCCTGGACGATCTCGATCATGCGCCGATCATCCCGCATCGAGGGGCGGCAGCGGGCAAGCTACGGTTAAGCCAAAGTTAAATATACTGGCCGGTATTGGAAATAAGTGTCCTGGGCAATAATATCTCCGGCCATCATGCTGCAGATTCCCGACAGCGCCTTTGCCTATCTGATGCAGGACGTGACGCGTCAGATGCGCACCTTGTTCGACCGCCGCGCGACGCGTTTTGCGATGACGCGGGCGCAATGGCGTGCGCTCAAGGCCATCCGCCACCACGAGGGGCTGTCGCAGAGCGAGCTGGCCGAGCACCTGGAGCTGCAGCCGATTCCCGTCAGCCGGGTCGTCGACCGGCTCGAAAAGGCCGGTTACATCGAGCGCCGGGCCGATCCCGGCGATCGCCGGCGCTGGCGGCTGCATCCGACCGCCAAGGCGCATGCAGTGTTTGCCGAGATGGAAGCCATCGCCGCCGATCTGCGCCACCAGGCCCTGGACGGCCTGGCGCCGGCCGACTACGACACCCTGCTGCGCCTGCTTGCCCACATCAAGGCCAATCTGGCGACCCTGCAGGCGGCCGATGAGACACGGAGCCTGGCATGAGCGAGTCGCCGCTGCTGCCCGGCATGTCAGCCCGGCGCCTGTTCGCGCGTTGCTGGCGTTGTGCGAGCCGAATCCAAAACCCCATCGCCTGCCGTGCGCAGGCTCTGTGAATGAGAACATGACCATGTTGCGTACCCTGGATGCTTTGCAAACCGATGAGTGGCTCGAACCCGCCGCCGAGCCGGCGGCGCAGCAAGTGACGCCGTCGCTGTGGGCGGTCTTCGACCGGGTCGAAGCCATCGGCAGCCTCAACGGGGTGTACCGCGAAATCGCCCGGCGCCTGCCGCGCAATGCCTACACCAGCCATGGCGCGACGCTGTAGCGGAAGGCCGCTTCGCGGCCGCGGCACCGGGCTCGTGTAGCATCGGGGCATGCATGCCGCCGACCTGCCCCTGCCCGAGATCGATTGCCGCGTTGCGCGGCTGCGCGCATGGCGGCTGGACGATCTGGACAGCCTGGTTGCCAGCGCCAACGACGAGAGCGTATCGCGCGGGCTGCGCGACCGATTTCCCTACCCCTACACCGGCAACGATGGCCGTGCCTGGCTGGAACGGGCCGTCTGCGGCACCGATCCGCGCGATCGTGCCTGGGCGCTCGAGGTCGACGGGTGCGCGGTGGGCGGCGTGAGCCTGCACCTGGGCAGCGACGTGCATCGGCACAGCGCCGAACTCGGCTACTGGCTCGCGCAACGCCTGTGGAACCGCGGCATCATGCGCGGCGTGCTCACGCTGTTCGTGCCGCGTGCGATGGCCGAACTGGCGTTGTACCGCGTGCACGCGAGCGTGTACGAAGGCAATCCGGCCTCGATGCGCGTGCTCGAACGCTGCGGCTTCGTGCATGAGGGCGTGGCCAAGTCGGCCG
>WBZO01001276.1_pt2 | contig 31101 bp, 30 predicted proteins | sample 5204261 | NCBI WGS metagenome assembly WBZO01 (sample SAMN12412400, study PRJNA552823) | activated sludge metagenome | isolation source: activated sludge from anammox sidestream of wastewater treatment plant... | place: USA: North Carolina | collected 2017-09
GCAGGGTGACCCGCTTTGCGAACGGCGAGCACGGACCAACGAGCCAGCTCGCGTCAAAGCGATGATTACCGCGCTGTACGAAGCGCCGCTCTTATCACAAGTGATTACCTCCGCCGCTCGATCCATCCTGCCGCGCATCAAGAGGCACTGCACAAGTTCCGACACTAGATACTGGTCGCAAATGTTCCGAACCAGCGTGCGCTCGAGCAGGTTCTCCGCCAACGCAGGGTGACCCGCTTTGCGAACGGCGTGCGCGACCTGACACAGACTCTTCGCCAAGTGCGGCCGGCTCCGCCAATCGCCCTGAATCGACTCGAGCTCTGCGCAGACTTGACTGATTAGCCGTGCGCATTGAACCTCGGTAACAGGTGATGCGAGCTGTTGCTTCAGAAGATTCAGCTGCTGTAGGGCGCTGTCGCGTAGCACTAGCGCCAATGGCGGCGCGGACACCGGCAGATGCATAGAGACACCGTCGCGGAGTGGGGAAAGATATCAAGCTACGGCGCGCCGAGGAGTCCTACGGTCTGCCGTAGCCTGACCCTTGACGGAGGCACATCAAAGGCGCAGTAACGCTCTCATGGCGTACGAGGGGGCGCAATCCCCAAAGCCAGGGACGCGTTCTTGTACTAGCTAATTACTGTGCCTTCGGTAGTGCATAAGCGATCAGCTCGCCTGGCATGATTGCGCCACTCGACGCCACCACGATGTACTGCCGCCCGTTCAGCATGTAAGTCATCGGCGACCCTGTTTGAGCACCAGGCATATAGACCGCACCTACCTCATTGCCACTAGCCTTGTCATAAGCTCGTAACATCGCCCCACGCGCGCCAGACGGCGTCGTAAAGACTCCGCCTTCGCCAGCTATCAGCAATGTCTTGGTTGCCAGCGTACCGATACCACCGGAACTTCCGCCGGCACCACCGAGGCGTCCCGTCCGAGGGATCTTCAGTCCCTTCAGCAGAGGATGGTTCCTCACGGTGTCCGGCGTTTCGCCGTGGGCGATCTGCCAAACAATCTCGCCCTTGTTCAAGTCGATGGCGGTGATTCGTCCCCAGGGCGGCCTTACTATTGGCAAACCGGACACACTAAGACCAGGCCCGACATCATCGCCGCCAGCACTGATGAACTGCATGTCGGAACGCTTGGGATCGCTAACCAACGAAAGCACTCGAAGTAGAGTGTGCGAATATACATATAGCAGCCCTGTTTCCGGGTCCAGCGAGCCACCTGGCCAGTTCGCACCATTCGGAACATAGAGCAAGCCCACCTTGCCGTCCTCACCCCGTACGACCGGCGGCGTGAAAATGGGACCAATCTTGTATTGTTGCAGCCTTTTTAGCGCTTCAGCCTTCAGCTCTGGCGTGAAGTCAATGACGTATTCCTCCAGGAAACCCTGACGCTCAAACGCGGGAGGCTTTGTCGGAAATGGCTGCGTCAGCGAGTAGCGTTCAAGGGGAACCCGCCCTTGCTCTACCGGTCTCTCCTCGATGGGCCACACAGGCCTACCATTAGTACGGTCGAATACATATACCCACCCCTGTTTTGTCGGTTGGGCGATTGCTTTGACGCGGTGGCCGTCGACCGTCACGTCGGCCAGAATTGGGGCGCAAGGGATGTCGTAATCCCAGATCGGATGGTGGACCAACTGGTAATGCCAGATGCGTTTACCTGTTTCTACATCGACCGCAAGCAGCGTCTCCCCAAACAGGTTGTCCCCAGGACGATGGCCACCGTAGTAATCGCCGGTGGGGGTTTCGACTGGCAGATAGGCAATGCCAAGCTCGCTGTCTACTGTCAGTTGCGTCCAGACACCTGTATTCCCCGTGTACGACCACGAATCGTTCTGCCAGGTGTCGTTTCCGAATTCTCCTGGACGCGGAATCGTGTGAAAGATCCAGCGTCGCTTGCCCGTGCGTGCGTCATACGCACGAATGTAGCCTTTGGCGTTCTGCTTGCTGCGAGGTGCCGTTCCGGCACGATGGGCGGCACCGACTATCACAACATTCTTCGCAACGACCGGTGCTCCATTCCATGCAATCTCACCTGTAATCGGATCGAGGGCCTGGTCGGCGTCCTTCTTCAGGTCGACAACGCCATCGGTGCCGAAGTCTGTCAGAGGTCTACCGGTATGTGCATCAAGACCGACCAGCTGGTACCCTATCGTGACGTAGAAGATCCGCTCGTCGCCCCGTCCATCCGTCCAGTATCCGACGCCACGGCCTGACATCTTCCGTACTGATGCCGCTCCACGCCGTCCCTCCGCGAGATGGTGCATCCAGAGCAGCTGACCAGTAGCAGCATCGATCGCCACGGCGTTTCGCGCAGCGCCGACCGTGGCATACAAAACGCCTTTGATCATCAGCGGCGTCGTCTGAAGATTGAAATCGGGCTGCGCTCCAAGATTGTCCGTGCGAAACCGCCATGCGATCTCCAGTGTATTGAAGTTGTCGGCGCGGATTTGATCGAGCGGCGCATACCGTGTCGCTCCCAAATCGCCACCCCAGGTTCGCCATTCGCCGCCGAGCGCACCATGCTGTGCATACATCGACACGGGTGTCGTCAGAGCCAGCATCGCCATGAAGGCCAATGCCAGGACCAGCCGCCGCCCAGTCGTATCGGCATCCGTCACTGCTGATTACTCACAATGTTTGTCTTCCTGGCCGACGCACGCAATCCCAGTTCGTGTTCGTACTGTTCTTCTGTTAGAAACGCTATATCGGTCCAGCCCTGTCCCATCTCGTCCATCGTTCGACTTCCCCAGCCCACCCATCCGGTGGGATCCGGATTGTGACGATTGTTTGTCGTGTTGTCGTGCCATGAAGTCGTGTGAAGGATGGTGCCCGCTGGAAACAAATGCGGTACCTTGTATTTGTAGGTGATCTGCCAGTTCTGTTCGTAGTGGGTTGCATCTGTCAGAAGTTCGCGCCGACCGTCCCGATGGATCGCTTCGAGCGTCATTCGCGTCCCGCGGAAATGCATGTGTGGCTGAAAGCTAATAATTAGCGCTGGCTTCGGCAGCGGCCAATACCGATCATGCTGGGCGATCGTGTTTGGTGGAATGCTCAAAAGTTCCGCCGAATGCAACGGGTTCTCGTCAATCAGCGCGCCAGTCGGCATGAATGGCTCGTCGATCTCGAGCGGATATCCCGCTCGTAGCAACAGGTCCTCGACCGCCTCGCGATTGAGCGTCCAGTCGTTGCCGCCACCTGTACGAATGCGATGAGAGGTAACGACGTACTTTGGCACGACCCCGATCGGGTAAAACTTGATACCGACCTTCTGTCGATCATGCACCTCTTCACCGTAGGGATGATAGTGCGACGAGAATCGGAACATTGAGCCGGCGGGAATCATCTTTGACGTGCCGTCTGGAAAAATATCGGCATCATTGCCGGTTCCGTACTCGATGAGGTCAATTTCATCGGCACGGTTTGAGCCCATCCCAAGGCCGACGCGTTGCGCCGCTGAGCCATCCGGTGGCTCGACGTAGACATGCGAGTGATGAACGGCACGTTTAGCGCTCGGAATGATCTGCACCCACTTCACATACCGATCCTCGGTGATCTTTGGATCGACGCTTTCTTCGGGGAGCGTATCTGGACCGTTCGGCGTAATCGTGAAGCCGTTCTTCATCTCGACGACTAGATCGGGCTTTCCGTAGGTCCATTCATCGGTATCCGCAAACGTGCGTTGAAAGGGTGCGCTGACCGGGTTGCCACGTGGCAGTCCGGTATCGATCCAGCGGACAATCGTCGCGATCTCATCATCGCTAAGTGACGGATCGTCCAGGTACTCGCCGATGCTCCGATCGATATGCCACGGCGGCATCTCGCGCTTCGATACTTTGACGCGAATGGTTCGCGCCCACGGCCGCACGTCCTCGTACGTGAGCAGAGACATCGGTGCGCTTGTGCCGGGCCGATGACACTGCTGACACGATCGCTGCAGTAGTGGCAGGACGTCCTTCGTAAATGACGGCGCAGGCGGAATCTGCGCGTGGACTGTCGCGGCCAGAGCCGCCGCAATCAGACCGCTGGCTAGCGGAACAGGCAACGGTCGAATCGGTGCGGACGCCATGGTGAGACCCTCCTTCGGCGCCAGGCGCCATTAGATGGTTCACTGTAGCTGCCCGTGGCTCACGCTTCTCGTCACCAGATTCAGGTAATGCGACCTCCCATTGCGTTACCAACACTGTGCCGTCAAGATGCCGTGCGTCCAGGAGCGTTCATGTCCGCATATCTCGCCCGTATTGCTTGTTCATTTGTCTCCGCTTTGGCCGTCGCGGCACCCCTGTTCGCGCAACACAATCGACCCATTTATCCTGCTTACCAGGGCTTCATCACGAACCCCGATGGCAGCTATACGCTGGCGTTCGGGTACTTCAGTCACAACGCGGACGTTGTGAAAATACCTACCGGTCCGGCCAATGGGTGGTCGCCGACGCCGACTGACCGGCAGGCGCCGCAGACGTTCTTGCCTGGCCATCATGAATTTCAATGTGTCATGGTCGTTGGCGCCGATTACGACGGCAAATTGAACTGGACGTTGGCCTACGCCGGTACGACCACCGGGACTAGTCAGCATCAGCTACAGTCGAGTTGGAATCTCATAGAGAACATAGAGGCACTGAAACACGTTGACTTCGCGCATGTGAATCGAGGCGTTTGTCTCAATCAACCGCCTCGCGTTCGCGTGCTCGGCATTGTTCGCAACTCAACAGAACCGTTGAAGGCCAGCGTTGGTCGTCCGATGAGCCTCTTCGGAAGCGTCTTGGATGAGGGACTACCTCGCGCACGTCCCTTAATAGTCGGTTGGAGGCAGCTGACCGGGCCGGCGCCGGCGGTCTTCGCAGATCAGAGGTCTGCCCGAACGAGGGTTTCCTTCGCCACACCCGGCGACTATGAACTCCAGTTAACCGCCAGCGATTCCGAGTACTCACGCAGCATTCAGATTCGAGTCGCCGTACGATAAGTGGGTAGTGCCCCACCACGATATGACATCTGTCGGAAGCCCCTAGATCTGGGGACCCTTCGATACCTTGTACTGGCTACTGGCATCGATGCACACAGCCGTCTAGAGTGGCATCGTGCCGTGTTCTGCGCCGGCGCGATAGGTTCCAATTGTCATGGAGTAACGATGCACAAGAAACATCCTTTGTTATCGCTCATCACACTGGCTACCTGCGCTGTCTTGCACGCCGCCAGTGCCTCAGCCGAGATCGCCACGAACCCGACATTCACGAAGGACGTGGCGCCCATCTTCCAGGAGAAGTGTGAGGCCTGTCACCGCCCCGACTCAATCGGCCCAATGTCGCTGCGGACCTTCACCGACGTGAGGCCGTGGGCACGTTCCATCAAGGCTCGTGTCGAAGCCAGACAGATGCCGCCGTGGCACATCGACAAGAGCGTGGGTATCAAGGACTTCAAGAACGATCGCTCCTTGAACGACGAACAGATCGAGACGATTGTCCGCTGGATCGATCAGGGCGCTCCACAGGGCAATCCTAAGGACATGCCGCCGCCGAAGGCATGGCCGACCGAGAATACTTGGACCTATGCCGCCTCTTTGGGACAAAAGGAACCGGATCTGATTGTCCGTTCGACGCCATGGACGCAGAAGGTCGGCGCCAACGACACATGGTGGAAGCCCGTTGTTGACACGGGGTTGACTGAGGCTCGCTGGGTGCGCGCCATCGAAACCCGCCCAGGTACCATCAAGGGCCGAAAGATCACCCATCACGCCAACGCCGACATCCTGCAGGTAGATCCAGACGCACCAGCCGCACAGATGACACCAGGGCGCTTCAGCGAGTGGGCCGTCGGCAAGGATGTCGAGCTGATGCGTCCAGACAGCGGCATGCTGATGCTACCGGGGTCGCGCATCGCTTGGGACATTCACTACTCCGACGGCGCCGAAGACGTTACTGATGTCATAGAAATGGGCATTTACTTCTACCCAAAAGGCCAAGAGCCGAAGTATCGGCAGCACCTTATCCGGATGGGTAAGACCGGCGTCGGAGCGATCGACATTCCGCCCAATACCGTCCAGTTGACAGAGGTTTACTTTCCGCTGCGTCAGGCAGCCCGCATTGAGAGCTTTCAGCCGCACATGCATCTACGGGGTAAGGCGATGACGCTCGAAGCGCTGCTGCCGACCGGCCAGAACGTCGTGTTGAGCCATGTCTCAGAGTTTAGCTTCATGTGGCACAGCGCATATGTGTACGCCGATCACTCAGCACCTCTTTTACCCAAGGGCACCATCATCAAAGTAAAGGCGTGGCACGACAATACGGCGAGCAACAAGGCCAACCCCGATCCCAGTGTGTGGGTGGGCTATGGCGGTCGTACCGTCGACGAGATGGCACACGCCTGGGTCAACGTCACTTATCTCGACGACGATGACTACGCGACACAGGTCGAGGCAAGAAGAACGCAGCTCGCACAGCACACACAGCAGTGAAGCATCGCCGTGTTCCTGGACGTCCACGCGATTCGTGGACGTCCATTTTGTTCGCTGGAAGAGCAGACGGTGTCGATTGAGCCCGTGAATCTTGGCGAACCTCAACGGATTTCTGCCGGATATCGATGATTCCCCGGCCGGCGGCCCCACAGCCTTTGTTGCATGCGTGTGTCACACTGCTGGCTACTCGTAGTACAGCGGTGACTTCATCAACTTGTCGTAGTTGAGAATGTCGTGGTGAATCCACATCTGAGCGCGTGCCTTCTGAACTAGCGCTTCAATTTTCGCGCGCGACGCGGCAGACGACGTGAGGTCAGACTCGAAGTTCGGAAACCGGTGATAAAGGCGCTCTTCAGGGTAGTGATACAAATCACCCGTCAGGAGCACTGCGCCTGTCGTGGGGAGTGTGACAAGAAGACATTGATGCCCTGGGGTATGGCCCGGAGTCGATTGCAGAACGACCGTGTGATCGCCGAAGACGTCATAGTCTCCGTTCAGTACGATCGTCTTGCTGTCCTTCAATGTGATGTAGTTGCCTTGATTGCGTGCCAGAAACATCGCGTCACGCTCCGCCTGCTGGACGAGCCACGTCGATCCGGCGAAGTTGTTTGCGTTGCCAACGTGGTCGCCGTGCATGTGCGAGATGGCGAGGTAGGTCACATCCGTCGTAAGATAGCCGAGTTCCGCCAACTGACTGGCAATGGTACGACGCACCGTGTAGGCCGGGTCCGATGGCTTCTCTCGCCCATCGACGTAACGATCGCCAAGCCCCGTGTCGAACAGCAAGACCCCTTTGGGATGCACGACCAGGAACACCGCAACCGACAGATCGCGCGGCTCGTTCCAGAGATTGTAGCGTTCCAGGTTGCGGCCGACGATCGTGCCGCCGTCGAGCACGTATAGCCGAATCGCAGAGACTGGAGTTTTCGCGCCGCTGGCCGCCGCGCCCTGAGCGTCCGCTCGAGCTACCAGGTGTCCTGACGCGATGAGAAGCGCACAAGCCAACAGACCCGCGAGGATGGGACGACGACAGAGACCGGCAGCTGCCGTGGCTATCCGCCATTCAGATCGGGCCAGCGTCGCTACGAACAACTGCTTGCTAGCCAAGGTGCTCGTTACCGCTCGCAGAACACCACGTCGGCCGTCAGAGTGGCGTGCGTAACGATGAGCATCACCTGCCTGGTGGCTGGATCGCGTCGATGACACAAAAAACCGCAATCATTCATGCGCTTCGAAGACACCTTCTACCGGACCGACGGCGGACGCGATGTCTGCACCGGTTGCTTTCTGACGCCGGTCGCCAGGAACTCGTTTCGCGTTGAAATCCCGATATCGTTCCCCAAATAATCGTCCCGGCCCACTTCCTCCATCCAGAGAGTCGGCCCAGAGCCGATCGAGGTTTGAAAGAAGTGCGCAGTGGTATCAGGTGTAGCGCCGTGCCAGTGCTCTACTCCAGAGCCGGCATATTCCGTATCGCCCTTGTGAAGAGTGCGAGCCTTCTGACCGCGTTGTTGCACGCGACCGGTTCCGTCGAACAGCATCATGATCTGCCCTCCTGCGTGGCAGTGCCAGAACGATCGTTCGCCCGGTTGCCAGATTGCCCCCGGCGCTGGTTGGCCATTGATGACGATCTCGGCAACGGGCTTGGGCGTATAGGCCCCGGTCGCCTGAACAGACATCGCCTGTCCTGGGCACCCACTTGTCGGCTGGCTCGACGTCGCCGGCGTGCCTCGCTGCGCGTAGCTCGCCGATTGCACAACGACCAATTGAATGGCGAGTAACGCGAGTGGCAGCACGATGCGACTTATGACACGCGAATTGAGCACCACAATTTACCTCCACGCCACGTGAACGTGGCGGTTCGCCCTTTTCTCGACACATCACACTTATTGAGACTTACATTTGAGAGCCTTTGCTGATACAGCGATGCACAGTCATAAGAGTGTCCAGAAGCCGGTAAGGCGGGTTGACTGTACCGAGAGACCCTCGAGAATGCCTATCACCAGATACAGGGACTCGATCGTCACATCGCGTGGACTGACTCGCCGTGTTCACGTCCCATCGCCGTCCTACCGCGCAACAGAATTGGATGGAATGTCCCTTGATCTAGTCACCACTTAATACCCTTTGTTGGGTACTGCCACCAATGTGCCACTCGCTCCTACAGTGGCACTTGTTGGGTCAGGCTTCCGGACAACTCTCTAGCAGACGGCGCAAACACGGCACACAACACTCGGGACGTTCACCTCGAAAAGGTGGGCTTCCTCTCTTGGAGGAGAGCAGTTCGATGCGTTCAATCCGGCTTGGCGGCACTTTCGTCGCTGTCGTAGTCGCCTCGACTTTCTGGAACGGCATTACTACGACCGTCCAAGCGCAGGTCGGGCGGCTTCCCCTCCCTGCTGAGCCGTTGGGCCGCACCGGCGAGGCCATCTACCCGGCGCTGGAAGGCTGGGGACCTCACAAGGACGGCTCGACGGTCATCCTTCTGGGGTACTACAACCGGAATTCGACTCAGGCCTTCGACATTCCAATCGGCCCAGACAATCAGATCGAGCCTGGCGGACCCGACTATGGGCAGCCGACGCATTTCGATCCTCGCCAGCAGCACGGCGTTTTCGCGATCAGGGTGCCGAAAGACTTTGGCGCCAAGAAGCTGACGTGGACGTTGAGGGTCAACGGCCAGGCGACATCAGTTACGTTCTGGCTCAACCCACCTTACCGGGTTGATTTTTTCAAAAACGCCGCTACGGGCAACGAGCCTCCGATAGTTAAATTCTCGCCGGATGGCCCGCTATTGACCGGCCCACCGCTTGACGTTCCGCAAACGCTCTCCACGACAGTCAACGTCCCGGTTACTCTGCGGCTGTGGGCATCGGATCGTCCACCGACTGCGCCAGGCGCAGGCGATGAGCTGGCAGAGATTCGGTCCCGCGGCTCGGTCGTCGATCCGGTGGCCATCGTTGGCGACGATACATTTGGCGGACCAGCTCGGGGCCGACCGCGTGTAGAGCGTCCGGACATAACAGTGATCTGGAAGAAGCACCGCGGCTCAGGCACGGTAACCTTCAAGGACAACCGCGTCGCATTGCGAACGAATCGCGATCCGAAGATCTTTCGTGAAGCGATCACCACTGCCAGTTTCGACCGCCCCGGCGAGTACATCCTACGCGCGCAGATTATCGATGACTCGGGCGAGGACGGCGGCGGCGATCAGTGCTGCTGGACCACCGCCCACGTTCGCGTCACCGTCAAGTGACCGCTTCACAGACCACACGTATGATTTTTGATCGACGCTACTTCTTCACGGTAGGCGCGGCGTTCACAGCCGGCGCACTAGCATCTGACCCGCTGAAAGCCGATGAAAACGGCGCTCCACTCTTCACATTACCGGTGGTGCACATTCCAATCGTGGGAGCGACAACGCGCTTCCCCGTGCGCCGCATCTATTGCGTGGGACGCAACTACCTGGAGCACATCCGCGAGCTCGGAAATGACGAGCGAGAGCCGCCGTTCTTTTTCGCAAAGCATCGGGACGCCATCGTCACAAGTGGTGCGAATGTCCGCTATCCTTCGCTGACGAGCGACTATCAGCACGAGCTTGAACTTGTCGTCGCCATGCAGTCAGGCGGTGAGAACATATCCAGCGACGATGCCCTTCGCCATGTCTTTGGTTATGCCGTTGGACTGGACATGACACGACGAGATCTGCAGACAGCGTCCCGCAAGAAGGAACAGCCCTGGGAGATTGGCAAATCGTTCGATCAGTCGGCTCCATGCGGCGCCATCGTTCCGGCGGCGCAAGTCGGTCACCTTTCAAAAGGCCGGATCTGGCTGACAGTGAATGGCACCATCCGCCAGGACGGCGATCTCGATCTGATGATCTGGAAGGTTCCCGACATCATCGCGGCGCTGTCCCGCCAGGTGGGCCTGAACGCGGGCGATCTGATTTACACGGGTACGCCGGCCGGCGTCAGCGCCGTTCGGGCCGGAGACACCTTGGTCGGAAGGATCGAAGGCCTTCAGGCTCTCACCGTCACCATCGTCTAAGCTTTGGGACGTTTCGCGCAAGGATCCCGGGAACGGCCACGGGGTTCCTTGCGCTTCTGGTCGAACGCTAGCTTCCCGGCTTTAACACGACCTCCGCCATATCGCCCGACACGTTCACGGTCGTTCCAAATGCCTTCGAAGCATTGGCCAACCGCTGAAGGATGAATCGCGCCTGCTCACCTTTGACCGGCGCAGGCAGACCGCGTGTCTGCAGGAACAGATTGTTCGTGTGTTCGTCGTGCGTGTCGGCCTGACCTTGTCCGAGCTTGTTGATCGCTAAGGGTCTGAATCTAATGGAATGGAGCTGTTTCGCTCTGTACTCCACCGAGGCGACGACGCTCTCCCAGATGATCGGCTCGTCGAGCGAGACACGAGCCGGTGGGTACTGAAAGAAGAAGTTGCCGAGATCGAAGAAAATCGGCTTTCCGCGATACAGCTCGAGTCCATGCACGATTGGCGCGCCGTGCATGACAATTAGGTCGGCGCCCGCATCGATCTCGGAGTGCGTCCATGCCTTCAGCCAATCGGCTGGCCCCAGGCGCTCCGGCAGTTCCTCAAGCATCATGGTGCCGAACGGCACGTCGCCAAATACGTGATTGTGCTGATACACGATGACGAAGTCCGCCTTGTTCCGCGCTTCACGAATGCTGTTCAGAATGCGATTGGCATCCTCCGCGTGTGGTTTTTCGCCCACGACCCGCAGTTCGTTCACCCCTGGGCGGGTTGGCGTCGCTGCAGCGCCATCGGCGACTAAGCCCGATGCGATTGCGACTAGTGCCACCGTGCCTTTCGGCGTTTTCATGTAGGCGGGAGCCGCAGCTTCTTGCAGCGTGTTGCCAGTCCCCGCGTGCGCGATGCCGAGGCGTTCCACTTCTTTGAGCGTACTTTGGATACCTACCGCCTTGAGATCCCAGGCGTGGTTGTTGGCGAGCGACAGTAGATTGAAGCCAATCGCCTTGAGCGACTCGAGCGCCGCTGGCGGCGCCAGCAGTCTACCCTCGTTCAACGATTGCTCGGGCTTCGCGATCGTCGCCTCGAAGTTCGTGAACACGACGTCCGCCTTCAACAACGGCGCCCACGTAGAGACGACCTGCGGCGTATGGACACGGATATCGGAGCGGATCATTGCCTGACCGGTCAGGCTCAGCGTGAATGTGTCCGGCTGCGTACTGACTGTGGACGGAAGAACGCAGAGCATAGTTAAGACTACGAGGCCTGTTGCAAGCGGCTTCGAATAGATTCTTTGAGGCATCCAGCTTTCTCCTATCCTTGCTGAACAAATGACATAGCAATTTCTAGAGGGCGTTGGATGATATCCATCCTCAACACTAAACTCATGTCCCCTATTTCAGTGACGCAGGATTGCATCACTACTTCTCGGGACGCAACGTCGCCGGAGAACCGCGTACGATTGACCAACACTGAGGGGATGAGACGAAGAGTCACCTGAACTTTCTCAGCTTGCTTGTGACAACAACTCGATCATTCGCAACGACGGCAATCGTCAGCTATGCGCTGACTGGTAGTCCGGCCCCCTTGGACGCAGCAGACCGATTACCCGCGAAAGCGGGCGGCGGCATTCTGCTCACTCCGATAGTGCACGCTGGCGTGCAGGTCGAGTACGGGACCTTTCTGCTCCAGGTCGATCGATCTTCACTTTTGCCTATCGAATACCTTCAGAATGCCAAAGCGGGCAATGAGGGACCGACTGAATTGCTTAATATTTCTTCGTCTTCCTTCCGGTTGAAGCAATGGCACTGACTGTGACGAGGTCTACACCAGATATCCTTCAGGAGCCGCAATGTCACGCCGTCGACCCGCTACGCCAACCGTCGCCTCAAGTGGAAGACGCAGTAGCCGAGTGACAGTAACCGGAAAGGGCATCGCTGTGAGACGTTGGCGATACGCTGTCCGACCGCGCGTCTTGCACTCTGTGGTCTCAACGACGAAATCGCTGTCGTGGTCGTCGGCCCTCTTGAGAGTTCTGCTCGAAGAGTTGCACGTCGATGAGGGGCTCGAGGACCTGCTTGGAGTGTCACCACAACACCTTAAGAAGCGTCAGTACCCACAAGCGGTAGCCGTCGCCGTCATCCTGCGCCACAGCTGGCGCGCCGACGACCTCACCTGCATTCTGAAACGTCTGGGTCTGTGACATCGCCTTGACCGGAGCCTTGCAGTCCTCCCACGCTTTTTCGCTGCTACGCCGGTCGTGTCTAACGGATTTCGCGGCAATACCAGATCGCGGGCGTCAGCAACACATCCGTAACGGTCGCATCCCAGGCACACCTAGTGCTTGGATAAAGCACTGCTCTATACGTTAGCTTGCATTACGTATGGTCAAACTCTGCTGTGCTTAGAATTGACCAGCTCTATTTTTCTCTTACTTACCTTCGTTGCGTCCTCCTGGACGCGGCTTTGACCACCGCGCTTGAGCAGCTCGGCGCAACGCCTCGCTGCGCTCCTCAGGACTGACATTTCGCCAACGCGCGGCACCAAGACCAACCGCCTGACGTTTTATTGGCGAAGGGGAAAGTTTTCGACTCGCGATGTCGAGCATCTCCAACGCAAGATCGAGCAGGACCTCTGGCGGAAGTCCTGTCTGTCGCATGACACGTCGTAGGGTAATTGTTCGCCTGACTCCCAGACATTTGGCCAATTCCGTTGAAACATATCCACTGGCTGTGGGGCTTGTTTTTGGTGTTGACATGCGTAAGCTCGTACTGATAGAAAAATTCTAGTTCCGATAGCACCAGCGCGGGAGGTTTCGTTATGCCCTGCGACCTCGAAGTCAGATTCACGCGACGCGTGAGTGTGATGGTGTTCACGGCTCTCCTTCTCTTGCCCACACTGGCATTCGCCCAGTCTCCTTGGGAGCGCGCCGCGAGCAATCTGGAACGCACGTTCACTGGTCCGTTGGCGCGCTCGCTCGCGCTGGTAGCCATCGTCATCGGCGGACTGATGTTCATGTTCGGAGAGGGCGGTGCCAAACGCCAGATCTCTGGCATCGTCTTTGGCGGTGGACTCGCGCTCTTCGCGGCGCAGTTCCTCGTCTGGTTGTTCTGAAACGTCCGTAGGATTTGCGGAGGAGCGGGCATGCCTGATCGCCCGACATACCGGCCCGTGTACAAGGCGCTGCACCGCCCCCTGACGATCTGGGGCGTCGACAGGCGTCTGTTCTTCCTCTCCCTGCTGCTCGGGGCGGCCACGTTCAACTTGTTCTACTCGTTCCTCGCCGGCCTTTTGATGGCCGGCGGGTTGTGCGGGTTTGCCCTGTGGGCGACAGCACGCGACCCGGAGATGTTGCGGATTCTACTCGCTTCCTCAAAGGCGCGCCGCCGCTACGACCCGGGAAAACACGATCGCGTCGACGTGAAGGTTGCGCCGTGGTGAGCGTTGGCCGCATCCTCCGCGATTACCGTGACGCTGGCAGCGTGAACGGTCTTCTGGCGCTCTGGGGATTCGTCGATGACACGACGTTTCTCACTAAAGCCGGACACGTCGGCGTCGTGTACCGGGTTCGCGGTGTGGACTACGAAGGCCTGTCACACCCTCAGCGCCAAGCACTGGCGCACCGCTTCGAGGCGGCGCTGCGACTGCTGGACGAACACTGTCGCGTCTATCAATACCTCCTGAAGCGCACCGTCGGGCCGTTCGTCGCTGCGACATGCGATCAGCCGATTGCCAACGAGGCAATTCAACGCCGCGCGGCCTATTTGAACGGCAGGCGGGACGACCTGTACGACCTCTCGCTCTACCTGGTCCTGCTCTACGAAGCCCCGCACGTGGCGCGGCGGAGCACTGAGCTCCGCCGCGTGTGGCAAGCGCCCCGTCAGGCCCTGCGGGCCTGGCTGTCTCCTGATGAGGCGTTGCAACTCGTCGAGTCGGAACTGGACCGGGCCATCGGGACGTTGCACCACAAAGCGCAGGCGCTCGAGGTGCAGATCGCTGACTTCGGGCCGACGCGCCTCGACAAGCAGGATGCCTTTCGGTTCTTCCGTGAGTTGGTGAACTACACGCCAGCCGTCGTTGACGCCGCCCGGCTGACCCACGACACCCACTTGGACTACTTCGTGTCGGATTCCGCCGTCGACTGCCACCGCGATCGCCTCCTCGTCGGCGATCGCGTCGTCAAAGTGCTGTCGATGAAGGAGCCGCCGAGTCAGACATTCGCGTTCCTGCTGCAGGACCTGTACGAGATTCCCGGCGAGTTCATCGCCTGCCTCGAATGGCAGCGCATTCCGAGTGACCGGATGCGGAGGGAGGTCCAGAGCCGCCGCCGCCACTTCTTCAACAAGCGCGTGTCGATCGTGAACTACGTATCGCCTGAGACTCGACCCGAGGAGATGCTCGTCGATGACTCCGCGAGTACGACCGTCCGTCAGCTTGGGGACGCGCTCACGGAGCTGGAGGTCCACGGCCACTTCTTCGGGCGGTGTTCGCTCGCGCTCGTTCTGCACGGGACGGATCCGCGCGCCCTGCAGCATCAGACCGCCGAAGCGATGAAGGCGATGGCCGTGCACGATGGGAGCCTCTTCGAGGAAACCTACAACCTGCTCAACGCCTGGCTGAGCATCGTCCCAGGGAACGGCGCGCACAATCTTCGGCGCCTGGCGCTACTCGAAACGAACCTGGCAGATTTGAGCTTCCTCTTCACGCTCGATCACGGCGAGGCGGTGAGTCCGCACCTTCGACAAGAGGCCCTCGCCGTGTTCGAGACGCCGCACCGAACGCCGTATGCCTTCAATCTGCACGTCCAGGACGTCGGCCACACGCTGGTTCTCGGGGCGACGGGCAGCGGCAAGAGTTTCCTGCTGAACTTCCTGGTCACGCACGCCCAGAAGTACGCACCGCAGACCGTTGTTCTCGACGTCGGGCACAGTTATCGGAAGCTGGCCACGTTGCTGGGCGGACGCTACCTGGAGGTCGGCCTCCGACAGCCCGACGTCACCATCAATCCTTTCGCGCTCGATCCAACCCCCGAGCACCTGCACTTCCTGCATGCGTTCGTCCGCGTTCTGTTGGAGGGCGACGACGGGTACCGCGTGAGTGACATCGAGGACCGGGAGATCTACGAATCTGTCGAGAACCTCTACGTCCTTGACCGTAGCCAACGTCGTCTCTTCACCCTGGCCAACCTGTTGCCGCGTGCCTTGGCAGCCAGGCTGCACAAATGGATCGGCGAAGGCCGATACGCCAGCCTCTTCGACAACGTCGAGGACACGTTGACGGTCGAGCGTCTCCAAGTCTTCGACTTCGAGGCGATGCGCGCGTACCCCATGCTCCTCGAGCCGCTGCTCTTCTACGTGCTGCATCGAGTCGTGGCCCGCATCCAGGATCCCGCAGAGGGGTCCGCGCTCAAGGTCTGCGTGATGGATGAAGCGTGGCGATTTATTCAGCATCCGACACTTCGCACCTACGTGCAGGAGGGACTGAAGACGTGGCGCAAGCGCAACGCCGCGATGATCCTGGCCACCCAGACGGTCGAAGACTTCGCCTCGGCTGACATCCTGCGCACCGTCGTCGAGAGTTGCCCCACGAAGCTGCTGCTGGCGAATCCAGCGCTCGATCGACGGCACTACGCCGAACTGTTTCAACTGAACGAAATGGAACTCGATCTGCTGACGGGACTCATTCCACGCCAGCAGATTCTGCTCAAGCGTCCGGACCTGGCTAAAGTCCTCACTCTTGCTGTGGATCCGAAGAGCTACTGGATCTACACCAATACTCCCATCGACAACGCACGGGTCGCCGAGACGTTTCGCGAGTACGGCTTCGAGGCGGGACTGGATCGCCTCGCAGCCTCTGCGTGATTCATGGGAGGTGCTGCATGTCCGCTCGAATCCTCGGTCCCGCATTTGTATTGGCGCTCGTGGCGTCCTCGTCTGGAATGGTGTCTGCGCAGGCCACCGGCACTGGCATCCGAGAGGTGTCGGCATCGCCGCGAAGTCTGATCCCACTGCAAACCCGCCTTCGCTATACGACCATGGTGGTGCTGCCGGAGGGCGAAGAGATTCTCGACGTCATCTGCGGCGACAAAGACTTCTGGGTCATCACCTCGACGCAGAACATTGCCCACGTGAAACCTGCGAAGGAAGGTGCCGCCACCAATCTGAACCTGGTCACAGCCAGCGGTGAGGTCTATTCGTTTCTCCTGACAGAGAAGAACGGCGCCTCCATGCCGGATCTCAAGGTGTACGTGAACGCCGATTCGAGCACGCCGAAGGGACGACCGAAGTACTTCAGCGCCGCACAGGTCGAGGCAATCCAAGCGCAGCTCGAGGAGGCACGCGCCAGTGTGGACGCTGCGAGCAGGCGAGCGACGGAATCGATCGCCGCGTTCCAGCAGGACTATCCCTCAAAGCTGCAGTTCCCGTACGGCTCGGCGAAGTATGAGCGACCGTTTCTCGTCCGCTCCATTTGGCACGACGGCCGATTCACTTACATCAAGTCCGACGCCACAGAGCTGCCCGCCCTCTACGAGGTGAAGGACGGCAGACCGGCGCTCGTGAACTTCCAGGTCCAGCAGGGCACATACGTCGTGCCAAAAGTGGTCGACAACGGCTACCTTGCGCTCGGCAAGGAGCGATTTTCGTTCGCGCAACAGGAACGGTGATCCATGGACACCACGTCCTCGACAGCACCTCCGACGCCTCCGGTGTCGAGCACTGCACCAGTGGTGACAGACCGTCGCCCGTCGCCGCGCGGCGTGCTTCCGCGAGGCGTGCAGACGTGGCTGTTGGCCGGCCTAGCGGCGTTCATGCTGATGATCATGTTCGTCGTCGGGCGCCCAGAACCGCCGGCACGACCTGGACCCGTCGCCACGTCCAGTGCGCCGCCAACGGCGGAGCGAGTTCGCGACTATCAGGACCGATTACGAGCACTTGAAGCCCAAGGCCTCTCGCAGCTGGCCGACCAACAGCCCGCAACTCCGGTTGTTAGTCGCACCGGGGGCGATCCACAGGTCCCTCCGAAGACGGATCCGATTGCTGAGGAGAAGCGGCGTCGCGAATACGAGAGCCTCTTCGCCACCAATGTCGTTCTGAGTAGACGACCAGAAGCACAGCGACCCGACGCGGGCCGCGCGGACACGCCCGCTCAAAGCACGTCGCCCGCGACCTCAGCCTCGGCGACCATGGACGAGATCGCCGACGCAGCTTTGCGGGCGACGACGCGTGCCGCCGGATTCGCTCGTGGTGAGGTGCAGGCGCAATCGACGGCGCAAGTCCCCACCCCTCCAACTGCTGAGCAATCCGAGCAATCGCGAACACCCGAGCGGACGGGGCCGATCAGTCCCGCCGGCCTCCTTCATCGCATCCTTGAAGGAACAATCGTCGATGCGGTGCTGACGAACAGGCTGGACGGCACGACCGCGGCGCCGGTGAACTGTCTCGTCACCGATCCGCTCTACTCGCACAGCGGACAACAGGTGCTGATCCCTGCCGGTGCCCGCCTTCTCGGGGAGACGAAGCCCGTGCAGAGCTTCGGCGAGACGCGGCTGGCGGTCACGTTTCACCGCCTGCTCATGCCTGACGGGCGGACGTATCGCCTCGATCACTTTCTCGGCTTGAACCAGATCGGCGATGCCGGCCTCAAGGACAAGGTGAACCAGCACTACCTGGCGACGTTCGGAGCAGCCGCCGCCGTCGGGCTAATCAGTGGCCTTTCACAGTTCATAGGCAGCGCTGGACTGGGGCGAGGCGACGGCAACGATCGAACCGTGATCATTGCTGGGGGCATTGGCGACGCCACGTCGCAGGCCACCCTGCAGGTGATGAACCGATTCCTGAACCGACTCCCGACGGTCACGATTCGCGAAGGGCACCGCGTGAAAGTGTATTTGACAAGCGACCTAGAACTGCCGGCTTATGACGCGCCGACCGGCAGTTCATTCTGATTCAAGGAGAACACCATGCGTCGAGGCATTCTGATGCTAACGATGATCGCGGTGCTGATGCCGGAGCCTTCTCGCGCACAGATTCCCGTAATCGATCCCGCCAATCTTGAACAGACGATTCTTATCGCTGAACGCACGTGGCAGCACTACAGCGAACTGCGCCGGCAGTACGAGACCATCCAACGTATGGCTCGAGGGCTGGGCAATATGGACCGGTTCAGGATTCCACCCATTGCCATCACAGCGCACGATCCCGGTCGCTGGCAGTACGGGCGCTCGTGGATTCAAGCTCTGAACTCTGGCGATCCAACCGGCGCCGCCTACTTTGCGAACGCCCTTCCGCTTCTCAAACCATCGGTGACCCCAGGCCAACTCAGCGCCGCCGGCCGTCGGGCTTTCGAGAATCGTTACTCGACGATTGAAATCACGGATTCGGTAGCCACCATGGCTGGCCACCAGGTGGCCCTCGCGCGCGGCTATCACGGGCGTCTACAGGAGGCGGTTGATGCACTCCAAGGCGATGTGGTGAATGGGCTGCCGCGGTTTCACGAGATGACTGCGGTCCTGGACAAGATCGCGGCGGGCGAACTGCTCGGTCGTCGTCAGGACATGCTGGCGAACCAACTGCTGTCGCATGCGCTCGAGCAACTGCTGGCACGCAGCAAGCGTCAGCGGGATACCGAGGCGTCTGTTATCAACATGCAGCTCACGACATGGCGGGATGGCGCTGCGGCCAACACCGCCTTTGGCGCGGGCACCGGCGACGCCCTTCGAACCTGGCGCCAGCCATAGCACGCGAGAAAGGGAACAATCATGCGTCGCCTCACCTCACTGGGGGTCGTTCTCGTCGCGACGTGGTTCAGCTCGGGATGCATCGTCTATGACGCCGCCGTGACCGCCAGAAATGCCGTCACGGCCAGCGTGCAACAGCTCCTTGTCGATCTGCAAGGCGAGCAGCACCGTCAGATCAGACGGATGGCCCGTCGGTTAAGCATGCACACCGGGCTGGACAAGTACGCGGTGCCGGACCCGCCGCGATGGAGGACCCACGGCGGCGACTATGTCTATGCGAATCCGTTTAACGACGCGTTGATTTTCGGGGATCCGGCCGGCGCGGCGTACAGCAATGTGAGCGATCGGTTGATGGACGCGACCTCCTTTCTATCCAGGCTCGCGCCGGCGGCCCGTCGAACCCTCGGCTCGCGCCTGGCCACCATCCAGGCCACTGACGCTGCCGCCATGTCGGCGACCAATGACACCGGCCTGCTTCGACTGAACGGACGGAAGCAGGAACTGCCCGCCATCGATTTCCTTGAGGGAACGGTTATCGACCCTTCAAACGAGCAGAGCGCGACCGCTGTGCTGGACAAGATCAGCGGGGCCATATTGATTGGCACACGCCAACGACAGGCTCGTGGCCAACTTCTGGCCGGCGTTGTTGAGCAACTCCTCGTCGACAGCAAACGGTCCAGAGACACCGACGCGGCTGCCATGAATATGCAACTGACCACGTGGCGTGACGGCCGTGCGGCGAACGAGGCGTTCGTGGCCGGCAGCGGTGACGCTCTGCGAACCTGGCGGCAACCGTAGGGGCGGAGAAGGCCGATGCAGCTCAATCTCTTGCCGACGATCCAGCAAGCGATCTCAAACTTGCTGACCGTCTACGAACCGGAATTTCTTCGATTTGGATACAGCCTGTTCCTCTCGTTCGCCACCATCATCATCTGCTGGCAGGGCGTGCGCATGATGTTCGCGCACGACGGGCTCGGCGACCAGATGTTCGACTTCGCGAAGCTGCTGGTCTTCATAGCGTTCGGCTACGCCATGATCACGTTTTACGAGTCGCCGATCCCGGGGTTCGGAGTCTCGTTCAGCAATCTGATCACTGACCAGGCGTTCTACTTTCAGAGCGTGCTGGAGGCTCGGTCCTTCGACAACCTCTACCGGCACTTCGACGAACTGTCAGACCACTTCATGCAGCCGGATGCCTGGTCCATCCTGGCGAACCTGATCTATTGGACCGTGTTGTTGCTGGTAGCCGTGGCAAAGGCGATCTCGCTCGCGGTCATCGCGTTCGGCCTGATTGCAAGCGCTGTCTGCGGCCTGCTGGGGCCAATCTTTGTGCCGTTCTTCATTGTGCCGAAACTCGACTGGCTGTTCTGGGGTTGGTTCAAGTCCTTCATCCAGTACTCGTTCGTTCCGGTCGTGGCGATCGCGTTCTTGATGGTCTTCGAGCAGTTCGTGTTCAGGTACGTGACGACCTTGCCTCCCACGATCACTTCCGCCGAATACGGGATCTACGGCCTTCAGGCGGTGGCAGTCATTGCCACGTTCTGCATCGGCATGACACTGGTGCCGTCGCTCACGAATTCGATCTTCTCCGGCAGTTCGGGTGAGAGCGCGCTCCATCACATCCGCATCGGCCGAATTCTGGGGCGGTAAGAGGTACGGGGATGGCCAAACCCTACGCGAGCGACCCGCGGCGAGTCTACAAGAGCAGTCCTTCAGGTGTGACCGGAGCGATTGTCGTGGCTTTCGGCATCGCTCTTTTTCTTGGTCTCACGTCCGGACTCGTGTGGATTCTCTACAACCTTCTCTGAAGGGCGAGGAACCATGGACGCCACCGTTGCCGATCTGAACCCCAAGACTCTGGAGAACGCGAAGCGTCAGTTCGTGGAGCTCTACGGCTCGGCGCTGGTAATGAACACCTACCTGAAGATCGCGCTGGTACTCGTGTCGCTCATCGCGCTCGGTCTGTTGGCCCTGAACTTTCATACGACTGCAAAGTACTCCCAGGTCAAGCCGCTGGTCATTCGTATCGATGAGGTCGGACGTGCCGAGGCCGTGCAGTATGATGCCGCCACCTACCGGCCACAACCTCCTGAGCTGCGCTACTTCCTCACGCAGTTCATCGTGAAGCACTTTGGACGGCTTCGGTCCACCGTTCAGCGGGAGTATCCAGACTCGCTTCTATTCCTGGAGCCGGCACTCGCCGATGCCACCATCGCCCAGAACGACCAGAGCCGCGTCATCGAGACGTTCCTCACGAATCCGTCCGCCGACGAGGTCGACGTCGTTGTCCAGAACGTCAGTTTGAGCGAGCTTACGGCCACGCCGTATAAGGCGTCGGTGAACTTCCAGAAAGTCCTCTACAGCCCAGGAACACGCTACGAGCGCGGCAGGCAGACCCACATCGCGCAGATCGATTTTGTGCTACGCGACCGCGTGCCGAACGAGTTCGTCCGTGTCAATCCGCTTGGGCTGCAGATCACATACTTCCGCGTCGATCAAGCGTTCGAGGAGGCGGGCCAATGATCGCGAATACGGCTTTCCTTGCGGCGGTCACCACGTTCCTGATTGTCGCCTGGCTTGCGGGCGAGTTGAGCTACCTGAGTGCATACAAGACCGCCCTGTTCCGCCTGCATGGCGTGCGGCTGGCAGTGGTCACGGTCCTGCTCTTCCTGAACCTGTGCGGCGTTTACTACTGGTTGGCTCGTGTCCTGTTCCTTCGTGACACGGGCCGCAAGTTGAGGCACCTGGACCGGCAGCTCGGCACCGCGGATGGCGTGATCGACGAGTTGCGGGATCAGGTCAAGCGATAGGAGCGCGTGGTTATGTGGCGCGATCAAGATCCACGAGCGCATGACACGGATCGCTCGCGACACGACGATTACGAGCGGGATGATCTAAGCCGAGGAAGCCGCGGCGGCTCAGACCCGCGCGAGGCCTTGCCTCGTGACCCGCGCGAGGTATTCACCCGAGGACTTGCGCTGCCTCGCGGCAGCCGCCGACAACGTGTCGCCCTTCGCGAGCGTACGTACGACCTCTCTGGATCCGACGTTCGGTTGTTGGCAACGGTTGGCGCGTTTCGGGCTGTACCTCAACGCGACTTGGAGCCAACCGTCGTTCGCACTCGTGGAGGCCGCGACTGGCAGATCGAACACCTCAGGAGTTCAGGCCTCATCGAGACCCGTCCATTCGGTGCGGGACCATCACGCACCACGCTCGTGACGCTCACGGAGCGTGGCCGCGATCTCCTGGACGCGGCCCAAGACCGCTCTATCGATGACCGCCAGCGGTTCTATGCAGGCTTCGCTCGGCGGCCCGAGATCACCCACGACGCGCACTTTCACCGCGCGTACGAACGAGCGGGACGGGCGATCGCTGAACGCGGTGGTCATGTCCGGCGCGTGATCCTCGACTTCGAGCTGAAACGCGAATATCAGCGCTTCCTTCAAGAGCGTAATCGTCAGAAACGCGACAGCGACGGCAGGCCCGATCGCACGGCTGACGAGGTTCGGGAGTGGGCGCTGGCGCACCGACTCCCATACGAAGACGAGCATGTCCAGTTTCCTGACGTCCGCGTCGAGTACGTGGATCGGGATGGGCGCCGGGAGATCGAAGACCTGGAGATCGTCACGCCCCACTACCGCGGTGCCCATGCCGCTGCCAAAGGACGTTCAGGCTTCCAGCAGTACCTATCGAGCGGTGCTCGGATTGGTGGCCGCAGCGGGCGCGGTCGTGGTCGACCCTTCGATCCTCGAGTGGCGGAGGACATCCTGTCGTGACTGACGCCGAGCGCATCGACGCCGTCGCCAAGCTTGGGTTTACGCCGCGCCAGGCCGGCTTTCTGGTCACCGTGGCCATGCATGCTGGCGTGTGTCTGTCGCGCCAGTACGCCACGTATTCCGGACTTGTGTGGGGACACGTGGTCCGGGAATTCTTCACCGCGTTGGTGAAGCGGCGCATCGCCACGCCATTCCCGTGCGCCCGCGGAGGGGCGAATCTATACCGCCTCCAGCACAAGACGATCTATCGCGCGATCGGCGAACCAGACAGTCGCCTGCGTCGCCCGGTCTCCCTTCCGCGTGCTGTCGAACGGCTGATGATTTTGGACGCCGTACTCGACGACCCGGACGCCGTCTGGCTTGGGTCGGAGCGCGACAAGCTGACACACTTTCGCGCCTGCACCAGCCTTCCGGAAGAGGACATGCCGCGACTGATCTTCCGCAGTTCGGCGGGCGCCGCGACGGTGCGCTACTTTCCTGACCGACTACCGATCGGCTGCCATCCGGATGGTCGCGCGCCCGTCTTCCTGTACTTGGTGCGAGCGTGGGATCCGTTCGAGTTCCGCCTGTTCCTTCAGCGCCATGGCGCCTTGCTTCGTGCGCTGGCCGAGTGGCGAATTCGACTCCTCGTTCCTCCGCATCTCGAGGGCGCCGAGAAACGGCACGAGGTCGCGTGCTGGAACGAGTTCGCGACACCGCTCAAGCCCGAGGAAGTCGAGGAACTCCGCTGGTATTTCGAGCGGCGCCGCGCGCTCGGCGAGGCGTCGCCGGATTCCGGGGAGGAGCGGTTCCGGCGCGCGCACATCATGTTCTCCAAGCCCCGCTATCGAGCGCTCTACAAACAGTGGAGCGAACTCGGTGAGGGGCTGCTGGAACTGCAGGGATCACACCTGCTTGGCGAGGCACTCGAACGCCAAAGTGGACGGGTGGATTGTCATGTACTTGCACGTCAGTACTCTCATCTCGCACCCCTGGTCGGCAGCGTCTAGTCCGGAACGGCTGACGCCGCGAGGGGAGCCGCGACAAATCTCGGTGGTTGGCCTGCGGGTGTCACGTCGGCTGAAAGGCCACCGCTGCACCGCTGCGTCGGCCGCGCCCTGCCTTCCGGTCGCAACAACCGTCGCGCGTGCAGCGAGTTGCGGCGATGGTGACTGGTGTGCGACGGCCGCGCGGACGGCGTTCTTTGCCGGCCGCGAGCGCCCCTGTCCTGGCGCGCGGCTAGGGAACGGGGGCGTGAGCAACCCCCCCCGTTTCGTGGCCCGGCCGTCCCGAGGCCGGCCCGGAGGGGTTGCTCACGCCCCCGCGCGCCACTGCATCTGTCCGTCATCGGCCCGCGCTTGCCGCGACGAAAGGTCCTGCAATCGTGCCCGGAAAGTCACCGCCGTTTCGTCGCGCCAGGCGCCTCGAATCGAAGCGCATTTCACATGTCCGTTTTCGCTTCGAAAGGAGGCTCCATGCCACTCATCAAAGCCCGCACGCGCGGCAAGCAGCTGGTGCGGCACATCACGCGCTTCGATCGAGAGACGAACGAAACGCTCTACGCATACGCGCATTTCCTGGGCGAGCCGACAGAGTACGTCCTCAATCAGCTCGTGGACACGATGCTCGCCAAAGACAAGGAGTTCGTTGCGTGGCGCGTGGAGCATCCCGAGTCGTACGTCGCGCGGGGAGCGCCGCATCGGCCTCGGTCGGCGCGGCACAGTTCGGGTAGCAGACCGGGACCGGTACCAGCGCACGTTCCGGTCGGCGGAACCCGCAGTGAAGCGCTGGCGTAGCGTCGTTGTTCAGTAGGGCGAGAGCACGAGGAGACACAGACGATGCTGCACAGGCTGGTAGCTATGCGGGGGCCGATCGCGATGGGGTTGGCGGCGGCCGTGGGTGCGTGGGGACTGCACGCGCACCCGGTCGACGTGACCGATCCCTTTCTCGGCCTCATCGAAGCGCGCAGTCCTAGGGTGTTCATGGCGCTGGTGTACGGTTACGCGGCGCTGTGGTTCACGACGCCGTGGCTCGCAGCGTCCCTCGTGCTCTCGCTGTTCGCGATCGCGGCTTCTCGCTGGGACCCGCGCGTTCGTAACCGACCATTGCCAGCGTACGCACAACCAGAGCATCGGCTGGCGCCCACGCTGGTCTTGGGTGAAACGCACTTCGAGACGAGCGCCGGGCGTGCGCCCAATCCTGCCTGGTTAACGATCCCGCAGCGAGGGCTCTACACGGGTGTGATGGTCGTCGGCGCCGTCGGCACGGGAAAGACGTCGGCGTGCATGTATCCATACGCCGAGCAACTTCTGCGTTGGCATGCGAACGATGCCGACCACAAGATCGGCGGCTTGGTGCTCGAAGTGAAGGGCGATTTCTGCAAGCAAGTACGCGGGATTCTGAAGCAGGCAGGGCGGGAACACGACTACACCGAGATTGGCTTGGACTCCCAGTATTGCTACAACCCTCTGCACAACGATCTCGACCCGTACGCGGTCGCGTACGCCATCGCCACGTTGTTGAACAACCTGTTCGGCAAATCGAAGGAGCCGTTCTGGCAGCAGGCCTACACCGATCTCCTGAAGTTTGTAATTCTCCTGCGTCGGATCTCCGATGGCTACACGACGCTCGCCGAGGTGTACCACTACATTCTCGAGCCATCGAAGATCGAGATGAACATCAGCAAGCTCACGGACGCGCTCAAGAACCCGCCCGAAGTTGTCGTCCTGTCGGCGCACGACTATCAGGCGCACTGCGTACAACGGCCCTGGACGTTATGGTTTGCCGAGAATGCAGAGGAGTTCGCCCATCCTTACGAAGCGGACCTGGATACATACCTTGCGGCCAAGAATGTGTCGTTTCGTGTCGTCAAGACCAACAGCAACGCATGGCTCACCAGACGCCACCAGTTGCAGGCGATTGATCGCTGGTACAAGCACGGCTGGAGTCGGCTCGACAACCGACTGCGCTCGTCAATCACGGAGGGCGTCGTGGTGTTCCTATCGTTGTTCGACGATAACCCACTGGTGTACGAGACATTCTGCCCACCACGATTGGCGTACGCGGGTGACGTCAAACCAGGAGATCGGCGGCCGCTTCCGGCTCTGGAGGAACTGCTCGAAACCGGCACTGTTCTAGCGCTGAACTTCCCGGTGGTCATGAACCCTGGTCTGGCACGGGCACTCGGCGTGATGCTTAAGCTTGATTTCCAGCGCGCGGTCCTGAAACGAATTCCCAAGATCGCGGCTGCGCCAGGCCGTAGCTGGCGCGATCTCGTGTTTATCTGCGACGAGTATCACGCCTTTGCCACGGTGGGCGAGACGGATCCGACAGGTGACGAACGCACCTTTGCGCTGTCCCGCCAAGCGCGCCTGATTCCGATCGTGGCGACGCAGAGTGTTAGTTCGCTTCGTTCAGCGTTGCCCGGCGACGAGAGCTGGCGGACGTTGATGCAGTGTTTCCGGACGAAGTTGTTTCTTGCTACGAGCGACGAATTCACAGCCAAGGCGGCTGCCGAACTGTGCGGACGTCGCGACCGGCTCAAGGCGCACTACACCCTGGCAGAAAGCGGGCAAGGCGCGCATGTCTCGCTGCTCACCGGGCGTGCCGTCGCAACGAAGCAATCGCTGAGTGCCAGTAAGAGCTACACGCCGCATCACGAGTACATCTTTCCACCGCGCGTTTTCACGGAGCTGAAGAACGGTCAGGCGGTTGCGATTCCGTATGACGGCTTCAACCCCCTGCCGCCGCAGTTCTGCTATCTGAAGCCGCACTACCTGGACGCAGACACGAGCTACTTCGACCACGTCGAACGAGGTGTGCTGTGAGCAGCCTCGATCGGATCCTGCCGTTCCTGAAGCCCATCGAGGATCTGCTCGTCGACCCGACCGTGACGGAGGTGATGATCAACGACGGCGGCCGACGCGTGTTCGTCGAACGCGACGGCGCGATTGAGGCGGTCGCCGGTCGGACGTTGGAGCCGCGGAATCTGACCGTCGCCATCAAGAACATTGCGCGCGCCTGCGGAGACGAGATCTCCGACATGCAGCCGCTACTCGATGCGCGCCTTGAGGACGGGTCTCGGGTAGCCGCGATGTTCCCGCCGTGTGCCGTTGCCGGTCCCGCGCTGACTATCCGAAAGTTCACCCACCGATACACGCTCGGCGAACTGGTACAGATCGGCGCCTTGACGTCGGAGACTGCCGACCGGCTGATCGGCGCCGTTCGTGCGCAGCAGAACATTCTCGTGTCAGGCGGAACGGGAACCGGCAAGACGACGCTGCTCAATGCCTTGGCAGCGCACATTCCGGACGCCGACCGCGTGATCGTCATCGAAGAAACGTCCGAGATTCATCTGAACAAGCCGAACGTGCTTCGCCTCGAAGCACGCCGCGCTCAAGCGCCGCTCGGACAGGAAGCAGCGCTACCCCCGGTCACGATTGCTGACTTGCTACGAGCCTCGCTTCGCCACCGGCCCGATCGAATCCTCGTCGGCGAAGTTCGAGGATCGGAAGCGTTCGATCTTCTGCAGGCGCTGAACACTGGGCATCTCGGCAGCATGAGCACGATTCACGCGAACTCCTCAGAGCAGGCCCTGACGCGACTGGGGCACTGCGTCCTGACCGCGAGCGTGGGGCTGCCGCACCGGAGTACGCGTGAGGCCATCGCGCTCGCCATTCAAGTCGTGGCGCACATCGCTCGCGTCGATGGACGCCGCCAAGTGACCGAGCTGCTGGCGATTCGCGGATACGACACGACGGCGGACAGGTTCCTCCTGGAGCCGTGTCTGCAATTGACTTCCCCCAGATCCGGAGGTGTGTCATGAGGATCCGGAGAACTCTGCTGCGGTTGTGGCTGCTCTTGCTGGCAGCGACCGCCGGTTGCGGAAAGGAGGCCGGCGGCCCAACAGGCCCATCGCCAGGGCGCTCGTTTCTTGAAGGGACCTGGAGTGGCACCCTGACAATCCAGCGCCCTGGCGAGCCAGCATCAACCGGTCAGGTGACCTGGACGTTCCAGACGGTCGATGGGACGAACCTGCAGTCCTTCAGAGTCACCATCCGATCGCAGCACGCCTGGCTGCCGATCGCCACCACAGTGACCAGCGCGATTACGCCATCCAATCAGCCGCCCGCTCGCATCAGCACTCAGGGAGACTACCCGTCGCCGCGAGGGTGCATGGGCACATTGCTGAGCGTCGGTAGCGCGGAGACCCGGACGATCGATGCGGACTTCTCCGGCGTCGATTGCTCGTCGCTTCCGAACTCAACCTTCACCGGACGGGTGACGTTGACCAAGACGGAGTGAACAGCGATGGCCCTTGTTGATCGAGCAGCGCCGATTCAGTTCCTGCGCACGGCCTACGACGCAGCTGACTGGATCGCCGTGTTCCTCAAGACGTATCGGACGGGAGATGTCGCGCAGCGTGTGGTGCCAGTATCCGCTGCGATCAGCCCACCCTTCCAGGCCTGGCTCCGAGACCGAAATGCAAACGGTTGGAATGTATACGTCAGCGTCAACTCCGTGTTGCCCGGCCGCTCGAGAACAAGACGGGCGGTCGCAACGGTCCGACACGTCTTTCTCGAGGAGGACGGCGATGGTCCGGGCCTCCTGGCAGCCTTGACGACACGACCTGACCTACCGCCACCGTCCTACGTGCTCCATTCCTCGCCCGGTCGGCTCCACGTGTTCTGGCGAACGCGACAATTCGAACCTGCCGACGTGGAAAGCCTGCAGAAACGTCTGGCGTTCGAGCTCGACACGGATTCTGCCGCGACGTCGTGCGCACAGACGACCCGTCTGCCGGGCTTTGTGAATCACAAGTACGAGGAAGCGTGTCATGTTCGCATCGAGTATCTGCGGAAACAAGCGGTGCTGGCGCCCGCGGACTTTCCCGCTGTGACTCCACCCTCTGCCCGTGAGTCGCACGGTACCGCGCATGAGCGGCGCGTCTCCGTCGCGCTCAACGATCGCGTAAGCCGCGCTCGGCGATTTCTTCAATCGGTCGAGCCTGCGATTGCTGGCAAGCACGGGGATCTTCGGACGTTCCGAATCTGTTGCCGCGTCGTGCGGGGCTTCGACCTTTCCGACGACGAGGCCATCTGCGTGCTCCAGACGTGGAACGCACGATGTGAACCTCCGTGGCCTGAACGCCAATTGCTGGAGAAGATTCAGAACGCGCGCAGATACGGCCGTGAACCATATGGCGGTCTGATCAGTCGGGTGACTCATGCGTAAGCTCGTATTAGTGATTGCGTAATGGTCAAATGTTTATTGACTCTATAAACAAATGGTTGTATTGATAACGAATCCCGTCACCACGCACTCGCCCTCAGGGCCGTGCGTCTCACCCCTGTTCGCCGGCGTCCGCCGGACCCGCGCGAACCAGCCGCTGCCATCGGTCTCAGGCCCTCGGCAGTCTTGGAGAACAACCATGTCCAAGTCCAAAGGTGAACTCGTGTCCGTGAAGATCATTCCGAACGAGCAAGACACTCCCACAGGGAAGCTTGCCGATGCGGAGGTGGTCTTCGAAGCCGAAGCAGGCCCGCTCAGCGGGATGAAACTGATCGGCTTTGCAGTTTGGGAACGTCGTGATGGAGGGAGAAACGTGACGTTCCCGGCCCGGCAGTACTCCGTGAACGGGGAACGCCGGAGCTTCGCACTGCTGCGACCCGCTAACGGGGAACTCAGTGCACAGGAGGCGATCAGGCAGTGCATCCTCGACGCGTACAGCCGCGTCCAGGCTCACACCTGATTGGCCAGAGGTCACCCAGGCGGTGCGGGCTCAGCCCCGCCGCCTGGGGCCACCGTTGTTGCAAGGAGATTGGAGTAGGCACGGGACACTTTCCGCCGGCTTTCAGGCGGCGATCGTGAAAGGAAAGAGCCATGGAGACCGTGACGCGCTTCGCCGATCGACAGGCAGGTTCAGTGTCGACAGTCTCGACACCAGGCCCCGAGGTGGCGCGCACGCTCTCTGTGACCGCTACCTACCTGCTGTCAGAGGACGGCAGGAAGGCGTCGCTGCTCGTGGGCGGTGACGGTCATGCCGTCCAGCAAATTACGCTGCAGGTGACCGCCAATCGCCTGCATCTCGTCTCGGTCGACAAGCAAGGCGTGGCGCGACTAAAGCTCCGGCCGCGATTCGAGCGCGACGAAGAACGCGGGCTCGTTCGAATTGACGCTGCGCCGCTCTACGACGCACCGCCGACCATCGATGAACTCTACCGGGCCGCCGCGAAGAATCACGAACTGGAGACGGCCTATTATGCCGAGCGCGTCGCTGAACGCTCGAAGCGTGGCGACGATGATCGCGCCCGCCGTGAAACAGCCGCTGAGGCCTTCCTCGCCGACAAGGGCCAACGCGCCGTCGCACATCCCCCGCCGTCCCCCAAGCGGTGCTACGTCATCACCAATCGCGGACGGCTGCTTTTCGACATCACGGCCGACCAAGGGATCGCGAAAGACGTGCCGCCTGAAGCACACCGGCGCTTTCGCGCTGACCTGAGAGCCAAAGCAGAACGGGATCGGCAGAACCGAACCGAACAGCTCGCACTCCACGAGGAGAAGAAGCGGTTCATCGCCGACTGGGTTGCGGCGAATGGCACCGACGAGCAGAAGACGCGCCAGGCAGCGGGAGTCCTTCCGATGGCCGAGGCACTTGAAGGGATCACCGATCAGGCGTTCGCGGTGAATGGTCGACTCCCGCTCTACACGCGTGACGGTGCTGATCGTCTACAGAGGTTCCTTCGCGAGTTAACAGGCACGGACGACATCGTCGTGACTCCGTCCGATGTTGCGGTCCGCAGCGTACATGCCGTGAAGGCGACCGCAACGCAGTGGGCGGTTGTCCGGAGTCTTCAGAGCCTCGTACCAGACGCGACCGTCGTACTGCGCGAGCATGTCTTGTCGTCCCAGCGTCATCAAGATTCGGCATCGTTGACGGTGTTCGGCGTGCTCGTGACGAAGCCGCATGGGCCGTTCGTTCTGCGGCGAGAATACGTGGTTGACGACGTGCAGCAGGCAACCGTGGTTTCTTGAAAACGCGTCATGGTTGTGTTTGACAGCCGAATTCGACAGGCGTAGATTTCGATCATCTCTCGCTGTGGCCGTCCTGGCCACCCCTTCACGTCGCCCGACGTGAAGCTTCGTTCCACCTCG
>WBZO01001819.1_pt1 | contig 31101 bp, 29 predicted proteins | sample 5204261 | NCBI WGS metagenome assembly WBZO01 (sample SAMN12412400, study PRJNA552823) | activated sludge metagenome | isolation source: activated sludge from anammox sidestream of wastewater treatment plant... | place: USA: North Carolina | collected 2017-09
CAGTATAACGATCGCGGCATCGGCGGCAGGGATACGCTGGTATTTATGTTTCCGAATAAGACACATAAAGAATTTGACAGCAGGGTTGAGGGTGTTATGCTGGTTGCAGCGTAGGGGGTGTTATGAAGGGTGTACTTAAAAAGCATTTGAGGGCAGGAGTATTGCTGCTTACTGTATTGCTGGTGGGTTGGCTATTGCTGCCAAATCGTCACCCAACACCGGACCTGACCTGCTTCGCCAGTGATAAAATCCGCATTCAGGTGGCAGATAGAATTTTTGAGGTGCCGCGGGAGAATCTTAACCATATATCTTTGTCGGAAGGGGTGAAGCTTCCACTTGATAAAGGATCTTATGGTAAAATATGTCAACGAGCTGGGGATTTGCCATTTAAGGCTAAGCAGTTCACAATTAAAGCTGACTTTGCATCTATTAAAAGACAACCTGCCTCAACAATGCAAATCGTCGTAACACCCAAAGGACAATTTACTCCTGAACTTACCGAAGCAATTTATGCGCTTCCTATAAAGGAGCCGCTACCTATGCAATGCTCAGCAAGTGCGCATGGTGAAATAACAGGTACTCTCTGTGAAACATTTTTTGCATTGGATAATTCAATTGCAATAAAATATTGGTTTCTGGATAAATTTTACCCCCGAGATACGTGGAAAGCTCTGCAGGAAAAGGTAGTAGAGTACCTCGAAAATCTAAGCCGAATTACTCAATGAATTAATCTGTAGGAGAACTTAAGATGTCATTCATCTTTACACCACAGCAAAAACAATCAATCGCACTATTACGAGACGCTGGGGACTATGTAGGAGCCTACAATAAAGTTCTAGAATACATCTCGGATGTAGATGCGCAGGGAGAACAAACGCCGAAAGTGGGTGTTAGCGGATCTGTTTGGCTATGGTTCAAGGCAGCAGTACAAATTAACAGTAATATTGGGCAAATGGCTGATGCAATACGTGATTACACTGCACTTCAGGGGCAAGTGCGTAATGGTGTGCCATTTACAGAAATGCAGCTTAATGCTGCATCCAATGCAGTTGCAAATGCTGTGTTAGGTGACATTGTTGATGATTCAGTATTGCCTGATATTGCTGCGATTGCACAGAACGATGCTTCGCAAGCTACAGAAATAAGTTTAAATGTGAATAGAGCCGCTTGGTCCGGCAATCCTTTTTTTCTATTGCTGGGGCATAATGCTTCTTTTACGGCAAATCTTCTGGAAACACCCGGTGATACGTATGATCTGCTGGCGTCGATGTATTGCGGTCAAGAAACGGGATTGGGTGCAGTCAATACCTGGGGGCAGGGCTTGTATGATATATGGCAGTCTATCAGTTCCAACGATATAGGATTATGGGCGACACTGGGACTGGTAAGCAGTACTATGCAGCAGTCCTCCGATTTTGTTGGCGCGGCCTATAGCGCTAATCTTCCCCTTACTGCGATTGCTAGCTCTAATATCATTCTGGGGCGCGTGACGCAGGACGATGTGCTGTCCGGCACGTTTCAAGATGACTATATTCATGGCGGCGGGGGCAACGATACTATATATGGATCGGAAAATGATGATATCCTTGACGGCGGTGAAGGCAAGGATGTTGCTGACTTTAGTGCCTATCTGGATTCATTGATTTTTGAGATAGATACAAAGCCATCGCAGGCCGAATATATCGGCTCAGCCAGTGAAGGAATGCTCAGTCTTACTGAAAGCGAGATGTTCAATATTGAACAGATTACGGGTACATTGCAGAACGATGACTTTCGTATCATTCATATTCACAATAATTTAACGCTCGATGGTGGTGGGAGCAACTCTGACCGATTGAGTTTCGAAGATTTTTCTCAGTCCGTGGTGGTAAGTCTGACAGGAGAACTGGTTTATGTAAATGGCGAATCAATGGCCGTCAAAAATTTCGAGCATGTGATAGGTTCAATGTATAATGATGGCCTGACAGGTAATAGCGCAGCTAATACGCTGGAAGGCGGTGAAGGCGAGGACTACCTCGTGGGTGAAGCGGGCAACGATTCGCTCGATGGCGGTGATGAAGATGATGTCCTGAACGGCGGAGGCGGCATCAATACGCTCAATGGCGGCGCGGGGAATGACCTGGCGGATCTTTCTTCCTATGATCATGCGGTGTCTGTCAACCTTGCCAACCCGACTCTTTCCACGGATGTGCTGATCGATATCGAGTCGCTGGTGCTGACGCAATATAACGATCGCGGCATCGGCGATGGGAATGACAACCGCCTCAGCGGCATCGGCGGCAGGGATACGCTGTCGGGCGGCGCGGGCAAGGATACGCTGGTCGGGGGCGAAGGCCGGGATTTCCTGCTTGGCGGGGACGATGCGGATATTCTCGACGGCGATGATCAGAATGATCTTTTCGGCGGTGGCGACAGCGACCAGATGTGGGGTGGCAAAGGCGCTGACACCCTGCTTGGCGGGCAGGGGAATGATTACCTGCGTGGCGAGGCCGGCGCGGACCTGCTGGAAGGCGGATTCGGCAAAGATGTGCTTTATGCGGGCAATACCGGCACGGGCGCGGTGGCCGGCGAAGTGGATGTGCTTTACGGCGGCTACGACAACGATACGCTCTATGGCGGCCTGGCGGCCATGAGCATGTATGGAGGCGATGGGGATGATCATCTCTGGATACAGCATCCGGGCGGTACCGGCCCCAGCGGCCCTGGCACGACCATCAGCGGCGGCACGGCCGGGGACGCATTGCCCGGCGGCGGGGGGACCGCAGGCCGCGAAGGCGAAAGCAAAAACGATGGTGACGTCGGTGGAAAATCCGGCGGGGAGGACGGCTTCAACGGCTTTGGAACGCCTACGCTACTGGGCGGTGCGGGAATGGATACCTATCATCTGAGTATTCACGATGAGGTGGTCATTATCGATTCCGATGGCAAGTTCACTATCGATTTTACGGATGAAACTGTTCTTAACCTGATCGATAACGCCGAGTATCTGCTTTATTTTAACACCATGACAGATATCGGCCCTTACGAGTTCATCTGGGGGCGCGACAATCCCGCCGACCCCACCCAGGAAACCTATCTGCTGGGATTTGACGCGCAGAATCAGAATATGGTTATCCATATCATGATTAAAAACATCGACGCGCTGATCGATTCCACTCTCGTATCCATCGTGGATGGCAATCTGCAATTCGGATTCCCCACAGAAAACTCAGCCTGGGGTGCAGAAAACAGCTCAGGGTTCAGTTATGCTTAGGGTTGGCGGCTTTGCGGCGCAACCAGGCTGACATAGGAAAGCCGCGACCAGTCTACCACCGGCTTGACCAGCACCTTGTCATTCTCCACTTTTACCACTTCGCCGACCGGGATTCCGGCGGGCATCAGTTCGGCATCGCCGGAGGTCAGCACTTTTTCGCCCGGCTTAATGGTGGTGTCGGCCGGCAGGTAGCGCAGCTCAAGCAGTTTGTTGTTATTGCCCACTGCAACCGCCTGTTCGCGACCATGCTCGGTAATCACGGCAATATGCGAGTTGATGTCGGTCACCATCATCACGCGGGAAGTGGAATCTCCCACTTCCATCACGCGGCCAACCAGCCCGTCGCCGGTGATAACCGTCATATCCTTCAGCACGCCTTCATTGCTGCCAATGTTCAGAAATTGCGAGCGGGTGAAAGAGCCACCCAGCACGCCCAGCATTTTACCAGTGATAAAATGGCTGGAGGCAACAGGCGCAAGATTGAGCAGGTGGCGCAGAGAAGCATTCTCCACTTCCAGCTCAGTTGCAAGGCGTTGCCATTGTTTCAGTTGCGCATTCTCTTCACGAAGCTGGCGGTTCTGGTCATAAATATTCTGCCATTGCTGCCACTGGTCACTCAAGCTGCCGATGCTCTGCGTGGGTTCCGACAGGAAACCGATGGCCGGCGCAAGCAGATTGGTCATGGCCATCCGTGCCGAATGCAATGCGGGATTCTGCGCGTGGCTGAGCGTCATCAGGGTAATAGAGAAAACAGAAAGAAAAATCAGCAGCAGCCGGTAGCGCCAGTCGCCCAGCGAAATAGCCAGGATTAGAGCGGTAGAGCGAGATTTCTTATTCAGGCGCATCGGCACAAAGTTGGTTTGTTCCACTTCCGATTCTAGCCAGGAATTGTTAATGAAACATTGATGAGTTGTATTTTAATCTAACGGCCAACTGCAATGACGCAAGCATCAATTCGATTTCATTATCGTCTTGATCGACTCTCTTACGTGAGTTATGGAGATCAATAAGGGTTCTGTTTCGCAGAATATAAAAATAACAAAAACCGAAGAATACCAACATGGAAGAAATCGAAAGGGAAACAGAGCCAGACCCGGTATCCGGCTCCAATGCAGCAGCTGTGGCGATTGAGAGCGCAACAGATGATGCAACTTCCGGCTCCTGCAATTCCGCCACCATGGCTTTGCTCTCACCTTTCCTTAATCCGCCTTCTTCCGCTTCTCCCTCCGCATCCCTTCGCACTGATCTGGCCATTAAAAAGGCAACCCCTGCGATTAGCCGTTTTCCGGTAAGTGAACGGTCACGCAAATTTCTGCGCCAGTTTTATCCTGATGCCGGTATCAATGAATGGAATGACTGGAAATGGCAGGTGCGCAATCGTATTCGCAAGCTGGACCAGCTGGAGCGGTTCATGGTGCTGACTGAAGATGAAGCAGAAACCGTGCGACGCCGTACGGCAAACCTGCCTATCGCTATTACGCCTTACTACCTCTCGCTGCTGGATCCGCTGGATCCTGAACAGCCTCTGCGCCGTACTCATATTCCCGTGGGCGATGAATTTTACCGGGGCCCGGGCGAAGACCCGGATCCGCTGGGTGAAGATCATGACACCGCCGTGCCAGGCCTAGTGCATCGCTACCCGGATCGCGTGCTGTTCCTGACCACCGGTTTCTGCTCTACCTATTGCCGCTATTGCACCCGGTCACGCATGGTTGGCGAGACCAACGGGGAATATAGTTTTTCCACCAGCCAATGGGAAAAAGCCGCTCAATATATTGAGGCGCATCCGGAAATCCGTGACTGCCTCCTTTCCGGCGGCGATCCGCTCAGCATCGGCGACGACAAGCTGGAATGGCTGCTGGCGCGCCTGCGCAAAATTCCGCATCTTGAGTTTATCCGCATCGGGACCAAGATTCCGGTCGTTATGCCGCAGCGCATTACAAAAAATCTATGCAATATGCTGAAGAAATACCATCCGTTGTGGATGAGCATTCATTATACCCATCCCGACGAACTTACGCCGGAAGCCTATGAAGCGGCTACACGCCTGGCTGATGCCGGGATTCCCCTGGGGTCGCAATCTGTATTGCTTAAGGGCATTAATGACGACGCGATGGTGTTGAAAAGGCTTTATCATGGTTTGCTGACCATGCGCGTGAAACCTTACTATCTCTATCAATGCGATCCGGTTTCCGGTTCAGCGCATTTTCGCACTTCGGTGGAGAAGGGGCTTGAGATTATCCGGCAGCTGCGCGGCCACACTACGGGGTATGCTGTGCCGCAATTTGTAGTAGATGCACCTGGCGGTGGCGGCAAGATTCCCTTATTGCCCGATTATGTGCTGGGCCGGGACGGCGATGATCTGCTGCTGACCAATTTCGAAGGCGGAACCTATCGCTACCCCGATCCGGAAGGAAACACCGGCAAAAGCCAGCAGCACCTGAAAGACATCGGCTATCGGCTTGATGATGCTAAGGGATTATACCGGGAAACCCAATGAGGGTCTGGCTTGAACGTGCCCCCACCGTTGAACTGGTAACTCTTCCTGGAAAAGGCAGGGGGGTAATGGCCTCGGAGGCGATTGCCAAGGGAACTATTATCGAAGTGGCGCCTGTCATTCGTTTGACGGAAGTGGAAGAGGCCGCGCTTGGCACGACTATCATGGAGTCTTATGTTTTCGTGTGGGAAGAGCAGGATGCTAAAACCGGGATACATTATCCTTTCGCCCTGGTGATGGGCATTATCAGCATGCTGAATCACTCGCGTAATTCGAATACGGAACTGGAATCAGATTTTACCGCGCAGACGATGCAGTTACGCGCCGCCCGCGACATTGCAAAAGGCGAAGAACTTACTATCGATTACGATTGCGATATCTGGTTCGAGGAGCAGCACTGATGCCACTCTGCATCGGGCTTACTTATGATTTGCGCGATGAATATCGAAAACTTGGCTATAGCGAGGAAGCGATTGCCGAGTTTGACAGCAGAGAAACAATTGATGCGATTGAATCTGCCCTCAAAGCGCTGGGGTATGTGACTGAACGCATTGGCAATATATGGAAGCTGACTGAAGCGCTTGCAGAAGGAAAACGCTGGGATCTTGTGTTTAACATCAGCGAGGGAATGTTCGGGCTTGCCCGTGAGGCGCAAGTGCCTGCATTACTCGAAGCTTATCAGATTCCTTATGTTTTTTCTGCGCCGGAAGTAATGATCTGGTGTCATCACAAAGCCATGGCCAAAAAGATTGTGGCCGAAGCCGGTCTTGCCACAGCAGCATGGCAGGTTGTGAATACAAAAGAGGATATTGCGCAGATCAATTTAGCATTCCCGCTCTTTGCTAAACCGCTGGCAGAGGGAACCAGCAAGGGTATCTCTCAGAAATCACTGGTAAATAACAAAACGGAGCTAAAAGCAATTTGTGAGGAACTGCTGATGCGATTCAACCAGCCGGTGCTGGTGGAGACGTATCTTTCCGGGCGCGAATTCACCGTAGGTATTGTTGGTACCGGCGAAAAAGCCGTGGCCATTGGCGCGGTAGAATTGAAACAGGCACAAGGCGGGGAAACCGCGGCACGCACTTATGCCAACAAAGAACAATATGAAGTTGCGGATGACTATATTCTGGCGAGAGACATGCTGGCAAAAAAGGCAATGCAACTGGCACTGGATGCATGGCGAGCTTTAGGTTGCCGTGACGGCGGGCGGGTGGATATACGTTGTGATGCGTTAGAGATACCCCATTTTATTGAGGCTAATCCGCTGGCGGGCATGAAGCCGGGACATTCCGATCTGCCAATGCTGGCGGAGCTGAATGGAATTAATTATACAACGCTTATCGGCCGGATGGTGGATTCGGCGAGAGAGCGGAGAGAAAAACAATGCGCGTCCTTGTCCTGCGCAACCGGGTAAAAGAGATCGATGAGGATCAGGATATGGAGCGCCTGATCACACATATTGCGCAATGCCTGCAGCAAAAGGGGCATGAAGCCATGACAGCAGTGTGCAATAGCCTGCAGGAAGTTGAAGCAATGACTGAGGAAGTGAAACCCCAGGCAGTTTTTAATATGGTGGAGTCGCTCCAGGGTTCAGATGCCCATGCTTATCTCGCGCTGGGTGTGCTGGAAATGAAGAAAATTCCCTATACAGGCTGCCCACCGGAAGCATTCCTGCTTACCTGCGATAAGCAACTTACCAAGCGAATGCTTGTTGCAAATGGTATTCCCACACCGCCTTCCCATGGCGATGGCAGCGGTTATGCTGGCAGATATATTGTCAAATCGATCACCGAGCATGCATCGCTGGGCCTGGAAGAGGATTCGGTGGTGGAGAATGATACGCAGATCGCAGCCCTTATAGCGGCAAAGAAGAAGCAGTGGGGCGGTGAATGGTTTGCCGAGGCATATGTTGAAGGGCGGGAGATGAATGTCTCGCTGCTGCAAACGGCAGAGGGCGTGGAAGTGCTGCCTCCCGCAGAGATTGTGTTCAAGGATTATCCGGTCGGTAAGCCGCGCATTCTTGACCGATTCGCGAAATGGAAAGAAGACAGCTTCGCGTATCAGCATACAGTGCGGGAATATCTGCCGGCCGGAGATCCGCTGGTGGAAAGACTGGGTGAGATCGCACGTCAATGTTGGGATGCATTTTGTTTCCGCAGCTATGCAAGGGTGGATTTTCGGGTTGATGCGGCAGGGAATCCGTATGTGATCGACTTGAATACCAATCCCTGTTTAGAAAATGATGCAGGGTTTCTTGCAGCCATCAGGCAATCGGGGCGGACAGAACTGGATTTATTTAATCATCTTGTGGAGCGCGCCGTTGCAGTTTGATACGAATCTGCGCGCCAGTGATCCGGCGGATATACGCAGGCTGGTAGAGGAAACCGGCATGTTTCGCGAGTGTGAAGTGAGAACTGCGGGTGAGCTTGTGGAAGAAACCCTGCAAGATTCCACCGCTTACCGTTTCCTTTTTTGCCGTGATGAGCGGGGCATCCCTGTAGCCTATAGCTGTTTTGGTGAGATTCCACTCACTGAAGGCAGCTATGATTTATATTGGATCGTCGTGGCGAAAGAACTGCAAGGGCAAGGGCAGGGTAAACTGCAGATGCAGGAAACTGAGAAGATCATCAGGGGGCTGGGCGGCAGGCAGATTTATGCCGAAACTTCCGGCACGCCGGAATATGAAGCGACCCGGAAATTTTATTTACGACAGGGATATCTGCAGGTTGCTGTTTTTAAGGAATTTTACCGGCCTGGAGATGACAAAGTGGTTTACTGCAAGATGCTCACCTAAAGCTGCCTGGTCATTTTTATATGAGGAACGGTGTTCTCATCAAACAACGTCCCCTCGCTAGTATAACCCAGGGCCAGATAGAAGGGAACCGCACTCTCCCGCGCATGCATAATGATATGCTGAATTCCCTGTTCTTTCGCATAGGATTCCGCACAGCGCACCAGTGTTTTACCTATGCCAAGGCCCTGGTATGCCGGCGCTACCGCCATCTGGCGTAGCTTCGCAACTGCATTTTCCTGAGGGCGGAGTATTACGCAAGCAATAATCTGTTCATGCATGAAAGCACCGAAGTGCCATTCTTTGGCATCATTCTGAACATCGTCGTCTTCCAGTTTAAGTCCCAGTGGACTGCGCAAAACCGCTTCACGCAAGAGTAGCGCGGCATGATAATCAGCACTGCCGAATGTTATGGGGCGAACAGCAGGAGAGGGCATGGGGATGAGTTTAAGCGCGCTGAGCTTCTGTAGCAATCGATTCTGCAGTACCGCGATCGGTCCAGGCATCAGACATTTTTTGTACACGTGCGGAGAGGGATGCCTGGAGCTGCTCGGCGGTGCCGTTGACTGTTGATTCCCTGCGCAGGAACTGTGCGGCTTCCTGTGTCAGCTGCTCCTGCTTATCCAATGGTTGCGCAGCAATGGTCTGCGCCATCATATTTTCAATTTTATCCTGCGCGGTCTCGCTCAGTTTGCCTACGGCATTGGCTGCATCTTTGTTAGTGCTGGCAATTACCAGATCGGAAAGGGCGTAACTGCCAGTAGTCAGCGCGCTCCAGACATAATTAGAGGTGTCGCCGCTATCCGGTAAAAGGCTTTTCTTGTATTTACCATAAGTGCGCCACCCCATCATGGTTTCAGTAATCAATGAGCCATAACCAAAAATGCGCATGGGCTTTTCTTTGAACCACCCAATAATACCATCTGCAGAGCGGGGTGATGCTTTCTTTTCCTGAGATGCATCTTCTTTTATTCCCAGGGATAATGCCTTGATAGTGAGCGAAGCAATGCCATAGCCGATGGTGCCCTTTGCTTCCGTCAGATCCTTTCCCGCGGCTTTGTCTCTTTGATAGCTGTTGATTCCATGCGTTAGCATAGCACCGGCACCCAGCGTATAGAGGGCCAGCATAATTTGTCCTGAATAACGTCGCATGGCACGGTTAACCGTTGCCAGAACCCCGGTATCACGTTTTTGCAAAACCTCTGCGGATTTTAAATCCGGATTTTTTGTTGTTGCCTTACTTTGAATGAACTCGGCCGAGCGCTCCCATAAATCGCGCACCTGTTCACCTTTATTCGGTGTGCCGAAGAAGGTAACCACTAATGCTCCGGCGGTATAAAGCCAGCCAGCCAGCTTAAAGGGAATACTCTTGCTGCCAAAGCCATCGATAAGTAACCCGACATCGCCAATGGCATTGAGCGCACCAGCGATGCTCAGCTTATTTTTCTCATAAGCGGAGAGAGTTGCCGGCGAGGCGGTATTCTGAGTTTGCGTGGGGGCAGGGGGTGTTTCCATGCAGGGAGTATAACAAATCCAGGCGCAAGAAATGTGACAGTTTGATGACGTCACAAAAACTTAACAATCTTGGGGAGAAGCGTTTGAAATCAAGTGAGAAGCAGCTGAGCGCAGGAGGCGATATACAAAATGTAAGGTGATATTGCGGAAAAGAGCGAATCTTTTATCTGCAAAAATCCTTAGAAAGGAGGTAATCCAGCCGCAGGTTCCCCTACGGCTACCTTGTTACGACTTCACCCCAGTCATGAATCCCACCGTGGTGACCTGCCAGATTAGCGCAGTCACTTAAGGTGAAACCCACTCCCATGGTGTGACGGGCGGTGTGTACAAGACCCGGGAACGTATTCACCGCGCCGAGCTGATGCGCGATTACTAGCGATTCCAACTTCATGTACTCGAGTTGCAGAGTACAATCCGAACTGAGATAGCTTTTTGCGATTAGCGTCCCCTCGCGGGGTAGCTGCGCGTTGTCACTACCATTGTAGCACGTGTGTAGCCCAGGCCGTAAGGGCCATGAAGACTTGACGTCATCCCCACCTTCCTCCCGCTTGACGCGGGCAGTTTCTCTAGAGTGCCCAACTTAATGCTGGCAACTAAAGATGAGGGTTGCGCTCGTTGCGGGACTTAACCCAACATCTCACGACACGAGCTGACGACAGCCATGCAGCACCTGTGTTCCAGCCAGCCGAACTGAAGGAAGCCATCTCTGGCGACCAAACTGGACATGTCAAGGCCTGGTAAGGTTCTTCGCGTTGCCTCGAATTAAACCACATGCTCCACCGCTTGTGCGGGTCCCCGTCAATTTCTTTGAGTTTTAATCTTGCGACCGTACTCCCCAGGCGGAGTGCTTAAAGCGTTAGCGGCGCCACTGAGTCTTTAAGACCCAACAGCTAGCACTCATCGTTTACGGCGTGGACTACCAGGGTATCTAATCCTGTTTGCTCCCCACGCTTTCGCATCTCAGCGTCAGTACTCGTCCAGGTGGTCGCCTTCGCCACCGGTGTTCCTCCAAATATCTACGAATTTCACCTCTACACTTGGAATTCCACCACCCCCTCCGAGACTCCAGTTATACAGTTCCAAAGGCAATTCCGAAGTTGAGCTCCGGGATTTCACCTCTGGCTTGAATAACCGCCTACATGCGCTTTACGCCCAGTAATTCCGAACAACGCTTGCCCCCTTCGTATTACCGCGGCTGCTGGCACGAAGTTAGCCGGGGCTTCTTATCCGACTACCGTCATTATCTTCATCGGCGAAAGAACTTTACAACCCTAAGGCCTTCATCATTCACGCGGCATGGCTGGGTCAGGCTTTCGCCCATTGCCCAATATTCCCTACTGCTGCCTCCCGTAGGAGTCTGGACCGTGTCTCAGTTCCAGTGTGGCTGATCATCCTCTCAGACCAGCTATAGATCGTCGCCTTGGTAGGCCATTACCCCACCAACTAGCTAATCCAACGCGGGCCGATCCTCAGGCAATAAATCTTTGGTCCGGAGACATTATGCGGTATTAGCTACAGTTTCCCGTAGTTATCCCGCACCTGAAGGTACGTTCCCACGCGTTACTCACCCGTGCGCCACTGCTGTATTGCTACAACCGTTCGACTTGCATGTATTAAGCCTGCCGCCAGCGTTCGTTCTGAGCCAGAATCAAACTCTCAAGTTTTATTCTAGTATAGGTTCGAGGGAAAACTCGAACCGCTCAAATTTACTGACAACAATTCGGGTTCTTGCGAACCCTAGTTTGCGTTTTAAAATTAATGGAAACACGCACACATCACTAAATACTCCGCTTGCCCACAGAGGGATCTTACGGTCGGAGTACCGTAACGTATAACGTATACGCAAGTTAATGATATGTTCGTGTGTATTTAGATCACTGACAAAGTCAGTGTACAGCATATCACCACCTGCGCTCAATTGCTTCTTCACTTGTTCAAACAGCGGGAGTTTTTAACTCCGGTCGCCTTGTCGGCGGGAGTGGATATATAGGCGGGGTCATTGGGGGAGTCAAGCGTGTTTTTATAGTTTTTTTACAGAAAAAAATAGCGCTTGTTTTTCAAGGCTTTTAGCGGGTTTGAATCATATCGCTGCTAATAAGTTTGTTATGAACGCCCTGTTTTTGTGTATGGCTTGGCGATTCGCTTAAGGTAACTGTTTTATTGCGAGCATGTTCCAGAAAGGGCTGATAGTCGTCATAGCCATGCCCACCCTGGTGTATCGGAGTTGTCAGTTCTTCGATAGAAGCCCGGCTGCCGGCCAGGCCACGAATATGAGCCGTAATGAAATCGGGAAGTGTTTCTTTGATTTTTTCTGCATCGCCTTGCGCTGTAAGAACCCAGTCGTCCTGCCAGAGCCGATAAGGGAACTTTATCTCCTGGACCCCGGCCTCCCGCAGGGCACCAGCGTTCATTTTGTTATTAAAATGAACACGTTCTATTTCACCAAATACGGGATAATCTCTTCTTCCCATTTCATCACGAAGCAATAGTTCAACATCTGCGCGGTCTACTTTTGAATCCTTCAGGTGGTGGTCAGTAATAAATTCAGGAATGCTGTGATGGGCGCCTTCGTAAATTTGGCGGGCGAAGCGAGGCTGGCCTAAATCATCGGCGTAGACTGCGACCAGGCTTGCACCCAGGATTTGATTGCCTTCCCTTGCAACAACCATTTCGAGTTTGTCATTAGGGGAGAGACTTTTTTTAAGGCGTTGCAGGTAGTCGTCAGCGACTTGGTCGGCGGACAGGGTAACTGCGCCTGATTGTTCGTCTTTCTCTGCCTCGAAAACACCTTTAGCAATATTGGCCGGCCGAATAACACGCTCGAACACTAACCCAAAACGTTCATCATTACTGGTGATTACATCGAATTCCATATGTAAAAGCCTTTGCTCTAAAAAGCATATCATATGGATGTTACAATTTTATGACGTGGGTGCCTTAAAGGATGGCTTGCACTTTAAGAGATTAATTGTGCGCATTCGGCTTCAATTGCGCTTTGCAATAGCGTTACGAATTCCTTGCTGTTGCCGCCTGCAGGAATGGCTTCCAGCATCACCACATCAATCACGCCGGATTTTTTCCAGATTGAATTGCGTGGCCAGAATTTCCCGGAATTAAGTGCAATAGGCACGACCGGCACACCCAGATTTTTATACAGCGCCGTCACGCCGGGAAGATAGGCGGTAGTTTCACCCATTTTAGTGCGGGTGCCTTCAGGGAAAATAATGATATTGTAGCCTTCTTCCGTGCGCTCCTTCGCCTCACGGAGAAGTTGCTTGACTGCGCCCATGCCTGCTTTGCGATTAAGGCCGATATTACCTGCGCGCCAGATCCACCAGCCTACAAAAGGTATCATGTAAAGCTCGCGTTTCATGACAAAGACTGGGTTAGGCACCAATACCCACAGCGCGATAGTTTCCCAGGCGGATTGATGCTTGCTGGCAAAGATTGAAGTTTCTGCGGGTAGCTTCGCTTTCAGTGTAACGCGGTAATCCAGCCTTAATATGACTCGCATTAACCATAGATTAAGGTAAGTCCAGCGGTGAATGCCCCAATGCGTGCTGCGCCGGGTGAGAAGGCAGGGCATCATGACTGCCGCATAAAGAATGCTGCCTGGGTAAAAGAGAAGATTAAAAAGGACTGAGCGCAGCAAGGTTATTTCTCCACCAATCCATAGGTCATGCTGGCCAGGTATTTATGGTATTCGCTGACGACCAGCATAAGGCTGGGTTTGTCTTTCCACCATTCACCCGTGCCGAAATGATCCGTAAATACAGGTGCAGGGATAATCGTGACCTGTGGCAAGGTTCGGCTGAATTCAAGCAAGCTGCGCGGCATATGGTAATTAGCTGTTACCAGGCGGATTTTGCTGAATTTCTTTTTTGCAACCCATCTTGCCGTTTCAACCGCATTGCCTCTTGTATCCAGTGCATTTTTGCCCAGCTCAATACGGGACTGCAATCGTTGATAATCGGCAGGATGCAGGCGGCGGAAGTTAGCAAAAATATCCGGCTTTGCGGTATCCGGGTGCACGCCACTGACAAAAAGCCATTTTGCTTTGTTTTCACGCAGAAGTTCAATTCCCTGTTCCACCCGGCCCTTGCCCCCGGTGAGTACGACGATAGCCTCGGTCTGATAGTTTGCCGGCAGCTGATGCTGTGAAGGAATCAGAGTGATAAACCAGAGAAAACCCAGCAGCCAGAAACTTGCGGCCATGAGCAGGCCCAGAATAATGGCATAAAAATAGCGCATAATCATGCCATTTGCCGCAGCATGGCCAGAACAGTTTTACGCGCGACCATCATCGCCAGAAACCCGGTGATTATCGGTAGGGAAAGCCATACCAGAATATGCGTACCGGTGATAGGAAGAGAGGGCAGCAGCGGTGCGTTGAACTGGGCAGTAAAGAAGCCAATCAGGAAAAATACCAATGCTGAAAATGCCGTGCCAGCGAGCGCACCGCGCATGCCGAGTAAGAATGCATTAAACTGGAACTGGCGGGCAATGTAATCATCCACTGCACCGACGGAATGCAGCAGCCATACAGCATCTTCGTGAAGTTTAAGCGCGGTTTTGGAAGTAAAGATAATCATCAGTGTTGTTGCGCCAATGATAAGCATGGCCAGCAGATAGGCCGCGCCTTCGAGCAAACGGATGAAGTTGAGATAGTGCTGAAGCCAGAACTGATGATCATCCAGCTCAACAGAGGGGGCCAGTATCTTCAAGGTGTGGCGTAAATCAGCGGTGGTATGCTCGGCCCCATCTTTCCATTTCGCTTCAATGAGAATCGGCAGCGGCAGTTGTGCGACGCTTTTACTGTCTCCGAACCATGGAGCAATCAGATTGGCGATTTCTGATTCTTTCTTGCGGGTTACTTTTTCCAGCGATTGCATGGCATTCAGATGCTGCAGGACCTTGCGAGCCTGGGTTTCAGCCGTACTGCCTGCGGGGATCTGGATGGTCAGCCATTGTGATAAATCGATCCGCTTGTGATGCGCGATCTCGCCCACGGTGATGCCGCCTGCGAGAAACAGGCCAGTAAGGAATACCATCAGCGCAATGAACCAGGGAAGATAGCGGTTGGTGTCATCCCGTGCGAAGGGGATATCAAGCCGGGGGGCCAGCAAGCGTTTGATGCGTCGCCACTGCCTGCTCATGGATTATGCCTGTGTGTTAACAGAAGCGGACCCGCTGCCGCCGCTGGAGGCTACGGTAACCATCGCCGGACGCAGCAGGCGATCATGAATCACATAGCCTGCCTGCAGCACCTGCACGATAGTGCCGGGCTCTTTGCTCGGGTCGTCTACCTGTGCCACCGCCTGATGGAAATTATGATCGAATTTTTCACCGACAGGGTTCAGGCGTGTAATGTTCTGATTCTGGAAAACACGCAGAAGTTCGTTGGCGGTCATTTCTACCCCTTCAGCCAGGGTCGCTAGTTTTTCATCATTCTTGCGGTCTTCGGCAGGGATATTCAGTAAAGCGAGCTGAAGATTTTCCAATACATTCACCAGATCGCGGGCAAAGCCGGTGATGGAATATTTACGGGCATCCTGAACATCGCGTTCGGCGCGTTTGCGCACGTTCTCCATTTCCGCAATGGCACGCAGAAGTTGATCCTTTAGCTGTTTGTTTTCTTCCTGCAGGGCCGCAGAGGCATCCTCGGATGCAGGTTCGTGCTTATGTGATTCCTTGGCAGCAAAGACTTCTTCAATGGCTGATTCCACCGAGGCGGAGAAATCATCGGCCGAGGGTGTTTCCGGCTTAGCGTTTGCGGCGCTGTTATCAGCAGTCATGGTTGGAATATCTCCTGTTTTTATTTATACCGGCAGAATATGGCGTTGCCTGCGCATTTTTCAAGTCGCCGGAAGCATAAACCTTGTTGAGGTTGCTTTGAAGGTAATTTTTTGCGACAACTGCCACCCATGACCCAACGCCCTCAGAATCGTTCAGCCGACCAGCTGCGTCCCATCAGTTTAACTCCCGGCGTAAGCCGCTATGCAGAAGGTTCCTGCGATGTTCGCTTTGGCCATACGCTGGTGCGTGTGACCGCCACATTGGAGGAAAATCTGCCGCCGTGGCTGCGCAATCAGGGAAAGGGATGGGTCACGGCAGAATATGGCATGCTGCCACGAGCCACCCATACCCGCATGCAGCGCGAAGCAGCGAAGGGAAAGCAATCTGGCCGCACGCAGGAAATTCAGCGCCTTATCGGCCGCGCATTGCGTGCTGTCGTTGATTTAAAAGCGCTCGGAGAACGCCAGATTACGCTTGATTGTGATGTGATTGAAGCTGATGGCGGTACGCGTACCGCAGCGATTACAGGAGCCTATGTTGCCCTGCATCAGGCACTGCAGGGGCTGGTAGCGAGCGGGAAGTTGCCGCTCATGCCCATCCTTGAGCCAGTGGCTGCTGTTTCATGCGGCATTGTAAATGGCCAATGTGTGCTCGATCTGGAATATGAAGAGGATTGCAACGCAGAAGCCGATGCCAATTTTATTCTTACCGCTTCGGGCAGAATTGTGGAAATCCAGGCCACCGCAGAGCATTATCCTTTTACGCGAGAACAATATGCTCAGTTAATGGCGCTTGCTGAAAAAGGCACTGCCGAGCTGATAGCCGAACAAAAAAGGGTGTTAGGTTTGTGACCATGCAGCGCCTTGTCATTGCCAGCCACAATAAAGGCAAAGTGCGTGAGATTGGCGAATTGCTGGAACCACTGAAAATTGAGGTGATATCGGCGGCTGAACTTAATCTGCCGGAACCGGAGGAAACAGGCGACAGCTTCCAGGCGAATGCGGCGCTGAAATCATTGGCAGCTGCGCAGGGAAGCGGATTGCCTTCACTCTCAGATGATTCCGGGCTGGTAGTGCCCGAATTGGGTGGCGCGCCGGGAATATATTCGGCCCGCTGGGCGGGACCGGATAAGGATTTTGGGGTGGCCATACAGCGTATTCAGCGGGAGCTTGGCGAGAGGGCTGAGGGGGCGGCCGCCTATTTCGTATGCGTATTGTCTCTGGCCTGGCCCGACGGAGAAGAGGTTTCTTTTGAAGGCCAGGTACACGGCACTCTGACTTTTCCGCCAAGAGGCGAAAAGGGTTTCGGATATGATCCTATTTTCATTCCGCGAGGTTATGATGTAACTTTCGCCGAAATGGATGCGAATGATAAGCATCTCATCAGCCATCGTGCCGAGGCATTCCGTCTCTTTTTAGCATGGCTGCGCAACAAGGAAGGTTGATTATGCCGCGTCTGTTCCTCTCTGTGCTGATAGCGTTATTTCTGCCTTTTGCGGCGCTGGCGGGAAAGAGCGTTACGACGCCCCATGCTAAAGTGACATTGCTTAGTGATGTGAAAGCGGTGCAGGCGGGCGAGCCGTTCTGGCTGGCAGTGCGGTTTGATCTGGCCGATGACTGGCATATTTACTGGCGAAATCCTGGGGACTCGGGGCTTTCGCCAAGATTGAAATGGAAGCTGCCTGAAGGGTTTCGTACCCGTGCAACTCACTGGCCGGCACCCGAACGTATCGAAGTCGAAGGGCTCATGAATTATGGCTACAATGAGGAAGCGACTTTATTAGTGCCGATCGTTCCGCCTAAGGAACTGGCTGAAGGAGAAGCGCTACCAATCCATCTCAAGGCTGATTGGTTGATCTGTAAAGATGTGTGTATCCCGGAATCCGGTGAAATGGAGCTGTCGCTGGGCGTGAATACGAGTGGTGACGCGGCCTGGTCGGAAATGGCGACAGATATAGAAGCCGAGCGCCAGCGCCTGCCCAAAGTGCTGGATCGCAAAGGTAGCTGGCAGGCAACCAAGCAGAAAATTACCTTTAGCTTCCCGCTGGAAGTGGATAGCGCAAAGCTGCAGGAAGCCTATTTTTTCCCGGGGCTGGAGGGAGTTATTGAACATGCGGAGCCGCAGCAATGGCAATTCCGTGAAGATGGGATGTTCGAGATCGCGGTTAAACGCGGAACGGCATCTCTGCCTAAGCGTATGAATGGCGTATTGGCGCTTTATCAGGAGCAGGGGGAGATTCTTTACTACTTTGTGCGTCTGGAGCCGAACGGCGCGATGACGGTGCCGGAAAAGCTAATGCAGGAAACTGGCCCCGAGAAAGAAAAGCCGGTTGCGCCTGCAGAAGAAAAGGCAAATTGGTGGCAGGCGTTGTTCTTTGCGCTGCTGGGCGGTTTGCTGCTGAATGCCATGCCATGCGTTTTTCCGGTTCTGTCGCTGAAGGCCCTGGCAATTTCTAAAAAGGCGGCGGCCGAAGGCAGTGCCGTGCGTAAGCAGGGATTGGCATATCTGGCGGGAACGGTTTCGTCATTCATGCTGCTTGCCGCGATATTGATCGGGTTGAAATCCGGGGGGGAAGTGGTTGGCTGGGGATTCCAGCTGCAGAGCCCGGTGTTTGTTGCCGCTATGATATATCTGTTCCTGCTGCTTGGCTTGTCATTAGCCGGTATGTTCGAACTGCCGCAGATGCTGGGCGGGCTGGGCAATGAAAAAGCCTCCAAAGACAGTATGAGCGGAAGTTTCTTTACAGGGATTCTGGCCGTGCTGGTGGCAACTCCCTGCACTGTGCCTTTCATGGCGCCGGCCCTGAGCTATGCGTTTGCACAATCTGCCGCAGTTACGCTGTCAATTATGGCGGTTATGGGGCTGGGGCTGGCATTGCCTTACCTGCTCGTATCGTTTTATCCATCCATACAGCACCGGTTGCCAAAGCCTGGCCCCTGGATGCAGACCTTTAAGGAGTTCATGGCTTTTCCGATTTTTGCGACGGCGGCCTGGCTGTTCTGGGTGCTTGCACAGCAGGTTTCCGTAGTAGGGATGGCGGTGGCGCTGGCGATGATTGTGCTGTTACCTTACTGCCTCTGGCTGGGAAAACGCAAACCCAGCGCTTTACAATGGGGGATTGGAATAATCGCGTTGCTGTTAGTGGTTTACAGCTTTAGCGCTTTTGACCCGAAAGCGCCGAAACGTGAGGAAATTTCCTACAGCGTAGAAAAACTCACCAGCCTGCGCGAAGCAGGGACGCCTGTTTATCTGGATGCCACCGCAGCATGGTGCATCACCTGTAAGGTGAATGAGCGTGTGGCGCTTAGTTCTCAGAAAGTGACAGATGCCTTTAATAAGCAGGGGATTGTATATATGGTGGCGGACTGGACCAATCATGATCCCGCTATCACCCGGCTGTTAGAGGAGTATGATCATCAGGGCGTGCCTTTGAATGTTTATTTCCCGCCGAAGGGCAGGCCTGTTGTGCTGCCACAGCTGCTGACCGAATCTATCGTACTCAACGCTATCAAAGGAGAGACACCATGAAGAAATTACTTACCACTGCGGCCGCTATACTGGTTTCCGCCCAGCTGGCTTTCGCGGCACCAGAAATTGGGAAGACCGCGCCTGATTTCACGGCAAAAGATACTAATGGCAACGAAATTACGCTTTCGAAACTGAAGGGTAAATTTGTGGTTCTGGAGTGGACCAATCCTGGCTGCCCGTTCGTGAAAAAATATTACGGTCAGGGCGATATGCAGAAATTGCAGGCAGATTATACTGCTAAAGGCGTAGAATGGATCCGCATTAATTCCTCTGCTCCGGGCAAGGAAGGGAACCAGACCGCTGAGGAAGCGAATAAGCTGGCGGCTGAGCAACATGCGGCTGCATCTGCCACTATTCTCGACAGTGATGGAACTATTGGCCATCTCTATGAAGCTAAAACCACCCCGCATATGTTCATTATCGGCAAGACCGGGTCAGTGGTTTATATGGGGGCGATTGACAGTGTTCGTACGCCCGATCCGGCAGATATCAAGGATGCAGAGCATTATGTCGCCGATGCGCTGGATGCGCTACTGGTAGGCAAAGAAATAAAAATGCCAGTGACTCAACCTTACGGTTGTGGCGTGAAGTATTAAGATATTTCCAATATACATTCGGACATAACCGGGTATAAATACAGGTTATGTCCGAATTAAAATGGCTTTTTCTAGATCTGAACAGTTATTTCGCCAGTGTTGAGCAGCAGGTGAATCCGGCTTTGCGTGGCAGGCCGGTGGGAGTGATTCCGGCGGATACCGACTATACCTGCCTGATTGCGGCCAGCAAGGAAGCCAAATTTTATGGCCTGAAAACCGGCACACCGGTGAAAGAAGCAAAAGAGAAATGCCCGCAAATTATCCTGAAGCTGGGAAATCATCGGCAGTATATTGCGTATCATGAGCGGATCCTGCAGGAAATTGAGCGCCATCTGCCGATTGATAAAGTGCATTCGATTGACGAGGTTTCCTGCCGCCTGATTGGTGGGCAGCAGGAAGAGATGGCGGCCCGAAGGCTGGCTTATGAAATTAAATGCGGTATCGAAGGGGGTGTGGGGAAATATCTTACCTGCTCTATTGGGATTGCTCCCACACGTATGCTCGCCAAAATTGCTACGGATATGCAGAAACCGGACGGGCTGGTGGTGTTGCATCAGGAAGAGTTGCTGGAGAAATTACAGGTGCTGAAGCTACAGGATCTGCCGGGCATTGGCCCCAATATGGCGGCGCGGCTATGGCAGGCCGGAGTGCGGGATGTACGTGCATTATGGAATCTGCAGCCTAAGCATGCACGTGCCATTTGGGGGAGTGTGGCGGGTGAGCGGTTCTGGTATGAGCTGCGAGGAACGGAAATTCCTGATTTGCCATCTAAGCCCAGCGTGGTAGGGCATAGCCAGGTCTTGCCGCCGGTTCTGCGCGAGCCGGAACAAGCCCGCCGCGTGGCGCGTAAGCTGCTGGCGAAAGCAGCGGTAAGGCTGCGTGAAATGAATTACTACGCTCGCGTTCTGCAGTTGAGGGTAAGGACGTCAGCAGGAAGATATTGGGCCCAGGAATGCCGGGGATTTCAGGCGAATGATAATATCACGCTGCTACAGGCGCTCGATGCGCTGTGGCAGGAAATGATCCGCCAGCAAGGCGTGCAGCCGCTCAAGAAGGTATCGGTGCAATTGTTCAGGCTGACGCCATGCGTTGTGGTGCAACCGGATTTATTCTCGACCATTGGCGGGCAGAGTGTGGAGGAGCGCAGGCAGCGCGAGGAACTAACGGCAGCGATGGATAAAATCAACAAGCGCTTCGGCCGCGACAAAGTGACGCTTGGCGTAAAGCCTCTGGCCACAAGGAATATGTCCTCGCATCAGGAAGGCGGTACTATCGCTTTCGGAAGTGTGCTAGCTTTGTAGCACCCAGTCATGCCCGAGCGGACCGTGGCCGTGGCCAATTGCAGGCGCGTGCTCGATTGCTTTCAATACATAATGACGGGCTTTTTCTACCGCGAGGGGCAGGGGCTGACCCTGTGCAAGATAGGTGGCAATAGCTGAAGCCAAAGTGCAGCCGGTGCCATGCGTGTTCTTTGAAGCAATGCGGGGTGAGGTGAATTCCTGAATCGCGGTTTCGGTCACGAGCAGATCGAGAACCATATCGCCAGGCATATGTCCCCCTTTAACCAGCACGGCGGCGCAGCCCGTGTTTTTGATAATGCGCTTGCCTGCATTGATCATACCGTCCTTGCCGCTGATAATAGTGCTGGAGAGCATTTCCGCTTCCGGCAGGTTAGGGGTCGCCAGCGTGGCAAGGGGTAGAAGTTTTTCCTGCAGGGCAGTAATTGCCTCAGGTTCGAGTAACGATGCGCCCCCCTTGGCCACCATCACCGGATCTACAACAAGCGGTATATCGCTGTATCGTTCCAGGGCGCTGGCAACAGTTTCAATAATGGGAGCAGAAAGCAGCATGCCGGTCTTGATAGCATCTGCACCGATGTCGCTTAGCACCGCATCCATCTGTTGACGCACAAAAACAGGCGGTACGGCGTGGATGGCTTCCACGCCGCGAGTGTTCTGTGCGGTGAGTGCCGTGATAGCCGTTGTGCCGTAGCTGCCAAGAAAAGAAACAGTTTTGAGATCACCCTGGATACCGGCACCACCGCCGGAATCGGAACCGGCAATAATAAGTACGCGGCCTTTAGGCATTGGCGGCCTTTTTAACCTCGGCAGCGAGATCTTCCACAATACGGCGGATTTCGGCTTCATCCTGCCCTTCGGCCATAATACGGATAAGCGGCTCTGTGCCTGATTTGCGTAACAGAAGTCGCCCTTTGCCTTTAAGCTGCGCTTCCGCCTGCGTCACGGCTGCCTGCACAGGCGAAGCAGCAAGCGGATCTCCGCCTGTCTTATATTTCACATTATGCAGGATTTGCGGGTAAGGCGTGAAACAGCGGGTGATCTCGCTGGCGGGTTTGCCGGATTGCGCCAGCACTGCCAGCACCTGCAGGGCGGCGATGAGGCCGTCACCAGTGGTGGCATAATCCGTCATAATCAAATGGCCTGATTGCTCTCCCCCCAGATTCCAGCCTTTGCTGCGGAGTGCTTCCATTACATAGCGATCGCCAATTTTAGTGCGATAAAGTTGAAGCCCTTTTGCTTCCAGATATTTCTCAAGACCGAGGTTGGACATCTGCGTGGCAACAATACCGTTACCATGAAGAATGCCACGATCGCGCCAGTTACCTGCTATCAATGCCATGATCTGGTCACCGTCAACCAGCTCGCCTTTTTCATCGCAAAGAATCAGACGATCCGCATCACCATCAAGTGCGATACCGATATCGGCTTTATGCTGGCGCACGGCCGCCTGCAAAGCAGCAGGATGGGTAGAGCCGCATTCCTCATTAATGTTAAAGCCGTTAGGGTGAACCCCAATGGCAATCACTTCTGCACCGAGTTCCTGCAGAATAATGGGGCCTACCTGATAAGCGGCGCCGTTGGCGCAGTCGATGCATATTTTAAGACCTGAGAGATCAAGCTGGCGCGGGAAACTGGCTTTGGCGAATTCAATATAGCGCCCACGAGCATCAAGCCGCCGCGCACGGCCCAGCTTTTCGGGCGCTGCATAACGTGTTTCATCAAAGTCGGACATCAGGGCTTCGATAGCCAGTTCAGTTTCATCGGAGAGTTTATAACCGTCAGGGCCAAATAGCTTGATGCCGTTATCCTGAAACGGGTTATGTGAAGCGGAAATCATTACACCCAGATCGGCACGCATTGAGCGGGTGAGCATCGCGACTGCAGGAGTAGGAAGCGGTCCGACAAGTAAGACATCAACCCCAGCCGCGATAAAGCCTGCAGTCAGGGCCGGCTCAATCATGTAACCTGAGAGGCGGGTATCTTTGGCAATCACTACCCGGTGGCGGTGATCGCCACGAACAAAATAATGCCCCGCTGCCATGCCGAGCTTTAAAGCAATATCGGCAGTCATGGGATAGCGATTGGCAGTACCGCGAATACCGTCGGTGCCGAAATAATTACGTTGCGTCATAGAGCGAGGTTTAGCCTATTGCAGCTCCCGGGTAAAGGATCACCGCATCTGACTGTGAGCGATTTTGTCGGGGTAAGGGGGTGGAACAAAATCGGGTTTGATATCGTTGTCCTGGAATTTCTGCACCAGTAAAGCAAGCCCTTCTACGAGCTGCTTTTCAAGCAATCCGCACTGGCCTGCGGCGTTGCGCGCCAGAATGATTTTCATCACTTCGATATGCTTATGCGCCACCATCAGATGATGCACATTGCCGAATATAAATTTATTGCGCAGAAAACTGTAGAGAGAAAAGGCGACATTGGAGGTAAGCATGAAACCAAAAGTCCCTGCTCGCGATTTAATAGAAAGCAAAGCAGACATCGCATCCTCCAAAACTTCCTGATGGTTGCGATCTGACATTATCTGAAAGGATTGTTCCAGCTGAGACATATCTTCTGCGATCCATTTAAGGGACTCATCCTGGAAAGATGCAATCTGTGCCTGGGCGGATTCCAGTACTTCGGGCGTAATGGTTTTATTTAACCGCTCAATCATGCCCATACGTTTGCGGATGGCATAGCTTGGAATGATTTTATAAGGCTTCTGAGCGGTGCCCAGGGCGGGAATTTTTTTTGGTTCAGGGATTGCCCTGGGTAAAGTAAGTCTGCGCTCAGGCATTCCGCTTTCTTCGAGGTTGCTGCTTAGTTTATCGCGACGGCGATCCGGACCGACGTAGCGTGGGGCAACAATGAAATCTCGCGGGAAGTCGATAACATATTCCAGCCGCTTAAATACGCTGTTAGCGGTAAACGGCTTTACCATAAATTCCGTCACCCCTGTATCCCGCGCTTTTACCACGTCCTCCCGCTCGGCGCGTCCAGTCAGCATGATAACGGGCAACAGAGCCAGGCGGGTTTCTTCTTCATAACGCAGGTGACGCACGAGCTTAATGCCATCCAGCTGGTCCATTTCCCATTCGGTGATAAGTATATCAAAAGAGCGGTCACGCATCATCCCGAAGGCGTCGCGCCCGGATTTGGCGCGAATGATATTTACCAGTCCCATGTGATAAAGTGTCTGTTTTAAAACCTCGGCAATCATTGCATCGCCATCGGCAATAAGAATACGAGCCTTAGTCAGGTCTGCCTTATGGCTACTTTGCATATACACCTCACAGAGTAATTGCAGGTGCATTATACCTAACAGGCAATTGTAATTCCTGCCCTAATTTAGGACAGGCCAGGGATTAGTGAACGGCTTCGCTGCTGTCCTGAAATTTCTGCACCAGAAGCGTAAGACCCTCTACCAGCTGTTTTTCCAGCGGACCACCCTCACCCAAAACTTTATGCGCCAGAATAATTTTCATTACTTCCAGGTGCTTCTTAACCACGGTGATATGGGTTATATTGCCGGGAATAAATTTATTGCGCAGAAAGCCATAAAAAGAAAAAGCAAGATCTGACGCCATGATGAAACCAAACGTACCCGCGCGTGATTTAAGAGAGAGTAAGGCTTCTTTTGCAATTTCTAATGCAGGATTGTAGCCTTCAGTGACATCATGCAGCGCTTGCTCAAGTTTTGCCATGTCTTCAGCAATCCATTGCAGTGATTCGTCCTGGAATGCGGCGATTTGTGCCTGCGCTTCTTCCAGAATTTCGGGGGTAATTACTTTTGTCAGGCTGGCGATAATACCCATTTGCTTTTTGAGAGCGTGAGAGGGCATGATTCTGTATGGCCGGTCTGTATCATGGACGTGATTGATCTTTTTCGGCTCTGCCACAATTGCAGGCGGCATGATGCGTCTTTCATTGTCTTTGCCCGTTTTGCGAATGCGGCGGCGATCGGGGCCGACATAATGCTCTGCAACAATGAAGTCACGAGGGAAATCGATGACGTGTTCAAGGCGGTTATAAAGCGTTTTGGCAGTGAAGGGTTTAACCAGGAATTCTGTGATGCCGGTATCGCGCGCTTCAATTACGTCGTCTTTTTCTGCACGGGCAGTTAACATGATAACAGGAAGCATCGCCAGTCGCGCATCTTCCGACTGACGCAGACTGCGTACCAGGCTGATGCCGTCTAAAGGTTGCATTTCCCACTCGGTGATAAGGATATCGACAGCCTTATTTTTCAGCACTTCTACCGCTTCGCGGCCGGAGCGGACGCGCGTTATGTTTACTAAACCCATGCGGTGGAGAGTTTGCCTAAGCACTTCCGCGATCATGTTGTCATGATCGGCGATCAAAATATGTGCTTTTGTGAGATCTGCTTTGCCTGGAGTCATGGCTGCTGCTTATTGAAATAACCCTACAAAATCAAGGGGAAATTATAAAGAAACCATTAAAATTGAATTATTTTTGTAATTTACGAACAAAAACAACCTCCAGAGGAGTGCTTAAATCCGGTTCCAGCTTATAACCTGACATATTAAAGCTCTGGAGGTTTTTTCCTGAGAGCAGGTGCCGAGCCATCATTCCCCTGGCTTTTTTAGCGAAAAGTCCAATCACTTTAAGCTGATTGCCTTTCGCCTCTTTAAATATAGGCGTCACAACTTTACCGGTCAGGTTTTCAGGATTTACCGCACCGAAATATTCTTCCGAGGCCAGATTAATGACGGTTTTGTCTTTTTGCAGGGCAAGGGCTTCATTAATTTTATGGGTAAGATGATCACCCCAGAATGAATAAAGATTTTTACCCTGTGAAGTTGCTAGCCGTGTTCCCATTTCAAGGCGGTAAGGTTGAATCAGATCAAACGGGCGAAGCAGACCATAAAGCCCCGAAAGAATACGCAATTCTGCCTGCGCGGATTTGAGCATGGCTGTGCTGAAACTTTCAACATCAAGCCCCTCATAGACATCTCCTTTAAAAGCAAAAATACACGGGCGGGCATTTTTTGGTGTGAAAGGGGTGTGAAAAGCCTTGTAGCGATCAACATTCAACTGGGCCAGCTTCGGGCTTAAATCCATAAGTTTCTGGAGGTCAGCCACCGATTTTTTGCGCAGCGCTTTGATGAGGAATTCTGATTCGCGCAGGAACTCGGGCTGGGTTGCGGCAATTTTTGGTGTGGGTGACTCAAAATCGAGTGTTTTACTGGGTGAAAGAAGAATAATCATATTTCACTTATAGAATTGCCGGTATTCGAAAATCAAGGCGATGATTCCGTGGATTTTAAGTGTTGTGCCTGTTAGTTCTGAAGCGCATGCAATTATCTATTCGGTTCCCTGTTTTTTTACTGGCTTTCTTCGCTGGCTGCTTTTTCGTGCTCGATAGCGCGAAGATGCATCATCTTGTTTTTTACGGATTGCTGTTAGCAGGCCTGTTTCAGTATCGTTTGCAGCTTCTTACCGGGGGGCGTGAGGCAGCGCCTTTACTTGTCATGGCCGCTTACATTCTCTGGCAGGCGATAAGCCTTAGCTGGAGCCCTGTCTGGAGCGGTGAAGAACTGGGCGAAGTGTTGCGCAAGGGGCTGCTTAGTTTTATCTGGGTGCTGCTGGTCATGTCCTTACTTGCAAAAGAAGCAGAGCGGCGTTTGTTCTGGGAAGTTGCCGTGGTAATGGCTGCGACGAGCGCATTGCTGGCAATATTCTGGCATATCCCGCCAGCGCGTATGACGGGCCTTGGCCGCAGTCTTAATCCTGTGCAGGGCGGCTCTCTTTATGGATGGGCGCTGGTGGGAGCAGCCTGGATATGGCTGCGTGAAAAGAAGATATTCTGGAGTTTTTGCATTGCCATATTGCTGCTCGGGCTTCTGGCGACACAAAGCCGGGCGGCCCTGCTTGCGGCCCTTATTTCAATTTCGTTGCTTGCAGCTGTGGAGCTTCGTGCCTTTTCAGTAAAGAATATAAAGTATGCTGTTGTGATTGCCGTCATACCTTTGCTGCTTGTAGCATTGGACTGGCAGCAGCTGATTGCGCGTTCGGACAGTTTTCGCCTGCAGATATGGCAGGAAGCATTAACTCATTGGCAGCAGCATCCATTATTAGGGCTGGGTTATCGTGCGCCGTTTGAAGTTGTACTGCCTTATGGTGCGGCCATTTCACAACCTCACAGCATATATGTAACGGCGCTTTATTATGGCGGTATCGCAGGCTTCGCAATTCTGTTGCTTATGTTTGGATTTGCGGTTCAAAGAGCCTGGATCCGGCGCGATATACTGGCACTCGCATTGCTGGCTTACGGTATGATTCTGGGTCTTGTGGATTATAACCTGCTGCTGGTTAACAGTGGTATTGAGTGGCTGGTTTTCTGGCTGCCGATCGGACTCGCTTTCAGGAAGCATTATGCTGATCCTGCATAGCCTGTTCAGTAATGGTATTGGCGGTACTGAGCGTCATCTGGCTGATTTAGCAAATGCACAAGTCAGGGCAGGGCACCAAGTGAAAGTGATGTTGCGTGCGGATCGTAACCCGTATGCGGGGCCTGATTCACTTCGTGAATGGCTTGTACCGGAAGTTGAGGTGGTCCTGGCGCCGCGACGCTGGCCCTTAATACCTCTCTGGCGGCAATTGCGGAATATGAAGCCGGATATTATTCACACCCATCATCGCCGTGACAGCCGTTACCTTGCATTGGCTGCACCGCGAGACACACCTGTTGTGGCAACGCTGCATATGCCTTTTCGTGCGAAAGATTATAAACGGCATAGCGGATTGATTTGCGTATCGCCCTGGCAACTGGCTGATGTGCCTAATGTTGCCGGCAGGCAGCGGGTGCTGATTCCTAATTGGATTATGCCAGCACCTGCAATAAATGCAGAAGAGCGGGAGGCGTTACGGCTTCAGGCGGGTGTGGATGAAAAAAGGAAATTGCTGGGCGCTGTCGGGAGGCTGACGGCGGAGAAGGGCATGGAGGATTTAGTCGATGCTTTTATTAAAGTGAATCCTCCCGGCGTAAAGCTTTGCCTGTTCGGCGAAGGCGAATGCCGCGAGGCAATCGGGCGGAAAATTGCAGCGGCAAATGCCAAGAATATTCTGTTGATGGGATATGAGCCGGATATCCGGCGCTGGTATGCGGCTTTTGACGGATTCGTGCTTCCATCACGTTATGAAACTTTCGGGCTGGTGCTGCTGGAGGCTATGTCGGTGGGTCTGCCGATATTAAGTACGCGCACGCGTGGCGCGCTTGATGTGTTAGGCGGTGACCCGCAAGTTGTGTGGGCGGAAGCAAATCATCCCGAAGATCTGGCAGAAGCGCTAAAGCGCTTTGTGCCATGGCTCGGCAGCCGGTGCGAGTATTCTCAGCTTGCGCAACACCAGCCTGAGCAGGCTTATGCGAAGGTCGAGGAGTTCTATCGCTTATTGCTCCAGAAATGAGGCGCGCAGGGAGTCGAGCCTTGATGTGCTTGCCTGGATACTGAATTTTTGTGCCTGTTCCAGCGCCTGTTGCTGCCATTTCACCCATTGACCGGGGTTGGCAATGACCTGGTCCACTGCAGCGGCGATGCTTTGTGCTGAAACTTCCTGCAGCGGAATCGCGGCGTCGCCAATCACTTCTTTAAGCCCGCCGCGTGTAGAGCTCACCACGACACAGCCGCAGGCCATGGCTTCCAGCGCAGTTCGGCCAAATGCTTCATGCCAGGTGGAAGGAACTACGGCGATCGCAGATTCGGCTGTGGCACGCATAGTTTCCTCAAAATTGCAGAACCCGCGCATTTCCACCTGTTCTCCGAGAGGTTCAAGGGTTTCGCGTATCCGATCATCATAAGGTCCGAGCGGTGCGCCCGGCTGGTGTCGCATCGCACCGATAAACACACCGCGCCAGTCCGGATGCTTCGGCAGCAGCAGCGCGAGCGCCTCGGCAAATTCAAGCGCGCCTTTCTCGGGTTTGAGGCGGCCAACAAAAAGAATCTGTTTCTTTTTAGGTGGCAGGCCAGCCGGGTCGGGCAGTGCGAGCCCGTTATAAACCACCTGCACTTTTCCAGTGTTGCCGGTAAGCCCCTCCGTAAAGCGATCGCGAATGTAACCGCTCACGCAATAGATCGCTGCGCAGTGCTTAAGCAGCCATTGGCGTTCTTTGGCTGTTTTTGCGCATTTCATATCCTGCGGGTCATTATGCAGGTGCAGTGCGATTTTGCCGGGCCATTTGCGGCAAAGATACATTGCAAGATTAGGACGGTTATGCACTTCAACCAGGAAAGGTTTTTCCTCATTCAGTATTGCCAGGCAGGCGCGGGCGTAATCGTAACTGCGGCGTTGCCACCAGCAGCGCTTTTCAAGAAGAGATCGGAAGCGGACATAGGGGAAAGGTGAATCGGTAGCCACACCCCCCACCACCAGGCAGCGGTTATGAAACCGGCTATGCGTCACAAAATCCTTCACGCAGAGGGAGATTGCTCCAAAATGGTTTGGACTGAATCCCTCACGGGAGGGAAGGATAATGATTATTTCAGAAGTCGGAGCAGCGGCCATCTCTCTCCCAGTCGCCGTAGCGTGTGGGCTCCGGCCCTTTTGGTCCGCCTATTTCCTTCGGTTTACCCTCTGGCCCTTCATCAGGGGATGCCGGGGAGGAAGGGCAGGATGCAGGTGAGTCCTTCTGTGTTTGCTCTTTTTCAGTCATCGCGTATGCTCCGGCACCCACCATAACGAATGAGGATGCAAAAGCAATGGCCGCCAAAGGAATCGCCAGCCGCAAGGTTGCTCATGCGGTGCTGATGAGAGTGCTGAAACAACGCCAGACGGTCGATCAGGCCATGGCTGCCGAGAACTCTGCATTGTCAAAGCTTGATCCGCAGGATCGTGGCTTTGCTTATACGCTGGTCATGGCGGTTCTCCGCCACAAAGGCGCGTGTGACGCATTGCTGACGCAGTATTTAAAGACACCGCTCAAAGCCAGCCGGCTGGATATTATTATCTGCCTGTATCTGGGCATCTGCCAGCTCATGGTATTAAAATCGCCACCGCATGCGGTGGTAGACACCAGCGTGCAGCTGGCCAAAGGCTGTCATAGTGCCTTATCCGGTCTGGTGAATGCAGTCCTTAAGAAAATAGCGCTCGAGGGAGAAAGCTGGTGGCAGTCTGCCCCTTTAGGAAAACTGAATACGCCGGAATGGATGTGGCAAAGCTGGGTGAATGCTTATGGTGAAGACAAAGCTATCGCTATTGCCAATCAGCATCTGCAGGAACCCCCCCTGGATATTACGATAAAAAATCCATCGGAGCTGGAATTCTGGCGTGATCAGTTGCAGGCGGAAATTCTGCCGCAAGGCAGTTTGCGTATGTATCAGAGCGTCCGCGATGTGACGACATTGCCCGGATTCGCCGAGGGCGCCTGGTGGGTACAGGAAGTAGCAGCGTCGCTGCCGGTGAAATTGATGGGCGAAGTTGGAGGAAAGGAAGTATTGGATCTTTGTGCGGCTCCCGGTGGAAAAACGATGCAGCTGGCGGCTGCAGGCGCAAAGGTAACGGCGGTTGACAGCTCTGCTTCCAGACTGCAACGTCTGCGAGAGAACCTCGAGCGCACAAAGCTCGCGGCAGATATCATCCAGGCGGATATATTGAAGTGGCAGCCTGACCGGAAATTCGATGCCATCCTGCTGGATGCGCCCTGTTCGGCGACGGGCACTATCCGACGTCACCCGGAAATATTATGCCTGCGCACAGCGGAGGAACTTTCCCGCCTTGTTGAAACACAGCAGAAAATGGTTGCTAAAGCAAAGAACTGGCTCAAGCCCGGTGGAAAGTTGATTTATGCTGTTTGCTCGCTTCAAGCTGAGGAGGGG
>WBZO01000547.1_pt1 | contig 31094 bp, 27 predicted proteins | sample 5204261 | NCBI WGS metagenome assembly WBZO01 (sample SAMN12412400, study PRJNA552823) | activated sludge metagenome | isolation source: activated sludge from anammox sidestream of wastewater treatment plant... | place: USA: North Carolina | collected 2017-09
AGTGTAGTTTCGCCTGGCTGGAGAAGAGCAGAAGATTATGGAAAAACTGCGAGCGTAAGCTCAACACCAGTCTGCAGTTCATTCATCTGGCTTTCCTGGCACTACTACTCAAAAGATCGTAAACAGGCTCTTAAGTGGCAAGAAATATAAAATCAAATCTGGGAAGAGCGATATGACAGGCAAATGTTATTGCCGATACTGAGGCAGGTGGCTGATACGTTGCGAAATATGCTGCTGGATTTGTGCGGTAAAGAAGTCAAAACTTTACATTGATTGATAGTGTTGTGAATCTGCATGTAAAGTTTTCAGAAATTTAACGAGTATCGGGTTTTTTATCAGAGGTAGTCATGAATCAGTTAAGCAAGTGGGTAGGTTGGTTACTGTTTTCCCTGCTGGGTGCGGCAGCTTTCGGTGTCATTGCCCTCAACCGGGGTGAATCGATTAGTGCAATTTGGATTGTCATTGCGGCAGTATGTGTGTATGTGATCGCCTTTCGTTTCTATAGTCAGTTCATTGCCAATCGGATATTGAAGCTGGATGCAATGCGTATGACTCCGGCATATAAGCACAATGATGGACTGGATCATGTTCCAACTAATAAATATGTATTGTTCGGGCATCATTTTGCTGCGATTGCCGGAGCCGGGCCGCTGGTCGGGCCGATTTTGGCAGCACAAATGGGGTATTTGCCGAGTATGTTGTGGCTGCTTGCTGGAGTCGTATTCGCCGGTGCAGTGCAGGATTTCATCGTACTGTTCATATCGATGCGGCGTAATGCCCGGTCACTTGGTGATCTGATCAAATCCGAGCTGGGGCATGTTCCAGGTATGATTGCACTGTTCGGTGCGTTCTTCATCATGCTGATTTTGCTTGCCGTATTGTCGCTGATCGTCGTCAAGGCGTTGGCTGAATCACCATGGGGGACATTTACCGTTGCGGCGACGATCCCGATCGCGATGTTCATGGGAATTTATTCGCGTTATTTCCGGCCGTGTGCGATTGCTGAAATATCGCTGATCGGATTTACGCTGCTGATTCTGTCGATCGTAGCCGGCCAGTACGTTCAGGAAGATCCTGCATGGGCAACGGTGTTCTCGGCAACCGGCGAACAACTGACCTGGGTATTGATCGGCTACGGCTTTATTGCTTCAGTATTACCAGTATGGTTGTTGCTGGCGCCACGCGATTATCTGTCGACTTTTCTTAAAATTGGCACAATCGTTGGTTTGGCAATCGGTGTCATCATTCTTTCACCGGAACTGAAAATGCCTGCGTTGACACAATTCATCGATGGCTCTGGTCCGGTCTGGTCGGGTGATCTGTTTCCATTCCTGTTCGTGACAGTAGCTTGTGGTGCGGTTTCCGGCTTTCATTCACTGATTGCATCCGGTACTACACCCAAAATGATCCAGAACGAAACCGATGCACGTTTCATCGGGTATGGTGCCATGCTGATGGAATCGTTTGTCGCGATCATGGCGCTGGTTGCCGCAGCGGCACTTGAGCCCGGTATTTATTTCACTATGAACAGTCCGGCGGCGATCATCGGCACTACGGTGGAATCAGCAGTGCAAACGATTTCCCAGTGGGGGTTCCATATCACTCCGGAGATGATTACGCAAACTACGCAAAACGTCGGTGAACACAGCATCATCTCGCGAACTGGTGGTGCGCCAACGCTGGCAGTGGGTATGGCACAGATCCTGTCAGGAGTGATCGGTGATACTGCGATGATGGCGTTCTGGTATCACTTTGCTATTTTATTTGAAGCATTGTTTATTCTGACGGCGGTTGATGCGGGAACGCGTGCCGGGCGTTTTATGTTGCAGGATCTGCTCGGTTCATTCATTCCGGCGATGAAACGGACTGATTCGCTGACGGCAAGCTTGATAGCTACGGGTATCTGTGTATCCGGCTGGGGATATTTCCTGTATCAGGGCGTGATCGATCCATTGGGGGGTATCAATACCCTATGGCCGCTGTTCGGAATCGCCAACCAGATGCTCGCCGGTATCGCACTGATCCTGTGCACGTGTGTGCTGTTCAGGATGAAGCTCGATCGCTTTGCCTGGATTACAGTGATTCCGGCAGTGTGGGTTTGCATTTGTACGCTAACTGCTGCCTGGCAAAAAATATTTCATGATAATCCGCGGATCGGTTTTCTCGCGCATGCAGAAAAATATCAGGATGCAGTGACACAAGATATCGTTCTGGCACCTGCCCGGTCGATCGGGCAAATGCAACAGGTTATATTTAATGATTATATCAACGTTACACTAACAGCATTATTCATGGCGGTGCTCATCAGCATACTGATGTTCGGTATTCGAACTATTCTGCAGGCACGTATCATCCTTCATCCGACAACTCGGGAAGCACCGTTCGAACTGTTACCTGCTTATGCATCTATTGAGAAATAATCGGGAGGAATTGCAATGATCAATAATCAAATAAAGCACATCCGGCAGCGGTTTGCGCAAAGTTTGCGCCTGATGGTGGGGGTGCCGGAATACAGTGCCTATGTCGAACACATGAGAAGCGCACATCCTGAACGGGCGATCATGTCGCAAGAGGAATTCTTTCGTGAGCGTCTGGAAGCACGTTATGGTAGCAAAGGCAGGCTTAATCGCTGCTGCTGATTGTGTACCTCAATGACTCTGACCTCTCCCTCGACCTGTTTCCGAATGTTTAGCCGCTGGGTGAAAGCAGGCGAACTATGTTATTGCAGATGTTGCTGTCTTCCACTCACCGTGCGCACAGCTTCTGCTTCGCCACATGAAGTTACCCTTGTGAAGCGACGCTTGCTGAGACCATTACGTGGGACGACCTCGATGAATTATGGGGGATTGTGCCTGCGGCAATTATCCGCTCGATCAGTAAGTTGACAGCCCAGGGAATCGAGCTGATTGCCTCGTACCGGAAGAACCGTGTCTGTTGGGCAACTCAGGATGGTCGTTCACTCGAGCGTTGCCAGCAGTAACCCATTGCCCCCATTTTTATTTCCCAACCTGGCTGATTTCTGAAACATTGTATAGTCGGATCTATAGTTTCTCAGGGGATTTCTGACGGTGAATCAGTGTTAATCGGGATTTACAGTCTTGCATTTGTATTCGGCGCGCTCTGGTTGCAACAGCAGTCGGTCCTGCCGGAATTTTATTGGGCACTCGGATTGGTGCCGGCAGCGTTGGCGGTGCTGGTTCTTCTACGATTTCAGACTCGCTTTTCTATACTGGCAGGTAGAGGTCTTCTGCTTGCTGTCATGCTGGGTGCCGGTTTTTTCTGGGCAGCGTTATGGGCGCAGGTCAGGCTGGCGGATGATCTCCCTTCTGCTTGGGAAGGGCAGGATATTGTCGTGGTCGGGATGATTACGGAAATGCCGCAATTTACCCGGCAAAGCATGCGTTTCCGGTTCGATGTCGAGCGGGTGCTGACACCGGGTGCTGTGGTGCCGGCCCATGTTCAGCTTTCCTGGTATCGCGATGGCAGGCGTGACGAAGGAAATTTGCCTCGAATCACGGCAGGTGAACGCTGGCAGCTGACTGTCCGGTTGAAGCGTCCGCATGGCAGTGCCAATCCGCATGTTCCGGATTATGAAGCCCGGTTGCTTGAACGGAATGTGCGTGCAACAGGATATGTGCGGGCAGGGGAGAGCAACAAACGGCTCGAAGTTCGGGAGACTTATCCAGCCTATTTGTTTGAGCGCAAACGTGATGAAATTCGCAGCCAGTTTCAACGTTATCTGACGGGTTATCCGTATGCAGGGGTGCTGGTTGCACTGACAGTGGGCGATCAGCAGGCTATTCCGTCGGCACAGTGGGAGACTTTTACCCGTACTGGTACCAGCCACCTCATGGCGATTTCCGGTTCGCACATTACGCTGCTGGCCGGGATGGTGTTTCTACTGGCGTATCGGGCCTGGCGCTATGCTGGTCTGGCGTTATGGCTGCCTGCCCGCAAGTTCGCGCTGGTATGCGGGTTGATTGTCGCAATCGGCTATGCGCTACTGGCCGGTTTTGCTGTACCTGTGAGACGCGCACTGTTCATGATGGCGATCATCGTGGTGGCATTCTGGAGAAATCAGCGTGTGCGCACGTTGCCGGTGCTGGGATGGGTATTGTTACTGGTCGTGGTACTGGATCCCTGGTCGGTGGTTGCACCGGGTTTCTGGTTGTCTTTTGCGGCAGTTGCGCTGATCTGTCTGGTTGTATCAGGCCGGATTGGCCGGCCGGGGATGGTAGCTGGCTGGATGCGTATCCAGTGGGCTATTACGCTCGGTTTGTTTCCGCTGCTATTGATTCTGTTTCAGCAGATTTCACTGATATCGCCCATCGCCAATGCTGTGGCGATTCCAGTGATTAGTTTCATCATCGTACCGCTGGCACTGCTGGCGACTATCCCGGGGTTGGAATTCCTGTTGCTGATTGCCCATCCCGTTCTTCAGATTACGATGGTGGCGTTGGAATGGCTGGGAGAGCTTCCTTTGGCAACATGGCAGCAGCAGGCGCCGCCTTTGTGGGCTGTGATTGCGGCCACCCTCGGCGTGGTATGGTTGTTACTGCCGGGTGGGCCGGGGCTGGGTGTATCAGCTGGTTTTCCTGCGCGCTGGCTGGGAATCCTGGCAGGGGTACCGTTATTTCTGATTTCCCCAGAAAAACCGGCCGAGGGAGAACTCTGGCTGACAGTGCTGGATGTGGGGCAGGGGCTGTCAGTGGTGATACGTACCCGTAACCATACTTTGCTTTACGATACCGGGCCGGGGTATGGTGAAAATGACAGTGGGAAGTATGTGGTTCTGCCGTTTTTGCGAGGGGAGGGCGTACAGGCGCTCGATATGATGATTGTCTCCCATATCGACTCGGATCACAGCGGCGGGGCATTGTCGGTGCTGAAGGGAATAAAGACAGATGTACTGCTGACTTCGATTGAGGATAATCATCCGATTCGTCAGGCTGTTCCCGATAATCGCCATTGTCTTGCAGGCGATACATGGTGGTGGGACGGGGTTTATTTCGAAATCCTGCACCCGGTCAAACCGGATACTTTGATTCGTAAACGTAAAACCAATGAATCAAGTTGTGTACTCAAAGTGACAACCTCACATGGCAGTGTATTACTGCCGGGCGATATCGGTCGGATAACGGAAGGAGATTTGCTGCAACGTTATGCTCGTGAGCTTGCATCCAGTGTGCTGATTGTGCCGCATCATGGCAGCCGATCATCGTCATCAGAGGTATTCGTGCGACAGGTTGATCCTGATCATGCCATCTTTACAGTAGGTTATCGCAGCCGGTTCGGGCATCCGCATACAGAAATAGTCGAACGGTATCTTGAGAACGGCAGTCGCCTGTATCGTAGCGATTATGACGGTGCAGTACTGTTGCACTTTGCCAGAGGCAATATTAAAGCCGATACGTGGAGAAAGCTCAATCGCCGTTTCTGGCATGATGAATGGCCTTCAGCAGACAGGTGGGATTGAATATTGTCCAGGATTTCCAGTGTGGCAGGCTTTTCGCTGATATCTCCAATATATATGTCGTATGCATTAATGATGCAATAGTAGCTGTAAGCGCCCCTTCCGGTCTGTAGGAAAAATTCCTACAAGCTTTCCAGTCAAATTCCTACTGAAGATATAGTGGTAGGCTGCTTTACGGTATCTGCTCCCGGGTTAAAAATGCACACATCATTTTTGGAGTAACCCGGTTCAATTTGTACATATCAAAAGGAGCAGTGGAAATGGGGACAAATCAGATTCTGGATGAAATCAGGGAAATCAATCTCAGTTATTTGCTGCTGGCTCAACAGATGCTGCGTGAAGACAGGGTTGCTGCCGTGTACCGTCTGGGTATCGATGAGGATATAGCCGATATCCTGGTTAAACTGACCAACAGTCAGTTGCTCAAAATGGCCGGGTCCAACATGTTGTTGTGCCGGTTCCGTTTTGATGACAGTCTGATTGCAGAAATACTTACCAGTCATAAACAGGATCGTGCACTGACACAATCCCACGCCGCAATACTCATGGCAGGTCTGCCTGCTGAGAAAATTTCCTGAGTTCCCGCATAAAGGAGGAAAAATCATGAAAGGGAAAAGCATTTTATCCGAAGGTAAACAGATTCAGCTTGCTACGGAACTGGTTCGTCTGGGAGCAAGACTGCAGGTGCTCGAAGCATCCACCACACTCAGCCGGGAACGACTTGTGAAACTGTATAAAGAAGTCAAGGGGGCCTCTCCTCCCAAAGGTATGCTTCCCTATTCGGAGGACTGGTTTACAGGATGGCAGCCCAATATGCATTCATCATTGTTCATCAATATCTACAACTACATTACCCGATACACAAAAGTTCGCGATATCGATGCGATCATCAAGAGCTATCAACTGTATCTGGAACATATCGAAGCCAATCGCCTGCAGCGTATCCTGAGTTTTACGCGTGCCTGGACACTGGTGCGTTTCGTAGAGAGCAAGGTGTTATCCGTCACATCCTGTGTCAAATGTACCGGTAATTTTCTGGTGCACAGCCTGGATATTCAGTCCAATCACGTCTGCGGACTGTGTCATGTTCCTTCACGCGCCGGTAAAACCAAACGGGTGGCACAGGAAGCCAGGGAAGTACAGGAAGCAGGAGCTGGAGAACTGTGTGTGATCTGATGTTGAATAATATCTACTCTATTTTGTTTTCACTGATTTATTTTCGATAACAAGCACCTGGTTCGTAAATGATTACCGGGTGCTTTGCTCTAACTTCCCGGAAAACTGATAGAGCGTTGTAAATATACCTCACGTACGGTATCAACAAATTCTGGTGCTTGATCATGAAATCCAGGATAATCGGCCATAATTAACCCTTTCCGGCCGATGGGGGTCATTTCCTGAGAATCCCCAGGCCTGTCAGTATTACCCATCCCGAAAATATTCTGACAATTGAATCTGCTCAAAGCACTGGCCACTGTCAGCAGTATGACACTGGTTTCACGTATCCTTGGTTTTGTACGAGATCTGATCATTGCAAGGATATTTGGTGCAGGGGTAGCGACCGACGCTTTTTTCGTTGCATTTCGTATTCCAAACCTGTTGAGACGCTTGTTTGCGGAAGGTGCTTTTTCCCAGGCGTTCGTTCCTGTTCTGGCAGAGTATAAAAGCAACCGTACGGAGGAGCAGACCCGGGAGCTCATCGATCACGTGGCAACCTTACTGGGTAGTGCATTGTTCATCGTTACACTGGTGGGTATCCTGGCAGCACCATTGATTATTTATATCAGCGCGCCAGGTTTTGCCGGTGTGCCGGATAAATTCGAGCTGACCATCGCGCTGCTTCGAATTACTTTTCCTTATATTCTTTTTATTTCGCTGGTGGCGTTCGCAGGCGGGATATTGAATACCTACAGCCATTTCTCAGTGCCTGCCCTGACCCCGGTTTTACTGAATCTCTCCTTTATCGGTTGTGCATTATGGCTGGCACCATTGATGGATCCGCCTGTTCTGGCACTGGCCTGGGCTGTATTCATTGGCGGTATGTTGCAGCTGGCTTTTCAGATACCTTTTCTATTGCGTCTGAAAAGAATGCCGCGTTTACGTTTTGGATTCCACAGCAGCGGGGCATGGCACGTGCTCAAGCTCATGGGGCCGGCAGTATTCGGAGTCTCGATCGGGCAGATCAGCCTGCTGATCAATACTATTTTTGCATCACTGCTGATCACCGGTAGTGTTTCCTGGCTGTACTATGCCGACCGGCTGATGGAATTTCCGGCGGGTATGCTTGGGGTAGCGTTGGGTACCGTAATTCTGCCGTCACTGTCACGCCACTATACACAGAATAGTACAGAGGAATTTTCACGTTTGCTGGATTGGGGATTACGCCTAACTTTTCTGCTGACGTTGCCAGCTGCTGTAGCACTGGCGTTGTTGGCTACTCCTCTCATTACGACACTATTTTATTATGGTGCCTTTACCGTGGAAGACGTGTGGATGACCCGTGAGGCATTGGTTGCCTACAGTGTCGGGTTGCTTGGGTTGATACTGGTGAAAGTGCTGGCACCCGGCTTTTACGCCCGGCAGAACATCAAAACTCCGGTCAAGGTTGCAATTCTGACGCTGGTGGCGACTCAACTCATGAATCTCGTGTTCATAATTCCCCTGAAGCATGCTGGTCTGGCACTGGCCATCGGCTTGGGTGCTTGTCTCAATGCTGGGGTGCTTTATTCCAAACTACGTTCACAGAGAATTTATCAACCCTTGCCTGGCTGGGGAAGCTTTATATTCAAGATTCTGGTTGCATTGATCGTAATGGGTGCCGGATTGTGGCTGGCAGCCGGAAATAGTGCTGAATGGTTTCTGCTGACAGCGACCGAACGTGCGGTAAAACTGGGATTGGTAGTAACGCTAGGCGGAGTTGGCTATTTTGCGTGCCTATGGATGTTGGGGTTCCGACTGCGTGATTTTGCGCGGCAATAGCCTTTTTCGATGTGCGCCACAGATTCATTCTGCATATTTATCCGATCCTGCATCAGGAGATGTCTCAGTGTACTGGATGCTGGTTTTATTTTTCCGGACAGGGATAAAATCAGGATTGCTTCCCCGAGCTTGAGCCGAGAGATATTTTTGTTATATACTGCCGGCCGCAGCAAGATTTTATGAAATTTTTTAAAGGAACTTTTATAATGAGATTTGCTTACGCAGCTGTTATCGCCACCGCATTTCTGCTGGTAGCATGTGGACGTCCTAATCAGGCACTTCCTGAATCAGAAAAAGAAAATTACGAGAAAATCATATCCGGTCAAAAAATAGAATGTCCGCACGGTATTGACGGAAACGGCAAGTGCTTGAAAGAAGGTGAAAGTGGTATCCCGGAAGGGCACTAAGCACTAAGCTATAAAGGCTTCAAAAATGAAACCGCCTTCCAGGCGGTTTTTTTATGGCTGAGTCAGATAGCATTGTTTGAGGAATGTAGCCCGCACAGGAAGTTATATATACAGATGAGCCGCCGATTGCCTATATTTGTTACAGTACGACGTGAAATATACTGTTCTGACTGCTTACTTGAGTTGTTCGCGCAACAGGTTAAGTATGCGTTGAGCAGTTTCTGAACCTTCAGCAACGCCATTCGTATTGAGCACGCTGACTTCACTGTTCAACCCAACCTCGCTTATTTTGATCTGGTATTTCTCCGCTGAAGAATCCTTATTATCATCAGTATCACTTGACCAGAAAGCCAGCTTGGAGAGTAAACCTTTACCTTCAGCCGCTCTGCGGGTTTCTTCATCAGGGCTGATATACCGGACAAAATAGATTCCACTCGAGCGATCCCGGTCTTCCACAGTAAAACCGATCCGGTCGAGCTCATTGCCCACCCGTCGCCATGCGCGATCAAACGGCTCCTTTATGATCAATACGCCTTTACGGGTCTTGTCCAGGAAGGCACGTTCCTCGACTGTGCTGCTGGCAGCAACTTCGGCAGTTGCACGTTCCTCATCCACACCAAAGCGTTGCATCAGGCGGCTGAGCATTTCCGCTTCCAGCTCAGGGTCGGATTTGCGTGGTTGCCAGATGGTACGACTGGTGTTGCGATCTGCCAGTACCTCGATCATGCCGCGGTGGCTGATATAAACCTCGGTTATACCAGGTTGCTCTTGTTCCAGGCGAGTGCGGAACTTATCGCGCTCAGCGGTGGAATAAAGGCCATCCAGGAAAGTTGATAGTGCGCTTCGGATAAGATCCTGAGGAATCTTGGCGCGATTTTCCGCCCAGTCGGTTTCCATGATTCCCACATCAGGTGCTTCCATTTTGAGCAGAAACCCCATGTCTTGCCAGAATTCCTTGATAACAGGCCATACTGCAGCAGGTTCACGGGGTATGACCAGCCAGCGTTGTGTGCCGGATCGTTCGATATGAATTCCATTCTGCGCTGCGGTGGCAGAGAGTACGGGTGATCCTGATCGATCTCTCAACTGCCCGTTACGTGCGTTGCTGTAGGCTGAGAATGTTGCACTGCCGGATGCATCTACATCCGGTACGGCAAACCGGTCATTTGTTTCAGGGCTGGTCAGATCTGGCGGAACTTCAAGCGGCGGAAGTTTGCCAGCCGACTTGTAATCAATCTTTTTGTTTTCGGGTAACAGACTGCAACCCGGAATAAGAGCCGCAAGTGTGATATTTGCAATCAGAAGCGTTGCCAGATGCTTATTGCGCATGGTAAACCTTTAAACCGTGATGCCAGCCTGGAGCATGGCTTTTCTGATCAGTTCGTGATATTGACTGGATAGAACCGTCAATGGCAGACGCAGACTATCGTTAATCAATCCCATCCTTGCGACGGCCCATTTGACCGGAATCGGATTGGCTTCGACGAACAGATCAATATGCAGCCTGAACAGTCGGGTATTGATTTCCCGTGCCCGGGCCAGGTCACCGACAAAGGCAGCGGCGCACATCTCGTGCACTAGCCGGGGTGCGACATTGGCCGTTACCGAGATGGTGCCATGACCGCCGAGCAGCAGCAGTGCCAGTGCAGTAGCATCATCTCCGCTGTAGACCGCGAAATTATCGGGCACACGCTGCAATAAATCACATCCCCGCGCAATGTTGCCAGTGGCATCTTTGATACCGACGATACCGGGAATCTGCGCCAGCCGCAATGCAGTATCGTTGCTGATATCTGCTACGGTTCGCCCCGGTACGTTGTACAGAATCATCGGTATGTCTACCGCTTCGGCAATTGCTTTGAAGTGTTGGTACAACCCTTCCTGGGTGGGTTTGTTGTAATAGGGGACTACGGATAAGCAGGCGTCTGCGCCGGCATTCTTCGAAAATACCGTCAGTTCGATTGCCTCGCGCGTCGAATTGGCGCCCGTGCCGGCAATGACTGGAATACGTCCGGCCGCGTGGGTGACAGCCGTGCGGATCAGCAGATGGTGTTCATCGAAATCCACGGTAGGAGATTCGCCTGTGGTGCCGACCACGACGATACCATCCGTTTTCTGTTCGATATGAAAGTCGATCAGGGCGCAGAATCTGTCGAGATCCAGCGCCCCATCTTCGAGCATGGGTGTAACGATAGCTACCAGGCTACCTTTGAACATGGCATATTATCCATCTGAAAACAATAGTCGTTATTCTACCCGAAACCACCTGCCTTCATTCAACTTCAGCAATGGGTCATGAGGCAGTTTAACGTTGTGTGGTAAATTGCATATGGCCGTTACTGTATTCCACCAGAATAGTATCTCCGGCAGAAAAAAGGCCTTCCAGCAGCTCTTTCGCCAACGGATTTTCGATCTGAGCCTGAATGGCTCGTTTCAGCGGCCGCGCACCGAATACCGGATCGAACCCGACTTCGGCCAGTTTGGTCAGTGCCGGTTCCGAAACTACCAGCTTCATTTCCATTTGCGTCAGTCTTTTACCCAGGTTGCTCAGCTGAATCCGGGCAATCGATTTGATATGCGCTTCACCCAGTGCATGGAAAACGACTACTTCATCAATACGATTGATGAATTCAGGCCGGAAATAGGTTTTAACTTCTCCCATCACTGCCAGTTTGATGACCTGGTAATCGTCTCCGCTCATTTGCTGGATCATTTGTGAACCCAGGTTGGAAGTCATGACGATAACCGTATTCTTGAAATCCACGGTACGGCCCTGACCATCCGTCATCCGCCCGTCATCCAGCACCTGCAGCAGGACATTGAATACATCCGGATGCGCTTTTTCCACTTCATCGAGCAAAATGACGGAATAGGGCTTGCGCCGTACCTGTTCGGTCAGATAACCGCCTTCCTCATAGCCGACGTATCCTGGAGGCGCTCCGATCAGGCGTGCGACCGAATGTTTTTCCATGAATTCGGACATATCCACCCGGATCAGATGTTCTTCGGAATCGAACAGAAATCCTGCCAGTGCCTTGCACAGCTCGGTTTTGCCCACCCCGGTCGGCCCCAGAAACAGGAAAGATCCATACGGGCGATTGGGATCAGAAAGCCCGGAGCGTGAGCGGCGGATTGCATCGGAAACCAGGCGGACGGCTTCATCCTGGCCGATGACACGTTCATGCAACTTGTCTTCCATGAACAGCAGTTTCTCACGCTCGCCTTGCATCATCTTGGAAACCGGAATGCCGGTTGCACGCGAGACGACTTCGGCGATTTCTTCGGCACCTACCTGGGTACGGAATAGTTTCGGTTGCGCAGCTTCCTCAGCCGATTCGGCGTGATGGAGCTGTTCGGCAAGCTGTGCTTCCAATTGCGGAATACGGCCGTACAGTAATTCAGAGGCTCTCTGCAGATCTCCCTTGCGTCGGGCAGCTTCCTCTTCACGACGCAGTTTATCCAGCTCTTCCTTGATTTCCTGCGAGCCTTTTGCACGGGACTTCTCTGCTTTCAGTATTTCATCCAGATCGGCATATTCCCGTTCCAGTTTGCTGATTTCTTCTTCAAGCAATGCCAGGCGTTTTTTAGAAGCCTCATCCTTTTCTTTCCTGACGGCCTCGCGTTCGATTTTCAGCTGGATCAGGCGCCGGTCGAGCTTATCCATGACTTCCGGTTTGGAATCCCGTTCCATGCGAATGCGTGCTGCAGCTTCGTCAATCAGATCGATGGCTTTGTCCGGCAGAAAGCGGTCAGTGATATAGCGATGGGAGAGTTCTGCTGCTGCCACGATAGCCGGATCGGTGATTTCCACGCCGTGGTGCAATTCATATTTTTCCTGCAGACCGCGCAGAATGGCAATCGTCGCTTCAACGCCGGGCTCATCCACCAGCACTTTCTGGAAACGACGTTCCAGTGCGGCATCCTTTTCAACATATTTGCGATATTCATCCAGTGTGGTTGCGCCTACGCAGTGCAGCTCACCGCGCGCCAGTGCCGGTTTGAGCATGTTGCCCGCATCCATGGCACCTTCCGCCTTGCCGGCCCCCACCATCGTATGCAGTTCATCGATGAACACGATGGTGCGGCCTTCATCCTGTGCCAGTTCTTTTAGTACGGCTTTCAACCGTTCCTCGAATTCGCCGCGGTATTTGGCGCCTGCCAGCAGTGCTGCCATATCCAGTGACAGCACCCGCTTGTTTTTCAGTGTTTCAGGTACCTCCCCGTTGACGATGCGCTGTGCCAATCCTTCCACGATTGCTGTTTTTCCAACCCCGGGCTCGCCAATCAGGACCGGGTTATTTTTGGTGCGCCGCTGCAGTACCTGAATTGTGCGCCGGATTTCATCATCGCGTCCGATCACGGGATCGAGCTTGCCTGACCGAGCACGCTCAGTCAGATCCAATGTGTATTTCTTCAATGCTTCGCGACTGCCTTCTGCTTCGGCATCGGTCACCTTTTCTCCGCCGCGCACTGAATCGATCGCCTGTTCCAGCGCAGCACGTGTCGCTCCATATTGTTTCAGCAATCGTCCGGTTTCTCCTTTGTCTTCCAGCGCTGCCAGCAGGAACATTTCCGAGGCGATGTACTGATCTCCTCTTTTCTGCGCTTCCTTGTCCGTCAGATTGAGCAGATTGGCCAGATCGCGGGAAACATTGATTTCTCCACCCGTACCTTCCACTTTAGGCAGAAGTTTGAGGCTTTGCGTCAGTGCCTGGCGCAATGGTTGGGCATTCACACCGGCGCGCTGCAGCAGAGAAGTAATGCTGCCGTCATCCTGCTGCATCAGGGCGAGCAGCAGATGCTGCGGTTCGATATAGGGATGATCCTGACCCAGCGCCATGCTTTGCGCATCGGCGAGTGCCTGTTGAAACTTGGTGGTGAATTTGTCAAACCGCATATCATCTCCTGAAAATAAAATAGGTTGGAATGCCCCTACTATATGATGTAACCGTGAAATTTCAAGCTGGCTGCAGGATTTGATTTTGTAATCAAAATATCTTGTTCCGCATAATGTGTTTTGTCTAACAGAATGATCCAGCCGGTGAGTGACGGTATAATCGGCCCTTTCCAAATACAGCAAGATTATTATCTTGAGTCGTTTTATGTTTTCCAAACCTGAACTTTTCCAAAGGACGCCATGGCTGAATGGCGAAGATATCGAAGCCAAACGTACAGAGTTGCGGGCCTATTTTCACACTACCCTGGACAGGTACGAGCAGCTGTTCGAGACTTTGCGCGGTGACGAGGCCTATTACGACAGGCCGATTTCATTGCGTCATCCCCTGATTTTTTATCTGGGACATACCGCTACTTTTTTTGTTAACAAACTGGTGTTGGCCGGAGTACTGGCGGAGCGTATCAACCCGAGGCTGGAATCCATATTTGCAGTGGGTGTGGATGAAATGAGCTGGGATGATCTGAATACAGCCCACTATGACTGGCCGACGGTTGAGGAGGTGATGGCTTACCGCCGCGCCATGCGTGACAAGGTGGATGCGCTGATCAGCTCCTTGCCGCTGACTTTACCCATTTCATGGGAAAGTCCGTGGTGGGCGATCGTGATGGGTGTGGAACACGAACGTATCCATCTTGAAACTTCTTCCGTATTGATCCGCCAGCATAAACTCAAATATGTACAGTCTCATCCCGCCTGGCAACCCTGTCGTAACAATGGAAATGCACCGGAGAACGAGATGATCCCGGTTCCGGCGGGGAAGGTGGTTTTGGGTAAAGACAAGACAGACTCTGTTTATGGATGGGACAACGAATATGGTCACCATGAGGCTGAGCTTTCTGCCTTCCAGGCCAGCCGTTATCTGGTAAGTAATCAGGAATTTCTTGGTTTCGTGGAAGCACGAGGGTACGAAACGAATGATTACTGGGAAGAAGAAGGGCTGGCGTGGCGGCAGTTCAGTGGGGCTGCGTGTCCGACTTTCTGGATACGGGAAGGTGACCAGTGGCGCTTGCGCCTGATGACAGAGGAAGTACCCATGCCCTGGAACTGGCCGGTGGAAGTCAATTACCATGAAGCCAAGGCATTCTGTAACTGGAAGCAGAAAACAACCGGGCAGCCGGTGCGTTTGCCGACCGAAGACGAGTGGTACCGTTTGTATGATGTCGCAGGGCTGACCGAGGTACCGCATACGGAATCGGCAAAAGGTAACATTCACCTCGATCACTATGCTTCCAGTTGTCCGGTGGATGAATTTCAGCAGGGCGAATTTTTCGACGTCGTGGGTAACGTCTGGCAGTGGACGGAAACCCCCACTTATCCCTTTACCGGTTTTGAAGTACATCCGCTGTACGATGATTTTACGACCCCCACTTTTGACGATCGGCACAATCTCATCAAAGGAGGATCGTGGGTCGCGTGCGGCAATGAATCCATCCGGGCGTCACGTTACGCTTTCCGCAGGCATTTTTTTCAGCATGCCGGATTCCGTTATGTAATTTCCGATATGCCTGCCACCCACCACAGTTCACACTATGAAACCGACAAACTGTTGTCGGAGTATGCCGAATTTCACTATGGTGATACTTATTTCGGGGTGCCCAATTTCCCGGTGGCACTGGCTGAGCTGGCCATTGCTGCGATGGGCAGCCGTCCGGCACGCAGAGCGCTCGATCTGGGGTGTGCTTCCGGGCGTGCAACGTTCGAACTGGCACGGCATTTCGATCATGTCACCGGTGTCGATTTTTCTGCGCGTTTCATCAACCAGGGCGTGGCACTGGCGGAACATGGCATCCTGCGTTATACCCTCGTGGATGAGGGAGAACTGGTTTCCTACCGGGAACGTACACTTGCCGGACTGAATCTGGAGAGTGTCAGGCACAAGGTCGAGTTTTTCCAGGGGGATGCCTGTAATCTCAAACCGATACTGACAGGTTACGATCTGATTCTGGCGGTCAACCTGATCGACCGTTTGTATGAACCTGCCAAATTCCTGACCATGGTGCATGAGCGGCTGAATCCGGGGGGGATGCTGCTGATTGCATCGCCTTATACATGGCTGGAAGAACATACCAGACGGGAACACTGGATTGGTGGTTTCAAACGGGATGGTGAGAATTTCACTACACTGGACGGCCTGAAAGAAATACTGGGTAAACATTTCCGGCTGATTGGAGCGCCACGTGAAGTGCCTTTCGTGATTCGTGAAACCCGGCACAAGTTTCAGCATACCTTGTCGGAAGTAACAATCTGGGAGAGAGTTGTTTGAGCGACGATTTCGATCGCGAAATCGATCGTACCGGGACATGTAGTACGAAATATGACGGCCGTCAGGCAACGTTCGGCCATCCGGATGTCATGCCGCTGTGGGTGGCGGATATGGATTTTGCTGCTCCGGCAGCAGTGACTGAAGCACTGACCGCACGCGCTGCCCACCCGGTTTACGGCTATACGCTTTTTCCTGACAGTCTGTATGAAGCGTTGATCAACTGGCTGAAATTGCGTCATGGCTGGAGAGTAGAGCGGGAGTGGATCGTATTCTGTCCCGGGGTAGTCCCTTCCCTGAGTGCGACAATTCTCGCACTGAGTGAGCCAAATGAATCTGTCATCGTTCAGCCGCCGGTATATTATCCGTTCTTCTCGGTGATCAAAAAGACGGGTAGAAAACTTCTGACCAGTGCATTGCAACTGGTGGAAGGAAGCTATCGGATGGATTTTGCTGATCTTTCACAGCAGGCGGTTTCTGCACGCATGCTGCTATTCTGTTCACCACATAATCCGGTTGGCCGGGTGTGGAGCAGACCGGAACTGGAGAGGTTGCTGGATATTGCCAGACAGCATCAACTCGTCATCGTATCCGATGAAATTCATGCTGACCTGATTTATCCGGGTAACCGGCACCATGTCCTGGCAAGTCTGGCAGATTCGCCGCAAACGGTCATTACTGCTGTCGCGCCGAGTAAGACGTTCAATATTCCGGGGCTCAATCTGTCTACACTGATCGTTCCCGATCCGGCGTATCGGGCAGCTATTCGTGACCGACTGGAAATGATGCACGTTAGTGCCGCCAATCCGTTCAGCGTAGTGGCGTTTGAAGCAGCTTACCGTGCTGGAGGTGAATGGCTGGAAGCGCTGATGACCTATCTCGCAGATACACGGGAAATGGTACGACAATGTCTGGCTGAGTATCTGCCGGAGATTCGGCTGATTCTTTCACAAGGTACTTACCTGTTGTGGTTGGATTGTCGCAGGTTGGACATGAGTGACGATGAGCTCAAGCGGTTCTTCATTTTCGAGGCGGGGGTCGGTATGAACCCCGGCATCTCATTTGGCCAGGAAGGCAGCGGTTTCATGCGTATGAACATCGGCACGCCCCGACACCGGATCAGGCAGGCGCTGGAGAGCATTCGCAGCGCACTTGAACGAAGAAAAAACAGCGTTTCCTGAAAATGATTGATTTATTTTCCAGGAAAGTACTGGTAAATAGATGAATACGGTTGCAACTGTGAGCATGGTGAAGCAGGTAACAGGGAAGAAACAGTACCTCACCTCATCTTTGCAGAATCCATGAGGGTTGAAGTAATCCAGATAAACGGAAACAAAAATAGCAGATATAAAGATCTGGATAATTGCCACGCCAGCTTGCAACTTCCTCGCAGTAACATAATTTTGCAGAGGTTTCTTAACTTTTCTGTTTTTCACATTCTGGAATTTTCGCTATGTCTCGTAGCCCCCGGCAAGAATCACTATCCGATCCTGTCAATAGCAGCGAACTCACCATTACCGATATTCTGACGCACGCCAAACCACAAACCAAACAACAGGCAATTTTCCAGCGCCTGATCCGGCAAATTGATGAGCAACGTGCCCAGGTTGCGGAGTGGCACACTTACAGCGAACGCTACGGTCAGCGCGTGGGCAGCGAATTGATGCCCCTGTTTGCACAATTGCGCGAAAAACGCATCGCCATGCTGCATCTGCTTGACACGCAATTTCATCAGAGCAAGGTCGTTCGTGGCAAGCAACAGCGCGCAAAGTTGTGCGACATTATTCTCAATCTGGCGCATGAGTTACTGCTTGAACAGCGCGATGAGGAAATCGTGGCGCTGTATGACAAATATAGCGATCTCAGTTATGACGATCAGGCCGGGATTGATAAGACCATTTCGCAGGATGTAATCGAAGAACTGTTTGGTGTGCATCTGGACGATGACAATGCGGATGCCAGCATAGAGGAAATGCTTGCAAAAGCCATGCGCCAACAGCAGGAAGAAGAGGCCAGAAATAAAACCGGATCAGGCTCACGCCGCCGTAAATCAGCCAAACAGGCGGCTGCTGAGGAGAAACGTGCGGCAGCAAAAAAAGAAATCAGCCAGTCCGTGCGTGAAATTTATCGCAAACTGGCCAGCAGTCTGCATCCTGATCGCGCAAGCACTGATCTGACAGCGGATGAGAAAACCACCCTGATGCAGCGCGTCAACCAGGCTTATGATCGGAGCGATTTGCTTGAGCTGCTGAATATCCAGCTCGAAATCGAACAGATTGATACCAATTACCTCACTAGCCTGCCTGATGAACGCATTGAACATTACATTCAGGTACTGCGTGAGCAACTGGCTGAACTCAAGACAGAACTTGCGTCGTTATTGATGCCTTACTGGAAGCTGGTGCCGTATACACAGAAGATCAGGCCGACCCATGTTGACAAGGTAATGGATGCCGAAATCAAGCGGCTGGAAATGGATCTGCGGCAAGCTGATATTGATCTCATCGCTTTCCAGGATGCCAAACAGCTCGCGGCCTTTATTAAGCACTATCAGGTGGATAATGGGTTCGACGAGTTTGACGAGTTGCAAATGCTGGATGATTTACTGAGCAGTTTTTCTGCGCCACCTCCCCGCCGACGTAAGCGCTGAACACCAATCCGGGCATACCTCAAATGCCGGGACGGCAAATTTGATTTTTCAATAATGGGACCAGACTAAACAACCACTGGCTAAAGCCGGTGGTTGTTTAGTTTCAGAGAGCTGTCTGTAGCATCCTGGTTTGCTTTGCGCCGGTAAAGCGCTACCATAGTCGAGCAAACTGATTTGTTAACAAGAAAGGAAATCATCATGAAAACTGTCAAACATTTGCTACAGGAAAAGGGGCATACTGTGGTTGCCATTGGTCCGGATGATTCAGTATTTAACGCCATGCAGAAAATGGCAGCCAATAATATCGGTGCATTACTGGTTATGAAAGATGAGAAACTCGTCGGTATTCTTACAGAGCGTGATTTCTCTAGAAAATCGTATCTGCTGGATAAGCCGGTGAAGGATACACAGGTGAAGGAAATCATGACCCGTCAGGTGGCTTACGTCGATCTGAACAATACCAATGAGGATTGCATGGCCCTGATAACAGAAATGCGTGTCCGGCATTTACCTGTTCTGGATGATGACAAGGTTATCGGTCTGCTTTCAATAGGGGATTTAGTGAAGGATGCTATTTCGCAGCACCAGTTCGTCATTAATCAGCTTGAACGCTACATTTACGATACGCGGGAAATTTGACAGGAAAAATCTTCCCGCGTCATTAAAAGGGGTGGCTATTAATCTAATATGATGCATGGAATATTCCATGCATCTGGCGAGATGCCAAGAATGATTACGTCACTAAACCATTTTCGGTTTAGTCTGTTTATCTGCTTGTACATATCTGCCTGTGCAGACAGGCAGATCTGAAATGAAATACCACGCATCGAATCAGTGATGGCGAGGTAGAGAAATTATCGCAATCGTTGTCCCCGGCCACCCTGGTCGTTGCTAGTCGCGTGAGTGGTGTGGCAATCCAGAAAATACCGTGACGGTAGGTGTGGTGGTTATGCTGTGCGCTCTGTCAGTTCCATCCCGGATAGCTTCACCCCAGCGTTCGCCATGACGGAGGATTATCGTTACACCTGAAGCGTTACAGATATATTAATGCTTGAGTGAGCCGATCCAATTCTGGATTGTTACAGTTCTGCGGGGACCACGTTGGATAAAAACACAGGACGAACAAAAACCTCTTTTCTTCGATCATGTTTATCAAACTAAACAAGGGGTTGGATCTGCCTATCAGCGGCGAGCCGGAGCAGTGTGTGTATGCTGCGACTGCAGTACGCCATATCGCTGTGGTGGGAGTGGATTACATCGATCTCAAACCGGCCATGAACGTGGCGGAAGGCGACAGGGTCAAGCTTGGGCAGCCCTTGTTCGAGCATAGAAGATTGCCTGGTGTCGTATTTACTGCCCCCGGTGCCGGGCGAATCGTGGCAATTAACCGGGGGACAAGGCGCATACTGTTATCGGTCGTCCTTCAACTGGATGAACAGGAGGATGAAGAGACTTTCATCAAATATGCTCCGGATGAACTATCCAATCTGACAGATGAGCAGGTCAAAGAGAATCTGCTGATCTCCGGCTTGTGGACGGCATTACGTACTCGTCCCTATAGTAAGGTGCCTGATCCTGCCACACGGCCCGCCGCAATTTTCATTACCGCTATAGACAGCAATCCCCTGGCTGCGGATCCCGTACCCATTATCACGGCAGAGATGGAATTCTTTAATCACGGCCTGAGAATTCTGTCACGTTTGACTGATGGGCCATTATGGGTCTGTCAGAGTCCCCAGGCGAAATTATCGTTACCTGAAGATTTGCCACAATTGCAGCAAGCCCGGTTTGCCGGGCCGCACCCTGCCGGTCTTCCCGGTACGCATATCCATTTTCTTCAGCCAGTTAGCGCATATAAAACGGTCTGGTATCTGAATTATCAGGAGGTAATTGCCATCGGTAAGCTGTTCGTAACCGGGCGCCTCTGGACTGAGCGTATCGTGGCGCTTGGCGGGCCCGGGGTCAAGAAGCCGCGTCTGTTACGTACCCGGTTGGGAGCTTCACTAGAGGAGTTATTGGCTGGTGAACTGGTTGAATCGATGGATAAGCGTATTATTTCCGGTTCAGTCTGGTCCGGTCGCAAGGCGGTAGATGAACTGGCTTTTCTGGGGCGGCATCATTTGCAAGTCACTGTAATTGGAGAGAAGAGCGAGCGGGAATTCCTGGGTTGGCTTAACCCCGGAGGAAATAAATATTCCAAGTTGAATGTACTGTTTTCCAGTTTCTTTCGCAAAAAGAGAAAGTTCGAATTTACGGCCAGCCAGCAAGGTAGCCCGCGTGCCATGATTCCGATCGACACTTTTGAAGAAGTCATGCCACTCGATATATTGCCTACACAACTCTTACGCGCGTTGCTGGTGATGGATACCGATATGGCGCAAAAGCTGGGTTGTCTCGAACTGGATGAAGAAGATCTGGCGTTATGTTCATTCATATGTGTGGGTAAGCATGACTATGGTGTCATCCTGCGAGAGAATTTACGACAAATCGAGAAAGAAGGATAAGCACTCCATGCGTCGTCTGCTTAATAATATAAAACCACATTTCGATCGAGGCGGAAGATTCGAAAAATATTACGCCTTATACGAAATGGTGGATACTTTTTTATATACGCCAGACGACTCGACCCGTTCTGCGCCGCATGTGCGCGATGCGATTGATCTTAAGCGCCTGATGAGTTATGTGGTCATCGCATTGCTGCCCTGTATTCTATGGAGTTGGTATAACACTGGTTATCAGGCGAATCTTGCGCTGCAGGAACTGGGAGAGATCGGCCAGAACTGGCGTAACAATTTGCTGCTGACATTGAATATCGGATTCGATCCCGGCAGTGTCCTGGCCAGCACAATACATGGTTTACTGTATTTCCTGCCTATTTACCTGACGACACTGGCGGTGGGTGGATTCTGGGAAGTGTTGTTCGCGTTGGTGCGTAAACATGAGGTAAATGAAGGATTCCTGGTTACTTCCATGTTGTTCGCATTGACCTTGCCACCTAATATGCCGCTGTGGATGGTTGCACTGGGAATCAGTTTCGGAGTGGTGATCGGCAAGGAAGTTTTTGGCGGAACCGGTAAGAATTTTCTCAATCCTGCATTAGTGGGACGCGCATTTCTCTATTTTGCCTATCCTGCAGATATTTCGGGTGATCTGGTCTGGGTGGCGGTTGACGGTTATACGAGTGCGACACCATTGGGGCTGGGTACAATTGGTGGCATGGAAGCGGTGCTGGCAGGTGGTTACACCTGGTGGAGCGCTTTCATCGGCCTGATGCCTGGTTCTCTGGGAGAAACTTCGACGCTGGCCTGTTTGCTGGGTGCCGTATTTCTGATTTATACCAAGGTCGCATCCTGGCGTATCATCTTCGGTGTGTTTCTTGGTATGGTGATAACCAGTTTTTTGTTTAATATACTGGAAAGCGATAATCCGATGATGGCGATGCCTTGGTATTGGCATCTGGTGGTGGGCGGTTTTGCCTTCGGTATGGTGTTCATGGCGACCGATCCGGTTTCGGCAGCGATGACCAATGCCGGGCGCTGGGTGTTCGGTTTATTGATCGGTTTTATGACGGTCCTGATCCGTGTAGTGAACCCGGCCTTTCCGGAAGGCATCATGCTGGCAATTTTATTTGCCAATGTATTTGCACCGCTGATCGATTATGTTGTCATCCAGCTTAATATTCGTCGGAGGCTGCGTCGTCATGGCTGAGCCGAATTCAGCTCCTGTTCAGCATAGTGCCCGGAGAACGGTGGGTGTAGCGCTGGCCGTGTGTCTGGTTTGCTCCCTGTTCGTGACCAGTGCTGCAGTGACGCTCAGGCCGATACAGATAGCCAATCAAGTCAAGGAACGTCAACGTGTGCTGGTGGAGCTTGCCGGTCTGACTGCATCGGGATTATCTATCGAGAGCGCTTATCGTCTGTTCGACGTGCGTATGGTTGAGCTTGCGAGTGGCAACTTCGTGGATGATCAGGACACGGAACGATTCGATATTACCAAAGCAGCCAAGGATGAGGCGCAATCCACCGCATTGACGCGTGAAGAGGATATCGCGCAGATTCAGCGGAAACCTAAATATCTGCCAGTTTATCTAATTCATAACGAAGCTGGAAAACTGGAAACATTGATCTTGCCCATATACGGCCACGGATTATGGTCTACGCTTTACGGTTTTATTGCCTTGGAAGGGGATTTGCGCACAGTCAAAGGGCTCCGGTTTTATCAGCATGCGGAAACACCGGGATTAGGAGGAGAAGTGGACAATCCGCGCTGGCTCACCTCGTGGGAAGGTAAAGTCATTTTTGACAAAGCCTGGCAACCGCGTATCGAATTGATCAGAGGGTCGGTTGGAAGCGCTACGCCTGACAGCCAGCATAAAGTGGATGGTTTATCCGGTGCGACCATGACTACGCGAGGCGTCGATAATTTATTGAAATTCTGGTTTGGAGAGAATGGTTTTGGCCCTTTCCTGCTTCGTTTACGTGAAGAAAGGAGTTGAATGATGGCACAATCCGTCCGCAAAATTTTATTTACACCCGTTGTTAACGAAAATCCGATTACACTGCAAGTACTGGGGATCTGTTCAGCGCTGGCGGTTACCAGCAAAGTATCTACAGCTCTGACTATGTGTATTGCTTTGACGCTGGTCGTGGCCTGCTCCAGTATGCTGATCAGTCTGATTCGTCATTACATCCCTGCAAATATTCGTATTATCATACAAATGACGATTGCCGCCTCGCTGGTGATCGTGGTCGATCAGTTCCTGCGGGCATTTGCCTATGAGGTCAGCCGGGAGCTCTCAGTATTCGTCAGTCTGATCGTTACCAATTGTATCGTCATGGGGCGGGCAGAGGCATTTGCCATGAAAAATCCGCCCTGGCAGAGTTTCCTTGATGGACTGGGCAATGGCCTCGGGTACAGCGCGATTTTGCTGATAGTCGGGATAATACGTGAACTGTTCGGTTCGGGTTCCCTGCTGGGAGTTACGATCCTGCCACTCATTCGGGATGGTGGTTGGTATGAACCCAATGGTTTACTGTTATTGCCGCCCAGCGCTTTCTTTCTGATCGGATTGATCATCTGGGGGGTGCGCTCCTGGAAAACGAATCAAGTCGAGCAACCCGAGTTCCGCATCCAGCAGACCCATAATCCTACTGAGATATAAGATGAACAGTCTGACCGGTTTGTTTATTACCGCGGTTTTCGTCGAGAATCTTGCGCTGACTTTTTTTCTTGGCATGTGCACTTTTCTGGCCATTTCCAAAAAAATAGAGGTGGCGTTTGGCATGGGAATTGCCGTGATCGTCGTCCAGACATTGACGGTTCCCATCAATAATCTGGTTTATCAGTACCTGCTTCGTGACGGTGCTCTGGTCTGGGCAGGTCTGGCGGAGATTGATTTAACTTTCCTCGGGCTCGTCAGTTATCTTGGGGTTATCGCCGCGATAGTACAGATTCTGGAAATGTTTCTGGATCGTTTCATGCCGGCTCTATACAGCGCACTGGGTATCTATCTGCCGTTGATCGCCGTGAACTGTGCCATTCTGGGTGGTTCATTGTTCATGGTGGAACGTGACTATAACTTTACTGAAAGTCTCGTATATGGGCTTGGTTCCGGTTTCGGCTGGGCGTTGGCAATTGTCGCGCTGGCTGGTGTACGTGAGAGGCTTAAATATTCGGATGTACCGCACGGTTTGCAGGGGCTGGGTATCACTTTTATCAGCGCCGGGCTAATGGCCATGGGATTTATGGCCTTCTCCGGCATTCGACTTTAACACTCATGAATAAAGCCGCTACCTACTTCTCAGATACCCTAGGCGCGGTATTTTCTGCTGTTTATCGATTCAATGGATTGCGTTGCGCCACACTGAACATTTTGTTTCCAGGCTATCCGCCGCGATTGTTGATCTGATCCGAAGTCGCGTATGCTGGAAATTTTTCTGGGTGTTTTTTTTCTTTACCGCGATCATCGTTGTCCTAGTATTCGTCATCCTTGGTGCGCGTGCCAAATTAGTAACGCATGGTCGTATCACAATCAATGTGAATGATGAGCGCACTATCGAAGCATTGACCGGAGGGAAACTGCTCGGTACGCTGGCCACTGCTGGTATTTTTGTCAGCTCTCCCTGTGGTGGAAGCGGTACATGCGGTCAATGTCGTGTCAAGGTATTCGAAGGTGGCGGAGATATTCTGCCCACCGAGACTTCTCACATCAACAAACGTGACGCGCGGGCCGGCTACCGTTTGTCCTGCCAGGTTTCCGTCAAGCAGGACATGAAGATCGTTGTACCTGATGAGGCATTTGGGGTAAGAAAATGGTCTTGTAAGGTCCGTTCCAATCATAACGTCGCTACGTTTATCAAAGAGCTGGTACTGGAGCTTCCCGAAAGTGAACGGTTCGATTTTCGTGCCGGCGGTTATATCCAGATCGAGTGTCCGCCCTATGTCAGTGCATTCAAGGATTTCGATATAGAAGAACGTTTCCGCAAAGATTGGGATCGTTATGATCTTTGGCGCTATGTTTCGAAAACACAGGAACCTGTCATGCGTGCCTATTCGATGGCCAATTATCCCGAAGAGCGGGGCATCATCATGCTGAATGTACGCATTGCAACGCCCCCGCCTCAGCGTGAAGATGTATCACCAGGCCAGGCTTCATCCTATATTTTTTCGCTCGAGCCTGACGATTCGGTTACGGTCACGGGGCCATTCGGCGATTTTTTTGCGCGCGATACCGAAAGCGAAATGATTTTCATTGGTGGCGGTGCAGGCATGGCACCCCTGCGCTCCCATATTTTTGATCAGTTATGCCGGCTTAAATCCCGGCGCAAAATTTCTTTCTGGTATGGTGCCCGCTCCAGGAATGAAATGTTCTATGTCGAGGATTTTGACAGGCTGTTGAAGGAATATGACAATTTTAAGTGGTATGTCGCTTTGTCCAATGCATTGCCTGAGGATAACTGGCAGGGGTATACTGGTTTCATCCACCAGGTATTGTTCGATAACTATTTGAAAGATCACCCCGCTCCGGAGGATTGCGAATATTATCTGTGTGGCCCGCCCATGATGAGTAAGGCAGTTATCGATATGCTGATTGGTCTGGGTGTCGAACAGGAAAATATATTGTTCGACGACTTTGGAGGATGACAATCATTATGATGAAAGCTTCACTATCCATGTCTCCCCGGTCGATTATGATCATCATTGCAGCTTTCCTGATTATGATGGCACTGCTTGGACGGATTTTTTTTGCTTCTTCTCTTACCCAGTCACACGTGCATGGCTATACCATGGGGACGAAGTACAGTGTGAAATACCATCATCCCGAGGGTGGTTTTACACCTGATGCAGCACAAAAACAGATAGAGTTGGTTCTCGACGAAATTAACCGGGCTATGTCTACCTACGATCCCGAATCGGAACTTTCACGCTTGAATCGAGCAACTACGTCTGATTGGATTCCGGTTTCCGACTCATTATTTACCGTACTTGAAGCGGCGCTGGAGATAGGTACGGAGAGTGAAAAAGCTTTCGATATTACGGTCGGACCGGCGGTAAATCTCTGGGGGTTCGGGCCCGAGTTTCATTCCGAGCGAATTCCTGATAAAAGTGAAATTGCTGCGGTACTTCCGGCAATCGGTCAGGATAAGCTCGTGCTCGATCAAGAAACACATGCTATCCGCAAGCTACATCCTGGTATCTATATAGATTTATCTGCCATTGCTAAAGGATATGCGGTCGACCGGGTAGCGGAAATATTCGATGCACAGGGAATTGAACATTACCTGGTTGAAATCGGCGGTGAGATTCGAGCACGTGGTACCAATGAGCAGAATACTCCCTGGCAAATCGGAATCGAGAAACCACATCACCAGTATGGCCGTTCCGCTCCATATAAGATACTGTCCTTGCAGGATACAGGGTTGGCAACTTCAGGAGATTATCAAAATTTCTTCGAAATTGAAGGCCGTCGTTACAGCCACCTTATCGATCCCACTACCGGCTGGCCGGTGGAAAATGGAGCGTCTTCGGTTACCGTACTGGCGGAAAGTTGCATGGTTGCAGATGCATGGGCAACGGCATTGCTGGTACTCGGGCACGAGCGTGGCCTGACTATTGCTGAAGATCAAGGCATCGCGGTGCTCTTCATTGTTAACCAGGAAGGTGTTATCAGGGGATATACGAGCAGTCATTTCCCGGCGGAGCGTGCGTCCGATTTTACTCAGATTTTTATCGCAGTCTTCCTGGTAATGGGGCTTGCGCTTATCGCCATGGCGATCGGGGTCATCAGCGGACGTCAGCCTCTTGCCGGCAGTTGTGGTGGGCTGGGTCGCATGGGGCTGGGATGTGAAGCCGGTTGTGATCAGTCTTGCGCAAAACACGATGGTAAAAATAGTGTGCACTAAAAATGCCTGATCCGGGTTTTGATGGCAAAGTCTTTTCGCATGAGTGGACGCGCATGAGTCAACGCATTTTATGCGAGACGTGCCGGAAGGTCAGAGAGCAGGAGCGATATAACGCGACGCCACGTGAGAAGCGGGATGGAAAGGTAATGTTGTATTCCGAGGCAATCATGCAGAGTGCCAAGACGTATCGAACCATGAGTAGTGGTTAGCGGGTTTTGCAGGTTTATTGCAACATCGGTTTGATGATTTCTTCGATCTGTTTTTTCTTGATTCTTCCCAGGTGGGTATCGGCGATCATGCCGTTACGATCGATCGTGACGGTAAAAGGCAGAGCACCCTGCAGGTTGCCCATGGCCTCTGCAAGTGAGAAAGCATCAAATTCTCCGACCAGCACAGGATAATTGATATTGAATTCCTTGCTGAATGCGGCTACTTTCTCAGTATCGTCTATGGCGATACCGAGAATGACCAGATCGTTTTGATGATATGCCTCATAGGTATTAATCAATTCCGGAATTTCATCGCGGCAGGGCAGGCACCAGGTTGCCCAGAAATTGACGACGACGATTTTCCCCCGCCATTGCGACAGGGCTTGAGGGGTACCATCCAGGGCAGGCAAGGTTGCGCTGAAGAATTTATCGGCTCCAGCCTTCCTGTCAGCACTCGATAGAGAAACCGTGGTACCCATTTCTCTGGATTTGTAAGCGAAACCAGCAGCCAGTGAAAGAATTGCAACAACAATGTAGAACGAAAACTTGTTGGGTTTGGACATAAAGAATTCCGGAAAGAAAGTTTATACGGGGTGCAGATACCGGATTTGTATCAAATATACCGGGGTATTAGAAATGTGGTGTGAATGATGACGGTACCCGAAGAATCTTCTTGCGCTGATTAGCCGATTATCAGAGCAGGATTGCGTCCAGTACCGTGACGAAGTCTCTTTTATCGAGGTAGCCAATGATTTTGATGTTGGGGATCTCGATTCCCTGCCGGTCAAAAAACAGAATTCCAGGCGGGCCAAAGAGCTTGAAACGTTTGAGTAAAGCAGCATCATCCGGTGTGCCGTCAGTGACATTGATCTGCACCAGTTCGACATTTTTCAAGCGTGCCTGAACCTGCGGGTCAGTGAAGGTGAAACGCTCCATTTCTTTGCAGGAAATACACCAGTCTGCATAAAAATCGATCATGACATAACGTCCTTGTGATTGCCGGATGAGTTCATCCAGCTCGGCAGTCGTTTTAACCCGCCTGAATGGCAGAGATTCATTTGTGTTCACAGAGGGTTCGGCAAGCTGACCGGAAGGCGTGGTGGCAGCCAGGCTGAACCTGGATAGAGGTTGCAGAATATCCCGATTTCCGGAAAGTACACCAATGAGCAAGGCAACACCCACCAGCAGCGCGATGACACCGATTCCCTTGAGAAATTTGTTGAAACCTGATGCATGGCCGGGCAGTGGATCAAGTGCATGCAGGTAGATTGCCGAAATGATCAGCAGTGCCGCCCAAAGCAGCATGTGCACAACTTCCGTGATAACGGGCGAGACCAGCCAGATTGCTACGGCCAGCAGCAGGACGCCGAAAAACTGCTGGACAGCTTTCATCCAGGCACCGGACTTAGGCAATAATGCACCGGCCGAGACTCCCAACAGCAGCAATGGCATACCCATTCCCAGTGCCATGATGAACAGTGCGGAACCGCCCAGTACGACATCACGCGTCTGGCTGATATAAATCAGTGCACCGGCCAGCGGGGCAGCGACACAGGGACTGACGATCAGAGCAGACAGTGCTCCCATTCCAAATACACCGGTAAGCTGACCTCCCTTGAAATGACCTGTTTCTTCGACCAGCTTATTTTGTATAAAAGAGGGCATCCGCAGTTCATAGAAGCCAAACATCGAGAAAGCCAGCGCCACGAAGACCAGTGCAAATGTTCCCAGTACCCAGGCATTTTGCAGTGCAGCAGATAGCATGGTGCCCGACAGACCCGCTGCTGCACCGGCGATGGCATAGGTGATTGCCATACCCAGTACATAGGCCAGCGCCAGCATGAAACCGCGCAGTTTCGACATTTGCTGCCCTTTGCTGGCAATGATTCCGGACAGAATCGGAAACATGGGAAATACGCAGGGAGTAAAGGCGAGCAGCAAGCCAATACCAAAGAATCCACTCAGAATCAGCCAGAAATTGCCGCTGGCGAACAAGCGCTCTATTTTGTAGGATTCTGTTTCAAACAATGGTGCATTGTCTGTCTGGAACAATTCGGCTGTAGCATCGGTTCCGGTAGCTCCGGCTGCCTGAGCATCTCCACTGATCGTGCCGGCAACCGTGTCGATTGCAGCTTTGACAGCCGGCAGCAGAATATCATTTACCTTGTTGATCGGTGCATAGCACACACCGATGGGCTCGTTGCAGCCCTGGTAAGTGGCAGACAGGGAAAGTTGCTCCGGTGCAGATGCATCCCGGCGTAGCGAAATAATGGCTTCCAGGGGCTGGTAGTAAACTTCCGTCTGACCAAAGGCGGGATCCTGCTTCATTTTACCCGGCGGGAGGGCTACCTGGTCAACATGGATGCCTGCACTTTTCGATTCGAAGTTGATTTTATCCCGATAGAGGTAGTAGTCTTTGGCGGGTGTCAGGCGAGCAATCAGCGTGCGGTCATCCCGGACTTCGAGCGACAGCTTGAAAGCTTCATCCGGTGGTAGCAATTCCTGCTCGGCCTGTTCGGAACCGACACCGAGCCGTTGCAGAATACTCATCAATCCCCCTGATGAACCTTCTTCGGCCATGGTGTGAGTGCTTACCAGGCACAGTAACAGTAAAATGGTTTTTATCCAGCGCATTGGCTATCTCGGTTAAGTATCTGTTTCGGTTGTTTCGTGAGCAATCCACTGTAAATAAGCAGGCAATCCGTTATCGAGAGGGACAGCAATAATCTCGGGGAGTTCATAGGGGTGCAGTGATTTGATTGCCTGTTCCACTGCTTCATAACGCTGCCGGGTGGTTTTGATCAGCACCGGAACTTCACTGGCTGTTTCAGTCAGGCCCTGCCACCGATAAACAGAAGTACACCCCTTCAGAATGTTGATGCAGGCAGCCAGCCGGCGGTCAACCAGCATTTCTGCTAGCTCCCTGGCGCTTGTGTCATTCGGGAAGTTGGTCAGAACAAGCAGAATTTGCGATGATCCGGTCATTTCATGGGGTTCTGAGAATTGTCGTCCCGGCAGGTGATCTGAATTTCTATGATATTCTATTGTAGTAAATGCGATTTCCCGTGGCAATCAACAAGAAGATGGTGTGAAACGATATGATGAAAAATCTGTTTGTGTTACTCCAGTCTATTACAGCTATTTTTCCTGTTAGTATTTTCTTTACTTACATCATTATGGATGAAGGTGATCAGTTTACCTACGAACATTATCTCATTACAGCACTGAGCGCTTTCCCTTTCTTCATGGTTCTGCTGATCAAATACTTCATATCCGGACTCGAGAACAAGTAGTGTTTTCAGTCGATATGAAAATCCGGCATTTCGGACTTACGTCAATATCGATGGTATAACCTTGTTTCGGGAACCGGATACTACTACCGCAAATGAACAAAATTACTTATTTTCTCGCTGCATCCATGTTTTTTATTTTCTTATGGGGGGTGCCATTGACCGCCCGGGCAGAAAAAAGTTACGCCAGTGACCAGGTGGAAGTGTTGATGCGAACTGGTCCCAGTCAGCAGCATGCGATCGTAAGGATGCTGAAAAGTGGTGTGGCGCTGGAAGTATTGGAACGTGACCAGAATAAGGGATATTCCAGAGTCAGGACTGCCGGAGGCACAGAAGGCTGGGTGCTGTCCCGATATTTGATGGCTGAACCCGCGGCGCGTGAATTGCTTGAAAAATTAAGCAGTGATTTTTCCGGATCGGACAGCCGGCCGGATAGCATTCGTGCACAGGCTGATCTTGTCAGACAT
>WBZO01001821.1_pt1 | contig 31089 bp, 31 predicted proteins | sample 5204261 | NCBI WGS metagenome assembly WBZO01 (sample SAMN12412400, study PRJNA552823) | activated sludge metagenome | isolation source: activated sludge from anammox sidestream of wastewater treatment plant... | place: USA: North Carolina | collected 2017-09
CCGCCGCATGGCGAACAGCGTCCCGTCGCGGGTCATGCGCGGCGCGAGATAGTCGTGCACCGGGCTCGCGAGCAGCGTCTTCAGCGATCCGTGCTCGGCGTCGAGGAGGTTGATCTCGGTGGGACCGTAGCCGGCGACGAGCCCCACAGCGTCGCGCGCGATCCCCGTCGACTGGTACACGAGCTGATGGCGGCCCTCGGTCACCTCGGGCCCGACCGGGACCCATGACGGCGCATCGTCGATCGTGTCTCCGTCGGTGACCTGCGCGGAGTCGCCCCCCTCCTCGCGCATCACCGCCAGCTTCCGCGAGCCGTTCTTCTGATCGCGCGCCATCGCGAGCACGCCGTGATCGTCGCTCGTCGCGAGGGCGAGCGCCGCACCGTCGGTACCGTGCACGAGGCGCTGCTCCTCACCCGTCTCGAGGTCGTAGGCGAACAGACCGCTCACCACCCCCGTCGTGAGCGCGTAGAGGATCTCGCCGCGCTTCCTTCCCTTCGAGAGGCACGTGAACGCAGCCGGCGACCGCCGCCCCTCGGCCTCATCCCAGAGCGCGGCGGCGCCCATGAAGCGCGCGCCCGTCCCCTTCGTCTTCCAGCCGGTCTTCCGCTCGATGCTCGCCTCGCGGCGCTGGACGCCCTCGACGAATGCGCTGGCGATGGGCTCCTCGCTCCCGTCTTCGAGCACGAGGTGGACCTGGCGATCGGCGAGGTACGCGAGTCGGGCGCGGTGCATGGGGCTGGAACCGGGAGACGGCCCGGCTTGCCGGATATTCAGGCTCCGCGCGGCGCCACCAGCCTCCACCGCCGCGGAGTCCTGCCGCTCCGCAGGGGGAGGTGGTTCCGCCCCGCCCGCGATCCTTCGCCAGCAAAGGGTCGGCACGTACGTCCGCGAAATCTCGACGGTCCGGCCTTTCCGTTTGAGCGCAGAAGCCAAACTCGCTTCTCCGCAGAAGCGAGCGGGTCGTGCCGAGCGCGCTCTCGCTTCTCTCCAGAAGCGTGGTTGGGTTGACCGCAGAAGCGTCGTGGCCCAAGTGCTCGGAATCGCAGGAAGCGGCTCCTCACGATTGAGCGGTGAAGCAAGGCGGCCGCCGCCGCACCACCACCCCCCGCCCCAGCCCGTCTACTTCTGCGCGGCGGGGCTAGGCGCGGGCTGCGGGGCGTCGGTGACGGTGGCGTGCGGCTTGTCCTCGCTCTGCTTGATCGAATAGCGGACGAGCGCGCGCAGCACCTGGTTTCGCTCGACGTTTCCGACGAGGCTCTTGATGTCCTCGTAGACCGTGGGGTCGACGAGCAGCGCGCCGATCGTGCCGCGGCCGGCCTTCATGTTCGCGACGATCTCGCGGAGGTCGTCGCTCATCGCGCTCATGTTCCCCATCACGTGCTGCGAGGAGTCGTCGCCGTAGACGATCGCATGGCCGAGGCCGTTGCCGGTACGCAGCGCCTTCAGCGAGTTGTGGAGCTCCACCATGGTGCCGGTGGTGCCGGACGCGAGCTGATCGTCGTAGACGAGCGTATGCACGAGGCCGGGGCCGGTCTTCGCGCGCGTGGCGATCTCGCGGGCGTCGGCGGACGCGCGCGCGGCGTTGGCGCTCGTCGTCTCGAGGTTCGCGAGGATCCGGTCGATGCGCTTTCCCTCCTCGGGATCGAAGATGACCTTGTGCGCCGCGCCGTCCTTGTTGTTCGCCACGCCCTCGAGGATCGTGCGCAGCGCCTTCACCGTGCCCTTGAGGTCCTCGGCGAGCTGCGGATCGGCGAGCTGCTCGCTCGTGCGCTTCACCGAATCCATCGTGGCGTTGGCCTTCACGGACAGGTCGTCCATGCTGGCCATCAGATCCTTCGGTGCGGCCTCCGTCTCGATGAACGCGTCGTCGTTGGCCGCGGCGAGGCCCGGGCTGCCGCCCTCGAGGATGATCATCTTGTCGCCCAGCAGGCCCTTGCCGGCGACCTTCATCTTCGTGTCCGGCTTGACGCGGGCCGCCTCGCTCTTGGCGACGGAGATGGTGACGTAGATGTGCGGGTCGTTCGCGTCGTCGGAGTGCTTCACCGCGGTGACGGAGCCGATGTCGATGCCGCCCAGGCGGACCGGCGACCCGGACTTGAGGCCCGCGACGTCGACGAACTTCCCGCGGAAGCGCACCTTCGAGTCCCACGCGCGACGGTTCTCGCCGATCATGAAGACGGCGACGATCGCCAGGGCGAGGCCCACCGCCACGAACACCCCCACCTTGAGCGTTCGGTTCTTCGCGGACGTCACGAGGTCGAGAGTAGCACGTCGACGTCCTCGACCTCGGGGGCCTTGCCGTCGATGAAGTCGCGCACGTACGGGTCCTGGGTGCGCCGGAACTCCTCCGGCGGGCCGTGCATGACGACGCGGCCACGTCCGAGCATGACGATGCGGTCCGAGACGCTGAAGGCCGTTCCCATGTCGTGGGTCACCACCACGCTCGTGAGGCCGAGCGCTCGTTTGATGCCCATGATGAGGTGGTTGATTCGCGCGGTGTTGATCGGATCGAGCCCGGTGGTGGGCTCGTCGTAGAGGATGACCTCCGGCTGGAGCGCGAGCGTACGCGCGAGGCCCACGCGCTTCTTCATGCCGCCCGACAGATCGCTCGGGCGCATGTCCTCGATGCCGGGCAGGCCCACCATCGCGAGGGACTGGGCGACGCGGCGGAGGATCTCCTCCTCGGACATCGTGTCCCAGTTCTGCTCCCGCAGGCCGTAGGCGACGTTCTCGCCGACACTGAGCGAGTCGAAGAGCGCCGCGCCCTGGAACAGGTACGCGATCCGGCGACGCACCTCGTAGAGCTCCCTCTCGTCCATCTGCGCGACGTCGCGGCCGTCGAAGACGATCGACCCGCTGTCGACGGACAAGAGCCCGATCAGCATCTTGAGCATGACGCTCTTCCCGCTGCCCGACGGGCCGAGGATGGTGACGGTCTCGCCCTTGGCGAGCTGGAGATCGAGCCCCGCGTAGACGACCTTCGGACCGAAGGCCTTCTTGACCTGCTTGAACTCGATGAACGGCGTCCCGGCCATCACCGGGACTCTAACCCAGGATCAGTGCGTGTCGATCGCGAGCCAGACGTCGTCGAGACAGAGCTCGCCCTTGGCGCGCGAGGACAGCTTCAGGTCGCCGAGGCTCCCCGGCTTGCCCTGCACCGTCACCTTCGTGCGCGCCGGGTCGATCTTTCCGGTCACCGTGTGCTGGCTCGAGGCGATGGTGAGCGCCTGCGGCTCGATCGCGGTGATCACACCGGCGACCTTGCGCTGGGTGGCAAGCGGCTCGCCCGCGCCGAGCAGCGCCAAGGCGACCGCGACGAGGGCGACGCGCTTCATGGGCGCGCCTCATAGCACGAGAAAGCTCGACCGCAAGCCCGGGCCGCCGATTCGGCCGGGGCCGGGACTCAGGCGGGCTTGGCGCGGAGTCGCTTCTTGGTCGCGGCGACGCCGCCGCGCGACATCCGCCGGTCGATCCACTCGGTGAGCGGTGCGGCCACGTAGATGCTCGAGTACGTGCCGGCGATGATGCCGACGACCATGGCGAAGGCGAAGTCCTTGATGACGCCCGTTCCCCAGATGAAGAACGCGAGGACCGAGAGCATCGTCGCGCCGGAGGTGAGGATCGTGCGCGAGAGCGTCTCCGACACCGACATGTTGATGATCTGGCCGAACGACTTGCCGCGGTGCTTGCCGAGGTTCTCGCGGATGCGGTCGTAGACGACGACCGTGTCGTTCATCGAGTAACCGACGATCGTGAGGACGGCGGCGATCGTGGAGAGCGTCACCTCCTTGCGGAGGATGACGAACGCTCCGAGCACCACGAGCGCGTCGTGGAGACACGCGAGGACGACGCCGGGCGCGAACCGCAGGTCGAAGCGGAACGCGAGGTAGATCATGATGAACACGATCGAGATCGCGACCGCGTTGCGGGCGCTGTCGCGGAGCTGCTTTCCGGCCTTGGGACCGACCCACTCGACGCGGAGCGCGTGCTCCGGGACGCGCGAGCCGAGCTTGGCGCGGAGGACGTCGAGCAGCTGGTCGCCCTTGCTCTGGAGCTGGATCTCGACGCGGTGATCGCGCGGGTTCACGAGCTGCGGGTTCTGCGCGCTGGCGCGCAGCTTCACGTTGGGGATGCTCTCGACCTGCTGCTTGATGCGCGCGAGGTCGGGCGCCGCGTCGTAGCGGACGCCGATCTTGTCGCCGCCGGCGCTGAACTTGATCTCGGTGGCGCGCGCGGAGATCGGGCACTTCGCGTCGTCGTTCGGCGCCTCGACGCCGAGGCAGAGCGCCTGCTTGATGGCGTTCTTCGTCGTCTCGTCGACGGTGCTGATCTCCTGCACGCGGACCAGGAACTGCCAGGTGTCGGGGGCCGCCTGGACCTGGACGACGTCCGGCTCGGAGAACTGGCCGCTGTGCACGACCGCCTCGCGGATGTCGCCGGCCGTGGTCGGCGCGGTGAACGCGACCTCGATCTCGGTGCCGCCGCGGAAGTCGGTGCCGTAGTTCGGGCCCGGGTAGAAGAGGAGGACCGTGGAGGCGAGCGTCAGGAAGAGGCTGAGGGCGATCCAGAATCGCCGCATCCCCATGAAGTCGTAGGTCTTGTGCTGCTTGAAGAATTCCATGGCCGCTCAGAACTCCGCGCCGACGCTGAGGCGCTTGACCTTCGCGCCACGGACCCACCAATCGAAGACGAGACGCGTGCAGAACACGCCGGTGAACAGGCTCGCGATGATGCCGATGATCAGGGTGACCGCGAAGCCCTTGACCGGACCCGTGCCGTACTGCGCGAGGATCAGGCCGGAGATGAAGATCGTGACGTGGCCGTCGACGATGGCCGTGAACGCCTTGTCGTAGCCCGCCTCGACCGCCGCGCGAACGCTTCGCCCGGCGCGGAGCTCCTCGCGGATGCGCTCGTTGATGAGGACGTTCGCGTCGACCGCCATACCGATCGTCAGCGCGAGGCCGGCGATGCCCGGAAGCGTGAGGGTGCCGCTGAACGACGCGAGGATCGCGAGCTGGATGAGGAGGTTGAAGAGCACCGCCGCGTCCGCGACGAGGCCCGACTTCCGGTAGTAGAAGAACATGAAGACGAGGACGAGGACGCCGCCGGCGGCCGCGCCGAGCGCGCCCTTGGCGATGGCGTCCTCGCCGAGCGTCGGTCCGATGACCGACTCGTTCGAGAGCGTGATCGGGGCCGGGAGCGCGCCGGAGCGGAGCACCATCTCGAGGCGCTCGGCGTCCTTGAGCTGCTTGTCCGGATCGCCCGAGCCCATCGTGATGCTCGCGCGGCCGCCGCCGATCTTCTGGCGGATGACCGGCGCCGAGTTCACGACGTCGTCGAGGATGATGGCGAAGCGGCGGTTGACGTTCGCGCCGGTGATCTCCTCGAAGCGATCCGCGCCCGCGGGGCTGAACGTGATCGCGACGTAGACCTCGGGGACGCCGCTCTTCTGGTCGACCGCGCGCTGCGCGTCGGTGATGTACTCGCCGGTGACCTCGGCGCGCCCGTAGAGGTAGAGCGTGCGCCACCCGTCCTCGGTCGACTTGCCGGTGTCCGGGTCGTACTTCTCCGTCTTCTCGTAGCCCATGACGTGGTCGTCGGGGACCGGGAGGGTCTTGACCCACGCCTTGAGCTTCTCGAGCGCGGCGGCCATCGCCTTCTTGCGGGTCTCCTCGTCCTCCGCCGTCTTCTTCCCCTCGAACTCGGCGGGGATGTCGATCGACGCGTAGTCCGAGCGGACGACCTTCTTCTGCCCGCGCTCGTCGAGACCGGCGGACACCTGCTCGAAGCGGATGTCGATGCCCTGCGGGACGGTGTTCGGCGGGACGCGGTCCTTCGAGAAGAAGTCGGCCTCGTCGTCCACCATCTTGAACTCGAGGCGCGCGGTCTTGCGGATGATCTCCTTGATCTCCTCGAACTGCGCGCGGTTCGAGCCCGGCACCTCGACGATGATGTCCTCGTCGCGCGTCGTGACGCTGGCCTCGCGGAGACCGAGCTCGTCGACGCGGCGGTTGACCGTGTCCTTCGCCTGGGTGACCGCGCGCTCGCGCGTGGCGGTCTCGACCTCCGCGCGGATCTTGAAGACGACCTCGTCCGGCGCGCCCTTGATCTGCGCGAGCTCCTGGCCGAACTTCTTCGTGAAGCGATCGTCGATCATCTTCACGTCCGCGGGGTCCTTGAACTTCACCTTCAGGACCGCCGACTCGCCCGGGGGCGACGAGACGTGCACCTTCTCCTCGAGCTTCGTGAGCTCGTCGCGCTTGAGGAGGCCCTCGCCCGTGTGGATCTTGTAGGCGACGGCGAGCTCCTGGCGCATCTCGTCGGCGAACTTGTCTCGCTTGTCGCGGATCGCCTCCTCGACCTCGACGGTGTAGACGAGCCGGAGGCCGCCCTGCAGGTCGAGGCCCTTCACGATGCCGAACGTGATGCGCTCCTTCACGTAGGTCGGGCACTTGATCCGACCGTGCGAGAGCTCCTCGAACGTCGGCCAGAGCGACACGAGCGATCCGAAGAAGACCGCCGCGACGAAGCCGACCTTGAGGCGCCAGCCGCCATCCATGATCGGAAGCGCGGCGACGAGCGCCCAGACGACGGTGAGGCCCATCACGACGAGCCCCCAGAAGTTGTCGGCGCGATAGAAGAGGTACCCAGCGACGCCCGCGACGGCGGCGACGATGAGCGAGTTGCGTTGCGAGCTGGTCATGTCGTGGGTTTCAGGGCGCTGGGCAGCGCGGGACTAACCGTCCGCGCGCGCGATTCATTTCTTGTCGGCCGTCGCCTTGGCTTCCTTGAGATCGGCGAGGTCCTTGTCGGTCTTGCTCTTGTCGGCCGTCGCCTCGAACGTGCTGACCGCGCTCGCGAGGACCTGCACCGTCGTGCCCGGCGCGATCTTCACCTTCGCGATGCGCTCGTCCATCTCGACGAGCTCGCCGATGAGGCCGGCCTGCGTCACGACGCGATCGCCCTTCTTCAGCTTGGACCGCGCCTCCTGCTCCTTCTTCTGCCGCCGGAAGCTGAGGAGCAGGAAGGGCACGAGGATGAGGAACGGCAGCAGCATGGGGAGCATGCTGCCGGGCCCGCCCGGCGGGGCCTGGCCGCCGGGCTGGGACGCCGGCGCGGTCGAATCGGCAGCGACGCCGGGAGTACCGGCCTTCGGGCCAGCGGCTTGGAAAAAGAAGGCGGCTCGGTGCATCTCGGCGCGGGATTAGTCGAGATGCCGAGGGGGGTCAATTCGGGCGGAACGGCCGGCCTGATTCATGCCTCGCGGTGGCGCCCGAAGAGGAGCGCGAGCTCTGCCCGGTCCTCGGTGCGGCAGAAGACATACACGACGTCCCCCTCCTCGAGCACGGTGCTTCCCCGTGCGGCGAGGAGCGCATCGCCGCGGACGACCAGCATCACGGCCGAGCTCTCCGGAAACGGGACGTCGGACAGCGCCGCGCCGCACACCGCCGAGGCCGAGTGTACGTCGAACATGAGCAGATCGTGGCCGAGCGGGCGCGTCGCCGTCATCTCGAGCACGGCTGGTGGCGCGTGCTTCGCCGGGCGGCCGACGCCGGAGAGACGGCTCGCGAGCCGCACGGTGCTCCCCTGCACCGCGGCGCTCACCACGACGACGAAGAAGGCGACGTCGAACAAACGCTCGGCGCCGGGGACCTGCGCGAGGATGGGGATGCACGCGAGGACGATGGGGACTGCGCCCCGGAGCCCCACCCACCCGACGTAGGCGATCTCGCGTCCGCGATACCGGAACGGGACGAGGCATAGCGCGACGGCGATCGGCCTCGCGACGAACGCGAGGAACAGACCGATCGCGAGCCCGACCGCCGCGACCCCGAGAACGCGCGACGGCGACGCGAGCAACCCGAGCAGGACGAAGACGCCGACTTGACCGACCCACGCCGTGAAGTCGTGGATGCGAAGGAGCGCCGCTCGGTACGGGAGCCGGCCGCCGCCGATGACCATCCCCGCGAGGTACACCGCGAGGAAGCCGCTCCCCTGCGCGAGCGTCGCCGCGCCGAACACGAGGAACGCGAGCCCGACGGTGAGGACCGGGTAGAACGCCGACCCCGGCAGCTCGATCCGGCGCAGGACGAAGAGCGCGGCGAGCCCTCCGGCGATGCCGATCGACGCGCCGACGACGAGCTGGAGGGCGACCATGCCGATCGCGGTCCATCGCGGCATGGCGCCGGACGCGAACGCGGTCGTGAGCGCCGTCGTGAGGAGGACGGCCATCGGGTCGTTCAGACCCGACTCGATCTCCAGCGTCGCACCGACTCGCTCGCGGAGCTCGACCCCGCCCGCGCGGAGAACGGAGAAGACCGCCGCCGCATCCGTCGACGACACGATCGCGCCGAGCAGCGACGCCTCGAGCCAGCCGAACCCGAACAGGTGTGCGCCCCACGCGACGAACGCAGCGGTGAGCACGACGCCGATCGTCGCAAGGCCGAGCGAAGGACCGAGGTGCCGCCGCAGCGTCGACAACGACGTGTTGAGCCCGCCGTCGAACAGGATGAGGACGAGCGCGGCCGATCCGAGCCGGAACGCAGCGCCGTAGTCGTCGAAGCGGATCCCGCCGATCCCGTCCTGCCCCGCCGCCATGCCCATCAGCGCGAACAGGATGAAGATCGGCAGCCCGGTGCGCGTCGCGAGCCTGGTCGCGACGACACACGCGGCGATCACGACCCCTGCGACGAGGAGGACGATCGCCGTGGCCCGCGGCTCGTTCATCGTCCCCTTCCCCTTCGCTCGTTCAGTCGTCCCGCGCGCAGCGGAAGCCGACGTTCGGTCCCGCTTCCCGCACCGAGCCCCAGTTGCGGCTCGTGGCCTTCGACTGCGACGGGATCGTGAGCCACCCGCCCCCGCGCAGCACGTGGCTCGCTCCCGCCCGCGGGGACAGGTCCGCGTTGCCCTCGGCGTACCAGTCGGAGACCCACTCCTCGACGTTGCCGCTCATGTCGAGCGCGCCGTACGGGCTCGCGCCCGCGAGGTGCGTGCCGACGCGCGTCGGCCCCTTGCGGCCGCAGCTCCTCTGCGAGCCGTCGTGAACGAGCGTGACCGCGGTCGCGCAGCTCGTGCCGCTGCCGCCCCATGGATACCGCACGGGGCTCGTGCCGCGCGCGGCGAGCTCCCACTCGACCTCGCGCGGGAGCCGCTTCTGCACCGCCGCGCAGTACCTCTCGGCCATCGCCCACGACACGCAGTTGATGGGCAGGCTCGGGTCGGTCAGCTCGTAGGTGCACGCGCTGCTCGAGCGCGCCGGCCGCTCGCACTTGCCGGACTCGACGCACGCGCGGTAGGCAGAGGCCGTCACCTCCGTGCGATCGATCCAGAAGGGCGGCGTGCTCACGGCTCGGGCCGGCTTCTCGTTCGGATGCGCGTTCCGGTCGGAAGAGCCCATGGTGAACCGCCCGCCCGGCACGCGGACCATGCCGTCCTTCACCACCGCGGGCTGACGCATCGTCGGCGGGGGCTTCGGCGGCGCGGGCGCGGGCGTCGTCGGGGCGGGAGGCGTGTGCTCGCCCTCGTCGCCCTCGCCTTCGGCAGCCGGCTGCGTTGCGGCCGCGGGCAAGGTCGCGGGCGCAGGCGCCGCGCCGCCGTCCTCGGCGAGCGCGAACGCGACGACGATCAGCGCGAGGCCCCGCATCCGCAGTCGATCGTATCAGGATCAGGCGCTGCCGGCGGTGCGTGCGCCGTTGGCCTCGCGGTCCTGCGCGCTCACCGCATCGAGCATCGCCTCGAACGCGCGGCGCGCGCGATCGCCCTTCTCACCGACGATGCGCGCGAGCTCCGCGCCGTCGATCGTCGCACGCGTCGTGCGGGACGCGACCGCGACCGCGGCGCCCGCGCACGCGGCGGCGATGGCCGCGGCGTCGTCGCCCTCGCTCGTGGGCAGCGGGAGGATGCGCGCGCGACGCTCGCGGACGATCGTCTTCGCGCCGTCGGGGACGTCGGACCCGGCGCCGAGCACGGCCAGCACGCCGCCGGGCGCGAGCGCGGTGACCGCATCGGAGCTGGCGACACCGCGGGCGGTGGCGAGCACCAGGCGCGGCCCGCGACGGGCCATCCCGCCGCGGGCGTGCTCGCGCGAGGCGAACACGTCGACGGTCGCGCCGCTCCCGCTGCGTGCGGGCGTGACGACCGCATGGAGGCGAAGGCCGAGCATCGCGGCGAGCGCGTTGCTCGTCGTGGTGATCGCGACGTCGGCGGTGGCGAGGTCGTCGAGGACCCAGCGGAACGCGACCGGGCTCGATGCGGGGGCCGGCACCGCGGGCGGACGCGGGAGCGCGTGCTCGGTGTCGGCGAACGAGAAGCTGCGCTTGCCGCGCTCGTCGGCCAGCATGTTGTCGCAGACGGCCGCGAGATCGGCGACGTCGAACGACGGGCCGGTGACGCCGACGAAGAGCTTCGGGATGCGCCCGATGCCGGGGAAGCCGGGCACCCACGTCAGCGCGTCCGTGAAGGCGGACTTGAGCTCGCGCGCGAGGAGGCCGCCGTGCGAGAGCGGCTCGTCGCTCGGCTCGAGGATGGTGATCGCGAGCGCGCGGGCGAGCGCCTTCACCAGGCGCGGGCCGGGGAACGGGCGGAGCGCCGAGACGTGGACGGCGGAGACCTCGTAGCCGCGCGCGCGGAGCTCGTTCGTCGCGGAGAAGAGCGCGTCGCCCACGGGGCCCATGCCGACGAGGACGAGCGGCGCCTCGCCGAGCGGGATCTTGTCGAACACGTCGTGGCGGCGTCCGGATACGGCGCCGTACTCGCGGAGGGCGCTGCCGAGCGCGAAGGGCGCGCGCTCGGCGAAGGCGCGATCGGAAGCGGGCGCGAGCGAGGGATGCGAGGGATCCGTGCGCGGCTTGAGGCGCGACTTCTCGCCGACGAACGCGTGGACCGCGCGCTCGTGCGGGATGCCGACGGTGGCCACGGCGCGCCCGGCAGGGCCGTCGACGCGTCCGAGCGCATGCACGACGACGAAGGGGACGCCCGAGTCCTCGGACGCGCGGCGGGCGACGAGCGTGAGATCGAGCGAGTCCTCGGGACCCGAGGCTTCGAGCACGCCCCAGCCGATGTCGACGAACGCGCCGAGGTCTTCGTTGCCGTGCGACGCGATCGCGTGCGCGACGAGGCCCAGGCGGGCCTGGGCGATCTTCTTGAGCGTCGCGCGCTGCGCAGCGAGGTCCGAGCTGCTCGCGACGACGGCGACGCGCTCTCCGCGCGCGGCGGCCTCGAACGCATCGTCGAGCGCCGAGGCGCCCTCGAGGACGCGGCTCGCGGCGAGCTCCTCCGCGATCGCGATCGCACGCATGGGGTCGATCGTCTCGAGGCGGGCGACCGCCGGCCGGGCTGACGAGACCGCGGGAGAGTCGACGGTTCGCTCGAAATCGTCCTGCATGACGGCGAACATGCGCGAAGCTGACGCGCCGCGCAAGAGAGGCATGCGATCACTTCATCGCGTATTGCCCGAGCCCGGCGGTGACGACGGCAGAGGCTCGATCTTCGGCGCGGGCGCCGGGCGCACGACGGGCGGCTTGGTCGGGCCGCGCGGGAGCACGGCCGGCGGCGCGGCCGGGCCCGGCCCCAGCCACTTCACGCAGACGCCCGCGGCGTGCCCGCGCGAATAGCCGATGTCGATGAACGTCCGGATGACGGCGTCGCATCCGAGCGAGGCAGCCTTGTCCGTGAGCGCTCGCGCGACGTCCTCCGGATCGGCGTCGCCGCCGAAGCCGATCGACTGGACGATCGCGATCTCGTAGAACGGCCTCGAAGGCAGGGCCTGGTCGGCCATGTAGAGCTCGACCGGGCGTCCGGTCGGCGGCTCGGCCGTCCGGAGCATCGCCTGGTGCGTCTCGGTGTGGCCGCACGCGGCGAGGACGAGGAGCGCCGGCACCACGAGGAGGCGGCGCTTCACAGGGCGCTCCCTTCCTCGGCCTGCGCAGGCGCGGGTGCAGGCGCGGGCTCGGGCTCCTCGGCCGGGGGCGGCGCGGGCGGAGGCCCGGGCGGGATGAGCGGGGGGCCTTCCGGCGCGGGCGCGTTCGTGGTCATCGCGCGCCCGATCATCGAGACCACCATGATCTCGTCATTTGCAGCATACACGCGTGTTCCGGCGCACGTCGCGCCCATGCCGCACGTGTAATAGAAGGTCTCGACGTGCGTGCGCCCGACCACCTCGAAGCGGGCGCGGATGCCCTCGATGACGGCGACGTTGCCGCCGATCTGCGCGACCTTGCGGACGAACTGGGGGAGCAGCGTGTCGACGGTGGCCTCCTGCTGCGCGGCGTGCACCTCGACGACCCCGAGATCGACGGCGCCTGCCGGCGGAACGCCGGTCGAGTAGATCGCGACCGGCCCGCTGTACGCCGGGAGCTGGATGGGACCGGTGCGGATCGCGCTTCCCCCGACGGACGAGCACCCGCCGAGCGCGAGCGCAGCAAGCACGAGGACGACGGCGCGGCTCATCAACCACGATTCTAGCGTGACGCGCGCTCGAGCGGCGTGTGCTTCGCGAGCGCGGCCTTGATGAGCGAGAGGGCCGGGGCGCGCTCGACGACACCGTCGCGCTCGTAGAGCCGGCAGGTGACGCCGATCGGGCGGCTCGCGGCGCCCTCCTCCACGTCCGCTCCGTCGACGCGCACGGTGGGCGAGCCGACGAACCCGAAGGCGCGCGCCTCCTCCTCGCCGTCGATGATGACGAAGCGGAGGTTCGTCGCGATGCCGAGGGCCTCGGTCGCCTCGCGGATGCGGGCGATCGCGAGCTCGGTGCCCGGGCATCCCGACACCACCAGGACCTCGACCGTGCATCGCCACGGGTCGGGCCACGACGGCCTGCGCTGCATCTGCGTCATTCGGATCTTCCCCCCGGAAAAACGGAGGGTGGCCGGTACTCCCTTCGGGCGTGCGGCGCAAGGCCTTCGTTGGAGCTGCAAGCAATCGCCTTCGTGACACGACGCCACGTCCCGCGCCGGGACGTGGCGCTGCGCCACGTGACCGGAGCGCAGGACGGCGCGCGATTTACGCGATTCCCTCCCCTCTGCGTGCGGGCATCGCACTTGCTGCTCGCCCGCGCGAGGATGGAGATCTCGGCTTTCGAATGCGTGGAGGCGCTGCGCCTCGCCGGCTTCCGCGTGGTCGAGCGGGCGGCCGGATCGACGGTGCTCCGGCGCGCGGCCCGCATCGTGACCGTGCCGGATGCGCTCGTGCTCGCGCCCGAGGTGCTCGCGACCGTGCTCGCGGCCGCCGCGATCAGCGAGAGCGGCTTCCGCGCCCTCCTGGGTGACGCGCTCACGCTGACGGAGCTGCAGGCGCGCGCCGAGGAGGCGTTGTCCGAATCCGATGCCGAGGAGTGAACGATACTCCGCGAGCGCGAGCGAGCGGAGGCGCCGAAGGCGCCGCGCGCGGGCAGGTCGCGACAAAGCCGGGGGAGGCTCGTCGCGCCGGAGGCGCGACGAGGGGGAGCGCAGCTTCGCAGGGCACGGCCCCCCGGCGAGCCACGGCCATCCATGTCTTGCAACCACGGAGCGCGCAACTCCGCGAGCGCGAGCGAGCGGAGGCGCCGAAGGCGCCGCGCGCGGGCAGGTCGCGACAAAGCTGGGGGAGGCTCGTCGCGCCGGAGGCGCGACGAGGGGGAGCGCAGCTCCCCTACTAGAGAAGGTTCGCCGCGATCTCCGCGAGCTCGCTGCGCTCGCCGCGCGTGAGGACGATGTGCGCGGCGACCTTCTCCCCGCGGAACCGATCGGCGGCGACGGCGAGGCCGTTCGACGCGCTGTCGACGTACGGGTTGTCGATCTGACCGGGGTCCCCGGTGAGCACGATCTTCGTGCCGTCGCCGGAGCGCGTGATGATGGTCTTCACCTCGTGGGGAGTGAGGTTCTGCGCCTCGTCCACGATGATGTACTGCTGCGGGAGCGAGCGGCCGCGGATGTACGTGAGCGGCTCGACCTGCAGCTGGCCGCTCTCGAGCAGCTCGGCGTACGCCCGAGGTCCCTTGCGCGTGCCGCTCGAGAAGAGGAACTCGAGGTTGTCGAAGATCGGCTGCATCCAGGGGTTGAGCTTCTCGTCGACGTCGCCCGGGAGGAAGCCGATGTCGCGGCCGAGCGGCATGACCGGACGCGAGACGAGCATGCGCGTGTACATGCCGTCCTCGACCGTGCGCTTGAGGCCCGCGGCGAGCGCGAGGAGCGTCTTGCCGGTGCCCGCCTTGCCGACGAGCGTGACGAGGCGGATGCTCTCGTCGAGCAGGAGATCGAGCGCGTGGCTCTGCTCCTTGTTGCGCGGGCGGATCCCGACGACGCCCTCGCGCGGGGTGCGGAGCGCGACGATCTCGCGCTTTCCGGCGTCGTAGCGCCCGAGCGCGGTGTGCGAGGGGTTCGCGCGATCGCGCAGCAGCACGCAGAGGTTCGCGGTGAGGATCCCGCCGCCACCGCCGCGCTCGCCCTTCTCGCCGGCGATGAGGCTCGACGCGGGCGAGAGCTTGCCGTCCTGGAAGAATGCGTCGATCTCCTCGGCGGACACGTCGAGCTCGGTGACGCCCGTGTCCACGCGCTGCGGCTCGACGCGCTGGTTCTCGTACGTCTCGGCGACCATCCCGAGCGCGTCGGCGCGGATGCGGAGGTTCGTGTCCATCGTGACGAACACGGTGGGCCGTCCGCCGTCCTGCTCGCGCACGTCGAACGCGGTCTGGAGGATCGCGTTGTCCATCGCCGCCTTGTCGATGGCGCTCGGCAGCTCCGGACGCTTCGCGGGCACCTTGACCGTCAGCGTGCCGCCGGACTTGGTCTCGACGCCCTTCGAGAGTGAGCCGCCCTTCTCGCGGAGCTCGTCGAGCAGGCGGACGACCTGACGCGCGTTACGGCCGCGTTCGGAGCCCTCGCGCTTGAACTGATCGACCTCTTCGATGACGTAGATCGGAATGATGACGTTGTTGTCGTCGAACTTGAAGATCGCGTACGGGTCGTGGAGGAGGATGTTCGTGTCGAGGACGTAGTTCTTCTTCATGAACGCGGGCTCTCGCCGAGGGCACCCCGGAACTACCCTCGCGCGCCTGCTTCTGCAAGGACGAACGGCGGCAAAGGGGGTATCCTCACCCCCAGCCATGAGCACGCGGCCAGCGATACGGAAGCGCGCCTCCCGCTCGAGAGGCGCGAGCGCCGACCTGCCGCCGTGGCTCGTCCGTGCCGAGCGGCTCCTCGTCGAGGCCGTCCGCAGCGTCCGCCTGCTCGGGTCGGTCGTCCCGCGGAACGCCGCGTCGGAGCGCGCCCGCCTGGTCGAGGCGTTCGAGTCCGGTCACGCCGCCACCCCGCGGTGGTCGTACGCGCGCACCGATCACGCCGCCCTCCGCAAGGCGCTGGCGCGGGCCGCGCAGCGTCTGGGGGCCGAGCCACATCCCGTAGCCCAGCTCTATGCGGCCCGCGCGCGCGAGCTCGAGATCGAGGCCGCGCTCGCGAGCGAGGCCGGTACGGCGGTGCTCGGCGCGCTGGCCCGCGCACGCTTCCGCTCGGCGAGCCCGCACGCCGCCGGCGAGGCCACCATCCTCGCGCGCAAGTGGATCGCCGAGGGCCGGGACGCGGTGGCCGCCGAGGCCGGCGTGGAGACGATCGAGAGCGACGCGCCCGGCCCCGGCTCGCTCCTGACGCGCATGCGGGAGGAGGTCTCGCGGCTCGGGTTGCCGTTCGCGGTCGTGGCGCAGCCCTCGCTCTCGGCGCTCGCGGCGACGGGAGAGCGGCACATCCTCGTCGCCGCCGGCCGACGCGTCACGCGCGACGACGTCGAGCGGACGGTCATGCACGAGATCGAGGCGCACGCGATCCCCCGCACGCGCGCCGCGCAGGCGAGGCTCGCGATCTTCCAGATCGGCACCGCGCGCGGGATCGACGACCAGGAAGGGTTCGCGATCGTGCTCGAGGAGCGCGGCAGCTTCCTCGGCCCGAAGCGAAAGCGTGAGCTCGCGGCGCGCCACCTCGCCGTCGAGGCGATGGACGGCGGCGCCCCGTTCGCGGAGAACGTGCAGGCGCTGGTGAAGGAGCATGGGCTCCAGCCGCGCGAGGCGGTGCTCGTCGCCGAGCGTGTGTACCGCGGCGGCGACGGGAGCACGCCCGGCCTCGGCCGAGAGCGGGTCTATCTCGAGGCGTTCCTCCGCGTACGGGAGCATCTCTCGAAGGCCCCGACGGACGAAGGGATCCTCACCAGCGGACAGGTGAGCCTCGACGCGCTGCCGATCCTCGCGCCGTTCGTGCGGAAGGCACGCGCGACCGAGCCGCCCTCGACGGTCGACTGAGACGCGGCCGCGCCGCGCCGCGATCAGCGCTGGGCGTGAGCAGGCCGCAGCGCACGCCCATGTGCGCTGTCACGCTCGCGCGCACGCTGCTCGGTCACGCGCATCCCGTACCACCACCAGGTGCCGATGAAGATGCCGAACACGAAGAGGGCGACGAGCGCGCCGTAGAGCGCCATGTTGTACTGCGTGAAATCGAGGATCATGCTTCGACCTCCGCGCGCGAGCATCGCAACGGTCGTGCCTCCCTCGGGGCCCGCAGATTTCCCGCGTTTCAGCGCATCCCCCACGCCTTGCGCGCGCAGTGGTTGCAGGGCTCCGCAGGTCGTGCGCTCACGGGCGCACGCGATGGCGAACACCGCGCGCCGCCGATGAGCCACTCGCGCGCGAGACATACCGCTCTCGTCGAGCACGGTCACGCGACGCGTCCCCGAACGACCTCGTGAGGCGAGCGGCGCGGCCTGGACGACGACGCGCGCGCGGCGTCCGGGCTGCTGCGAACCGATCGGCGTCGATCGCGCTCACACGCGCGAAGTAGGTCTCCGGCCCGAGGTCACGAACGTCGTGCCGCCGTCGGAGGACGACGCCTTGCAGGCCGGAGCGCCGCTCGGTCGTCGCTACGACACGACAGACCGGTGTAGCGCCGACGCAGCAATCGAATCCCACGGCCCCAGGAGGCACGTTTTTTTTGCCGAGGCATGGGAGCTGCTATCGGTCGGAACCGCGGCTACGTCAGCCGCACGAGGGCGCGCGTCGCGCGCGAGACGCCCTCGGCCCTGGCTTTCCTCAACGAAGGTGATCTTCACATGGCGGCAAGGCGCATCCATGCAGTCGGCGTCGCGCTCGGCTTCTCCCTGTTCTCGCTCCCCGCGAGCGCACAGGAGCAGCCCGGTTACGCGTCCAACCACTTCAATCCGAGCGAGCGCGGGAGCCAGTGGTTCGTGCTCGACTCGCTCGACATGCGAGGGCACGGACGCCTCGCGCTCGGCCTGGTCAACGACTACTCGTACCGATCGCTCGTCGACTACCGGTCCGACGGGACGGTCGCGGCGTCGATGGTCCGAAACCAGTACCTCGCCCACCTCGGCGGGGCCGTGACGCTGGCCGATCGCTTCCGGCTCGGGCTCAGCGTGCCGCTCCAGATCTACGCCGACGGTCACACCGCCACGATGAACGGCGTCGTTCATCGGCCCGCGGAGGACGTCGCGGCGGGCGACGTCCGCCTGAGCGGCGACGTCCGGCTCTTCGGCGAGCACGGCGACGCGGCGACGATGGCCGCCGGCGTGCAGCTGTTCCTGCCGGCCGGCACCGAGAGCGCGTACACGGGCGACGGCAAGCCCCGCGTCATGCCCCACCTGCTCTTCGCGGGACGGGCGTCGTCGATCGCGTACGCCGCGAAGGCCGGCTTCATGTACCGCGTGCGCGACGAGGCGTTCGGCGACGGACAGATCGGCAGCCAGCTCGTCTACGGCGCGAGCGTCGGCGCGCTCCTGGCGGACGACAAGCTGATCGTCGGACCGGAGGTCTTCGGCTCGACGGTCACCTCGAGCGGGCGCGCGTTCGAGAACCGCACCTCGCCGCTCGAGGTGCTGCTCGGCGCGCACTACGACGTCGGCGAGAACCTCCGCATCGGCGCCGGCCTCGGCACGCAGCTCACGCGCGGCTACGGCGCGCCGGTCGCGCGCGGCCTCCTCTCGTTCGAGTGGGTGCCCGGGAACGCGAAGGAGGAGGCCGAGGCGAAGAAGGTCGAGGACCACGACGGAGACGGCATCCCCGACTGCGAGGACGCGTGCAGCTTCGTGAAGGGCCCGAAGTCGGACGACCCGGCGAAGAACGGCTGTCCCCCCGCGGATGCGGACGGCGACGGCATCCCCGACGACGTGGACGCGTGCCCGAGCGTGCCCGGACCGGCCTCGAGCGAGCCGGGGAAGAACGGCTGCGCGGCCGACTCCGACGGCGACGGCATCCTCGATCACCAGGACGCGTGCCCGAGCGAGAAGGGCAAGCCGTCCGTCGACCCGCTGCAGAACGGGTGTCCGGATCGCGACCGTGACGGCGACGGCATCCCGGACTCGGAGGACGCCTGCCCGAGCACCAAGGGAGTGAAGACGAACGACCCGCGGACGAACGGGTGCGCGGATCCGGATCGCGATCACGACGGCGTACCGAACGACGTCGACGCGTGCCCCGACGAGCCCGGCAAGGTCGATCCCGACCCGAAGAAGAACGGCTGCCCCAAGGCGTTCGTCTCGCAGGGTCAGATCAAGATCACCGACCAGGTGCGCTTCAAGAACGCGAGCGCGGAGATCGTGAAGGGCAAGGACAGCGAGGCGATCCTCCAGGCGGTGCTCGCGGTGCTGCAGGCACACCCGGAGATCACGAAGGTCCGCGTCGAGGGCCACACCGACGATCGCGGCGCGCCCGCGGCCAACAAGGCGCTCAGCACCGCGCGCGCGGCGTCGGTCGTGAAATGGCTCGTCGATCACGGCATCGCGAAGGAGCGGCTCACCTCCGCCGGCTTCGGCGAGGAGAAGCCGCTCGAGCCGAACACGAGCGAGGAGTCTCGGAGCAGGAACCGCCGCGTGGAGTTCCACGTCGAGCAAGCAGGGAGCGCACGATGAAGAGGGCGTCGATTCTTTTCTTGGCCACCATCCTCGCGGCATCGAGCGCGTCGTCGCTCGCGCGCGCGCAGGGCACGTCGCCGACGATCCCGACCGAGACCGTGAAGGCGCAGACGGCGACGAAGGGGAGCACCGACGTCGCGAAGAGCGGCTTCGCCACGGGCGGCCTGCCGGCCGACGAAGACCCAAGCCACGCGACGGAGGCGTCGGTCGCCGCGGGCGGCCTGTTCTCCTCCGGCAACGCGCGCACGGTCGCGCTCACCGCGACGGGGAGGTTCCGCATGCGGCGCGACGAGCACCAGCTCACCGTCGCCGCCGCCGCGAACTTCGCCCGCGCCGGAAAGAAGGGCGAGAGCGTCGATACGACGGTCGAGAACTACCAGGGGCTCCTCCGCTACGACTACTTCTTCAACGACTCGATCGCGGCGTTCCTCCAGTCGTCCGCACGGCGCGATCGCTTCCAGGGCCTCGACCTGCGTCTCAACTTCGATCCCGGCCTGGCCTACTACTTCGTCAACACGAAGAAGCAGCAGCTCCGTGGCGAGCTCGGCTACGACCTCCAGCACGACGTGCGTCGCGACGAGGCGCGCGTGCCGACGACCGAGGCGCCGGCCCCCGGGACACCGCCGCCTCCCCCTCCCCCGCTGCTCGCCACGACGCAGACGCTCCACAACGTGCGCGCGTTCGTCGGCTACGAGAACAAGCTCTACAAGGAGGTCGGGTTCATCACGAGCTTCGAGTACCTGCAGAACGTCTCCGACCTCGGCACGTATCGCTTCGTCTTCGACGTGGGCCTCAAGTCGAACATCGCCGACAACCTGGCGATCGCGACGACGTACACGATGCGCTTCGAGAACAAGCCGCTGCCCGACATCGAGAAGGCCGACTCCATCGCGTCGGTGAACCTCGTCTACACCCTGTTCTGATCGCGGAGGGGAGCTCCACGGGAAGAACCGCCGCTCGATGCCGATCCGCTTGCTCGTGAAGGAGGCCTCGATGAACGCAATGAAGAAGTACGTCGCCGAGGCCATCGGCCTGACGAGACCATCGCGAGCGGCGCGCCGGGCTTCGACGTCGTGGGCGGTTTCGCCTCGAACGGCTTCGGAGAGCACTCCCCCGGGCACTACGGCGTCGGGGCGGCGTTCGCGATGGAGCTCGTCATGACCTGGGTCGCGCCGATCGCCGGCGGCATCCTCGGGGCGATCGCGTATCGCGCGCTTCGGCCCGATGCCGCGGCGCAAGAGGGGTGACGCCGCCGATCAGCCCGGCTTGCCGTCGACCCGCGGCGACCAGAGGATCGCCGCGTACCTCGCGACGTAGAGCGCGAAGGCGAGCGCCCAGAGCACGGCGGTCGCCTCGAGCGCGCGCAGATAGTGGGCCGGCGCGACGATCGCCGCGAGCACCCGGACGACGGCCGCGAGCGTGACGAGCGCGAACGCGGCCGCCATCCCTCGCGGCGCCGTGAGCACGCGTCCGGTGTGCCCGAGCGCGACGCGGGCCATCATGCCGAGGGTCAGCGCGCCGATCGCGCCCGCAGTGACCGCATGCAGACCGGCGGACGCCGCGACGGTCGTCGGGCTCGCCGCCGCCACGGCCCGCAGGGCGAGGCCGACGGGGATCCACGCGTGACCGACGTGGAGGATCCAGAGCAGCGGATCGCGCAGGGACACGCGCGCGCCCCAGTGCGCCGCGCGCCCCGCCACGAGGACCGCGGCGAGCGCGCAGGTGAAGGCGATGGCCGCTGGCACCGCGACGGCATCGGCGACGGCGACGCCGAGGACGGCGACGATCGCCGCGACGTCGAGCTTCGGATGCGAGCGGATGGCCTCCACCTTCGTCGCGTTCCGCGTGAACATCGGGACGACGCGGCCGGTGATGACGACCATGAAGAACGTCACGACGTCGACGCCGGCGAGGAGCGACCTCCTCCCCGCCCCCGCGTGGACGGCTGCGTTCGCGGCCGCCATCACGAGGAGCATGGCGAGCACCACGTAGTTGCGCCGGTTCTTTGCCAGGACGATCGGCCTCCCGATCGCGAGGGCGACGCCCGGAAGGAACGCGAGATCGATCCCCGCGACGAGCCACGATGGGAGACCCGCTCCCGTCGCCATCGCGAGGCGACCGCCGATCCACAGCGCTGCGAGCGCCGCAAGCGACCGGCCGGTCGCCGTCTCGCGCTTCGTCCAGTTGCCGACCGCGGTGAGGAGGAACCCGGCGATGACCGCGCCGGCGAACCCGAAGATCATCTCGTGCGCGTGCCACGTCACCGGGTCGAGATGCCCGCTGACGCGCACCCTCCCGAGCAGGGCGAGCACCCAGACCGGGACCGCCACCACGGCGAAGACCGCCGCGAGGAGGAAGAAGGGTCGGAAGCCCTTCGCGAAGAGCGGCATCGCACCGGTCGAGCCCGGCGGTGCCGCCCCGATCATCGGGAGCGTGCGCACGACTCAGCGCTTGGCGCGGACGCGCTTCGCCTTGTTCTTCGCGAGACGCGCCCGCGTCTTCGGAGCGTTCGCCACCGCTTCCGCGGCTATCACGAGCGCGCTGTCCCGCTTCGTGCGCGGGGGCGCGGCGACCTTCGCTCCGGTGCGACTGGTCTTCTTCGGCTTGCGCTGGGCGAGCTTCTTCGCGCGCTTCTTCGGGAGGCCCTTCTTGGCGCTGTCCGCCTTCTTCGTCTCCGCTCTCGTGGCCATTCGATCCTCCTTCAACGTTCTGCGATGGCGCGAAGCGCGTCCGTCGCGGTGAAGACCCCGACCACGTTACCGCGATCGATGACGATCGCGGTGCCGTACCTGTTCTGCGCCATCGCCTGCGCCACGTCCGCGAGCGGCGCGTACGGAACCGCCATGTACGGCTCCTTCGTCATGACGTCGCCGACGGACGTCTCACGGGCGTCGACGAAGCGCTCTGCGAACGACAGGTCGCGTTCGCTCACCACGCCGACGAGCTGCCCGTCGTCCAGGACGGGGAGGTGCCGGATGCCGAGCTTGCGCATCTGCGCGCGCGCCTCGGCCATCGTGGCCTCGCGCTCGATCGTCTGCGGGCAGGGCGTCATCCAGCGGTAGACCTGATCTTCGGGCTTCATGTCCCCTCTCCTTCGAGCTCGGCTTCGAGCGCACGACGATGGGCTTCGGCTCGCTCGGCGTTCGCGGAGAAAGGGGCCCTCGCCGCTTCCTTCGCGCCGAGGTCACCGCCGATCACGCCGATCGCCTCGTCGAGCTCGCGGTCGTGCCGGTCGGCCGCGTGCGACTCGCGATCGAGCACAGCGCCCGCAAGGGTCCCCAGCACCGCACCGACGGCGCCGCCGAGGACGATGCCGGGCGGGCCGGCGACGACGCCCGCGACGGCGCCCGTCACGGCCCCGGAGACCGTACCGACGTCCACGAGCACGTGCTCGGTGTTCGCGGCGCGCTCGAGGGCTCCCTTCTTCGTTCGCTTGGCTCGTCCCATGATGACCTCCGGTGGAGCAAGGGGCGTTCCGCCTCGATCGACGGCGCAAACGCGCATCCATCCCGCCGCGGCGCCGCAAGCCTTGCGCTGCGACGCAACCCGCGCGAAAAGACGCGAGGCCGCACAGCGCAACGGGCGAAGGACGAGCGTGGCGCACGCATTGCTGCCGGATCGGACGCGCCACGCATGACGACGACCCCGACGCCCCTGCCGTTCACCTACGGGAAGCGCCTCGACGACCTCGAGGTCCTCGGGCGGTCGCCGCTTCTCCGCGGCATGCCCATCCAGGAGCTCTCGCAGTTCATCGAGCTCCTCGATCAAGTCGCCCTGCCCCCCGGGACCGCGGTGTTTCGCGAGGGCGACGTCGCGGACCTCATGTACTTCGTCCTCGAGGGTGAAGCGCGGCTGCGCCGGGGCTCGTTCGAGCTGAGGCCGGTCCGTGCCGGCGACTCGTTCGGCGAGGCGGCGCTCCTCTCGGGCGGACGGCGCGGGTTCACCGTCTCGACGCAGGGCACCGTCCGTCTCGCACGACTCTCGCGCTCCCGGTACCTCTCCTTCATCGCCAACCATCCGCGGGCGGCCCTCCATTTCATGCAGGCCCTCGCCGCGGTCCTCGCCCAGCAGGTCACGGATCTCACGGACGACGTCGGCCTCCTCGCGCACCAGCGTTCGCTCCCGCGGCACACGCACGTCCGGGTGCGCCGGGGCGACGACGACCTCCTGGTCACGACCGGCACGCTCGTGGGGGCGATGCTCCCGCGCGAGCACGACGGAGCCCCGGTGGTCGGCGGGCTGGTGAACGCGAAGTGCGCGTCGCTCGAGCAGGCGATCGTCGCGGACGTGGTGCTCGCGCCGGCGACGCTCCAGACGGCGGAGGGGCGCATGATCTACACGCGCAGCGCCGCCCTGCTGCTCCTCGAGGCCGCGCGCCGCGCCGCGCCGGGTGTCGCCGTCCGGATGGGACCGCCGGTCGACGCGGGGCAGGTCGTGCTCGTCGGCGATCCCGACACGGACCGCGCCGGCCTCGCCCGCCGCATCCTCGAGCGGATGGAAGCGCTCCGGGCGGAGGACGTTCCGCTCCGCGAGGAGGTGTGGGCGACGGACGAGGCGCGCGTCCACTTCGCCGAGCACGGCGCTCCCGACGTCGCGACCCTCCTGCTCGGCCGCCGCGAATCGACGGTCACCCTCGCGGCGTGCGGCGAGACGCTGGCGATCGGAATGGGGCCGCTCCTGCCGCGCGCGGGCATGATCGGACGCGTCCACATCGAGCCGCACCCCGCGGGCCTCCTCCTCGCGCTCCCCGATCTCGCGCCCTACATGCCGATCGAGCGCGCCGTGCGCGTCGATCCGATCGCCTGCGAGCGGGTCGCGCCGCGCTACGAGGGCCCGATGACCTCCTCCGAGCGGCGCTGGCTCGAGGGCCTCGGCGTCACGAGCGTCGGCTCGTTCGACGAGGTCTGCGTCAACCACCGCGTCCCGGAGGTGATCCGCGTCGCCGAGGGCTTCCACGAGAAGTGGATCGGCCGGATCGTCGACGCGATCGTCTCGCGACGCCACGATCTGCAGGTCATCGCCATCTCCGGTCCGTCCTCCTCCGGCAAGACGACGTTCATCAAGCGGCTCACCGTCCAGCTCCTCGTCGAAGGGATCCGCCCGGTCGCGCTCTCGCTGGACGACTACTACGTCGACCGCGAGAAGACGGTCCGCGACGAGAACGGCGAGTACGACTTCGAGGCGTTCGAGGCGCTCGACATCGACCTCCTGCGGAGGCAAACCGAGAGGCTTCTCGCGCGCGAGCGCGTGAAGATCGCGCGCTACGACTTCCTCTCCGGAAAGAGCATGCCCGAGGGCGGCCGCGAGCTCCTCATGGGCAACGGCGACGTCCTACTCCTCGAGGGCATCCACGGCCTCGATCCCGCGCTGCTCGACGGCGTCGTGCCGCCTTCGCGCATCTACCGGATCTTCGTGCATCCCGCGACCACGCTCGCGTTCGATCGGCTCAACGTCTTCCCGCCCGACGACCTCCGCCTGCTCCGGCGCATCGTGCGCGATCGCCACCAGCGCAACCACGATGCCGCCGCGACCATCGCGCGATGGCCGTCGGTGCGGCGCGGCGAGCTCCGCCGCATCTATCCGTATCTCGCGAACGCCGACGTGGTGTTCGACTCGTCGCTCGTCTACGAGCCGAGCATCCTGAAGTCGTACGCCGAGCGCTACCTGCTCGAGGTCCACCCGGACGATCCGGCGACCGCGACCGCGTATCGCCTGCGGAAGATGCTCGATCCCTTCGTCACCATCTATCCCGACCACGTCCCGCCGACGTCGGTCATCCGAGAGTTCATCGGCGGGAGCGGGTTCGAGTACTGAGGCCGCGCCTCAATCGCACGACTGCGACATCGCCATCGCGCGCTCGCGCGCCTTCGCGCGGAGGGCGCCGAGATCGCCGGCGTCGACCGGCGACAGGCGGATGCGCGCGCCGCCCTCGACATCCTCGGTGCTCGCCCAGGCCGGCGGCATCTGCATCGGCTGGAGGCCGTGGTGCCCGCCCTGCGCATGCTTGCCGTCGTGCCCTTGCCCCGCCTTGCGCGGACCGTACATCGCGGCCGAGTCGCGGGCGCGCGTACGCAGCTCGTCGACCTTGTCCTTCGAGGTGAAGGTCATGGCGACGCCGTCGACGGTGTCCTCGACGGTGACCTGCGCGCCGTCGACGCCGAGCGGACAGCCGCGCGGCGCCTCGGCTCGCGTGACGGTGGTGTCGCTCTTGGGGGTGGATGCGGTGCTGCACCCCGCGGCGAGGACGAGGGCGGCGATGGTGACGATGGTTCGCGTGCTCATTTCCATATCCTTTGGTTGCGTGCGGGATCCGTGCTCACGGTGATGCGCAGGGCTCCGATGACGTGCTCGGTCGGCCCCTCCGGTCGATCGACGAGGAGGCGTGCCTCGACGTCGTAGCTCCCGCTCACGCCGAGACCGAGGCACGAGAGCGCGACCGGGGTCTTGTGCGACGTGCCGGGCTCGAGGAAGGCAGGGGCCTCGATCCGCACCGGCTCGTCCACGCACGGGATCTCCGTCCCCACCTTGCGGACGAGGGACGCGAGGCGCAGCGGCGGGAGGGAGATGCGGTGGTTTCGAGCGTTGACCAGCGCGACGAAGATGCGGCCCTTGCCGTCGAGCGTCGGCGAGACCTCGGTCCCGGCGCCGATCCCGGCGTACAGGCCCGGCACGTCCTCGATCGGACGCGGCTGCGCATCCGGCGGCGCGGCGACGGTGAGCGCGAGATCGCGCACCGATCGTCCTTCGCCGCTCCATGGGCCTTCGCGACCGAAGGCGACGAACACGCGCGCGGCGTACGTCCCCGCGAGCGGGAGCGGACAGTCCACCGTCCGCACGTAGGTCTCCGACTCGCCGGGCGCGAGCGTGCGCGGCTCGCGCGCGGCGCGCTCGGGCTCGGCCGGGCGGGCGCAGGGGATGACGGCCCCCTCGCGGGTGACCTCGAGGCGCACGCGGACGTTCGCGACGTCGAGCGTACCGCCGGTCGTGTTGACGATGATGACGCGCACGACGGGGCGCGGCGCACGCATGGTGGACGGCGAGTAGAGGACGCGCGGCGGGCTCGCGAGCGAGACCTCGACGCGCGGCTCGCCCCGCACGACGAGGGACGCGGCGTTCGACGTCGTCACCGGCGCAGGCTCGGGGGCGAGCGGCGGCGGTCCGGAGGGCGCCGAGGCGCAGGCCGTCATCGATACGAGGGCTGCGAAGGCGAAGGCGCGCATGGGGTCCTCCTCACCGCACGTTCAGCTCGGCGCCGCTGCGGCGCTGCTCGAGGGTGGTGACCGCCCCCCCGCCGACCGCGAGGGGCCGGCCCCGGACGAAGACGACGCGTTCGACGTGCCCGTCCGCGGGGAGCGCCTCGCGCAGAGCGGGGGCGCGATCGCCGAGCGAGACGACCTGCGCGCCGGTGGCGTAGCGGCCGCCCTTCGCGCGCCAGGTCGCGAAGGGGAGCGCGACGAGATCCGACGACGGGTCGATGGAGATGGCGCGGTCGTCGTCGGCGGCGCGCGTCCACGTCCAGTCGTCACCGAACTCCGCGGCGCCGCGCACGCGAGGCGCCGCCGGCGAACGGATGTCGAGGTCCTCGAGCACCACGCGTACGTGCGTCGACGGCGTGCCCACCGTGCCGACGGCGACGAGGTGATCGCCGTGTGCGCGGAGCGCCGCGACGTTGCCCCGGACGTGGGCAGTGCCGACCACGCGCGGCGTCGGATGGAGCTTCACGATCCGGATCTGCGAGCCGTCGCCGATGTAGAGCCAGTCGTCGACGAACAGTGCGGCCGGGACGCCGCGTGCGACGCCGATCGGCACGCTCGCGCGCACCTCGTTCGCCCCGCCGGCGAAGTCGACGACGCGGACGAACGCATCGTCCTCCGGACGGCAGCCACGCGTCGCGCAGGTGAGCAGACGAACCGTCTGCCCCTCCTCGGCGGAGACGACGTCGCGCTCCCATGCGGGGAAGCCTCCGTCGAGGACGCGCTCGCCGCGCACGACCATCGCGCCCGGGCGATCGAGCGGCAGGTCGATCCACGCGACGTGCACGCCTCGCTCGCTGGTCGTCACGGCCGCGAGCCCGGCAGGCGACGCGGACAGCGCCGCCGCCTTGCCTTCGAGCGAGAGGTCGCCCGCGACCACGAGGCGATCGCCCAGGACGCGATAGGAGGTGGCCGTCGCGCGGGGACCGGCCCCGGAGAGCACGTAGAGCACGCCGTCGATCATCGCGGTGCCCGCCGCGATCCCCGGACGGGTCGCCTCGCCGATCACGCGCGGCTGGTCGGGACGACGGATGTCGATCGTGCGGACCACCGTCGTCGCACCAGGCGTGCGCGACGAGCGCGCGTCCCAGTCCACCCACGCGATCCACGCGAGCGGCGGCCTGACGTACAGCGCGATCGGCGTCCCGACCGCGGCGACGCGGGCGAGCTCGCGCGGTCGATCCGGGTCGGACACGTCGGTGATGCCGAGGCCGTCGGGCTCGTCGAGGTGGTAGAGGACGTCACCGTCGAGCGCGACGAGGTCGGCCGTCGCGACGTCCCGCATCGTGGCGCAGGTCAAGCGGACCTCGGCCGGGCTCGGGTCCTTGCGCGAGGGACGCACCACTTGCGTGCCAGACGACGAGTCGCCCGACGGCGGGGCGGCCGTTTCGCACGCCCCGCAAGCGGAACCTGCGAGGAGGACGGCGACCAGGGCGAGGATGCGCGAGCGCATGCCCCCGGGTGGTGCAAGATGGCCGCCATCGCCCGTGGGCGGGGCGACATGGAGGCCTCGCGGGCCGCGCCGACGACGGCGCGAGGCTCGCCGCGCGTGTGCACGCCGCTTGCTGGCCCCGGAAGGACCGTGATCGTGACGGAAGAAGCTCATCGGTCGATGCCATGCACCAAGCGCCGCCGACGCTACGAATCGCCATCTCCGGGTCGTATGGCGGGATGAACCTCGGCGACGAGGCCATCCTCGAGGGCATCCTCACCGAGCTCGGTCCCGACCTCGCTCGCGACGTCACCGTCCTCTCGCGCAACCCGGAGGACACCGTCGCGCGTCACGACGTCGCTCGCGCGATCGCGCCGCGCTCGATGACGCGCAGGGAGATGCGCGCGGAGCTCGAGCGGATCGATCTGCTGATCCTCGGCGGCGGCGGCATCCTCTACGACGAGGACGCGGAGACGTATCTCCGCGAGGTGTTCCTCGCGCACGAGCTCGGCATCCCGGTCGTCGTCTACGCCATCAGCGCGGGTCCCCTCGTCCGCGAGAGCGCGCGGCGCGCCGTGCGCGAGGCGCTCGAGCCCGCGCGGCTCGTCACGGTGCGCGACCGGCAGGCGCATCGGCTCCTCGAGGACGTGGGCCTCACCCGCGAGGTGCACGTCACCGCGGATCCGGCGCTCCTGCTCGAGCCGGAGGAGCTCAGCACCGAGACCCTCGCGGCCGAGGGCGTGGACACCGATCGACAGCTCGTCGGCTTCTCGGTGAGAGAGCCTGGCCCCGCCGCACCGGACCTCGATCCCGAGGCGTACCATACGCTCCTCGCGAACGCGGCCGACTTCATCGTCGAGCGCTACGACGCCGAGGTCGTCTTCGTCCCGATGGAAAAGGCGGACGTCCAGCACAGCCACGGGGTCGTCGCGCACATGCAGAACTCCGAGAGCGCGGAGATCCTCCGGCGCCGCTACTCGCCGCGTCAGGTCCTGCACCTCATGGGACGCTTCGATTTCGCCGTCGGCATGCGGCTGCACTTCCTCATCTTCGCGGCCCTGCGGAGCACCCCGTTCGCCGCGCTCCCCTACGCGTCCAAGGTATCGGGCCTGCTCGAGCACCTCGACATCGAGAGCCCACCGCTCTCGAACATCGAGGCCGGACAGCTCATCGCGCGGATCGACCGCTCTTGGGATCGGCGCGACGAGCTGCGCGCGAAGATCCGCGCGCGCGTCCCGCACCTGCGTGCGCGCGCACGGCGCACGAACGAGCTACTCATGGACGTGGTGACGAGCGACCCTGCGCTCCGCGGCGCGGCGGGGCTTGGCCCTCCCCACTGAATCCGCGGGCACGAGGAGGGCCCTCAGGTCGGCGGGCAAGAGACGCCCCACCGCGTCCGTCGCGCGGACGCTCGGGACGAGCGCGCCGAAGACGGCGGCGACGATCTTCGCCGACCTCGCCGGCCCAACGCCCAGGGCCTTCGCCACGTCGCGCTCGATCCGAGGACGCGAGATCGACGCGTCCGGTCCATCCGGCAGCGCGTGCAGGCGCGAAAGGACGAGCGCGGGGAGCCGTGCCATGAGCCGCTTCGCGACCGCAGGCTCGATCCGTCGCACGACGCCCTCGAGGACGACCTCGACGGCGCGTTCGGCGTCGGCCCGCTCGGCGAGCCCGCTCGCGGCCTGCACGCCCAGAACGAGCTCGCTCCAGGTGCGCTGGGCGCGCCCGTAGCGGCGCTCGAGCGCACGCCATTCGTCGAAGCGATGGGTCCGCGCCGGACCGGCCTCGACGATCTGGGCCGCCACCACGGCCCGCACGTCGTCGAAGGTGGCGGTCCCTTCGAGGACGAGATCGTCGAGCGTCACCATGCCCACCACGCGGCCGTCCTCGACGATCGGCACGCGGCGCAGGCGCAGCTCCGTCATGAGGCGGAGCGCGTCCCGCTCGTCCGCCTCCGGGCCGAGGACCGCGACGCGAGGGGACATGATCTCCCCCAGCCGCGTGGCCCGGGGATCGAGCCCTTCTCCCACGACGCGCAGCGCGAGGTCGCGGTCGGTGACGATCCCGACGATCTCGTCGTGATCGGTGACGACGACCGCGCCGACCTCGTTCGTACGCATGGCGCGCGCCGCCTCGCTCGCGGTCGTACGCGCGTTGAGGACGACGATGCGTGCATGACGGTAGGCGTAGAGGGGCATGAGACGGACCTCCTTCACACGGGGGGCGCGACCGCGTACACGCGCGCGCGCTCTCGAGAGAACCCTGCGAGCTCGCGGAGCACGTCCATCGACGTCACGATCCCCGCGAGGCGGCCGTCCGGATCGACGACGAGGAGCCGATGCACTCCCTCGAAGGCCATGACCTCGACGGCTCGCTCGAGCGGATCGTCCTCCTGGACCGACAGCACCTCGGTCGTCATGGCATCGTTGACGACCGAGAGCTCTCCGATGCTGCCGTAGAGCTCGAGCAGGTCCGCGATCGACAGGACGCCGAGGATGCTCCCGTCACGCGCGCACACGGGCGCTCCGGTGATCTGCCGCGCCACGAGCTCCTGCGCGGCGCGCTCCACCGGCATGTCGTCGGGCAGCCAGTGGACGTTGGGCTCCATGATGTCCCCGACGGTTCGCATGGACGTCGGGCGAGCATCGTTCATGCCAGTTCGCTGATGCCGGTTCATTCCTTCCTCCTCGACCATGGGGGCGCCCCGAGTGTCCACGGCGGCGGATCGCTCGCGGGGAACGAGGCGGAGAGCGCGGAGTCCACGCGCTCGTCGATGCGCGCTCCGCCGTGCTCGTGCGATCTCGACACGACGCGAGCGATCTTCTCGTGGAGACGGGCCGTCGCCTGGCTCACGGCGACGTAGGCATCGGCATCGACCGCCTCGACGACGATGCTCGGCGCAGACGTCCAGAGCCGCGCCGAGATGCTGCAGCGCTTGTCCTGACCGCCCTTCGGCCCGTTCAGATCGGCCAGCCTGACGACGACCTTCTGGATCCGGTCCGCGAACCGCCGCGAAGCGAGCTCGACCTTCTTCCAGACGTGTCCCTCGAGCGCCTCGGACATGGGAACGTTCGTGCTTCGTACCTCGACCATCATGATGAACCTCTCCTCGTGACCACCGACAACGTGGGGCGAAAGACGCCGTGCGGTAGGGCCTGCGCCCGTCCACACCGTTCGCGTTTCGAGACAGTCGGAGCGCGCGCGCGGATCGCGGCGCGCTCAACCGAGGAGCTCGACGACCACCGCGAGCGCAACGACCACGGCGGCGAGCAGGGCCGCCGCCTTCGTGTGTTTCGCCATCGTGGTGCGCGTGTCGAGCATGTCGCTCGTGAAGCACGCGACGCGCAGCGCTTGTTCCGGCCGGCGGCCGATTTCAGCGGGCGACGAGCACGAGCGCGTCGTCGTTCGTCCGCCCGAAGCGCTCCATGATGCGCTGCGCGACGACGATCGGGTGATCCCGCAGGAGCAGCAGGTCCTGCTCGACGGTGAGCTTGGACGAGATGCCGTCGGTGGCGAGGATGA
>WBZO01001824.1_pt1 | contig 31038 bp, 30 predicted proteins | sample 5204261 | NCBI WGS metagenome assembly WBZO01 (sample SAMN12412400, study PRJNA552823) | activated sludge metagenome | isolation source: activated sludge from anammox sidestream of wastewater treatment plant... | place: USA: North Carolina | collected 2017-09
CGATAACCTGAGCGCGCCCCCGGTGCCACGAGCGCACACGCGCCGTCGGCGCCAGGCTCGCGGTCCGGGTGTGGCGGAAGTCGCCGATGCGCGGCCGGTCACGGCAAGCGGTGTGTCCAGCGCGGCATCACCGCTTCGACGCGAGCCACGCCTGGATGGAGGCATGATGGACGATGGTCGGCGGAGCGACCACGCCATCCTCGCTCTCCGGCGACTCGCTTGGCGGCGGAGGGCGGACGGTCGGCGCCGCCTCGCTCGCCGGTGCCTCATCGCGCCGCTCCTCGACGCGCTGGGCGCGGCCGAGGAGCGCGGCGAGGTCGCTGCGCGGGATCCGGGCGGTGATCTTGCGGTCGATGGTGCGATGTCTCACGCTTCGCCTCCTCGATCGGGATGACGGAGGAGGTTGCGGGAAGCGTGCCGTTACTTCGGCTCGCGATTGAGGATGTGGATCGCGTGGCCGAGCCCGTTCATCGCGGACTCCATGAAGCCCTCGCCGAGCGTCGGGTGCGGATGGATGGTGAGCCCGATGTCCTCGAGGAACGCGTGCATCTCGAGGGCGAGCGCGCCCTCGCTGATCAGGTTGCTCGCCTCCGCGCCGACGATGTGGACGCCGAGGAGCTCGTTGGTCTTCTTGTCGGCGACGACCTTGAAGAAGCCCTCGGTCTCGCCGACGGCGTTCGCGCGCGCGAGCGCCGCGAACGGGAACTTGCCGACGCGCACCTCGTAGCCCTTCTCCTTCGCCTGCGCCTCGGTCAGGCCGGCGACGGCGATCTCGGGGTCGGTGAAGATCGCGGCCGGGATCGCCACCCAGTCCTTCGCCGCCTTGTGGCCGGCGATGATCTCCGCGACGACCTCGCCCTCCTTGCTCGCCTTGTGCGCGAGCATCGGGTGGCCGGAGACGTCGCCGATCGCGTAGACGCCGTCGACGTTCGTGCGGCCCAGCGGATCGGTCGGAACGAAGCCGCGCTCGACCTTCACGCCGATCTCCTCGAGGCCGAGCCCCGCGCCGTTCGGGCGCATGCCGACGGCGACCATCACCACGTCGGTCACGATGGTGTCGTGCTTGCCCCCGCCGAGGTCGACCTTGACCGCGAGCGAGCCGTCGGCGTTGCGCTCGTAGCCCATCGCCTTGGCGTTCTTGAGCACCTTCGCGCCGAGCTTGAGCAGCTTCTTCTCGACGACCGCGGTGCACTCCGGGTCGATGCCCGGCAGGAGCGACGGCGTCGCCTCGACGACCGTGAGCTCCGAGCCGAACTTCTGGTAGACCATGCCGAGCTCGAGGCCGATGACGCCGCCGCCGATGACGAGGAGGCGCTTCGGCACCTCCTTCAGGCTCACGGCCTCCTTCGCGCCGATGACCTGCTTGCCGTCGAACTTGAACGTCGGGATCTCGATCGTCGACGAGCCGGTGGCGATGACGACGGCCTTCGTCGCCTCGATGGTCTCGGTGCCGCCCTCGCGGGTCTTCACCTCGATCGTGCGGGGGCCGGTCACGCGCGCCTCGCCGACGACGAGCTCGACGCCGTTGCCGCGGAAGAGGCCCTTCACGCCGCCGGTGTGCTTCTTGACGATCCCTTCCTTCCACTCCTGCATCTTCGGGACGTCGACACGGAGGGCGTCGCCGCCCATCAGGCCCATGTTCGCGCCCTGGTGCTTCACCTTCTCGTAGGTGTGGCTCGCGCTGATGAGCGCCTTGCTCGGCACGCAGCCCCAGTTCAGACACACGCCGCCGACTTCGTCCTTCTCGACGCAGATCACCTTCTGCTTGAGCTGGCCGAGACGGATCGCACAGACGTAGCCACCGGGGCCGCCGCCGATCACCACCACATCGCACGTACGCTTCGCCATGGGCACTCCTGGAAGGACAGGTAGGGCCCGATTACCACGAAGCGAAGGGGCGCGTCAGCCTCGTCTGCTCCTTCAGGCTCCGCCGTCGGCTCCCCCGTCGCCGGGAGAACCGCAGAGCGTCTTCACGGCATCGAAGATCGTGTTGCAGCTCTTCGCCGTGTCCTGGATCTTCGGGCACGCCGTGCCGGTCGTGTCGCCGAAGGCCTTGCACATGCCCTCGCCTGCCGCCTGGACGCACTTGGTCCGCTCGGTCGAGGTCGTCGTGCACTCGTTGCACGCGACGTTGTAACAGAACTGCTCGTACTGCAGTGCCTTGCCGCAGGCATCGCCCTCGATCGACCCGAAGCACGCGCCGAAGTTGATGAAGCCGGTCTTCCCGTTGTCGGCCGCCGTGCCGACGATGGGTCCCCAGCTCGGGTCCGTGTCCTTCGCGAAGACACACGCCTTGCAGTCGTCGCCGACCCCGTTGCCGAGGTCGAAGTACGTCTGGATGTTCGTGTCCTTGAAGTTCGCCTCGAGCTTCGTGAGGTCGGCCTGCGTGCACGCGCCCGGAGCGGCCTTCGCCGGCTTCCAGCCGATCTCCTTTTCGAGATCAGCCTCGGTGAGCGGGACGTCCTGGGGGCACTGCCCTGCGTCCTCGTCGTCATCCGGCCCTGCGTCCGGCTTGGTCACGTCCGGCTTCACGTCGGGCTGCGCATCCGCCGCGCCGCCTCCGCCGCCGCCCTCTTCGTTGCTGCATCCGCCGGCTGTCAGCGTCGTAACGATCCCTGTCACGAACGTCAGGGCGCTCAGCGCCATCAATTTCCTAACCATGGGCATCGCCTCCAAGGAATCTCGGTGGTTCGTCGCGTCTCGCCCGCGACGAGCGCGCTCTTTGCAGAGACCGCGCCCACGGCAGCGCTCCACGCAACACGCGTGACCGCTGCGCCCGCGTCTCTCTGCAGCACTTCCGCTCCGCGACTTCCGGCGCGGCGCCGGCCGCAAGCGCAAGGGCCCCCGCCCTCGGCTCGCCCACCGCACGCGGCCGCGCCACGACGCACGGCATCCGATCCACGTCACGCTGCGTCGCAAGGCGGGCCTCCCCTCCTTCCGCCAGCAGCGCGTCGGCACCTTGATGCTCGGCCTGATCCGGCGCCTCTACGACGCGGGCTTCTAGCTAGCGAGCTAGCTCGCGTCAGCCGTGGCTCGGCGCCGGCGGGAGCTTCTCGAGCTCGGCGCGCTGCTCGCGGAGGTGCCACGGCAGCTCGGCGTAGACGTCGTCGAACAGCGACGTGCGCGGCGGCGCCGGCATCGCCTCCACGTCCTTGATGACCTCGCCGATCTCGGCGGCGAGCTCCTCGTCGAGGCTCCTCTCCCACGCGTCGTCGATGGCGCCGAGGTGGCGGAGGTGCTTCGAGAGGCGATCGACGGGGTCCTTCTTCTTCCACGCCTCGACCTCCGCGTCGGTGCGGTAGCGCGTGGGGTCGTCGCTCGTGGAGTGCGCGCCGATACGGTAGGTCAGGGCCTCGATGAACGTCGGCCCCTCGCCGCGACGCGCGCGCGCGGCGGCGTCCGACAGGACCTTGTAGACGGCGAGCAGGTCGTTGCCGTCGACGCGCACGCTCGGGATGCCGTACGCGCGGCCCTTCACCGCGATGGTCCTCGAGGCGGTCTGGCGCGCCGTGGGGACGCTGATCGACCAGTGGTTGTTCTGGCAGACGATGAGCGCCGGCGCCTTCAGCGCGGCGGCGAACGTCATCGCCGCGTGGAAGTCGGGCTGGCTCGTCGCGCCGTCGCCGCAGAAGCCGATGGCGATCGAGGAGGCCTTCCTCTTCTTCATGGCGAACGCGGCGCCGACCGCCTGCGGGATCTGCGGGCCGATGCACGACGACCAGCTCACCTGGTTGACCATGCGCCCGGACTGGTGGCTCGGCATCTGGCGGCCCTTGAGGACGTCGCCGGAGTTGCCGAACACCTGCGCGACGAACTCGCGGAGGGGGAAGTCGCGCACGAGCATGATGCTCTGCTCGCGGAGCGCGGGGAACACCCAGTCGTCCTTGTCGACGACGAGCCCGGTGGCGATCGGGACGGCCTCCTGGCCGGTGCACGCGCCGTAGAAGCCCACGCGGCCCTGGCGCTGGAGGACGATCATGCGCGCATCGAGCATGCGCAGCCGGCGGAGGTGCCGGTACGCGGAGACGAGCGTCTCGCGCGGGATCTCCGGATCGCGCTCGGGGTCGGCGCTGCCGTCGTCGCGCAGCACCGTGAAGAGGCCGACGTCCGGATCGCCGTCGTGGAGCGTCGCGTTGGGCTCGGTGATCATCTCAGCCTCCATCGATAGTACAGAGCGAGAGCCACGCGGGCAGATCCGTGAAGGGGCCGACGTTGCACATCTCGTTCGTCGGACAGCCGCCCTTGCCCGGCCCCCCGTCCTCGACGGACGCGTCGAACGGGTGCACCGCGTTCGGCGTGAGGCACATGATCCGGCAGCGGCCCGCGCCGCCGTCGGCGGAGCCGCCGAAGCACATGAGCCCGTCGGCGCAGTCGTTCGAGAACTTGCACGCCTCGCCCGCCTGCTTGTTGAACGAGTTGATGCAGCCGGCCGTGCCGAGCTTGTCCTCGACGATGCAGAGGTTGCCCGGCTTGCACGGCTCCTGGCCGAACGGCTTGCAGCGCTCGCGGTACGAGCACACGCGATGGACCTCGGTGTCCTCGCCGACGAACAGGGTGATGTCGCAGGAGCCGGCGATGCCCTCGGGCTCGCTCCGCCCGCAGGCCTGATCGTCGCCCTCGCAGCACGCCGGCGAGCAGCGGCCGGTCTGCGGACCGCCGTCGACGCACGGATCGCCCACGCACGTGAGCCCGGGGAGGCACGGGTTGTCCGCCCCGGGGCAGCAGGACCTCCCCATCGGGAGCGTCTGGCTCGACTGCACGGGGACGCAGCGCGTGGTGAGGTTCGGCGGGTTGCCGGTGACGACGCACTCCTGCCTCTGGCCCTTCGCGTCGTCCGGGCAGTCCTGCAGGACGATGTCGCACGGGCCCTTCACCGCGCTGCAGTTGCCGCCTTCGCGCGCGCCTCCGTCGCTCGTAGTGCCGTCGCGGCGCGCGTCGGTCTCGGTCCGATCGGCGGTCGCGTCGGGCGTGTCGCCCGGCGTGTCGTCGGAGGACGAGGAGCACGCGGCGATCGTGCTGGTGATCGCGGCAGCGGTGGCGAGCGCGAGAGACAGCGGGAAGAGGCTTCTCATGAGCGAGCTCCGGATAAGAAGAAGGCGAGAAGGAAGCCGGAAGGATGGGAGACAAAAGCGAGAGAGGCGCGGACCCTCGTCGGGGACCGCGCCTCCACCCGCGCTTTCATGCGCGTCGCATCTCGCTCGGACTTACTCGTCCCGGTGCTCGGGCATCGCCGTCGGCTGCCCGGGAACGAACGGCCTCGCGAAGCGCGACGGAGCGCGACCGCCCTCACCCGTCGTCGTCGCCGACGAGCTCTGCTGGGTGTTGGTCTTCTCGTCGCCGCCCGCGCAGGAGCCGCACGCCGAGAGAGCCAGCAGGGGAAGAGCGATCGCGATCGACCGCATCAGTTGCCGGCGTCGGCGCCGCCGTCAACACCGTCGCCGCAGAGCGTCTTCACGGCGTCGAAGATCGTGTTGCAGCTCTTGGCCGTGTCCTGGATCTTCGGGCACGCCGTGCCGGTCGTGTCGCCGAAGGTCTTGCACATGCCCTCGCCCGCCGCCTGGACGCACTTCGTCCGCTCGGTCGAGGTCGTCGTGCACTCGTTGCACGCGACGTTGTAGCAGAACTGCTCGTACTGGAGGGCCTTGCCGCAAGCATCACCCTCGATCGAGCCGAAGCACGCGCCGAAGTTGATGAAGCCCGTCTGGCCGTTGTCCGCCGCCGTGCCGACGATCGGACCCCAGTTCGCGTCCGTGTCCTTCGCGAAGACACAGGCCTTGCAGTCCGCCCCGACGCCGTTGCCGAGGTCGAAGTAGGTCTGGATGTTCGTGTCCTTGAAGTTCGCCTCGAGCTTCGTGAGGTCCGCCTGGGTGCAGGCGCCCGGAGCGGCCTTCGGCGCCTTCCAGCCGATCTCCTTGTCGAGATCCGCCTCGGTGAGCGCGACGTTCTGCGGGCAGTCCGCCGCCGGCTCTTCCTCGTCGTCACCGACCTTCGCGTCCGTCTTCGTCGCGTCCTTCCCCGCATCCGACGCGCCGCTGTCGCTGGTCGTCGTCTCGGTGGTCGTCGTCGAGCAGCCCGCGGCCGCAACCGACGTCATGAGGCCGGCAAGGGCCGAAACACTCGCAAGCGCGAACAACTTCTTGGTCACCATCACTCGCCTCCTACTGCTTTCGCGGTCCATCGCCGCCAAGCCAAAGAAACCGTGTCTTTCAATTCCTGAGCGCTCGGCGATGTCCGAAGAGCCCAGCGGAGCTTCTGCAATTGCCCGCACGTGGCGACGGGGTGGGCAAAGGCGCGCGCACGCTACCTTTCGATGTGGAGCCCGTCAAGGGTTAGTGCGGAGCTGCTACCTATGACAACCGTGTCCTTCCCACGCCTTCGGCCGATAGATTCCTAACGGTCCGCAGGCCTCACCGTCCGATCGCGCACGAGGCCCGTCAGGCGGGAGATCGTGCGAAATCCGCATCGAATGACGCTGTTTCCAGAGCCTCGACCGACTCCCCCGTCAGGTGACGAGCTCGTCGGCCGTTCACCAGGCAGCGGCCGTGCAACGTGCGTGCCGTCAAGACGCCTCCTCTCCGTCCTCTCCGTCAGGGGATTGGACGGGCCTCGCAGGGGATCGAGTCATCACGTCGTTCGCCGCCCCGACCTTCACGAGCAGGAGGACGAGGACGGCGAGGAGCAGCACGAGCTCCCCCTTGCCCGCAGCCTCGGCCAGGCGATGGAGGCGTTCGAGCTCCAGGCCCGCCTCCCCGAGGCCCCGGACGGCGCCTCCACGATGCAGGGCCGCGATCCCCGGCGAGAGCCACGCGCCCACCGCGATGGCCAGGGCGCCCGCGACGGCCGTGGCGATCCCGCGCACGAGATCGAGGCGCGTCACCCTCCCGCTCCCCAGGGCGAGGGTCGCCTCCGCCACGAGGGCGACGGCGGCGCAGGTCATCGCGATCCGGTCGAAGCGCCCGAACACGACGGTCATCGCGTCCGCGCTCGCCGGAGCCGGGACGATCCGGAAGACGGTGGGCGCGACGACGGCGCCGAGGACGGCGAGGCCTCCCGCCCAGAGCACGATCGCGAGCGCGTAGACGGTGGCCGCGGCGACGCGGACGACGGGGCGTTTCATTTGCATGTTACAAGTACATCCTCACCCCGTGCGCGGGATCGCGCGTGCCGAGCTCGAACGCCGCGGCGCGCGACGTCGCCGTGACCTTCCGCCCGCCGGGAAGGTGCAGATCGAGGCGCGCCCGCGCCAGCTTCGTGTTCAGCCGGTACGTCATCCTACCGTTCGGGTTCTCGTAGTGCAGGCCGACGAGATCGTCGGTCTCGGCCACGAGCTCGCAGACGACGCGGACGCCCTGGTGCGAGGCCTCGAGCTCCCAGCTCCTGAGCGAGACCACCGCGCGGTTCTTCGCGAGCGCCGAGGCGGCGTTCAGATCGAAGCTCTCGCCGCCGTAGCGGACGAACGCCGCCGTCGCCATCGGCGAGAGCATCGGTCCGATCCGCGTGCGCGCGCTCGCCGCCTCGAAGACGAGCCCGGGCACGTCCCACGCGTTGCAGTGGGCCCACGCATGGACGTGCGCATGCCGGCGACCCCAGCTGTGGCCGACCATGCACGGCCAGTCCGCGACGTCCCAGCGCTCCTCGCCTCCTCCGGGGCCGCTGCCGCGATGCACGTGCACGACGCCCGAGGCGCGCGCATCGGACAGCGGCGTGACGGGCTTGATGGGCGGCGGTCGGTCCCGCCGGTAGAGCGCGCGCGAAGGCAGGTGGACGACCGGCGCGGCGAGCGCGGGGCCGATCGCGAGGTCCCAGGCGAGCCTCCGCCAGCCGGTCGCGAGCGCCCCGCGCGCGCGGCCGAGCGAGAGCGAGCAGCCGTCGATCTCGACGTCGAGCGTGCCGTGCGCGAACCGCGCGCCGGAGAGCGGCACCGTCGTCTTCGTCGCGACGTGGCCCTTCTCTCGATCGAAGGCGACGGCCCACGCTTCGGCGACGGGCGCGACGCCCTTCGCCTCGCGCGCGAGCACCGTGCCCTGGACGAAGAGCGCACGGCGGCCGGTGGGATCGTTCGCCTTGAAGAACCAGCTCTCGACGTGCCCGCGCGACGACGGCTCGTACTGCAGATCGAGGAGGTGGCTCGGGAAGATCACGTCGCCTTCTCGAGGCGAGCGAGCGCCTCCTTCACCAGGTCCGGATCGACCGCCGCCGCGGACAGGCGCGCGATCACGCCACGTGCCGCGGCGAGCCGCGCGCGGCCGGCGGCGACGACGGCGGCCGAGACCATGTCGCGCTTGCCCGACTCGAGATCGGCGAGGATCTCCCGCACTGCCCGCGGATGCCCCATCCGCGCGAGCGCGATGCGCGCGTGGAACGGAGCCGTGTCGCGCACCCATCGACCGAGGCCCCATGCGCGGCGCTCGAGATGGGGCACGGCCTCCTTCATCCCGAGCTCGCCCGTGAGCTCCACCGCGGCCTGCTCGTCCTCCTTGTCGGGCGCCTGCCCGCGGATGCGCTCGCCCTTCACGACGCGCATCACCAGATCGAAGCCCGCCGGATCGCCCGCCTTCGCGAGCAGGATGGCGGCGACCAGGGCGACGTGCGCCGACTCGCTCTCGCGGAGCGCGCGCGCCCGCGCGAGGAGCTCCTCGCCCGCGGGGTGCCCCTCGTCGATGCGCTCCTCCGCGAGGCGCAGCGCGATGTGCACGATGGCGTCGTCGTCGTCGCGGGTCGCACGGACGATCGCCTCGTCGATCTCCTCGCAGTCCTCGCACACGCGCGACAGCGCGATGATCGCCTGGTAACGCACCTCCGGCCGCGGATCGCCGAGCGCGCGACGGAGGCGCGGTGCGGCGCGCGGATCGCCGATCTCGCCGAGTGCGTTCATCGCCATCTGCCGGACGTGCGCGTCGTCGTCGTCGACCGCCACGAGCAGCTTCGGGAGCAGCTCGGACGCGCCGAGGTCACCCAGCGCGACGGCGGCCGCGCCGCGCACGCCGGGATGCGCGTCCGCGAGGAGGGCCTCGAGCTTCGGGAGCGCCTGCTTGCGCACCGCCTCGTCCGCGCGGGCATGGCGGATGAGGTCCCCGATGGCGGAGGCGCGGACCTCGGGCTTCGCGCTGCCGAGATCGCGCAGGCTCGCCTCGAGCGTACGGGGGAGCGGCGGCGGCGCGAGCATGCCGCCTTCTTAGCACTCCTCCTGGTGGAACCTCACGGTTCCCTCGACTCGCGCTCCGCGCGACTCGAGCCTCCCTCCCCATCCGGCGCCACCTGCCCGCGCGCACGCCTTCGGCGACGCACGCTTCGCGTGCGAGATGCGCGCTGCACGATGTCACCCCTCGCGACGCGTCGCCCTACCTCTTCGGATCGAAGGCGCGGCCCGCGATCATGAGCGCGACGCTCGTGCAGAACACGCTCGCGGCGCCGACCAGGAGCACGTGCGGCGCGCGGAGCATGGCCGAGACGCCCTGATCGAGCACCGCGCCGAGCGAGACGCCGTCGCGCGCACCGAAACCGACGAAGGAGAGCGCGGCCTCGCTGACGACCACGGCGGCGGCGGTCGATCCGAGCTGCACCGCGATCACGCCGAGGAGGTTCGGTACGAGGTGGCGCGCGACGACCCGCACCCGGTCGCCTCCGAGCGCCCGCACCGCCTCGATGAACGCCGCATCGCGGAGGATGCGCGTCTGCGCGAGCGCGAGGCGCGTGAACGGGGCCCACGCCGTGAGCGCGAACACGATCGCGAGGTGCGCGCGGCTGGGCGAGCGCACCGCGGAGAGCACCACGAGCGCGAGGAGGAACGTCGGGAAGGCCTGCACGAGATCGCACGCGCGCGTGACGATCCGCTCCGTTCTCCCGCGCGCGAGCCCGGCGGCGGCGCCGAGCGGCGACCCGATGACGAAGCCCACGAGCGCGACGACCGCCGCGAGGATCACCGCGCGGGCCGTCGCATGACCGACGAGCCCGAGCAGGTCGACGCCGGCCTCGCCCGAGCCGAGCGGGCGCGCCATCGACGGCGACGCCCACGAGAGCTCCGGCTCGAGGCGCGTCGGCGAACGCGGCCCGACCACGACGAGCGTGGCCGCCGAGACGACGATCGCGAGCGGAACGAGCCTCGCCTTCTTCATCGCGCCCGCGGATCGATCGCCGCGTGCGCGGCGGCCGCGGCCTGCTGCGCCGCGACGAACAGCGCGCCGGAGAACACGACCGCCGCCTCGAGGACCGGCAGATCGCGGGATGCATACGCCTCGAGGATGAGCGTGCCGAGGCCGCGACGCTCGAACAGGCGCTCGAGCACGACCGCGCCGCCGAGGAGCGCGCCGAGCTGCGTGCCGACGGTGGTCACGATGGGGCCGATCGACGCCGGCAGCGCGTGCAGCCAGAAGACCCGAGCCCAGCTCCCGCCCTTCGCCCGCGCGACGCCGAGGAACTGCGCGCGCGCGACGTCGTCGAGCGCGGCGCGAGAGACGCGCGCCACCTGCGCCGCGAGCGGCAGGGCGAGGAGGCCGCTCGCGAAGAGGAGACCAGCGGCGCCCGCCTCGGGATCGCCGGGCAGCGGCACCACGCGGAGACGAGCGGCGAGCGCGAACGTGAGCACCGGCGCGAACGCGAGCAGCGGCGTCGCCGCGACCGCGGTGGCGATGCGATCGATCCAGCCCCGGCGCGTCCCGAGCCACGGACCGGCGCCGAGCACCGCCGCGCCGATCCCCAGCGCAGCTCCGAGGAGCACCGCGAGCCCTGCGAGCTCGGCGGTCGGACCGACCGCGTCGAGGACGCGCGCGATCGCCCGCACGCCCGGACGGCGGATCGACTCGCCGAGGTCGAGCGTGACGAGCCCTGCGACGAAACGTGCATATTGCACATACAGCGGCTCGTCGAGGTGGAGCTTCCCCCGCAGCGCCGCGCGCTCGGCCTCGCTCGCTTGATCGCCGAGCACCAGCGCGGCCGGATCACCCGGCAGGAGCCGCAGGGCGAGGAACACGAGCGTCGCGAGCGCGAGGATCACGATCGCCGCCTCCGCCGCGCGCCCGAGGACGACCGAGGCGAGGCGACGGAGGGCGTTCATCCGCCGTCGGCGGCGTCGGCGATGCCGGCGTCGACGACCCCGGCGTCCGCCGGGCGCGCCTTGCCGGCGTCGATCGCCGGGACCTCGGGCGCCGTCGGACCGCAGACGGGCGCTTGCGACGTCGACGCCTCGACGCCGCCGTCCCGCCCCTCCGACGGGTAGACGAGGCATGTCATCTGGTCCTGCACGTCGTCGAGGATGATCGCGTTCCACGGGAACGACCGCGGGTCCGCGCAGACGTACCCTTCGTCGGTCCGGCAGTCCGCGTTCGAGTAGCAGCGCGCGCTGCAGAACGCGCGCGCGGTGCGCGCCCCCGCCGGCCCGGCGCGATCGTCGAAGCCGCAGCCCGGGATCGATCCGTTGAAGAGGACGCACGCCGCCTTGTCCGGGCAGCCGTTGCCCTGACAGTTCTGGGTGCAGTACCCGTTCGGCTGCGAGGTGTCGCAGAGGCGATCGGACCGGACGGAGCAGTCCGTCGACAGGACGCACTTGTCTCCGATCTCCGGCGTGCACGCCGCGACGCCGGCCAGCGACACCAGCGCGAGGGCAGCGGATCGGACGCGAAGGAAGAGGGAGCGCAAGCGCACGGGAGCAGCCGCTTCTAGCCCTGTTTCGCGTTTGACATCAAGCGCGGCGGACCCTAAAGGGTTTCGCCCATGGCGACCCACATCACCGCAGACTGCATCAACTGCGGCGCTTGCGAGCCCGAGTGCCCGAACGAGGCAATCAGCGAGGGCGAGGAGATCTACGTCATCGACCCCGAGCTCTGCACGGAGTGCGTCGGTTTCTACGATCACGAGGCCTGCCAGGCGGTGTGTCCGGTCGAATGCTGTCTCCCGGATCCGAACCACGTCGAGGACGAGAAGGTACTCATCGAGCGCGCCGCGCGCCTCCATCCGGACGACGAAGAGCTGAAGAAGCGGGTCGAGGCCAACAACTATCCGTCTCGCTTCCGGAAGTGAGCGCCGTCCGCCGCGCCGCGCTCCTCGTCGCGCTCGTCGCGACGGGCGGCGGCTGCGCCGGCGGTGCTCCTCTGCTCCATCCGGCGCGGACGCTCGGCACGGGTGATCTCCGCGCCGCAGGCGGGGTGAGCGCGAACGTCATCGTCGGATCACTTGCGGACGATCTCCGCACGGCGCGCGAGCTCGCGAGCCGCGATCCGCAGGGCGCGAGCACGCCCGGCGCACCGGGGACCAACCCCGACTACGCGAAGGGCGCGCTCGTCGCCGCGAACGTCGCGCCGGGCCTTGCGCCCTTCGTCGCCGCACGCGTCGGCGTCGGGTCTCGCTTCGAGGGCGGCCTCACGTACACGGGACGCTCCGTGCGAGCGGACATGCGGCGCTCGTTCGACGACGGCAACTGGTCGCTCTCGACCGGGCTCGGCGCCTCGGCTGCGCTCTACGGACGTCAGACCGGCACGGATCTGCCGAGCGTCGACCTCGAGGCGCTGCACGGCTACGGCCTCGATCTCCCCGTGCTCGGCGGATGGCAGTCGGCCGGCGGCCTCTACATGTTCTGGTTCGGCGCGCGCGCGGGCTTCGAGCGCGACGTCGTCGAGAGCGTCACGAGCGAGCCCAAGAGCGTGACCCTCGGTACCCCGCCCATCCGGCTCGACGCGACGCGGTGGTACGGCGGCCCGGTCGTCGGCGCGGCGACCGGCTTCCACCACGTGCACGTCGCGATCGAGCTCGGCGCCACCTACAACACGGTGTCCGGCAGCTACAACGACACGCACGTCCGGGTGAACGGCCTCTCGCTCACGCCTGCGACGGCGCTCTGGTGGACGTTCGACTGATCGCCTCGAGTGCGCGCCACGCGACCTCCGCGGCGCGCGCCGACGCGGCGACGTGCTCCGCCTTCCACTGATCGCGGCCCCTCGGTCCGACCTCGTTCGCGACCGCGAGCACGACGGCGCACGGCACGTCCGCGCTCGCGCACGCCCGGGCGACACCGAAGGCCTCGAGGTGCTCCACGTCTCCGTGCGCGACGACGCGCGCCGCGACCTCGTCGGTGGTCGTCACGCCGATCGTGTTCGCGACGCGCGCCGGCCTGGCTGCGGCCGCGATCAGCGCGGCGCGCAGGTCGGGGTCGATCGCGATCGCATGGTCGACGGGGTGGAGGACCGCGCTGCCTGTGAGCTCGGTCAGCGCGACCAGCGAGACGCGCTCGGCGAAGACCACGTCCCCCACCGCCAGCTCGGGGCGCATGGATCCGCACGTCCCCATGAAGAGGACGAGGTCCGGCGATCGACGCTCGACGAGCCGAGCCGTTCCGATCGCAGCCTCCACCAGGCCGATGCCGACAGGCTCGACCGTGACCGAGGAGCCGCGCGCAAGCTCGCGGAAACGCGTCAGCTCGGGCTCCCAGGCGGCGACGCAGACGACACGAGAGAGGTCGATCATCGATGTGGTTCGTTAAATAGAGGAAGACAAAGCTGCGTTCGCGGGTTGCTGCTCGGACCTCTGCCGTCTACGCTGAGGATGTTCATGCGTTCACTCCTTGCTCTCGGCGCGCTCGCCAGCATGTCCCTCACCGTCGGCTGCGCCGCCGGGAACACCGACGCGCCGGATGCCGAGGCGCAGACCTCTTCGACCGCGACCGGGATCGTGGTCGTCGAACGCACCGGCGCGGGCGACGCGATCGTCGCCCGGTTCGTCCGCACGCGCCAGGGCATCGTCGACGACGCTGCGCTCCGCACCGCCGGCGTGCAGGACGTGGCCTCCCAGGTCAGCGCAGGCACCTGTGTCACCTCGATCGACGCGCCTGCATCCACCGCGCGTGGCGTCGAGCTGCTCGACGTCGGCGCCGTGAGCTTCGACGCGTCTCATGGGGACGCGGTGCAGGGCAAGACGACCCTCCTCCTCCCGCGCGCGATGCCGGATCCGGCCGGCGTGGTCTCCGGCTACTTCTACTCCGCGCGCTCTGCCGAGTCGTTCACGCCGACGACGCGCATCTCGCTGCGCGCGACCGGCGGTCAGGATCTGCCCGAGGGCTTCGCCGTGAGCGTCCCCTCCCCGCGCGAGCTGTCGGACGTGCGCGTCGCCACGACCGCCGCCTCCGTCGACGTCCTCTGGGACTCGAGCGACTCGGACGGACGCGACCTCGTCTATGCGGATGTCCTCGCACCCACGCTGATCGCGCGCTGCGCTGCGGACGACGTGGGGCATCTCGCGATCCCCGCGAGCGTGCTCGGCGCCGTCGACGAGGGGACGATCACGGTCCACCGCGTCCACCGCGAGCCGTTCAGGACGCGCGGGATCGACCCCGGTGAGGTCCGCTTCGATCTCTCGCGCGTCGTCTCGTTCCGGCGCTGAGCCGCCGATCTACTTGGCCGGCGCGGCGGGCTGGGCTACCAACTGTGGCCCCCGCGATGTCCCGCCGTGCCCACGTCCCCGCCCTGCTCTTCGCGGCGGTCGCGCTCGCGGCCGGCGCGACGCACGCGCAGCCGCCCGCGCCGCAGAAGGCCCAGGGCGGCAAGACGGCGGCGCGCGCGCCCGCGCCCAAGCGCGCGACGGCGGGTCCGATCCCCGCCTCCCGGGCGTGGCACACGGCGACGCCGGGGAAGACGGCGCCGCTCGATCCGACGGGGCGGCCGATGCTGGTGCTCCAGGCGCTGAACCATCCGACGAGCATCGCGATCCCCGCGCGCGGAGAGCGCGGCGGCTTCACCGCCGAGGACCTCGACCGCGCTGCACACGTGCTCCGCGAGCCCTCGACCGGCAACGAGCACCCGGTCGATCCGCACGTCCTCGATCTCGTCTATCGCGTGCAGACGCACTTCGGCGCGCACGAGATCCGGATCATCTCCGGTTACCGCACGCCGAAGAAGGGCCGCGCATCGAACCACGGCAAGGGCCGCGCGATCGATCTCGTCGTGCCGGGAGTGAGCGACGAGGAGGTCGCGAAGTTCGCGCGCGAGCAGGGCTTCGTCGGCGTGGGCGTCTATCCGGTGAGCGGGTTCGTCCACCTCGACGTACGCGAGCGCTCGTACTTCTGGGTCGACACGAGCGGGCCCGGCAAGCGCTCGCGCACGCGCGGCATCCTCGCCGATCTCGCCGCACGGAGCGACGCGCAGGCGCTCGCGCGCGGCGATCGATCCGTCGGCCCCTTCGCGATCGACACCGACGTCGACGCCGCGCTCGCGAAGAGCGCGCCCGCGTCGATCAACGCGGCGCCGCTCGAGGACGACGACACCGACGGCGTGCCCGGCGAGGCGCCGGCCGCCGCGCCCTGAGGCGGCGATGGACGAAGAGGTCGCGCGTCTCGTCCGCGAGGAGCGGCTCGTCGAAGCCGCGGAGCTCGCGTCCTCGCGCGGCGACAGCCGCACCGCGAGCACGCTGTTCGAGCGCGCCTGCCACTTCGAGCGCGCCGCACGCGAGGCGCTGCACGCGAAGGACTGGGCGCGCGCCGTCCCGCTCGCGCTCGAGGGGAAGTCCCTTGCCCTCGCGGAGGAGGCCCTCGGCCCGCTGTCGAAGGACGAGGCGCAGGCCGAGCGCGTCGCGTTCCACCTCGAGCGGCGCGGCGACTTCGCGTGGTCCGGCCGCCTGCTCGAGGCGATCGGCAAGCGCGTGGCTGCGGCGCGTGCGTACGAACGCGCGGGCGACGCGCTCTCGGCCGCGCGCCTGCTGGAGGCGGAGCGCGACGTCGTCGGCGCCGCGCGCGTGCTCGAGGCGCAGGTGCGGCGCGAGCCCGGCAAGGGCCCGCTGCTCGTCGCGCTCGGTGGGCTCCTGCTCCGTTACGGCAAGACCGACGCGGCGGTGCGCGCGCTGCAGAGGGTCCGCCCCGAAGATCCCGAGCGGCGCGCGGCGCTCTCGCTCCTGGTCTCGGCGCTCGATCACCTCGGCCTCGCGCAGGCGCGCGTCGAGGCCGAGCAAGAGCTCGCGAGCCTCGGCGGACCGATCGCGATCGAGGCGCCGGCGCCGAAATCGGTCGAGGTGCGCGCGCGCCTGTTCGGCCGCTACGAGGTGATCCGCGAGGTCGCGTCGTCTCCCCACGCGCGGGTCGTCGAGTGCCTGGACGGCGTCCGCGGCGAGCGCGTCGCGGTGAAGATCTTCGCCGGCTATCACACGCGCGGCGGCGGCCGCGATGCCCTCGCGCGCTTCGAGCGCGAGGTCCGCGTGCTCGGCACGCTCGATCACCCGAACATCGTCCCGCTCCGAGAGTACGTGCCGGAGGGGCCGGCGCTGGTCCTCGCCTGGATGGGCCGGGGCACGCTCGAGCAGATGATCGCGAGCGAGCCGCTCACGCCCGCGCGCGCGGTCGAGATCGCGCAGGCCGTCCTCTCCGCGCTCGGCGAGGCTCATCGCCTCGGCGTCATCCATCGCGACATCAAGCCGGCGAACGTCCTGTTCGACGAGGCCGGCGTCACGCGTCTCGGCGACTTCGGCGTCGCGCACCTCTCGGACCTCTCCGCCACGGCGACCGCGAGCGTCATCGGCACGCTCGGGTACATGAGCCCGGAGCAGCGCGAGGGCCGGCCCGCGACGGTGCGGAGCGACATCTACGGCGTCGGCGCGATCCTCTGGGAGATGCTCACCGGCGAGAGGCCGGAGGCGGGCCTCGGCGCCGCGACCCTCCGCGTGCGGCCAAGCGGCGTGCACCGCGATCTCGACGCGCGTCACGACGCGCTCGTCCTGTCGCTGCTCGCCCAGGATCCGAAGGATCGGCCCGAGGACGCCTTCGCCGCACGGCGAGCCCTCGGCTCGATCCAGTGGCCGAACACCCTCGATCGCGTGTCCGCACCGCGCAGCGAGGGCCGGCGCGAGAGCGAGCGCCCGTCCGCCGTCCGCCTCCTCCCCGCGGACGACGGCGACATCGAGATCGATCAGTGGCTCGGCCGCAAGGTCGTGTGCTTGCCGCTCGACCCCGCGACGCTCGCGCGCGCGTCGCTCTTCGCGCGCGCCGACCACCACGCACTCCAGGCCGTGCTCCGCGTCGATCGCGCGGGCGGGAACATCTGGCTCGCGGCGCCACGCGGCGAGCCCCTGAAGCACGAGCTCACGCCCGAGCAGATGGCCACGCTGCGCGAGGCGCTGGCCGCCCTGCACGAGCTCGGGCAGGCGCACGGCGCGGTCGACCCGGCCCACGTCTACGTCGACGAGACCGGCGCGGTCGTGCTCACCTACGCGCCGCCGCCCGGGCCGACGACGACGTTGGACGTCGACCGCCTCGCGCTCGCGCGCCTGTCCCGAAGTTGACCGGCCGTCGTGCCGGGTGTTGGATCGATGCGATGCGCTCGATCGCCGTGCTCGCCCTTCTCGCCGTCGCCGCCTGCGGAGGCTCGCCCGAGCCGAAGACCGCCGAGGCGCCGAAGACCTCGACGACGGGAGCGTCGACGCCGGCGGCCGCCGCCGCGACGCGCGCGCCGATCGCGCAGCTCCGGCGCGGCGAGGTGAAGAGCGCGATCGGGCGCGGGCTCGGCGTGTTCCTCCAGAACGTCTCGGTCGACGACTACCCGGTGATGAAGGACGGCCGCTTCCACGGCTTCCGGCTGAAGGCGATCAACCCGGACTGGGCGATCGACCTCCGTCCCGGCGACGTCATCACGCGCGTGAACGGCCAGCCGATCGAGCACCCCGAGGAGGCCGATGCGGCGCTGCGCTCGCTCGAGAAGGCGCCGGCGCTGAAGGTCGACTACGAGCGAGACGGCAAGCCGCGCACGCTCGAGCTGCCGATCGTCGACTGACGGTCAGGCGCCGCAGCGCGCCACGTACGCTGCGTAGATGCGCGCGTGCACATCGTCGACGCTGCCCGCGCCGTCGACCACGACGACGTTGTCCTGCGGCATGTGGCGGGCGAGGTCGCGGTAGAAGACCGCGAGCGCGCGCTGCGTCTCGTTCTGCTCGTAGAGCTCCGCGGGCTCGCCGCGCGCTTGCCTGCGTGCGGCCGCGGCGTCGCTCGACAGGTCGACGACGATCGTGAGGTGGGGGCGGAGCGCGTGGCGGTTGAGCTGCCGGATCCACTCGATCGCCTCTTCCCCGCCGCGGCCGCTCGAGACGCTCTGGTACGCGAGGCTCGAGGCGTCGTAGCGATCGGAGACGACGACGCCGTTCTGGGCGAGGACCGGCTCGATCACCGACTCCACGTGGTCCATGCGGTCGGCGGCGAAGAGCAGCGCCATGGTCGCCCAGTTCGGAGCGCGGCCCCCCGGCGCGACCACGCGTCCCGTGAGCACCTGCCGGATGAGCGATCCGATCGGGCCGTCGCTCGGCTCGCGCGTCAGGCGGACCGGGACCTTCACCTCGCGGCGGAGCCGCTCGGCGAGCTTCGTCGCCTGGGTCGTGGTCCCGGCGCCGTCGATGCCTTCGAGCACGACGAAGCGGCCGGTCTGGGAGGCGCGGGCGTTCTGCATGGCCGCTCCCACATAAACCAGGGGGCTTCGGGCGTCATCCCTCGCCGAGCACGACGTTGTCGATGAGGCGGGTCTTGCCGATCCGCGCCGCCACGGCGACGAGCGCACGCTCGCCGACCGTCGCGTCGTCCGCGAACGGGACGAGGGCGTCGTGATCGGCGACGGTGACGTAGTCGATCGAGGTGGCGGCGGTCTCGATCGGCGCGAGCGCCAGCCGCCGGAGCCTGCCCGCGTTCCGCTCGCCCGCAGCGAACGCGCTCGACGCCTCGGCGAGCCCGCGCGAGAGGGAGAGCGCGCGCGTGCGCTCCTCGGCGGACAGGTACGCGTTTCGGGAGCTCATCGCGAGACCGTCCGCCTCGCGAACGATCGGATGGCCGATCACCTCGACGGGCAGGAACAGGTCCGTCGTCATCCGCCGGATGACCGCGAGCTGCTGGTAGTCCTTCTTGCCGAAGACCGCCGCCGACGCCCCCACGATCGCGAAGAGCTTCGTGACGATCGTGGTCACGCCCTCGAAGTGCCCGGGCCGATGCGGTCCGCACAGGTGCTCGGTGAGGCCCGCGACGCGCACGCGCGTCTGCTCGCCTTTCGGGTACATCGCCTCGGGCTCGGGCGCGAAGACGAGATCGGCGCCAGCGCCCTCGAGCTTCCGCACGTCGCCATCGAGGTCTCGAGGGTACCGGGCGAGGTCCTCGTTCGGACCGAACTGCGTCGGATTGACGAAGATCGAGCACACGACGAAGTCCGCGTGCTTCCTCGCCTCGCGAACGAGGGCGAGGTGCCCCTCGTGCAAGGCGCCCATGGTGGGCACGAAGCCGACGCGGCGACCTTCCGTGCGCGCCCGGTCGCACGCGGTCCGCAGCTCCTCGGGGGTCTTCACGACGATGGGGCTCGCCATCGGCGGTCATGCTAAGACTTCGGCGGCCGAAAGGAAGCCGCCATGCAAAGGGCATCGTCCGTCGTCACGTTCGGTCTTCGCGTCGCGGGCGCTGCTGCGCTCGCCGCGACGTGCGCGGTGCTCGCCGCCGCTTGCGGGAGCCGCGGTCCCCTCGACGACGAGCCCGTGGCGGACGCCGCGGTGGCCGACGTGCAGTCGGCGGACGTGACCACGGTCGACGCCGAGGCGCCGCCCGCCGAGGCGGGCAAGCCGGTCGACGCGGGACGCGAGAGCGGGACCATCATCGATTGCGGCATCTGCCTCGTCGGCCAGTGCTCGCCGGCGATCCTCGCGTGCATCCAGTCGCCGGGCTGCATCAACGCCTTCCAGTGCGTCGTCACCGACTGCCTCGCGGGCGGCGGCGGCGGCGGCGCGGGCGGGGTGAACCCGCTCTGCCTCTTCAAGTGCGCACAGGGCGATCCCGCGGGCGCGCTCCAGGTCCTGCAGATCTTTCAGTGCGTCACCGGCGAGTGCGGCACCGACTGCAGCTCCGTGCTCGGCGGGCTCCTCGGTGGCGGGCTCCCGGGAGGCGGCGGATTCCCCGGCGGCGGCGGCGGTGGTGGCGGTGGTGGCGGTGGCGGAACGAAGGACGGTGGCAAGAACCTCATGTCGCCCGCCCAGAAGTCGTTCGCGCGCGCGTTCTCGGCCTGGCCCGAGCTGTGCGGCCCGCTCCTCGACGAGTGATCAGAGCGCCATTGACGGATTTCACGCATCGGGCGACCTTGCGCGGGTCGACCGATGCAGCGCCGCCACTCCATCGTCCTCGGGCTCGCCCTCGTCCTGGCCGCGGAGACCAGCGCACGCGCGCAGGCCGGCGGTTCTCCCGAGCAGGCGCGGCGGGCGTTCGAGCAGGGCGTGGAGCTGGAGAAGAAGGGCGACTATCCCGCGGCCCTCGCGCGCTTCCGCGACGCGGCGCAGATCAAGACGACCGCCGGCGTCCGCTTCCACGAGGGATACTGCCTCGAGATGACCGGCCGGCTCGTCTCCGCCGTCGAGACCTACGAGCACGCCGAGAAGCTCGCGCGCGAGCAGAACAAGCCGGAGGTGCTCGCGGCGGTCCACGCGCGACTCGAGCCGCTCGCGCCGCGCGTGCCGCAGATCGCGATCCGCGTCGAGCCGAAGGACGCGGAGGTGCGCGTCGACGGCGTCGTCACGACGAAGGAGAACGTCCGCGTCGATCCGGGCGAGCACGAGATCGTCGCGTCGGCCCGCGAGCACGCGCCCAGACAGGTGCGCATCACCGCGAAGGAGGGCGCGACCGAGAACGTAGCGCTGAAGCTCGAGCCGCTCGCCCCGGCGCGCCCCGCCGTCGCGCCGACGGCGGCTCCGACGCCGTCGCCGACGCCGTCACCGCCACCGGGGACGACGGAGCCGCCGCGCGAGGAGCCCGCGCGGGGATCGATCGCCCTGCCCCTCGTCGTCACCGCCGGGGCCGTCGTGCTCGCCGGCGCGGGGATCGGCGCGTTCGCCGTCGCCGGCAGCACGCAGGACCAGGCGGAGCGCGAGTGCCCCGCGCGCATCTCCTGCGCGTCGGAGCAAGACAAGGTCCGCACGTTCGACGCGCTGGCGCTCGCCGGGTTCGTCGGCGCCGCGGGGCTCGGCGCGCTCGCGGTCGTCCTGTGGTCGTCACGATCGACGCAGGTCACCACGACCGGAACGAGCCTCCAGCTGCAGGGAGCATTCTGAATGCGACTCCGGGGGATCGCGCTCGTCGCCGCGACGCTGCTCGCGACCGCCGCGCCCGTCGCGTGCGTCGACCTCTTCCACGGCACGGACTTCGTGACGCTCTGCGAGCGGGAGCCGACGAGCCCGAGCTGTGGAGGCGAAGGCGGCGCGGATGCCGAGGTCCCCGAGGTCGGGACCGACGCCGGGCCGCCGCCGCTCGACTTCTGCGCGTGGACGAAGGTCGAGGCGCGGACGCGCGCGACCCGTGCGTGCGCGTGGCTGGGCGCGTGCGAAGGGCCGCTCGGCGAGAACGTCTTCGGTCCGTGCATGTTGCACGCGATGTGGGCCTACGACTGCGACCTCAACCCGACGATGCGCCCGAACGGCACGACGCATGCGCTGTGGGCGTGCCTCGCCGAGGTGAAGAGCTGCGGCGACGTCGATCGCTGCGTGTTCGGCGACGAGGTCACGCAGTGCAACGCCGTGCCGAGCGGGACCTTCACGGCCTGCGGGGCCGGTGGCGCTTCCGACACCCGTGTCGAGTGCGGGCGGCCCGAGAAGGGCCCGCCGATCGGCGTCGATCCCTGCCGGCTCACCGGCCGGACCTGCGAGCGGCTCGACGAGTCGACCGGCGTCTGCACGGGCGCACAGAAGAAGTCCTGCTCGGCCGGTCGCCGGTGCGCGGGCACGTCGGCCGTCGATTGCCAGTCGCTCGGAGGCGGCGTCGTCGATCGCGGCCTGGACTGCGCGGCGTTCGGCGCGGGTGCGTGCATCGAGAAGAACGGGGACGTCGCCTGCGCTCCGAACGCGGACGCGGGCTCGTGCACGCGCGATGCCCTCGACGTCCGCTGCACGAACGACGGCAGCGCGGCGCTCGGCTGCGTCGACGGCAAGGAGATCGTCGTCGACTGCACGAAGATCGGGCCCGCGGTCGCGTGCGACGTCGATACGGAGCCGGTGCCGACCTACGATCCGCTGAAGGCGTGCGCCGACCGCGCCCCGGCCGGAGCTTGCGCCGTGTCGGCGGCCGACGGCTGCTCGGGCAACACGCTCCACAGCTGCGCGCAGGGCATCGCGTTCACGATCGACTGCACGAGCGTCGGACTCGGCCCGTGCGAGAAGTTCGCAGGCGGAGTGCTGGCGCGCTGCACGCCGCCCTGACGGGCTTCGCCCGTCACGAGCTTCTAGAAGCCGCTCTCGAGCTGCGCCTTCTGCAGCGCCTCGAGCGCCTTCTTCGTCTCCTCGTCGGTGCCGTCCGAGGCCGCGCCCTTGCCGCCCTTCTTCGCCGGCTTCGCGGGCTTCGCATCGCCGTCGTCGTTCGCGGCGACGGCCGCGGGCTTCGGTGCGGGCGCCGCAGGCTTCGGAGCCGGGGGAGCGGCAGCGACCGGCGCCGCGGGCTTCGGCGCGGCGGGCGCCGGAGCAGCAGCGACCGGAGCCTGCGGCTTCGGTGCGACCGGCGCAGCCGCCGCGACCGTCGCAGCGGCCGGCGGCGCGGCCGGTGCCGCGGCGGGGGGCGCCGCCGGCGCCGGCTGGCTCGCGCCGATCACGCCCGGCGTGGTCGTCGTCGCGACCGCAGGAGCCGCCGCCGGAGCGGGCTCGGCCGCGACGGGCGGAACCACCACCGTCGGCGCGATGCCGACGGCGACCGGAGCCTGCTGCGCGGGCACCGGGGTCGGCTCGGCGACGGGCATCGGCTGCGGCGCGCCAGGAGCGGTGCCGGTGGCCGGCTTCGCCGCGCGCGAGGGATCGACGAACGACGCCGTCGTGTCGGCCAGCGAGTCGTTGCTCTGCATCACCGCGACGGCGCCGACGCCGACGAACAGGCCGGCGGCGACGAGCGCCATCATCCACGCGGAAGCGGGGCGGCCCGCCACCTTGTGACGCGCGGTGACGGCGGTGGCCGGCGGATCGATGCGCGCGTCCGAGTACGGCGCATGCGGCACGTGGAAGTGCGCGGGCATCGAGCTCGGCATCGCGACGCCGGGCACGCTCGTCGACCCTCCCGTCTGGGACGGGAACGCCGGCGGATAGTTCGACGAGTACGACGGCGCGGGCGGCGGAACGCTCGGCGCCGGCTGCGCGATCGGCTGCACGCCCGCGAGCATCGTCGCGCCGAGCTCGGTGACGCCCATCGGCGTCATGCCCATCGGGACCGTGTACGGGTTCTGCGCCGCGTGCGGAGGCCGCGTGCTCGGACGCGCGCTCGGCATCGCGACGGTGTTCTGCTGGACGTCCGCCGGATGCACGTCCGCCGCGTCCTCGAGGAGCTCGGCCGGCGGCGGGGCCATGAGGCCGTCACGCTTCGCTGCGCGCGCGGACTCGAGCGTCGCCTTGATCACCGCCGCGGGCGAGATCGTCGTCGGCGCGGTCGGCATCCCCATGTTCGGACCGGATCCGGGCGGGACCGAACGCTTCACGATCTTCGGTGCACCGCGCACGACCGTGCGGCCCTCGTCGTCCTCGTCCGCGCCGGTGATGAACTTGCGCGACGACATCGCGGGCGGCGGGACCGAGTTCGGCGCGCGCCGGGCCGGCGGGGGAACGGTGGCCGGTCGCGAGGACGCGGCGCCGATCGCGGCGCTGACCGACTTGCTGGGGAGGAACGTCGTCACTTCGTCGTCGGACATCGACGCCGCCGGCTTGCGAGGACGCTCCGACATCGGCGGCGGCGGGACGCTGCGCTTCGGCGGCGGCGCGACGGACGCGGGCTTGGCGAGATCGTCCTTGGTGAAGACGTCCCCCTCGTTGTCTCCGCGACCCGGGCGTTTCGTGAAGGGCAGCATGATCCTCCGGCAACAGGCTCCAGTCGGTCCTTGCGAAGCGCAAGCCAGACCGGACGTGGTCATCCGAAAAATAACATGCTCCCAACGCCGGGAAACAATGACGAGATCAGTTCTGTGGCAGCTCCGCGCACAGCAGCGACGTCCGTTCCGGTGACACGAGGGGCGCCCCAGCTGGTGGTCCATTGATCCAGCCCCTCGGGCGGGCTGGCGGACCAGGCGCGCGCGAGGCCCATGATCCGGCACCGATGTGGGACGCGCCGACTTCGCGGCGACTCCCCCCGTTCAGCGGGCGAGCGCGATGGCGATGCCGCCGCCGACGACCAGCGCGGCGATCCCGACGGCGACCGGGATGAGCCATGCGGGGCGCTGCCCCGAGACGCCCGGGACGCCCATCGGCACGTCGTCGCCGCCGTAGCCGCTCGGCGACGCGTGCTGCATCGGCGGAGGCGCCGCCGGCTGCATCATCGGCTGCGACTGCGGGATCGCCTGCGTGCCGGTCGGCCCGCCCTGCGCTCCCTCGTGGAGGGGCCTCGCCGGCGCGCCGACCATCGGATTCGTCCCGCCCGTGGGCGGTGCGGCGAAGGGATCGGCCGCGGCCTCGAGCGCCGGCCTGGGCTGCGGCGCACGCGTGCTCGCCTCCGCGATCAGACGCGCGAGCTCGGGCTGCGGGGTCGCCGCCCAGGAGCGGTGGTCGCCCTCCAGCCCGTAAGCACGTCCGACGGCGGTCGCGAGCTCGCCGACCGTCTTCGTCCGGATGTTCGGGTTCTTCGCGAGCGCGACCTCCATGACGTCGTCCATCGACGCCGGGATCGGATGCTTCGCCCCTGCCGACTTCGTGCTCGGCGGATCGGGATCCTTCGTGAGGATCGCGAGGAGGATCGACGGCCCGTTGTTCCCGGTGAACGGCACCGTGCCCGTCATGCACTCGTACGCGATCGCGCCGAGCGCGAACACGTCGGCGCGCGCATCGAGCGTGTCGAGGCCCTGCGCCTGCTCGGGGGCCATGTAGAACGGCGAGCCGATCGTCGTGCCGAGCACGGTCAGCTTCTTCGCGTCCTTGTTCTTGTCCTTCACGGATCCGAAGTCGAGGATCTTGACGACGTCGCCCTCGCGTGTGCCGCAGAGGAACAGGTTGTCCGGCTTGAGATCGCGGTGCACGAACTGTCGCGCGTGCGCCTCGTCGAGCCCGATCGCGACCTGGGCGAGCATGCGCACGAGCCGCTCCGGCGGGATCATCTTCTCGCGCTTGAGCACGAAGCGGAGCTCCTCGCCGTCGAGGAACTCCATCACCAGCAGCCAGACTCCCGTCGCGGCGTCGCGCTGGAAGTCCATGACCTTGACGATGTGATCGTGCGGGAGCTGGCTCGAGATCTCGTACTCACGCTTGAAGCGCTCGAGCTGGACCTCGTCCTTCGCGACGTCGTCGTGCAGGACCTTCACCGCGATGCGCGTGTTGGTCTGCTTGTCGATCCCTTCGTAGACTCGCCCCATGCCGCCGTCGGCGACGACGCGGCGGATCTCGTAGCGACCACAGAGCTTCGTGCCGAGACGCGGGTCGTCGCCCGTGTTGGCGACGGGCACCATGCTCGCGAACTGCAGCGGGCTACCGTCCGCGGGGCAGAAGCCCGCGTCGTCGGGGAACACGCGCATGCACTTCGGGCAGCTCTTCATCGCGGGGAGCCAGTCTACGCCTAGTCGACTTTGGTGGCCTGCTGCGGCGGCTGGAAGTAGATGATGCGGTTGCAGGACGGGCACTGGTCGATGAGCGGCTCGCGGCGCAGCTTGTGGAACAGCTGGGGCGGGAGCGCCATGTTGCACGCCTTGCAGGTGCCGTCGGTCGTCGTCGCGACGGCGTTGCCCCGACGGCCTCGGATCATCTCGTAGCGACGGTAGATCTGCGGGGGCAGCCGCTTGACGATCGCGTCACGTCCACCACCGCCGGTCAGCTTGCCCGTGCGATCGGCCTCGAGCTGATTGACCTTCGCCTGGATGTCGCCCTCTTTCGCGGCGAGCTCCTCGGTCAGGCGCTTGTGCTCCGCTTCGGCCGCCTCGACCTGCGCGCGCACGCCCGACGTGTCGGCGTCGATGCGCGCCATCTCGTCCTCGCGGTCGCGCACGAGCTTCCGGAGCTCCTCGAGCTCGCGCTGCGCCGCCTGCGACTCTCGCTCGTTCCGTGAGCGATTGAGCTTCTCTCGCGAGTGCTCGATCTGCGCCGTCAGGGTCCGGACATCGCTCTGCAGCTCGATCCGCTGCTTGTCTGCCGCCGCGACGGTCCCCCGATCGGTCGCGAGCTTCTCGTCGAGCTTCTTCAGGCTCTCGTTCAGGCCGTTCAGGACGCCTCGCTCCTCCGCGAGCTTCTCTTCGAGAGCCTTGACCTCGGCATCCATTGCCGAGAGCTCCTCGAGCGCGCGGATCTGCTCACTCGTACTCAACAGAAAACTCCTTCCGCGAAACCCTCTCGGGAGCGCGACGTGATGCGGCCCTTCGCGATGCGATCGGGGGAGCTCGACGGGTGAGCTCCCTCGGCGATGCGATCTGGGAGAGGTGGGCCCACCTGGGTTCGAACCAGGACTCGCCCGGTTATGAGCCGGGGGCTCTGACCGATTGAGCTATGGGCCCCAGTCCGTCGGGATGCAGCCTCGCACGCCGACATTCCTCGTACTCTACGAGTCACGCGGAAAACCGTAGTCCAACGGACGGCGGGGGGGAAGAGGCACGTCGTGTGCTTCCGCACGTCGACCTCTCCTTCCGTTTCGTCCGTTTCGTCATGGCCTTCGCCTCAGTTCGAGCACGCAAAGCGCCGGATCTCGCTCCCGGACGTGACGAACAGGGCTCCGGCCACGCCCGGTCCGCCAGCTCCGCCCGTCGTCGGGCCGCCCGCCGCGGCAAGGACGCGGGCGCCGTCGAGCGCAGTCTCGGCCGTCGGCGTGCCGGTGACCGCGGCGGACGCGGTCGAAGGAGCGAGCCACGCGCGATCGGACGTGTCCGTCCAGGCGATCCAGCCGGCGTCCGGCGTCGCGACGATCTCGGCGAGCGCCTGACCGACGCCGCCGTCGACGATGTCGTGCGACGTGACGTGCTCGCCGTCGATGGCGTAGCGCACGATGCGCGAGCCGGTGCCCTCGCTGGCGCCCGCCTCGTCCTGCACGACGACGACGAGCTCGGGATCGGACGCGACGATGTCGAAGGCGAGCGCGTGGCCCGTCGGAGGCGAGATGCGACGTACGGGCGATGCGAGCTCGCCCTTGTCGTCGAGCGCGACGAGCTCGACCCAGCGCCACGCGCGGAGGTCGCCCGCGCCTTCGAGGCGATAGCCCGCGTCCTCGACCTCCGGTCGCCGCGCGAGCCACGCGAGCCAGAATCCCCCGCCCTTGCGCCGCGCGAGCTTCGGGGACTCGGCATCGGATCCGTCGGGAGAGACGACGTGCGGCTTGCCGTCCGGGACCAGCGCGACCTTCACCACGCCGCGATCGGGGACGAACCTCCCTACCGGCACGAGCGCGTCCTCGTCCCAGGCGACGAGCGGCCAGGCGACGTCGAACGCGGTCGACTCGTCCGCCTGCTGCATGATCGTCGCGGCGAGCGGTCCGATCCCGCCCTCCTCGAGCGGTGCGATGCGGAGCTCGCGCATGCCCCTCGTCGTCCCCGCGTCGACGTCCTTGCGAACGAGGAACGCGACGAACGGCTTTCCGTCGCGCAAGAACGGCGTCGGCGCAGGGTCGTCGCCGAAGCTCGGTCCGACGTCGATGGTGCGCGACTGCGCGAGGTCGAGGGACGCGCGGAGCACGGAGCCGATGCGCTTTCCGTCCTTGCGCCGCACGTGGCCGACGAAGAGCGACGACGACGAGAGCGCCGCGGCGCCGAACACCACGTCGTCTCCCTCGGCGATCGTCCGCGCGCCGTCCTGACGGCACCGGGGCAGGACCTCCGCGACGGCGGCGAGCGGGGTGCTCGACCCGGCCGCGGAGGCGCCCGTCGCAGGGGACGGATCGGCCTTCTTGTCCGAGCACGCCCCGCACGCGCCCAGCGAGGCGGAGAGCGAGGCGATCGCGATCGCGAAGCGGGCCCCGGTCATTTGAGGCCGTCGACCACCTCGAGCGCGAGCTCGTAGCGCTCGAGCGGGGGCATCACGTACGCGCCCTGAACGCGCGAGCGCACCGCGGCGAGCATCTCGCGCGCGATCGCCACGCCCTCCTTGCGTGCCTGGGGACCGCTGCCCGCCTTCCGCATCCGCTCGCGGACCGACTCGGGCACCTGCATCCCCGGCACCTCGTTGTGGAGGAACTCGGCGTTGCGGAAGCTCGCGAGCGGCAGCAGGCCGACGAGGACCGGCAGGCCCAGCGGGGCGATGTCGTCGAGGAACTTCTCGAGGACCTTCGGATCGTACACCGGCTGGGTCATGACCAGCTCCGCGCCCGCCTCCTTCTTCTGCCGCAGCCGCGTGAGCTCGCGCTCGTAGTTGAGCGCCGCGGGCTCCGCGCCCGTCGCGAGCACGAAGCGCGTCCCCGCGCCGAGCGGCTTGCCGCCCGGATCGATGCCGTGGTTCAGACGCGTCGCGAGCTTGAGGATGCCGATCGAGTCGAGGTCGTAGACCGCGGATGCGTCGGGGAAGTCGCCCATCTTCGGCGGGTCGCCGGTGATCACGACGAGGTTGCGGACGCCGAGCTCGTGCGCCGCCATCAGGTGCGCGAGCGTGCCGAGCAGGTTCCGGTCTCGCCCGCACACGTGGAGGATGGTCTCGATCCCGACCTTCTCCTGGAGGCGCATCGCCAGCGCGAGGTTGCCCATGCGCGCCTGTGCGCGCGCGCCGTCGGCGATGTTGATGACGTCGACGCCGCCGTCCTTCAGCATCCGCGCGGCGTCGAGCGCCTTCGCCAGGTCGAGCCCGATCGGCGGGTTGACCTCGACGGACACGACGAACTTCCCAGCGGCGATCTTCTTCGCGAGCGTGCTCCGCTCCGAGAAGGGCGTCGAGTGAGGGCTCTCGGCGAGGGGCGTCGGGTCGGCGCTCCATGCCTGGAACGTCTCGGCCCCGCGGACGAGCGCGTCCGAGTCGCCCTTCGCTCCGGGCCCCGCCTCGGTGCTGCCGGCCATGCGGGCGGCGGCGGCGATGCGCTTCACGTGCTCGGGCGTCGTCCCGCAGCATCCGCCGACGAGCTTCACCCCGAGCTTGAACATGCGCCGCGCGTAGACGCCGAAGTACTCGGCGGTCGACACGTAGACGAGCCGCTCGTCGACGCGACGCGGGAGGCCCGCGTTCGGGACCGCCCATACCGGGAGCCCGAGCTCGAGCATCGGCTCCACCGCCTCGAGCACGTTCATCGGGCCGTCGCAGCAGTTCACGCCGATGACGCTCGCGCCCCACTCCTTCATGAGGCGCGCGATCTCGGCGGACGTGGTCCCGTCCGACATGCGGTTGTGCTCGTCGACCGAAGCCGAGGCGATGACCGGGATCTTCCCGCCCGCGGCCTCCACCGCGCTCTCGATCGCGATGCGGAGCTCGTTCGTCTGGCGCAGCGTCTCCACGAGGATGGCGTCGACCCCGCAGCCGGCGAGGACCTTCGCCTGCTCGCCGAGCGCTTTCCTCACCTTCGCGACGTCGTCGGACGAGGCCTCGCCGAGGAAGTAGCCCGACGGCCCGATCGCGCCGACCACGAACGCCTTCCCGCCGGCTGCCTCGCGGGCGATCTTCACCGCGGCCTCGTTGATCGCCCTCACGCTGCCGGCGAGGCCGTGCTTCTCGAGGCGCATGGCGTTCGCGCCGAACGTGTTCGTCTCGAGGACCTGCGCGCCCGCGCGCACGTAGTCCTCGTGGACCTTCTTCACGAGCTCCGGCTTGTCGATGTTCAGCTGCTCGTAGCAGACGCTGTAGAGCACACCGCGCTCGTAGAGCTGCGTGCCCATCGCGCCGTCGACGACGAGCGGGCCTTTCGCGAGCGCATCCAAGAAGCTGGCCATCGAGGCGTGACTTAGCGCGTCCTTCCTCGGATAGGCAACCGCCAGCACCGCGTCTTGCCATAGACTGCAGCGGAGCTCATGACGACCTCCATGCGCGATCCGGTGCGCGATCTGGCGAGCGCCGTCCCGAACGTCAAGGCGAGCAGCGACGCCGCCGATCGTGTCGCCTACGCGCGCGATCTCTGGCCCCGCCATCACCTCGCCGTGCGCGCGGGCAACGTCGGCGAGCATCGCCCCGCCGGCATCGTCTGGCCCGAGACCACCGCCGACGTCGCACGCATCGTGAAGTGGGCGCACGACACCGGCACGCCGGTCGTCCCGTTCGGCGCGGGCAGCGGCGTCTGCGCCGGCGTGCTGCCGGACGACCGCGTCGTCGTCCTCGACCTGAAGAAGATGGCGCGCTGGCGGCGCTTCGATCCCGCCGCCCGCATCGTCGACGTCGAGGCCGGGCACATGGGGCTGCCGTTCGAGGAGGAGCTCGATCGGCGTGGGTTCACCCTCGGGCACTTCCCGTCGTCCATCCTCTGCAGCACCGTCGGCGGCTGGGTCGCGGCGCGGAGCGCGGGCCAGTGCTCGGGCAGGTACGGGAAGATCGAGGACATGGTCCTCGGGCTCGAGTGCGTCACCGGCACCGGCGAGGTCCTCGACCTCCGGCACCGCACGAGCGGCCCGAACCTCCTTCCCCTGATCATCGGGAGCGAGGGGACGCTCGCGGTGGTGACCAGCGCGACGCTCCGGATCCATCCACGTCCGGCGACACGCGCGTTCTCCGCCTACTCGTTCCCGAGCACCGAGCACGGCTGGGAGGCGATGCGTGCGATGTTCCAGGCGGGCCTCCGGCCGGCGGTCGCGCGCCTCTACGATCCCTTCGACGCGATGCTCGCGCGGCGCGGCTCGGTGAAGAAGGGCGGCGCGGACTCCGGCGGGACGCCCGGGCTCGGCGCGGCGGCGCTCCGGTCGCTGCTGCGGAGGCCCGGCGCGATCAACGAGCTGATGGAAGGGCCGTTCGGCAGCAAGATGCTCGGCGGCTCGCTCCTCGTGGTCATCTTCGAGGGCCCCGAAGGAGACGACGCCCCGGAGCGCGACTCGGCAGCGGCGCGCGCGATCTTCGAGGAGATGAGCGCGCGCTACGAGGGCGAGGGCCCCGCGCGCAAGTGGCTCCTCCACCGCTATTCGGTCTCGTACCGTCAGGCGCCCGTGTTCGCGGCGGGCCTCTTCAGCGACACGATGGAGGTCGCGGCGCCGTGGTCGAAGCTGAAGGCGCTCTACGACGGCGTGCGGCGCGCGCTCG
>WBZO01001825.1_pt1 | contig 30989 bp, 25 predicted proteins | sample 5204261 | NCBI WGS metagenome assembly WBZO01 (sample SAMN12412400, study PRJNA552823) | activated sludge metagenome | isolation source: activated sludge from anammox sidestream of wastewater treatment plant... | place: USA: North Carolina | collected 2017-09
GAACCCTTGGATGACCCGCAGGTGCTCGACATCCAGCAGCCCGGCGTGCCAGGCCTCGGCGGTGGCCGGCAGGTCCGCGGGCAGCATTTCCCCGGTCAGGGTGGTGCGCGGCTGGAGTTGGCCGGCGTCGCGGATGCGGCGGCGGGCCTCGGCCGGGCTGACCCGGATCACGTCGGCGATCACCTTCGCGCACGCCCCGCCCAGGGCGGCATCGCCGCTGCGGTCCACCGACCCCACCAGGTCCAGGGAGACGGCCGCGGCCCGGCGTCGCACGGTTTCCAGCCGGTCGAGTGCCTCGAGACGTTGCCGGATCGGCAAGCCGTCCCAGTCCAGTGCGCCGAGCTCCTCGACGGCGGCCGCCACCGCCGTGAACGCCTCAGCCACCGGAGTCGAAAACATGTTCGAAGCCTAAAGCGGCCGACGGACCGGCCCAAGGCCCCGACCGCCGACCTGTGGACCAGTCAACGACTGGGGATAACTGGGCGGGGCTACCCCACCGGCAGGCAGGCGTAGTCCAGGCGGCTGATCGCGTTGCCGTACTGGATCCCCAGATCCGCATACTCCCGCGCGGCCGCCGGGTCGCCGGGCTTGGCGCGGTACCTCGGCACCAGATCGGCCAACCGCCCCGCGAGATCGGCGGCCGTCTGCGCTTTCCCCGACAACTCCGGATCGGAGATCTGCCCGGCGTAGTCCTGCATCTTCGACGCCCACTCGCGGTATCGCTCCGGCGTCACGGCACTCGCCTTGTCGGGCGCGGTCGAGGACTTCATCTGGTCGGCGAATTGAGAGTTGTAGGCCAGCAACGCGTGCACCGTGTCGCATCCCGGGACCGCGCGGTGCGACGACCGGTAGAACCACGTGGCCAATACGGCGGCGAGCACCACGGCGACGCCACCCACCAACAATGCACGGCGCCGGGTCATCTCAGGCCTTGATCCGGATCTTCCCCGGTTTCCAAAGGCCGCTGCGGGTCGCCGTGCCCAGATCCAGCGTGGCCGGCGTCGCGTCGACGATGGTGTCGAACTTGCGCAGCGAGCCCCAGTCCCGGCCCCAGTCGTGCGACAGGTACGTGGCCATCACATGCGCGCGCAACAGCAGGTCGGTGATGCCGAGCAGGCCGCCGTTGCGGCCGTCCTGCCAGGTGTCGGTGTCCTGCTTCTTGGCCAGGTAGTCCGGGGTGATGCGGAACTTCGGCACCTGCGTCACGCCGTTGGAGTGCAACATGGGCTGCTGGCACGGGAAGGCCAACCCCACCGCCCAGTCCATCAAGACCGGAGCGGTGGACCCGATGTACTCCTGAACCGTGCGCAGCTCCGGAACCCGCGGCGGCGTGACGGCGACCCAATCGCCGAGCGACAGCGACTTGTCCTGGGCCACAATGCGAACCGCGGTCGCGTCGGCCGGGATCGCCGATCGCGGAAAGCGCAGGTTGCGCCACGACGGCGCCGGCCCGAGATCGAACGGTTCCACCCGTCCCGCGGCAACCGGCGTGCCGTCGGGTCCGGGCCGGCCGTATTCGAGTTCGACTGCCTGGCCGTCGGTGTGGTTGTTGAGGATGCTGTTGCCGGCGATGGTGCCCGCAGCGGTGACGACCACCAGCGGGTGGCCTGCGTCGTTCGCCGGCAGTTGGTACCAGGCCGACGTCAGCAGACTCTCCTGCTGTCCGGCATCGGCGTAGCTGCCGGCCATCGGCACGCGCGCCGGGTCCAGTTGATACGGCAGCGGCACGGTGGATCCGTTGACGCCCGGCTTGGCCAGCTTGAACGGTCCCTCCCAGTCGTAGTCGATGCCAGGTGTCGGATTGTTGACCCGAATCGCCTCGGCCACAATCTTTTCCGGCACACCGTTCGGCGTGAATCCGACCGGCTTGGTGCCACCGAGTGGCCCGAGCGGTCCGTACGCGCCGGGCAGAGGCGTGAGGAACCCGGCGTTGGCATCGGGCTCGACAAGGACGTCGTCGGCGAGGCCGCAGCCGCCGGCGAGAGCCTTCACATTCGACCAGCCGTTGGAGAAGGTCGGGTACTGGCGGATCATCCCCGCGGTCATGGATCCGATGAACACCAGCACCATGAACCCGGCGGTGACCGGGATCGGCGCAGCAGTCAGTGCCCGGATCAACCGGCCCTCGCCGTGGCGGCGGGCGGTGACGTGCAGCCACGCCGTGTAGAGCGCCGACAACACGAACAGCGCCAAAAAGATTGCGCTGATGCTGATTCCGGCGATCTTCGGCATCGAGCTGTTGAACGGTATTCCGTAGCTCGAGACGTACCACCAGCCATTGGTGGTGGCGAACGTCAGAGCGAGCACGAACAGCACTGCGGTGACGACCGCCATCCGGTTGCGCGACCACCTCAGGACCGACGGGGACACCAGAACCGTGGCCAGTGCGGCCACCGCGGCGCCGACGGCGGCGAACAGGCCGAAGTGGTGCACCCACTTGGTGGGGGTGAACATCAGGCAGAAGATCGTCGCGTAGATCACGCCCATCAACCGCCAGGCCGGACCCCGGGCGACACCCGCAACCCGCTTGCGGCGCAACATGATGAACGTCGACAGGAACAGCGACAGCGCTGTGATCAGGAATCCGAAACGCCGCGACAGCGAGCCGTCCACGGTCGGCAGGATCAGATAGAAGTAGCGCAGGTTCTCGGTGTACCAGGGTTGGCTGGGCCCGATCGCGGTCCGGATCCGGGTGGCCTCCAGCACGGTCGCCAGGGTCTGATCGGCGAACACCACGGTGAGGATCACCGTGCCGGCGGCCAGCAGCGGCGCGATCAGCGGCCAGATCCCCACAACGGCTTTGCGGCGCATGAGGATTCGCAGGATGGGGCGTCCGCCGGCCAGCAGCGCCGCAACGGCGATCAGGCCGGTCGGCTGGATGCCCAGGGTGAACGACGCCGTGATGACGGCCAGCGCCGCCGGGGTAAGCCGTCCGGAGCTGATGGCCCGTTCGATGAGGACGTAGGTGATGAGTGCGCCGGTGGTGATCTGGCCCTCGGGGCGCAGGCCGTTGTCGAACGGCATCCAGGCCGCCAGCAGCACCAGGCCGGCCGTCCACAGTGCCGCGCGACTGCCCGCCACCGCGGGACCCAGGCGCGGCAGCACCTCCCGGGACAGCAACAGCCAGCAGACCAGCGCACACACCAGGTCAGGGAGGCGGATCCACAGGCTCGCGCTGCTGACGTGGGTCATCAGCGCCAGCACGTTGTAGTACCAGCCGAAGGGATCCTCGGGCACGCCGAACCACCGGAAGTAGTTCGACATGTAGCCGGCACGGTCGGCCACCCGCGCCATCCCCAGGATGTAACCGTCGTCGGAGGAGTTGGCGCCCATCACGTACCAGATGAGGAACGCGCCCACCACGGTCACGTCGACCGCGGTGAACGTCCGCCACCGCTGCGGAATCAGCCGGTGCATGCGACGGCCGTCGAGTCGGTCCAGACGCCACAACGCGGCCAGTGCGACGATCGTCGCGGCGATGGCCAGCAGCATGGCGGCCAGCTTCAGCGCCGTCGGCCGTGAGGTGAACCGGGTGTCGATGGTCGCCGAGACCTTCAGGCCGGACGGCGCCGGTCCGGTCAGGTCGGTGAACACCCCGACGACGCCGGGCCGCAGGTTGGGATCGGAGAACCCGCTGCGCCAGTAGTCGTATCCCTTCTGCGGCGAGTCCTCGTTCTCGGGATCGGCCGTCGCGTCAGGCGGCACGCCGATGAAGCTGGCGAATGTGCCCTGATCGGTGGACGTGATCTCGATGCGCTGGCAGCCCGGCGCCTGAACCTGGGCACGCGGCACGCTGGCCACCACGACGTTGCGGTCGGTGATGTCGACGCGCTGCGCGCTGACCGTCACGAACAGCGAATTCAGCGAGGCGTCTTTGGCCTTCTGCGGTGCCATCCCCAGCACCAGGCCGCCCTTGGGCGGCATGGACCGGATGACGTCGCAGGGCACCGTCGCGGTCATCGACACCGGCGTCAGTGAAATCAGCGGTGCGGTGACGTTTTTCAGCTGACCGTCCTGCGGCCAGTTGAGCGTCGCGGTGGTCTGCACCACCGGCAGCAGCGGAGTGAGGATCGACAGCACGAAACCGAGCAGTCCGGCGACGATGGCCACCCAACGGGTGATCCGCACCTCGTCGGCGGACGCGCGGGCCGAGGCGGCGAGAGTCTGTGTCATGCGCACCTCATCTCAGGGCAGCGCCCGGATCGGTCCGTTGCGGCTCCAGCCGAACACCCGCGCGGAGCCCTGGTCGACAACGGCATTGGGCGCCTGAGCCTCGGGGACGACGCGGATGTACCGCTCGATGGCGCCCCAGTCGCGGTACCAGTCGTGGTTCAGGTAGGTGGGCACCGTCGAGGTGCTCAGCAGCGCCTGGATGAACAGGAAGGGGCCGCCCGCCCGCGCCGACTGCCACAGGTTGGACGACACGACCACCTGCTTGAGGTTGGGCAGGATCCGGTACTGCGGGACCTCGGCGATTCCGAGATGCTCGGAAAACGGCCGCTGGCAAGGGAACTGGGCGGCACTGGCGATGTCCATGAGCACCGGGGTCTGGGTGCCGAGGAACTGCTGCGCGGTCTGCAGGACCGGCACCCGGGGCGGGGTGAAGCCGAACCACTGCTCGTTGGACAGGTTGGGGTCGTCGGCGACGATGCGCACGACGTTGGCCTCCGCGGGTGCGTCCTTCAGCGGGAAACGTAGGTTCCGCCAGGCCAATTGCTCCTGGGTGTCGATGGGATACACCTTGTCCAGCGCCTTGAAGCCGCCGTCCGGCTGGCGCACGCCCCACTGCAGCTTCAGCGACTGCCCATAGTGGAATTCGCCCTCGTCGTCGTAGTACCAGATGGCCCCGGCCGCGGAGATCGCCACGATCGGACGGTCCGGTGAACGGGGCGGCAACTCGTACCAGGCGGAGGTGGCCTTGGCAGCCAGCGTGTTCTCCTTGTAGCTGCCCATCACCGGGGTCGTCTTGGGGTCAAGCCCGAAGGGCAGGAACACCTTTGACCCGTTCACCCCGACCGGGCCGTAACCGCCGCCGGTGCCGCCGTTGAACCCGATGCCGAAGTTCGCCTTGTTCGGCGAGCCGTCGTTGTTGACCGTGCCGGGGTTGGCGATGAACGGCGCCACCGGGTCCAGGTTGTCGCTGACACCGTTGGGGGTGAAGCCGACCGGGTTCTCCCCGCCCAGCGGCCCGTACTTGCCCCACGTCTGGCCCGGGGCGGGTTTGAGCATGCCGGCGTTCGGGTCGGGCTCGACGAGCACCTCGTCGGCCATGGCGCAGCTGTCCTTCGAGAGCCCGGACGTCAGCGCCCCGAGGTTCGCCTTGCCGTTGGTGTAGGCGGGGTAGCGCTGGGCGAAGCCCTTGGCCATCGACCCGACCGACAGCAGCACCATGATCAGCGCGACGGCGAGCAGCGGGGTGGACGCCAGCAACCGGTTGCGCCGGGTGTTGGCCACCTCGGTGTGGCCGGCGTAGTCGATGCGGAAGTGCAGCCAGCCGGCGATCAGCGCGGTGATGATGGCCAGCACCAGGAACATCGACGTCACCGGGCGGTGCACCAGCACCGGCGCCCGGTCGTACCACGGCACGCCGTAGTTGCCGACGTAGAACCAGCCGTTCCATCCCGATGTCGACAGCGCGACCACGAACAACAGTGCCGTGACATAGAGGGCGAGGTTGCGCCGGCTGTGCAGGCCGACGGTGGCGAAGGCGAAGGCGGTCACCGCGCTCAGCGCGGCGGCCAGCCCCGCGAACGCGCCGAACTGCACGGCCCACTTCGTCGGGGTGAACGTCAGCAGGAGCAGGCCCAGTGCGGTGCTGCCGATCAACCGCCACACCGGACCGCGGGCCACCCCGGCCAGCCGTCCCTTGCGCAGCAGGACGACCAGCATGGCGAACATGCACAGCAGCATCACCAGAACCGCGAACCGGCGGGTCAGCGACGCCTCGGGCTGTTCCTCCACGGTGAGGAAGTAGTAGCGCAGGAAGTCCTGGTACCACGAAATCGTCGGCCCCACCGTGTATTTGATGCGCACCGACTCGGCGACCGTCGCCAGGGTCTGGTCCCGGAACACCACGACGAAGAACACCGACAACGCGGCGGCCAGAGCGGCCAGCGGCGCCAGCACACCGTTGCGGGACCGGCGGCTGCCGATGATCCGGGCGATCGCGCGCGCACCCACGAGAAGCGGTGCCAGCGCCATCAGACCCTGCGGCGCCAGCGTCACGCAGAACACCGCCACCACGATCGCGACCGCGGTGGGTGCGAGCCGGTGGGTGGCCACGGTGCGTTCCACCAGTGCCCAGACCAGCAGCACGCCGAAGGCGATCAACGGCTCGGGGCGCAGTCCGTTGTTGAACGGCAGCCAGGCGGCCAGGAACATCGCGCCGCCGGTGACCACCGCGATGCTGTTGTGGTCCAGGCCTCCCCGCGCCGAACCGAGCCGGGGAAGGATGAAGTGGGACAGGATCAGCCAGCTGCCGATGGCCGCGGCCAGTGCCGGCAGCCGCATCCAGATTCCGGCGGTGCTCACCGAGGTGAGGTGTGCGAGAAGCGACTGGTACCAGTCGAACGGCGCTTCGGCGGCGCCGAAGTAGCGGTAGTAGTTGGCGCTGTACCCGGCCCCGCTGGAGACGCGGGCGATGGTCAGGTTGTAGCCGTCGTCCGACGAGATCGCACCGATGAGGTGCCAGAGCACCAGAACCCCGATGACGGCGAGGTCGACGGGCCAGTGCCGCAGCAGGCGGCGGCGCACGCCGGGCGCGCGTGGTGGCCGGCCCTCCAGGATCGCCAGCGCGGTGATCGACGCGATGACGCACAGCACGCCGGTCACCATCACGGCGAGCTTCAACGGGGTGGGGCTGGTGATGAACCGGGTGTCGACGGTGATGCGTGCCGACAGGCCTGGGCCCCACGTCGCCGGACCGGGCGTGGGTAGCTTCAGGTCGGTGAAGACGCCGGTCACCTGCGGCTTCTTGTCGGGCGGCAGGGTGCCCGCCGCGCCGGGGATGCCGACGAACTCCGCCCCGGCGCCGCCGGGGTTCGCCCAGACGTTGATCGTGCTGCAGGTGCCGGACGCGACGGCCGCGCGCGGGGCGACGGCGGCCACGGTGTCCCGGAAGGCCACCACGACGGTGTCGGTGTTGGCGCGGACGAACAGGCCGTTGCGCGAGGCGTCGATGCCGTTGGCCGGGTTGGTGGAGAACGCCACGCCGCCGGCCGGCGGCAGGGTGGCGATGGCGGCGCAGGGGATGGACGCCTCGAGTGCCTGGGGAGCACCGGAGACCAGCGGCGCGGTGATGTTGCCGACGGTTCCGCCCGGCCCCGGCGTCTGCGGCCAGTTGATGGTCGCGGTGGTCTGGGTGACCGGCAGCAGCGGGGTGAGCGCGCACAGGATGATTCCGGCCAGGCCGGCGAGGACGGCGACGAGGCGTGCGATCCCGCGGGAATCGCTGCTGTCTCTCGGCACGATGGTCGATGGTAGGCGACGCGTTGGCCGCGTTAAGCCACGCCAGGCCGGTAAGGCGTTACGTGGGACGACGTTAAGTGGGCCGAAGTGGTGCCGGACTCCACCATCCGCTGCGGGTGGCGGTGCCGAGTTCGAGGCGTGCCGGTGTGGCGTCCGGGTAGTACAGCGTCAGCCGCTGCAGCGAGCCCCAGTCCCGGAACCAGTCGTCCTTGAGATAGGTGGGCACCGTGGTGGCGCGGAAGAGCAGCTCGCTGATTCCCAGCGGGCCGCCGCCGATGTTGTCCATCACCGGGGAGTTGGAGTCCGCGCCGAACCGGTCCGGCAGGATGCGCCACCGCGGCACCTCGGTGACACCGTTGGCGTGCCCGAACGGCCGCTGGCACGGGAAGGCCAGGCCGACCAGCCAGTCGAGCAGCACCGGGTCCCTGGAGCCGACCACTTCCTGCAGCGTCCGAAGCTTCGGGATGCGGGGCGGCGTGACGGCGATCCAGTGCTGGGGGGAGAGGTCGTCGTCGACGGCGACGACCCGGATCAGGGTCGCGTCCTGCGGGATGGCCTTGAGCGGCGCCCGCAGGTTCCGCCAGGCCGGCACCGACCCGATGTCGGCGAATCCCAGCGACCCGCCCGCCTTGCCGGCGGCCGCCTGCTTATCGGTGGCCCACTGCACGGTGACCTCGTCCTGGTCGAAACGGCCGGCGGCCGAGATCACCACCAACGGGGCGGAGTCGTCGCCGAGGGTGTCCCGGGCGGGCAGCCGGTACCAGGCCGACTTCAGCCGGGCCGGCTGCTGCGCGCCGGCCCGCCAGCTGCCCAGCACCGGGGTGGTGGCGGGGTCCAGACCGTAGGGCAGCGGGGCGCGTGAGCCGTTCACCCCGGGCGCCACCGCGGCACCGCCTTCGGTGCCCGCCTCGGGTGCTGCGCCACTGGTGCCGGAGTCCGCCGCCCCGACTCCGATGAAGTTGCCGCTGGCCGGCGGTTCGATCAGCGTCGAGATATCGGTCGGAATGCCGTTGGGGGAGAAGCCTTCCGAGCTGAACGACCCGAGCGCGTCGGCCACCGGAACGTCGACCGGTTTCAGCATCCCGGCGTTGGGGTCGGACTCCACCAGGACGTCGGTGGCCAGGCCGCAGGTCTTTCCCGTGAGTGCCTGCAGGTTCGATCTGCCGACCGACCAGGCGGGGTATTGGCCGATCATGCCGAGCGTCAGCGACGCGACCTCGAACACCACCAGCAGCCATGCCACGACGGCCAGTGGCGAGACGGCCACGCGGGACCACCACCGCATGGCCTGCGGGGTGTCCTGGTGTCCGGAGAAGTGGATCCACGCGGCGAGCAGCAGTGCGAGCACGGACAGGCCGAGCAGGACGGTCATGAAGCCCAGCCGGAACGCCGGCATCTGATTCGACCATGGCACACCGAAATTCGAGACGTACCACCAGCCGTTGACGCTCGCGAACGACAGCGCGGTGACGAACAGCACCGCCGCGATGAACACCCAGCGGTTGCGCCGCGAGCGCATCACCGCCGGCGCCACCGCGATCGCCGCCAGTGCGCCCAGCGACCCGGCCAGCCCGGCGAACACGCCGAAGTGATGGGTCCACTTGGTGGGAGTGAACATGATGGCGACGAACGAGATCACGGTGATGCCGACGATCCGGCGGCTCGGGCCGGCCGCGGTGCCGGGGATGTGGCCGCGGCGCAGCATCATCGCGATCGAAACGGCAAGGGCCAGAATCAAAGCCAGCACCGCGAAGCGGCGGGCGATCGAGCCGTCCGGGGTGGCCATCATCAGGCGTTCGTAGCGGGTGTGCTCGTCGAACCAACTCAGGCTCGGGCCTACCGCGCGCTTGAGCGCGTTGGCCTGCGCGACGCTCGCGAAGGTCTGGTCGCGGAACATCACGATGATCGTCACCGTCGCGGCCGCCAGGATCGGCGCCAGCAGCGGCATCAGGCCGAACCGCCGGGAGCGCCGGTGCAGGATCGTGCGCAGCGGCCCGACCGCCACCAGCAGCGCACCGATCGACGCGATACCGGTGGGTCCGGAGAACAGTGTCAGCGCACCGACGATGCAGGCCACCGCGACCGGCAGCAGGCGGCTGGTCGCCACGCCGCGCTCCACCGAGCACCAGGTCAGCAGGATGCCCAGTGCGATGATCGGTTCGGGGCGCAGGCCGTTGTTCAGCGGCAGCCACACCGCAAGGAACATGCCTGCGGCGGTCCAGGCCGCCGCCCGGCTGGCCTTGACCGGACGGCCCAGCCGCGGGATGACCTCGCGACTGATCAGCCACCAGCAGGCCAGCGCCATCAGCAGGGTGGGCAGGCGCATCCAGACGCTGGCCGTGGTGACGTGCGCCCACATCGCCAGCAGGTCGTAGTACCAGCCGAAGGGCGACTCCGGGGTGCCGAACCAGCGGTAGTAGTTGGCCATGTAGCCGGAGCTCTCCGACACCCGCGCCATGGTGAGGATGTAGCCGTCGTCGGAAGTGTTGGCGCCGACGAAGTGCCACCACACCAGGACGGCGACGACCAGTCCGTCCAGCGTGCTGACCGACCACCACCGGGCCGGAAGCAGGCGACGGTGCCGGGTGCCGTCGGAGGTGTCGAGGATGTGCAGGGCGATCAGCGCCACCAGCGTGCTCAGCAGGCCGAGCACCATCGCGACCAGCTTCAGCGGCGTGGGGGCGAGGCTGTAGCGGGTATCGACGGTGGCCGAGAAGCTCAGGCCCGGCGGTGCGGGGCCGGACAGGTCGGTGAAGACGCCGACGATCTGCGGACGGAAGTCGTAGCCGCCGCGCTCGCCCTTGAGCGGTGCGCCGGGGTCGTCGGTGTCTTTGCCCTTCTTGAGGCCGACGAACTCGCCGGTCACCTTGTCGGCGTGGGCGGTGAAGGTCAGCTTCTGGCAGGCGGGACCGAGCACCTGGCTCAGCGGGGCCACGACGACGGGGGTGTTACGGACCACGACGACGAGGTCGTTGTTGATGCGCTGGATGAGCAGGCCACGGTCGACGGCTTTGGGCGCCTCCTTGGGCACCGTGGACAGCAGCACCGTCCTACCGGTGTTGGGGCCGCCGGTGTCGGCGGTGAGCCCGGCCGCGGCCTGGCACGGCACGCTGATGCTCATCTCGGTCGGCACGTAGCCGATCAGCGGAGCGGTGACGCTGCTCAGCGTCCCGTTCTGCGGCCAGTTCAGCTGTGCGGTGGTCTGCGTGACGGGCAGGAACGGTGTCAGGATCGCCAGGGTGGCGCCGAGGATTCCCGCGATGAGCGCGACCAGCCGGGCGGTGCGGTACCTCGCCTCGGCTTGCGTCACGGGGGTAGATCGTAATGCTGCGCCGGTCGAGCGGGGGCGACGGAATGGCATCATGCAGATCTGCATGAGAACATGCGGATATGCCTAAGACCGTGCAAATCCGCGACATCGACGACGACGTGTATGCGGCATTGGTCCGTCGCGCCGCGGAAGAAGGCATCACGGTGCCCGAACTGCTTCGCCGGGAGGCTGCCCGGCTGGCGGCGCGGCCGTCCATGGCCGAGTGGCTGTCGCGGACCGGCCGTCGTGCCTCCGCCATCTCGACGACCGACGTACTGGCCACTCTGGATGAGTGGCGCGGGGAGTGGCCGGATGATCGTCGTTGACGCCTCATGTCTGTTCGAGGTCGTCGCCGACACGCCGCGCGCCGCCGCGATCGCCGAGCGGTTACGCACCGACAGCGACCAGGCCGCACCCCACGTCATTGACGTGGAGGTACTCGGCGTCATCCGTGCCCAATATCTGCGCGGGCTTCTCGACAGGACTGCCGCCTCGCAGGCGGTGACCGATCTCGGCGATTGGCCGGGACAGCGATTCAGCCACCGCCCACTTCTCGACCGGGCCTGGGAACTCCGTGACTCGATACGCGGATGGGATGCGTTCTATGTGGCGCTCGCCGAGGCCTTTGACGCCGCATTGGTGACGCTGGACGCCAGACTCGGCCGTGCCCAAGGACTGAGGTGCCGTGTGGAGGTCATCCCCGCCGGTTGAGGTTCAAGCCGAGGGTTTGCGCACCGCGAGGACGAACGGGCCGATGTCCTTCACGGTGAAGTGCCGATCGCTGAACAGGCCCGCATCGAGGTCGACGGTGTACCGGCGGACGTTGGGCTGGTTGGGGTAGACGTCCTCGGCGAGCCGCAGGGTGTAGGTGTTGGTCGACCCGGCGGCACCGCCCCGGCGCATCAGGAAGACCGTCGGCGCCGGCCATGGCAGGGTGTCGAGCGTATGGGCGAACTCGTCGGGGTTCTTCAGCGTTCCCCACGACTCGATGGCCGCCGCCCGCTTGTCGAACTGGGCCAGCGGGTTGGCGTAGTGGGATGTCAGCCCCTGGAACCCGAAGTACGGATACAGCGCCAGGAAGCCGTAGTCGGCGGTCATCACCACGGTCTCGTCGCGGGGCTTGCCGGTGGCCTCCTGGATGGCGGCATCGACCTGCGGGTAGTACTTCTCCGAGCCGGGAGGACGGCGGTCGCCGCGCTGACCGTCGCCGTCGGTATCGGTGTAGGCGACGGTGATGTCGGGCCGCAGCACGTGCGGGATGTCCTGGCTGAATCCGATGGCGCCGATGAGGCCGACGGCCGCCGCGACGGGAATGATGCGCGGGCTCCACCGGGCGGCGGCGGCCTGGGCGATGTCGACGAAACCGAAAACCCCTGCCGCGCTGAGCAAGACCGTCAGCGTGGGCTGCAGGCGGAAGGACAACAGCGTGCTGCCGGCCAGCGTGCTCAGCATGGACAGCAGCGACCAGGCGTACAGCGACAGCACGCCGACTGCCAGCGCTGCGGCGCGAGTCGACGTGCGGGATCTGATTCCCGGGTCGCTGCGCTCCTGCCCTCCGAATCCCCGCCACACCAGCCAGACCGTGCCGAGCATGCACAGCGCGCCCAGCAGTGAGAACTGCAGCATCGGGAAGGTCAGGACCGCGCCGTCGCCGGGGAGGTAGTGCTGTGCGGCGCCGGTGTTCGACAGCGGGCCGCGTGCGGCGCGCAGCAGGAAGGGCAGCCAGGTGATCGCCGCCAGCGCCGCCGCCACGACCGCGGCAACCAGGACGCGTACAAGAGGATTGATGCTGCGCCGCAGGACCGCCGCAACCAGCGCCATGATCGCCACCGTGAAGGCGGTGTAGCCGAACAGCAGCGTGTAGAAGGTGGCGGTGAAACCGAGGAACACCCCGACGCCGACGATCGCCGCCCAGCCACCCGCTCTGTCGATGCCGCGCAGCCCCGACCACGCCAGCACCAGCACCGGCGGGATCAGCACGGTGATGATCGCGCTGTAGGGCTCCGGTGAGCTATAGGCCAGCGTCACCGCTGCAGTGGCCGCCGTGACGGCCAGCGCGTACTCGAACCGGATCATCTGGGACCACAGCACGAAAGCCACCGCCACCGCGATCGCGATCGAGGTGATCGCCCACGGCTTGAACATCTCCCATGCTGGCGTGCCGGTCAGCGCGGCGGCGCGACCGCCGAGCCAGAACCAGCCCGGCGGATAGAACGGCGGCATCCCCGCGTACGTCATGTCCCGCAGTGCGGGGCTGTCGGTGAGCCGTGTCAGGTACTCGGTGCGGAACTGCTGGTCCACCGAGATGCCGAACAGGTAGAGCTTGGTGGCGCCGAGCGGCATCCCCAGGGTGACGACGGCGAAGGAGCTCAAGAACCCCACGGCGCCGAGGCGGGCGATCCACTGGGCGGCCCCGCCGGGGTTGCGCCGGCCACGCCGCCACAGCCACCCGACGGCCAGCAGGCCGAGCAGGCAGCCGACCTGACCGACGGTGGTCAAGGCGTGCAACTGATTCGACGACGGGAACGCCGGCCACTCGACCGTGGAGATCGCGGTGAGCGCCACCACCGACACCACGACGGCGACCAGGACGGCCGCGATCATCCGACCGGCGGTAGCCAGTACAACCCGCATGAGTTAGATGGGCAGCTTGCGAAAGATGGGGCGGGGGATGTGCCGCAACACCATCATCACGTAGCGGAAAGCTCCTGGGGCCCAGACCAATTCCTTGCCCTTGGCCGAGGCGGTGACGGCCAGGTCGGCGACGTACTCCTTGTCGACGGTCAGCGGCGCCTCCTTCACGTGGGCGCTCATCCGGGTCCGCACCTGCCCGGGACGGATCACCAGCACGTTGACGCCGTACTCCTTGAGTGCCTCGCCGAGTCCGAGGTAGAACCCGTCCAGGCCCGCCTTGGTGGAGCCGTAGACGAAGTTGGAGCGGCGCACCCGCTCACCGGCCGCGGAGCTCATCGCGATGATCCGGCCGTAGCCCTGCTGCCGCATCTTCTCGCCGACCAGCACGCCGACGGAAACGGCTGCGGTGTAGTTGATCTCGGCGATCTGCACGGCCTTGCGCTGGTCCTGCCAGAGCTCCTCGGCGTCGCCCAGCAGACCGAACGCCACGATCGCCACATCGACGTCGCCGTCTGCGAAGCACTCGTCGATGACCGCCGGGTGGCTCGCGGTGTCCAGGGCGTCGAAGTCGACCAGCGTGACCGACTTCGCACCCGCACGCGTCATCTGCGCGACGGCGTCCTCGCGGCCGGGATCGTTCGGAAGGGCCGCCAGGATGATCCGGGCCGGGGCGTCGCGCAGGTAGCGCTCGCAGATGGCCAGGCCGATCTCCGAGGTACCGCCGAGCAGCAGGATGGTCTGTGGGTTACCGACGGCGTCCAGCACCATTTAGAGCAACTCCAAACGTCGGGCCATGTCGGAGGCGAACACCGCATGCGGGTCCACCCTGCGGCGCACGTCGATCCACTCGTCGATGCGCGGGTACATGGCGTGGAAGGTCTCGGCGCTGGTGCGCGAGTCCTTGGCGGTGTAGAGCCGGCCGCCGAACTGCAGCACCCGGCGATCCAGTTCCTGGACGAATTCGTTGAGCCCGGCTTTGATCGGGAAGTCCACGCAGACGTTCCAGCCCGGGATCGGAAAGCTCAGCGGCGCTTGGTTTCCCGGTCCGAACAGCTTGAACACGTTGAGGAACGAGTAGTGGCCCGAGGCCTGGATGTCGACGATGATCGCCTTGAACTCCTCGACTGCCTCGGTGGGGACGACGAACTGGTACTGCAGGAATCCGGCCGGACCGTAGGCGCGGTTCCACTCCCCGAACATGTCGAGTGGGTGATAGAACTGCGTCAGGTTCTGGACCTTGTTCCGGTAGGTGCCCGACTTGCGGTACCAGAGTTCACCGATGGGCCCGAAGGTGTACTTGTTGGCCAGACCGTTGGGGAAGATGTCGGGGAACGTCAGTAGTTGGGGCGCATCGAATTTCAGCGGATTTTTCTGAAGCTTCTCCGGTAGCTGGTCCAGCCGGGCCAGTGAACCCCGGGAGATGGCGGCGCGGCCCAGCTTCGGCGGGGCGCTGATCGCGTCGAACCACGCGCTGGAGTACGTGTAGTTGGCCTCGCTGCCGTCGCTGTGGAAGGCGATCGTCTCGTCGAGGCTGCGGGTCACGTCGCCGTCGGCGATGAAGTACGCGGTCTCGGTCGGCGTCATCTCGATGGTGGCCCGCATGATGATGCCGGTCAGTCCGTTGCCGCCGACGGTCGCCCAGAACAGGTCGGCGTCCGGGCCGTCGGGGGTGATGGTGCGGACCTGTCCGTCGGCGGTGAGCAGGTCCATCGAGCGGACGTGGTTGCCGAAGCTGCCGGCGCTGTGGTGGTTCTTGCCGTGGATGTCGCAGCCGATGGCGCCGCCGATGGTGACCTGCCGGGTGCCCGGCAGCACCGGCACCCACAGGCCGCTGGGCAGCGCGGCCTTCATCAGCTGGTCCAGGCTGACGCCGCCGTCGACGTCGACGATGCGGGTGGCGGCGTCGATGGAGTGAATCCGGTTCAGCGCCGGCATGTCGATGACCAGCCCGCCGCCGTTCTGGGCGTTGTCGCCGTAGGACCGGCCCAGCCCGCGGGCCAGAACGCCGCGGTGCCGGCCGTCGGCGGCCTGGTCGGCGGCCCGGACGACGGCGGCGACGATCTCCTCGGGATCCGGGGTGCTGAGAACCTCGGCGACGCTGGGGGCGGTGCGTCCCCAGCCGGTCAGCCGCTGGTGGGTGATCGTTGCGGACATCGTGACGAGGGTACCGTCACGCTCCTGCCCGCCGGAGTTCATCCCCGGGTCGCTGCGCTCCTGCCCGCCGGAATTTCTCCCCGGGTCGCTACGCTCCTGCCCGCCGGAGTTCATCCCCGGGTCGCTACGCTCCCGCCCGCCGGAAAATCCACACGCGCTGGACGATGAAGTTGATCACCGTCGCCGTACCCTGCGCCACCACGAACGCGACGGGGATGGCCCACGCCTTGTACTCGAGCAGACGCAGGGTCAGGTGGTTGAGCCCGACCTGGACGACGAACGTCAGGGCGTAGAGCACCATGACCTTGATGAACCGCGACCTGCTGGGCGCGGCGCCGAAAGTCCAGCGCCGGTTGATCAGGTAGGCGGTCAGGGTGCCGACGACGAAGCCGATGGCCTTGGCGAGGTCAACCTGGAGGCCGGCGACCTTGTAGAGCAAGAGGTAGAGCCCGAAGTCGACGACGGCCGAGAAGCCGCCCGTCAGGACGAACCGCAGCAGCTGAGTCTTCAGGCTCAACACCGGCGCCGGGGCGATTTCGGACATCGCGGGAAGCTTACGTCGACCGACCATGCAGGATGGTTGTGTGCAGGATCTGTTGGAGGCGTGGGCTGCGCTGATCACGCGGCACAGCCGCGATGCGGATGCGGTCGAGACCGGCCGCGCGCTGCTCGCGGCCTGGGCTGAACCGCACCGCAGATACCACTCCGTCGCCCACCTGCGCGACGTGCTGGACAGCGTCGAGCTCCTCGCGGACTATGCCGAGGATGCCGATGCCGTGCGGCTGGCCGCCTGGTACCACGACAGCGTCTACAACGGCCGCCCCGACGACGAGGAGCTCAGCGCGCAGCGGGCCGAGCAGGATCTGTCCCGCCTCGATGTGCCGGCGTCGCTCGTCGACGAGGTGGCCCGGCTGGTCCGGATGACCGTCGGCCATGACCCGGCCGCCGGTGACCGCAATGGCGAGGTGCTCTCCGATGCGGACCTCGCGGCTCTTGCCCTGCCGTGCGAGAGTTACCGGCAGAACACCGCCGCGATCCGGACGGAGTACGCCCACATCCCCGACGAGGTGTTCCGCAAGGGCCGGATCCAGGTGCTGGTCGGCCTCCTGGAAGGCCCCGGGGTGTTCCGCACCCCCACCGGCAGGCAGCAGTGGGAGGTCGCGGCCCGGCGAAATCTGCGTGCCGAGCTGGCCGCGCTCGCGGACTGATTTTCTCGCGGCCCCTGAAATCCAAAAGGCCGTTCGGCCCTTGCAAAGGGGCCCGGGGGTGGCACGATGTGCCCCATGGCGAACGAACAGGGCCCGATATCGGTTCTCGGTGATGACGAAGCATGGAACCTGCTGTCCAGCGTCCCGCTGGGCCGGCTGGTCACCTCCTTCGGTGGACAGCTGGAGATCTTCCCGGTCAACTTCGTGACGCAGAACCGGTCCGTTCTGTTCCGCACCGCCGAGGGCACCAAGCTCTTCACCACGGTGATGAACGAGAAGGTTCTCTTCGAGGCCGACGATCACACCGCCGACGAGGGCTGGAGCGTGATCCTGCGCGGCAGCGCCCGGATGCTCAGCAGCGCCGAGGAGATCCACGAGGCCGAACAGGCCGGACTGATACCGTGGGTCCCCACCGAGAAGCTGCGCTTCGTGCGGGTCACGGCGAGTGAGATCAGCGCCCGGCACTTCCGGTTCGGGCCGGAGCCGCAGCACGGCAGCGTGCCGGGCTAGTCCCGGCTTAGACCCAGTACGGCACCCGCGCCCGGTATTGGCGCAGGGCCAGCGCCGCCCCACACCAGCCGAGCACCGTCAGCACGATGACCACCACCCAGTGCCGCGGTTCCTGGTGGGCGCCGAGCATGGGCGCCCGCAGGATGTCCAGGTAGTGCAGCAGCGGGTTCAGTTCGATGATGCGCCATAGCTTTCCGGCGCCCTGCTGCTCGAGGGTGTTGGCGTTCCAGATGATCGGCGTCATGAAGAACAGCAGCTGCACCAGCGAGCCGAGCAGCGGGGCGATGTCGCGGTAGCGGGTTGCCAGGATGCCGAAGCAGAACGACACCCACACGCAGTTGAGCATGATCAGCAGCAGTGCGGGAAAGACCGTCAGGTCGGCCCACGACCACGGTTTGGGATAGATGATCGCCACGATCGCGAAGATGACGATGTTGTGCGCGAACAGGATCATCTGCCGCCACACCAGCCGGTAGACGTGCACGCTCAACGGGGTGGGCAGCTGCTTGATCAGGCCCTCGTTGGCGATGAAGACCTCCGCTCCCTCCAGGATCGAGGCGTTGATCATGTTCCAGATGATCAGCCCGAGCGTCACGTACGGAAGGTGTTCGGAGAGTTCCAGTTTGAACAACTTGGAATACAGCAGACCCATCGCGACCGCCGTAGTTCCGGTGGCGATGGTGATCCAGAACGGACCCAGCACCGACCGCCGGTACTTCTGCTTGATGTCCTGCCAGCCCAGGTGCAGCCACAGCTCCCGCTTGTGAAACCCGTCGATCAGGTCGCCCCAGGCGCGGCTGAACGTCTTGGACTGGCTGGCCGCCTCGATGATGGTCACGACGGGCCTCCCGGCCGGTGTTGGGGTCGGGTGAATCTTTCTCTTCGCCCCATGCGCCGCAACCGGATCCACTCCCGCAGTCCGGCCGGGTCACGGCGGGTCACCAGGAAATACCACCCGAAGCGCACCCACTCCTGCGGCAGCAGCTTGCGCAGTCCCGGCTGGGACAACACATAACCGCGGTTTCGGTAGGTGAAGAACCGCTTGGCCGGATCGTCGGGGTACTGGGTGTGCATCCGGCCGCCCAGGATGGGCTTGAACTCGTCGGAACCGTAGGGGTGCAGGTAGACGGTGTCCAGGCAGGTACCGAACGGCAGACCGCTGCGCACCAGGCGACGGTGCACGTCGTATTCGTCGCCGCGGATGAACAGCCGCAGATCCGGAACGCCCACGGCCTCAATGGTTTCCGCGCGGAACAAAGCGCCGTTGAACAGTGAGGCGTAGCCGGGCAGCAGGTCGCTGTCCGGAGAGTCCTTGGTGCGCAGCTCGTCGACCCGCCGCCGCCACGCCAGGCCGCGGCGCAGCGGGAAGGCCAGGGTGTCCGGGTTGTCCAGCGCGCACACCATCGGCGACACCTCGGCGAGACCGTGCTTCTCCGCGCAGGCGAGCAGCGTGGCGAGCACCTCGGTGTCGCGGGGCCGGCCGTCGTCGTCGGCGAGCCACAACCAGTCGGCGCCGAGCGCCAGCGCGTGCAGCATCCCCAACGCGAAACCACCTGCGCCGCCGAGGTTCCGGCGCGAACCGAGATACGTCGACGGCACCGGTTGGGCCGCGACGAGATCCCGGACCCGGTCGTCGTGATCGTTGTCGACGACGATCAGGTGGTCGATCACCCGGCTCTGGCCGGTCACCACCTTCAGCGAGGTGGCCAACTCGTCGGGCCGCCGGTGGGTGACGACGACGGCGCAGATCATCCCAGTCACGGTGTGGACCAATCTCCGGCGTGCTCGTCGAGCACCTCGCGGACGTGCCGGGCGGCGTCCTCGCCCTCATAGGCGCGGACCACCTCTTCGATTCCGCCTTCAAGGCGCACGGTGCCGTGATCGATCCACATCGCGGTCTTGCACAGCCGAGCCAGGAACTCGTTGGAATGGCTTGCGAAGACCAGGATTCCGGACCGCTCGACAAGCGCCTGGAGACGCGACTGCGCCTTCTTCAGGAACTCGGCGTCGACGGCGCCGATGCCCTCGTCGAGCAGCAGGATCTCCGGGTCGATGCTCGTCACCACCCCCATGGCCAGCCGCACCCGCATGCCCGTCGAGTAGGTGCGCAACGGCATCGACAGGTAATCGCCCAATTCGGTGAACTCGGCGATCTCATCGACCTTGGCCAGCATCTGCTTGCGGGTCTGCCCGAGGAACAGACCGCGGATGATGATGTTCTCGTAGCCGGTGATCTCCGGGTCCATGCCGACACCGAGGTCGAAAACCGGTGCGACACGGCCGCTTATGACGGTGCGGCCCCGCGTCGGCTCGTAGATGCCCGACAGCAGGCGCAGTAGCGTCGACTTGCCGGCGCCGTTGTGACCCACCAGCCCGACCCGGTCACCCATCTTCAGCGTCATGGTGATGTCGCGCAGTGCCTCGATCACGACGACGTTGTCCGCGTTGCGCCCGATCGCCCCACCCGCCTTACCCAGGAAGGCCTTCTTCAGCGAACGCGTCTTCGCATCGAAGATCGGGAACTCGACCCAGGCGTCACGGGTCTCGATGTAAGGGTCGGCTGCCAACGCGGGTGACCTACAGGTACTGCCCGGTGCCGTGGGCGCCAGAGCCCCCGGGCTGAGGCATGCCGGGCGGCAGGGCTCCCTGACGCATCTGCTCCAGTTGCGCGCGGGCCGCCATCTGCTGGGCGAACAGTGCCGTCTGGATGCCGTGGAACAGGCCTTCCAGCCAGCCGACCAGCTGGGCCTGCGCGATGCGCAGCTCGGCATCCGAGGGCACCGAGTCCTCCGAGAACGGCAACGCCAGCCGCTGGAGTTCCTCGCGCAGCTCCGGCGCCAGGCCCTCTTCGAGCTCACTGATGCTGGTCGCGTGGATCTCGCGCAGCCGGGTGCGGCTCGCGTCGTCGAGAGGCGCGGCCTTCACCTCTTCGAGCAGCTGCTTGATCATGGTGCCGATCCGCATCACCTTGGCGGGCTGCTCGACGAGGTCGGTGACCGAGCGCTGCCCGTCGGAGTCGGATGCCGCATCGGAGTCGAGGCCCGGGAGCACTTCGATGTTGTCGTCGTCGGGGTTCGCTGTCATGCGATGTGCATTCCCTCGTATTCCTCATTGAGCACGTGGTCATCCCCGCCATTCATAGATGCGGGCACCGCCGTTGTCGTAGATCTTGGCCCACGACTTCGACTTGTCTAGTGAAACTAGTCCATCGGGCATGACGAACCCGCGGACGACAGGTCCGCTGACGAGCACGTATCTGATGTTCAGGGCGCGGACCGCGGCCGCCACCCGCGGGTCGTGGTCGGCGTCGTCGGCGTAGGCCCAGACGACGAAGCGGTTGTACCCGGGCCCCTGCTGCACCGGGTAGTCGTAGTGCGTCCACAGCGGGTGCAGTCCGGCGACGGCGTACATCCAGGCCGTGCCGTCGACGTTGGCGTTGCCGATCAGCGTGTCCCGGGCGCCGGGCAGCGTCGAGAGGTAGGCGAAGGCCTGCAGATCGCGGTCGTCGACGATCACCTGGTCGTACTTGTCGCCGAACAGGAAGCGGTGGCGCGGGAAGTAGTGCCACGCCAAGCCGGTGCAGACCACCAGCAGCAGGACGGCGACGATGCCGACTCGAGCGGCCCCGTCCAGATCGCGTCCTCTGCTGCGGGCCAGGCGCCGGAACACCGTGACCACCAGGAGGCAGAGCCAGAACAGCGCCACCCCGGCCATCGGTGTGATGAGCAACGTCACCACGCCGGACAGCCGGCGGGGGTCGCTGTAGAACAGGTTGCTGTAGAGGCGGACTGCCGCGCCGGCCGGCCCGCCGAACGGCGCCGACGAATACACGATCGAGACGACCAGCAGCAGCCAGACGGCGGCCGGCCACCAGATGCGCCGGTACAGCAGCAGTAGAAAGCCGATCGCCGCCAGGATGATCAGGATGTTCTGAATCGGGAAGTCGTTGAGGTGGCGGGTGTGCTGCACCACCGCGTCGAACAGACCCTTCCGGCGTCCCTCGTGGGTGAGGAACTCGTGACCGGTGATGATCTCGGCCTGCTGCAGCACTCCGAGGAACTGTGCGGTCAGCGCCGCCATGCTGGGGACGCCGATCATCAACAGAGTGGCGAAATCGGCGGTGCGGCCGCGGACCGGGTGGCGCAACGCGTCGATCAGCCACCAGGCCGCCAGGAAGGTCAGCAGCACGATCCCGGCGGTGATGTGCACCGAGAACACCGCGACCACCGCGATCACCGCCACCGGGATGCGATCGCGGTGGGCCAGCGTGGAGGTCACCAGGACGAAGGCCGGCACCGCGAGGCCGTACCCGGCCATGTTGGGCATCGAGGCGGTGGCGAACTCGACGTACGGGACGGCGGTGAACGACGCCGACAAACCTGCCGCGGCGGCTGCCGCGCCGGCCGTCCGCCAGCGGGTCGTCCGGTCGATCAGCAGCTGCCAGGTCAGCAGGGCGGCGCTGAGCGGGAACAGCCACACCGCGGCGGCCAGTGAGCTCAGGGTGTAGGCGGTGGTCGGAGCGGCGCCGGTCAGCTGGGCGAACACCGCCGCGAGGGCATGGAACGCCGAGGGGTAGTACAGCGAGGCTTTGGTCTCGACATTGCGCAGCTCGCCCATATGGGTCGGGGAGGCCTGCCCGGTGTCGAGGATCCACCGGATGGTGTTGGCGTGCCAGACGCTGTCCCAGTTGCTTGGGATCGACTGCCAGTGCGGCAGGCCGCGCCACGCCGCCAATCCGATCAACACGGCCCCGAGCAGCACCCCTGCTGCGGCGGCGAGAGCGGGGCGGTCCAGCCCGCGCGAACCCGCCGGATCAAGTGCCCTCCGGCGCCGCCTCAGCAAAACCCGGAATCCGTACAGCGCACCGCTCACGGCGGCCAGCACGGCGGCTGCGCTCCACGCGTTCCACGGGATGCCGACCGCCCCGAACGGAACGATGGCCAGCGCGACAATCCCGTACGTCAGCACCGGTGCGACCGCGACCGCCATGGGCCCGCGAACGCCGCCGGCGCGGGCGACGAGAACCCCGGGCGCGGTCAGCAGCAAAACCGCTATCAGCACTCCGGAGCCGAAGTTCACTGCCCTAGTATGGTGTCGCGATCGGGATCGGCGTAGGCGGGGTTCGCGGCCACACCAGGTCCCACGCAGTCCGGGCTCGGATTGAAGGGGTGCGATGGCATACGACGTCGCGCGCGTGCGTGGGCTGCATCCCGCATTGGGCGACGGGTGGATGCGTTTCGACGCCCCCGCCGGCATGGCGGTCCCGGAATCGGTCGCGACCGCGGTCTCCACGGCCTTTCGGGGTGCGGTCGCCAACAGCCACAGCTCCCATCCGGCCGCTCAGCGCAGTACCGCGCTACTGGAGGCGGCCCGGATCGCGATCGCCGATCTGCTCAACGCCGAACCCGACGGCGTGGTGCTCGGGGCCGATCGGGCGGTGCTGCTGGCCTCGCTGGCCGACGCGTCGTCCACCCGGGCCGGACTGGGCAGCGAGCTGGTGGTCAGCCGGCTCGACGACGAGGCCAACATCGCACCCTGGCTGCGTGCCGCCGACCGGTTCGGCGCAAAGGTGAAGTGGGCCGAGGCCGACATCGAGACCGGCGAACTGCCGGTCTGGCAGTGGGAGGAGTTGCTCACCGCCGACACCCGGCTGGCGGCGATCCCGTCTGCCTCTTCGGCACTGGGCACCCTTGTCGACGTGCAGGCCGTCGCCGAACTCGTGCATCAGACAGGCGGCCTGCTCGTCGTCGACCACTCCGCCGCCGCGCCGTACCGGCTGCTCGACATCGGCGTGGTGGAAGCCGACGTTATGGCGGTCAACGCCGCCGCGTGGGGTGGGCCACCGATCGGCGCGCTGGTGTTCCGCGACCCGGGCCTGATCGACACGTTCGGTTCGGTGTCCACGGAGCGGAACGCCACCGGTCCGCGCCGCCTCGAACTCGGGATCCATCAGTACGGACTGTTGGCCGGCGTTGTCGCCAGCGTGGAGTACCTCGCCGGCCTGGACGAGGGTGCGCAGGGGAGCCGTCGCGAAAGACTCACGCAGTCAATGGAATCCGCGCAGGAGTACCTCGACGGTGTGTTCGACTACCTGCTCACCGCGCTGAGATCGCTGCCACTGGTGACGCTGATCGGCGACCCTCCGGTGCGCATTCCCGCGGTGAGCTTCGCGGTGACCGGCGTGCCCGCCGACCGGGTGGTGCAACGGCTGGCCGACAACGGCGTGCTCGCCATCGGCGATGTCCCGTCACGGGTGCTCGACCAGATCGGGGTCGACGAGATCGGCGGTGCGGTGACCCTGGGACTGGCGCACTACTCCACCATGGCCGAGGTCGACCATCTCCTGCGGGCGCTGGCTTCGCTGGGTTAAGCCAGGGTTAAGCCGGCAGTTCCAGCAGCACCTTGCCGTACGTTACGCCCGCCGCCAGTGCGCGGTGGGCCTCGCCGGCGTCTTCGATCGGGTAGCGCGCGCCGACCACGGGCTTGACGCGCGCCGAGGCGACCATGGGCCACACCGACTGCACTACGGCGTCGACGATGACGCCCTTGCCGTGCGGACCGTCGACCGGACGGTTGCGCAACGCGGTCCCCATCACCGTCAGCCGCTTGCCGATCAGCGTGCCGATGTTGACCTGGGCCGTGACGCCGCCCTGCATCCCGATGATCACCAGCCGGCCGTCGACGGCCAGTGCGGCCAGATTCCGTTCCAGGTAGGCCGCACCCATGACGTCGAGGATCAGATCGGCGCCGCGCCCGTCGGTGGCCCGGTGCACCCGTTCGACGAAGTCGTCGGCGCGGTAGTCGATGAGCACCTCCGCGCCAAGCCCGGCGCACAACTCAAGCTTTGCCGGCGCCCCGGCGGTCACGGCGATCCGCGCCCCGAGCACCTTGGCAACCTGAATCGCGTGGGAGCCGATACCGCTCGCTCCGCCGTGCAGCAACACGAATTCGCCGGCCGTCAGGCCCGCCCCCATCACCAGGTTGGACCAGACCGTGCACGCCACCTCGGGCAGCGCCGCCGCATCCGTCACAGGGACACCGGCCGGGACCGGCATCACCTGGGCGGCCGGCGCGGCGACATACTCGGCGTAGCCGCCGCCGGACAGCAGTGCGCAAGCCTCTTGTCCCACAGCGAAATCCGCCACATCGTCGCCGACGTCCGCAATCACCCCGGACACCTCCAGGCCGAGGATCTGGCTCGCTCCCGGCGGGGGCGGGTACTTGCCGGCCGCCTGCAACAGGTCGGCGCGATTCACACCGGCGGCCAGCACCCTGATGAGCACCTCACCGGGGCCGGCCGACACATCGGGTACTTCCTGCCACACCAATTGGCCCGAATCCGAGACGACGGCGCGCATAAACCCACGCTACCCCCGGGGGACGAGCGTCGGCCCGCGCCGAACGATCCTTTACCATCAGCGCATGGGTGGGATCATTGGGGGACGAAAAGGCGCTGTGAAGCCGGCAGTGGACGTTGCCGAGATGGAGGCCTGGGAGAACTTTCTCGACGCCGCGCTGCGGATTTACGGGTCACTGAACCGGACGCTGTCCGACAGCCACAAGCTGACGCTGGTCGACGTCCGTCTGCTCGACATCCTGGACAAGTCCGAGACCGGCTCGACTCGGATGGGTGACCTCGCCGAGCGGTTGCTCTCACTGCCCAGCAGGGTGACCCGGCAGATCCGGCGACTCGAGGACGCCGGCCTGGTGCAGCGGGAGGCGTCGCCCGAAGATGGCCGCGGCGTCCTGGCCAGCATCACCGAGAAGGGCCGGAACGTGGTGGCCGAGGCGATGCAGACCTACGCCGGGGCGGTCCGGGAACGTTTCATCGGACCGCTGACCCGGCCGCAGATCGCCGCGATGGGGGAGAACTGCCGTCGGCTGAGTGCGGCGGTGAAAACCAACGGGGCTCCGGGCAAGAACGGGCGGCGCTGAATCGCACCGCTACGCTGTCCGAGGTGGCGTGGCAGAGCGGCCTAATGCACTCGCCTTGAAAGCGAGAGACGGCTAACACCGTCCGGGGGTTCAAATCCCTCCGCCACCGCTGTAGGTCGGTGGCATCTGGCGGCGTCGTCGAGGACGTGTTTCATGCCCGCACCTGAGTCTGAACCGGTTCCGAACGCGGGCTTCGGTACTAGCATCTCCGTCAGGAAGGTGCGATGAAACGAGAAACGGCGGTCCCGGACCTCGATGGTGAGGCGTTGCTCGAACTCGCCTTCGCACACGCATACAACTCCGTGGTGATCACCGACGCCGACTTCGACGGCGGCCCGTTCATCCAGCGCTGCAATCCGGCCTTCTGCGCGATGACCGGGTATACCGAGAACGAGCTGATCGGGCAGTCCCCGCGAATCCTGCAGGGCCCTGATACCGATCGGAAGGTCATCGAGAAGCTCAGTCGCGAGATCCGGGCCGGAACGTATTTCGAAGGCAGCACCGTCAACTACCGCAAGGACGGTTTGCCCTACATCGTTCAATGGAACATCTCACCGGTTCGCAGTGCCGACGGCGCAATCGTTGCCTACATCTCCATCCAGCAGGACATCACGGCACGGGTTGCCGCGGAGCGCGAGCGAAGCCTGCTCGCCGAGGCGCTCAACGCGGCGACGGACCCGGTGATCATCCTGGACCAGGACTTCGTCATCGTCTTCGCCAACAGCGCCTTCGGACGTGAGGTCGGGCGTCCCGTGGAAGACCTTCTCGGGCGGTCGGGATTCCTGTTCAAGCCGCGAACACCGGAGGGTCTGGCCGAGCCGCACATCCGCCGGGTCCTTGCCGAGGGCCGACCCTATCGGGGAGTGGTGTCATTCGAACTTGCCACCGGCAAACCGGTGCACGTCGACCTCAGCATCTCCGACCTCGTCGGCCTCAACGACCCCAAACGGCACTACGTGGTCATCGCGCCGAACGTCACCCACATGGTCGAACAGCAGCTGGCCTTGCAGGAAATGGCCAGTATCGACGCCCTGACCGGGCTGCTGAACCGGCGCTCCGGGCAAGTCGCCCTCGAGAGCGCACTCGAGCGGGCGGCGGGGTCCGGGATCCCGACGAGTGTGGCCATGGGCGATATCGACCACTTCAAACAGATCAACGACCGCTTCGGGCACGCGGTGGGGGACGATGTCCTGCGATCGGCGGCCTCGTCGATACGCGGCGGCTTGCGCGGCAGCGATTTGGCCATTCGTTGGGGCGGCGAGGAATTCCTCGTCCTCTTTCCGGACACACCGCTCGAGGACGCAATGGTCCTCGCCGAGACCGTGCGCAATCTGATCGCGACGAGCCCACAGGTGGGGTGCGGCCCGGTGACGATGTCCCTCGGTGTCGGTCAGTGGCGACCCTCCGAGACCGTCGCCGCGTTCGTTGAGCGCGTCGACGCCGCCATGTACGCGGCCAAGTCGGGCGGCCGCAACCGAGTCGTCTCCGCGCCCTGAGGACCTGAAGGATCGGACGGTCTCGTCGCGGAATTCGCCGGGGCTTCCGCGCTGCGCGTCACTCCCCGGTGAAGTTCGGCGGACGCTTCTCGAACATCGCGGTGACGGCCTCCTTGAGGTCTTTCGACGGCAGGAACGCCGAGTTCCACGCCGCCACGTACCGCAGGCTCGCCGCCACATCGTCGGTGCGCTGCTCGTCGAGGACGTCCTTGATGCCGCGCACCGTCAGCGGCGAGTTCGCCGCGATCTCGGCGGCCGTCGCATGCGCCGCCGCCAGCGCCGCCTCGGCGTCCGGCAGCACCTCGTTGACCAGACCGATCTTCTCGGCGCGGGCGGCGTCGATGTCCTTGCCGGTCAGGGCCAGTTCGCGCAGATGGCCGTCGGACAGGATGTAGGGCAGCCGGGCTAGGCTGCCGACGTCGGCCACGATGGCCAGCTTCACCTCACGCACCGAGAACTTGGCGTCGGCGCTGGCGTAGCGGATGTCGACCGCGCTGATGAGGTCGACGCCGCCGCCGATGCACCAACCGTGAATCGCCGCGATGGTCGGGGTGCGGCAGTCGGCCACCGCGGTGATGGAGTCCTGCATGCGCTTGACGGTGGTGTGGAACTGCGCCCGCGGACGCGCGGACGCCCCGCCGCCGGATCCCCCGCCGCCGTCGACCGATGGCAGCATGCCGCCCATCGCCAGAAGATCCAGCCCGTAGCTGAAGTTCCGGCCCGAACCGGTCAGGACGATGGCGCGCACCTCGGGGTCGGCGTCGAGTTCGGCGAACACCGCCGGCATCTCCTTCCAGAAGGCCGGCCCCATCGCGTTGCCCTTACCGGGTCCCAACAGGGTCACCTGGGCGACGTTGTCCTTGATCTCGACGGCGAGAGACTCGTAGGTGCTCATGGCCACCAAGTTACTGCTCGCCCTCAGATGTACATCGCGGGGTCGATGTAGGTGGTGGGGTCCACCAGTGGCTCGCGCTGCCGGTCGCCCCGGGTTCGGATCACCGCGGGAATCCCAGTCGCGATCGACTCCGGTGGAACATCATGGGTGACAACGGCATTCGCGCCGACGGCGCTGTCGTCACCGATCCGCACCGGTCCGAGCACCTTGGCGCCGGCGCCGATGGTCACCCGGTCGCCGATGGTGGGATGACGCTTGCCGTGTTCCAGCGAACGGCCCCCGAGGGTGACGCCGTGGTAGATCATCACGTCGTCGCCGATCTCGGAGGTCTCGCCGATCACCACGCCCATGCCGTGGTCGATGAAGAAGCGCCGCCCGATGGTGGCGCCCGGATGAATCTCGATGCCGGTGAGGAAGCGGGTCAGCTGGCTCAGGATCCGGGCCACCCCGCGCAGCGCCGGCACCGCCCACAGGCGGTGCGCCAGCCGGTGTGACCAGATGGCGTGCAGACCGGAGTAGACCAGTGCGTTCTCCACGTCCCCGCGGGCGGCGGGATCGTGCACACGGGCGTTGCGCAGGTCCTCGCGCATCGTCGTCAGCAGTGTCGCGGGACCAGTCCTGACCATCCGATTCCTCCTCGTCGCTACGCTCCGCATCGGTCGTCGGACTAGTCCCGGATGTCGTCGAAGAGCACCGTGGAGATGTAGCGCTCGCCGTAGTCGCATACCACCGCGACGATCAGCTTGCCGGCGTTATCGGGGCGCTTGGCCAGCTCCAGTGCCGCCCACACGATGGCGCCCGACGAGATGCCGCCGAGGATGCCCTCCTCGGTGCCCAGTTCGCGCGCCACCCGTACTGCGTCGTCGAGTCCGACGTCGATGATCTCGTCGTAGCTCTCCCGGTCGAGGACCTCGGGGACGAAGTTCGCGCCGATGCCCTGGATCTTGTGCGGACCGGCGGTGCCCTCGGTGAGCAGCGGGGAGTCCTTGGGTTCGACGCCGACGATCTGCACGCCGGGCTTGCGGGCCTTGAGCACCTTCGAGACGCCGGTGATGGTGCCACCGGTGCCGATGCCGGCGACGAAGATGTCGACCTTGCCGTCGGTGTCGGCCCACACCTCCTCGGCGGTGGTCTTCTCGTGGATCGCCGGATTGGCCGGATTCCCGAACTGGTTGGCGGCGACGGCATTCGGCGTCTCGGCGATGATCTGCTGGGCCCGGGCCACCGCGCCGGCCATGCCCTCGGATCCGGGAGTGAGCACGATCTTCGCGCCGTAGGCGCGCAGCATCACCCGGCGTTCGGTGGACATGGTCTCCGGCATGGTCAGGATCACCGTGTAGCCGCGGGCCGCACCGACCATCGCCAGGGCGATGCCGGTGTTGCCGCTGGTGGCCTCGACGATGGTGCCGCCGGGCTTGAGCTGGCCAGAACGCTCGGCGGCGTCGATGATCGCCGCGCCGATGCGGTCCTTGACGCTGTTGGCCGGGTTGTAGAACTCGAGCTTGGCCACCACGTCCGCGTGGAGGCCCTCGGTCAGGCGGTTCAGCCGGACCAGGGGGGTGCGGCCGACGAGCTCGCTGACGTTGCCATAGATCCTGCCCACGGCTGAATCCTCCCGGTGATCGTTGCTGGTTCCACGCTAGTCGCCGTCGCCGGGTGTCCGGTCAGCGGCGTATCCACGCGCCGGCGAATTCGAGGAACGCGTCGTTCTCAGCCGGAGAGCCGATGCTGACCCGCGCCCCGTCATTGCCGTAGGGCCGCACCAGCACCCGCGCCTGGGCGGAGGCCGCGGCGAAGTCGGCGGTCTCCTCCTCCAGGGGCAGCCAGACGAAGTTGGCCTGCGACGGCGGGACGGTGTAGCCCATGCGGGCCAACTCCGCGCTGACCCGGCGCCGCTCGGCGACCACCGCATCGGTACGGGCCATCAGTTCGCCGGCGGCCTGGACCGAGGCGATCGCGGCGGCCTGGGAGATGGTGCTGGAGGTGAACGGCACGTACACCTTGCCCAGCGCGGTGATCACCTCCGGGTCGCCGACGGCGTACCCGACCCGCAGGCCGGCCAGCCCGTAGGCCTTCGAAAACGTCCGCAGCACAACGACATTCGGAAAATGCTGGGCGAGGCCCAGACTGTCGGGCAGCAGCCCGTCCCGGATGTACTCGACGTAGGCCTCGTCGATGACGACCAGGATCTCCGGTGGGACCGCGGCGACGAAGCGGGCCAGCTCGTCGGGATCGACCACCGTCGACGTCGGGTTGTTCGGGTTGCACACGAAGATCAACCGGGTGCGCTCGGTGATCGCGGCCAGCATCGCGTCGAGGTCGAAGGTGTGGTCGCGCAGCGGCACCTGGACCGGGACCGCGCCGGCGACGCGCACCTGCAGCGGGTAGACCTCGAAGCTGCGCCAGCCGAACACCACCTCGTCGCCGCTCGCGCAGGTGATCTGGACCAGCTGCTGGCACAGGCTCACCGAGCCGCAGCCCACCGAGATCCGCTCCGGCGTCGTCCCAAGGTACTCCGCCAGGTGCTGCTTGAGTTCGACGTGGCCGTTGTCGGGGTAGCGGTTGATGGTCTCGGCGGCCGCGGCGATGGCCTCCCGCACGCTGGGCAGCGGGCCGTGCACCGTCTCGTTGCTGGCAAGCTTGATGGCGCCCGGCACGGTCTTGCCGGGCGTGTAGGCGGGGATATCGGCCAGTTCGGGGCGCAGGCGCGCGGTCACGGGGGCAAGTTTAGGCGGGTGTGGGTGTGGCTTGATCCGCCGCCGAGCGTGCATCCAGTGCGAAGAAATGCCGCCTTTTTCGCAGTGAGTGCACGTTGGGCGCGGGATCGCCGCTGCTTTGCCTTGCCTCCGCGGCGGTGTGTACGCTCTTCCCTCGGCGGTTCCGGGGCTGCGTCATGGTTCCGGTACGCTCATGTGGTTCAGGAGGCGTGCCAGAGCGGCCGAATGGGACTCACTGCTAATGAGTTGTCCCCCTTCAAGGGGACCGGAGGTTCAAATCCTCTCGCCTCCGCCGCGGCTGACTCGTCAGCCACGACAACTAAAGATCGGCGCCCGTAGCTCAACGGATAGAGCATCTGACTACGGATCAGAAGGTTAGGGGTTCGAATCCCTTCGGGCGCGCTCACTGCATGTATTACTTCGGCTGATGCTTGCCATTTCGTCTCCGGTTGATGCTTGACGTTGTTTCGGCTGATGCTTGACAGCTGTTTCGGCTGATCCTTGACACTCCCGGTTATGAGGGAGATCAGCGTGGCTGAGCAGAGGTATCAGGCCGTTTTGTCGGTCATCAGTGATGGGCTGTCGAATTCGCAGGTTGCGAGCAAGGTCGGGGTGTCACGCCAGACCCTGCATGCGTGGCTGGCCCGCTATGAGGCCGGGGGC
>WBZO01001828.1_pt1 | contig 30963 bp, 14 predicted proteins | sample 5204261 | NCBI WGS metagenome assembly WBZO01 (sample SAMN12412400, study PRJNA552823) | activated sludge metagenome | isolation source: activated sludge from anammox sidestream of wastewater treatment plant... | place: USA: North Carolina | collected 2017-09
CAACGGCGGCGTGTGATTTGGCCCGAACCATGAGATCGGTGTTCCCTTTCTTTAAGGTAAGCTCTCCTGCGGTATTTTGCGTGACGGTGTACACTTCTCCGCGGTTTTGATCGCCGAGCAATACCGTATCTCCCGCAAACAGCCTTCTTGCTTCCTGTGTCAACCGTTCCCGGACACCGTTATGTTCTACCCAGGTACCGTTTTGCGACCCCACATCAGCGATAAATAATCCGCCTCTGCTCGTGCGGGTTACCACCGCATGTCTTCGTGAGATGGTGTCGTTCGATGTCGACGTCTGGTAGTCATTCGCGGCCAATCTCCCGATCGTCAGCTCCGCGACAATGTTTGCGTTTTGCTTCTTCGCCTCCTCTTTGAGGAACCGTTTCCCATAGCCTTTGAGCGCCGCTTCCTGCATCCCTATGATGCGGTTTGTTTCACTTACGCCGAAGGTGTCGATGAGAAGCGTCCTGATTGCGTCGCGATTGCGCACGGTTTTTCCGGTCTTTTTATCCGCAATATTAAGCTCGTACCCGCCGTGATAATAGCGGTCCTTACTGAGTTCATAGGCGGTCATAAACTTCACCATGCCCTCATCGCCGTAGAGTTCGGTAATTGCCTGTAGCAGGAACGCGCCCGTCACATAGCTCCATGAGTACGCAACCCGGTACTCTTTGTTGACATCATTTCCGAAAAGTTCCGTTGCCGTGGCGGGAACGTACGCTTCGTTGTAATGCAAAAGTTTCGGATCGAGTTTCTTGGTATAGAAATGTGTGGCCGCAGGGCTACTCGGCGCGATACGCCGTTGTATATGCACGGCAACCCCTTCGGTGAAATCCGCAAGCGGTGAGGAACCGAGAGTTTCGTGCGTGAATTCATGGGCAACGATTCCCATGTAGTCGGCGGTGTTCTTTTGCAGTACCACAAACATACCGTTTTTGGTTTTGTTGCTTCCGAAAAAGCCCGCAAGACCCGCCTGTGACGGCGACGCCGCGTCCGGTACGGCAAGAATCTCGGTCGGCAAATTATTGGATACACCCAGGTATTCTTCCGCCTGAAGTAACGCGGCTATCGTTACCGCGGCAAACACCCGTCTATCCTGAAGCTCTCGTGCCGCCTCTTTCATGTCTTGCGGCATGTGAATCGTATAGGATTTCCCGTTAATCTCCGCACGGAGAGATTGTGCCAGAGGACCGATCTTTCCCGGATCAAAGAGGGTTTCTCCGGTTACTCCCGACTTGAGTAATCCGCCGTCAAAAGCGGTATTTGCCTTTATTATGTCCTGCGGCGTGTCGGTTGAAGGAGTTAACGTAAATCGCATCACCGACCCTTTTTCACCGAACCACACCATCGTTCCGTCGGAAAGCTCGATGATTTCATTGCGCAACGTAATCTCTTTCCCTGCCCGAAGCGTGCGGGTCTTTCCCGTCTCGGCATTTCTGACAATATATTGTTTGGTGCTGTTGTTGCGATATCTTCCGCCGCCAAGCAATACCATGCCTTCGGGTAATGCGTGGAGCGTCAGTCCCGTTTGGAATATCTGCGACGTTTGCGCCGCCTGCTTGCCGCTAAAACTCGGGAATTTGCCGCTTGTAGCCAGCCAATCAATCACTCGATAGGTATCGTACAACCCGAGGGCGATCGTATATGCCGGACCGATAAACGGACCGACAACGGGGACGGATGTCATAAGCATTGCCCCGCCGTATCGGGTTAAACCGTAGCGGAAGAGCCCGCCCCATCCTTGTCCCCACGGAGACGCGTTAAGGAGCGTATAAATACCCCCAGTGCGGTAAATACGTTTTTGCTGTGTTGCGGTCTGTTGCGTCGTCGTGCCGGTTTGCGTTGTGCTCTGATTGTTATTCTTTGTTATATTTTCCGTCAGTTTGACTATTTTGCTCTGCCGTATATCTGCGCGTCTCCCGTCGGGAAGTACCACGTACCAAATACTGTCTTTGACGTCGCGTGACCATAACCGAAGCGTTCCGTCCACCGTATGTTGACTGCCGTCAGATTCGGTATAGGTAATTTTAACGATGCCGCCGTTTTTGAATTGCTGATCCCCGTAGAGGCCTGCGGAAACCAAAGTAATGGCATTTGCTTGCGCGGAAGTCTGGGATTGGGTCGAGGTTGCCGTTGCCGTAGCGACACCCTGCGGAATATATCCGCCGGCAAACGATTCCCGCACCCAACGGACAGCGCGGAATGCATCATACACGAGTCCGAAACCGCCGAATGATGCGTTAAGTATCACCCGAGTCCCTATAAATGCCGCAGTCTCCCCTATTCCTCCGCCCCATAGCCGCGGATTGGCAACGTATCGATACCAGGCATTGTCATGCCGCCTTGTCCAGTGATCGGCAGGCTGTGCAAACAACCATCGCCATCCCCCCTCATCAATAAACCGGTGCCAGTCATAGGAGGTTAATGCGCCCAATGAAAGCACTCTTGTCGCAACATACATAAGCGGACGATCATTCGGGGTCGCGTTAATCCAGGTACGGGGTACCGATATGCCGAGAATCGTTATGGTGCCGTCGTTACCCCAGAATGCTTCCGCATCGGGAGTAACAGTAGGAATGGCCGGCGTTTGGGTCGCCCGTATGATTGCCCGCACCGGCCAACTCACCGCTCGCCACATATCATGCATGAAGAGAATTTGCCCCGCCACGGGAATCGAGTATCGGGCAAAGAATATAAACGGATCGCGGATAATGTATATCGGCTTCCACGGCTTATGCCCGATACCGAAGAACGGATGCGCATTCCACAAATCCTCAAAGAAGCCTTCGCGGGAACCGTTGGCGATATTGATGCGCGTTTGAGCCGGTAAGGCATAGGTCATATCGTGATAGAACACATAGGCACCCGGTAACCCACCAAGAAGCGTGACTACCGCGCGGGAAACAACATAGAAGGGCACTCTTCGCAACACCTCACTTCTACTCAATCCATCGGTAAAGATGTTGCTGTTATAAATGATCCTGCGTACGCCGCGGGCGGGTATGCCGGCATCGGGAGCAATGTCAGGCCCCGCAAGCGGTTGAACCGCGGTTGTCACCAGTTCAGGGTGTACCAGATTGCTCCATACGGAACGAAGCGGAGCTGATGCAATCCGAACCCCATCCCATGCCCAAAATATCGCACTGGTGAGTATGCCTACCGGATTGCCTGACGCCGCCGGGGCAATACGGAATGCCGCCCATGCTACTAATTCCTCGATCCGATCCCCAGGTGAGAGATCTCTATTTCTATTTACCGCCATCTGCAACAATGCACGAATGCCCGGAATGGGATTGGCCCCGAAGGTATAGCGGTATGCGGTACCGAACGTGTTGCGGAGTATATTCACCCAACCCCGCGCGGTACCGATGTTATATCGGGCGTCTTCTTCTGCCTGAATCCGTGCCGCAATCTTTTCATCAAGCTTTAAGGCATCCCATACCGAATGCATCATCGGATCAATCGTTCTCCGTAATGCATTATTGTAACTGTCGCGGGTTACTCCAAGCGGTGCCGCAAGCGTGTCAAACGCCGCTTCCGCATCGGCAAGGGCGGTCACCACTTCATTATCCCGATGTGCCGCATCAAAATATTCTTCATAGTTGTTAACCGAATTTTCGGATATCGAGCGATTGGTAAGCTCAATGACACTGGCTTCATAATCAACGATTCGGGCAATCTCGATTGTTGTAGGATCGAGCGTGACGTTAAGCTGTGTGCCCAATCGGGTCGCAACATCCCGGCGGAGTACCGTATCGGCTTCGGCAAGTTCGTCAAGATGATTTGCCGCATTGGCACGGAGCTCGTTAAAAAGTGTGTATGCGGTCAGGTAATCTTTTTTCGCGAGCGCTGTTTTCAACCGTTCTACCGGCGTATTTGCTTTTGCCTGTGCCGCCGCTTCCAGTGATGCGGCATTTGCATCAGTAAGAAGCGTGTAGGTAGCCTGTGCTACGGGTTGGGTAACCACGCCGATAATCGCTTCCGGGGTGATATCCCGGGTAAGTGTTGTTGTCTGACGGAACGCGTTGACCGCATCTATCGCGCCTTGCTGAAGTACCGCCATACCGCCTTCCTGTTGGATGGCCTCGGCAAACAAGGTAAGAGACGTTAATCCTTCCTGGGTTTCATTCCAGGCACTTGCCGCCTGTACAAACCCGCCTTCATATGCCAAAAGGGCGGTAACCATGTCATGATGTACCGCAATGGTCGTTCCTAATGCCTGCGAAAGTCGTCCGGCAATACTTTCGCGGAGTGCCGTTTCAAGCTTTGTCGCATCATCGGTCTTCCCCTGATTTCTGGCGGTTATGAGCGCGACATACGCGTCGTTATATGCACCGTTTTTCACCCCGGCAATCAGCGTGTCGATTGTTCCCTGGGCAACCTGCGGTGATTCCGGTGGAGTCACGGGAGCCCTGCCGAAGAAATTACGAACGCGATCCACGAGATTGCCGAATCGGGTTGCACTCATAAACGATGCGGGTATTCGTGCGATCCCGCGAAGTGCCGGTAGCATTCCGGAAATTGCACGGACAAAGATGTTCGGTTTCTCGCTTGCTATGACGCGATTTATCTGTTTCTTTTGGTAAGAAAGCGCATTATCCGTATAGGTACCAAAGAGCCTGTCTGCAATATTCGTCACCGTCGGTGCGGTTTGTTTTCGGGCGGCATCGATAAGAAGCCCCTTATGGGTTTCATCAACGACCCGTACTGATCCCCCTTCGGAGAAGGAAAGCGTTTGATTCACATTGGCGTTTTGGGCAATGCCGAGATTGGTAAATGCTTTGGCGATTTTGGCATCCTTCACCGTTTGCGCATGTTTGATAAGAAGCGCGTTTAACGAACGAAGCAATGCGGCTTTTTCCGTAGTTGTCTCGCGATCGATGCGTGTTTGCGGGTCACCCTCGAGTGCACGGTCATTGAGCTGACTTATGACTTTGGCCGTCGCCGCTTCGTACGCACGAAGCGCCGCGGCAACCACATCGGTTTCACTGTCGGGAAGGTTCCCTAATCCGAGTCGTGCCAATTCATTTTGCACCTTGCGCTTTGCCTCACGATCAAGTGCCGCAGTCAGGGTATCAACCGTAGCATCCCCTAACGTTTTTTGCATTGCCGCCTGAGTTTGCGCAATTTCGTTGTTCAATTGATACGTTGCTTCGAATGACGGCGCGTTTTTGTTCTGGTCAGAGACGAGCTGTGTGTCCGAGCCGCTGAGCTCAACCTCACTTCTTGATCCGCTGGTTTGAATCCTGATACTCGTCGTGCCGACGGGGAAAGTTATCACGGTGGATTCACCGTTTATCAGATCCTCATGGTCACCGTCGGCATCCGTCCATGACACTCGCATGCCCAAAAGAATAGTCTGTGCACCCTCCACCCCGTTTTTGTCCTTGCCGACGATGACATCTCCTGCACGAAGCGTATTTGGCTGTTGCACGCTCTGGGTAAGCCGCGGTAAGGTGCCTCGTCGGGCTTCCAACCGCGTTACCGTATCCTGCATCGCAACCGCGGTATTTCGCGCAAGTTCCACCGTGTACGCCTCGGTCGGTGTCATACTGTCTCCCTGATTCACGCGGGTAGCGATCCGAATCGCATCAGGCACCGCATCGGCGGCGACTTTGGTAAGCCGTTGGATATCCTGCGGAGTGTTGGTTGCGGTAAATGAGGTCTTCACCTCGTTAATACCGCGAATCACTTTCGGTAACACATTTCCCGCCAAATCATCCGCGGGATTGACATAGGTATGCGCTTCCATCCCCTTTATCACCTCATACACGTTGGTGGCTTCGGTGTAGGGCTTGGCTGACGCATCAACCGGTTTTGAAAAATCAAGCGCCTCGGGAATCTGTGAGGCAATCGATCTGCCGTTTGCTCGGGTGAGGTTACCGACCAGGCGTGATAATTCGCGATTTCTTCCCAATCCGAGGAACCCGCCGTTTGCAAGCTTTTGGACATCGGGCATATTGATCACCTGCTCGATGGTTTCCTGGACGATGCGCGCCTGCCGGGCAAGTTCGACATTGGTATCCACTTCCACCGCACCCACCCGCACATTCAGACGCTTTTGCCCGCCGGCAAGCAGTGATTCCGCCTGCGTTCGTGCCTCTCCTTCGGGGAGGAACGAGGTAATCTCGCGGATTTTCTCCGCCATGAACTCGTTAAGGAACTGCAGACGTGTTTGCGTCGCTTGCTTTTGGGTTGCACGGAAACCGTTTGTCTCCGCCATGGTTTTAAAGTCGGTTAAGGTCATTTCGGCATTGCGGCCGCCGATGACGATAAGCTCCGCATCTTTGGCAAAGTCGCTATACACGAGCTTGGTTCCTCCCTCATTGCCGCGGGCACGCAAGATTGCCTGATTCCACTCGGAACTGCTGTTTGCCGTATCGCCGAATACCCGGAGCGATTCGTTGCTAAACGAGAGCGGATTGACGCCGATATCCGCTCCTTTGTCGTAGAAGTCGGTGTAAAAACCGCGTCGTGCTTCAAAGCCAAACCCCTCAAGTTTTGCGATACTTTCCGCCTGGGAAACGGAAAGTTGCATGCCGCGGGCGGCCAGTTTGACGGCATCAAGATCGGCAAGGGTTATCGGCGATTTCTCCGCGGGAGCACCGATCCTTCGCACACTTGTCACCTCTTCCGATCGAACCGTACCATCCCCGTTGACCACTCTGCTTATAATCTCTTCTACCAACTGAAAACGCATCTGCCCGTTCACTTCGATCGGTTCAACATGCAAACGGACTGCCGCGCGTGCGTGAATACCCAACGCACCGTCGGCGGCGGTTTCACCGAATGAATATTCAATCTGATGCAGATCGTTTCTGTTTCGTACTATTTGGATATCGGCATCGCCGTATTTATCGAGGAACGCCTTACGAACTTCAAGGTTCGCCGCTCCGTTATTAGAGGCATTGACCCCCATCACTCCCGCTTGTCCGTCCGCGATGGCCTGGGTTTGCGTTTTGAGGCGCGTTCCAACTGATTCGACACCGTTTACTTCATGAATTGCGGAAAGGGCGCGCTTGGGTCCTACGACCGTCCCGTCAGGCAATGTCACCCCGTACATCATCTCGGCAACGGCGTCTGCCGAACCGATCGTCTGTGCATCGGGCACTGCGCCGCTCCACACGCGGGCTACTTCATTGGCTTCGAGCGACATGCCCTGTGTGCTTTTTGCGTAGGAATTCACTTCAAGGATCGTTATCGACTGTGCATTGGTGGACATCTGCACGTCATTGATGTTTGAGGCAATCCGATCGTTGCCGCTTATTTTTGCATACAGCTCCTTGCCGACGGAATTGTAGACAAGATTTTGCATGCCGTCGGAAATCTGTTTTCCTTCAAAAATATTCCGATCTTTTGGTACGACGGTAAGTGTTTCAACCGGTCTCCCGTCGACGTCCACTCCCATTCTGGCAACCGGTTCATAACTGTTCCCTACCACATCACCGTAGACTTTTCCGAGTGTTTCCATGACGCCGATATTCTCAAGCACCGCATCGCGAATACCGTTCATTACGGGATCTTTGGTGAAGTTTGCTTCACGAATCCCATTAACGCGTTGTTCAAAGGCATCAAGCGCCGCCCGTCCGTTCGGGTCGGCAAGGGTTCTGGTAAACGCATCGGCATCGGCAAATTCACCCAAAATCGCATCGATGTTGGCCTTTGCCTCAGGATGCTGTGCCGCCTGATCGAGCAAAATCTCCCGATACGCTTCGGCGCGGATGTCCTGGCGAAGCACCAATTCACCGTCGTTTCTATATATATCTATATCAAAGAGTTCCCGAAGTTTTTGTGCCCCGCCATCCAAAAGAGTGAGTGCTTCCCGTTGCAGTTTGACGAGAGGTCCGTTTGCATTCGCATCACGGGTTATGACACCGCTTTCGTCGATCGTCCACCCCAACGCTTTCTGCAAGACCGCCACATCACGCTGACCGTTTGGCGTCCTGGCATACACCTGACTATCGCCCGATACCTGGAACGAAAGCGCCGGTTGCCAGATGGTTTTGACTTCGTCAACGATAAACTCAAAGCCATTGCCTGACTGCAGGTTATCCGTAAATTGGGCTTGGAACTCCGGGTGTGCCGATCCTTTGCCGTAATCGGCGATAAATTCGTAGGCGATTTTATTGGTGGAGATCACGACATCGGCTTCCATCAGTTTCGCGAAATCCTGCGGAGACAAACTTCCGACGGAATCCGTCAGTTCAAAGTACTTCACGCCTTCGGCATCAAAGATTTTCTTAAACGTCGCCTGCTTGTCAGGCGTCAGGATGACTTCTTCCGATTCCACCACCAACACCTGCTTCCGCTTGGTATAGTGGAACCGTTCCGCGGCGGTGATTGCGGAGGTTTCGGTTTTACCCGCTCCCCCGGGGGCAACTAACCACATACTGTGATCCCCGCGGGTGGCGGCGGAAAGGATATTCCCCACCTGATCCTGCGGCGCATTGGGCGTGTCCTTCGTGTAGAGCGGGAACCCTAATTCTTCCTGTACCTTTTGCAGGCGTTCGTTTGCCCCTTTGACATAGTTTTGTATAGTCCGATCTGCTTCTCCGGCATCGAGCTGGGCGTACCGCTTGCCGTTTTCTCCTTCAACAACGCGTGAGGTAACCTTCGACGTATCGTGGGTTTCAACGGGACGGGCGTTCGAGGTAATCTTGCGGGCAAGCGCTGTTTTTGGTGCCGGCTTGAGCTTATTGGTTAGCTGTTCGGCGGTGGTTTGTCCGCGGAAGACGCGGTTGGCAAACTCCACCACTCTTCCCTGTAGCGTATTTCCCGCCGCGATCGACTGTTCGAGTACGGCTATCTTGCGGGTGAGTTGTTGTTGACTTTCGATGTACGGCATTAATTTGGCATTTTCGTTGGTAATCACGATCATCCGCTGTGCTTCGTCGGTGATACTGCCGTTTATTTTCCCCGTTTCCTCAATGGCGGCTAACACTTCCTGCGATCTTGCAAGTCCGTCCTGGGCAACCTTAATTGCCTCGGGGCTCGCTTTTGCCGCCAGCAGATCAGCAAGCTGTTGTCCTGCGTCATTGACGACCTGCGCTTGTCTCGTCAATGCTTCGACGATAAGATCCGGTTCCTGTAAAAGTTCTACGCGGATTTTTATTATCCCCGCATCATCCTGCGCCTTGGTCAACGCTTCACGTGCGGCATCAAGGTCACTGGCATACTCGGCTTGCGCACGGGTATATCCCATGCGTTCAATCCCCGTTTTTGCCTTTTCAAGTGCCTGCCTGGCGACTTCGTATTCGACCGGATTGGTATCCGCGGCCTTTGCCGCTTCCGCAAATCGTTGTTGTGCCGCCTCAAAGTCTTTAATTTGCGTCGCCTCGCGATTGAGTGCTTTGGCAATGGAATCACCAAGCTGTTGCATGGGCGTGCGCGGATTTTCCATGAGCGCTCGTTCTATCTGCACCTGTTGTTGTGCGATATCAATGCTTTTTCTTGCACCGTCCACCATTTCAGAGGTTACGGGTTTGATGACGCCGTCAACTTCAATCGTGCTTTTTATGGATCCGTCGGGGTTGACCATTTTATTCCAGGTATCGGCGGCCTGGAGAAGCTGTCGCTGGGCAAACGATTGTTCTGATGCATCCTTAGGAATTGTCTTGTCGGCAAGAATTTCTCCTACCGCGTATTGTGTTTGTGAAAGTGCCCGTCCTGATTCGACGACGGCTCTTCCCAAGGTTTGCAATACCTGCGTTCGGGCGGTCGCCTGGTCGGCAAATTTCACCGTCTGTCCGTCGGAAAGCGTTACCGTATCAAGGTTGGTATAGTTTTTGAGCCCGTCGATAAGCTGTAAATCGCCGAGTGCCAGTTGTTTTGCCTCAAAGGGATTGGTGAATGTCGAGGGTCCCTCGGTAGATTGCTTGGCAAGATCGGGACCAAACGACATCCCCGCCATCATGGCGGTCGTCACACAGTTATCCCATTTCGCCTGACCGGTGGCGGCGGCGGAACACGCGGTCAATGCCTGCAACCCGTTGACCACCTGGTCGGTTCGCACCACCGCTTGCGATGCCTGTGTGGTGGGATTCACTATCGCTGTTGCCGGCATAACGGTACGCGCCAGCGATACCCCCGCCATACTCATCGAGAGAATACAATCGGCATTAAATCCTGTCTGCGAACAGGTTTGTGCCGCCTGCGACCCGAATACGACGGTTCCCAACGCATTTCGCGCCCGCTCGGCGATAATATTGGGAGCCTTTGGAGTGAATGCTTTGGCAACGGAGGTCGTCGCGTCGTCAACAAGCTGGGTAGTGATGGTTTCCGTGCCGTTTGCTATTTGTGATACCTTCACCAGCGCCGTTTCTTTAGGAGCGATCAAGCTCAGCCGGTTAAGCTGAGATGCCCGTGCCGCCTGATTGAGCCCGCTTATTGATGAAGCGGTACTCCATGCCGCAAATGCAGTCATCCCTGCACTTGTTAAACATGCGGCATCATTCTGATCTTCGCGGAAAGTACAGTTGGTTGCGGTATCTGCTAAACTCGTGCCGGTCATCTGAAACCCGAGCGCTTCTCCCGTGATACTTAACACCGAGGGAACCGTAAATGCCGCCGCGCCAAGCTGAGCAACACGAAGCGGTGGCGCCGCAAGTGCAAGTGCCGTTCCCACCACCTTGGCATCTCCCTTGACTTCCGCCCAGGCGGTCCGCGCCGCGTACTCACCCCAGTTTATTTCACCATTTTGATATTGCTGTTTGAGCTGTCCCTGCTCAATCACCGACTCCAGTTTTTTCCCGTCGGTGAATGCGTTTAACGAAACCAAAAACTTATCGCCGTCTGATAAACCGTTATAGGCATTTTGTGCCGCAACGGCATTAAAGTCGCCGTTTATGACCGAATCAATCGATGATTCGATGCCGCCCGAGCTCAAAAATGCCCGCACGTCCGAACTCTTCAGGTACGCATTCACCTGGTCGTGAATATAGTCATCGGCAGACTGATTGATCCCTTTGGTGTCCAATTTTGCGGCAAGCTCAACCTTTTGTTCATCGGTGATGCTCTTTGTCAGGACGTCGGTGAATAACTCGGCCTGTTCGTTTGCGATAGTTTCAAGTTTTTGGTTATATGTCTCCGCCCGATCTTGGCTGTTGTCCTTTAAGAATTCCGCATAGGCGGCATCCTGCTTTGCTTTGGTATCCTCAAGGTTTTCATAAAACGTGTTTAATCCGTCCGTACCGTTTAACACACTATTGGTTAACCAATCGGGATTGGTGGCAAAAAATTCCGCCGCACCGTCGAGTTCATACTCACCGAGTTTTGCATTGACGGTTGTCGCCACCGCCTGGGCATACAGATCGGTAAGATAGGCTTTTTCCGACGTGTCGCTTCCTGTCTTTTGGGTAGCTTTCCAGGCTTCATAGGCGGCGCTTTCTTCCGCATCCGTTTTAATCATGTTCACGCGGGTCGTGATAAGCTCGGGATTTACTTTCTCCGCATAGGTGATGACATTTTCCGCGGTTGCGGCGCTCTGCATGTTCGTAAGGTTCGGTGTGAGGTTGTCAACAAACCCGAAGGTAATGATAGGCGCCGCCTTCTGCGCCACGTTAAGGGCAAGCAACATGGGTTTTGCAAGAGGGTTGCTCAGATCATTATCAATTTTGGTCATATCGACATCGCCGGTAATGACCTGCTGAAAGAAAATCCGCTCACTCTCCGTTCCCGGCTCATAGTTCCCTTTGGCGATATCAAGATAGGCTTTATTGCCGTAAAACAGCTCCAGTTGATGCTCGATAAATTGCTCTTCCGGAGGGATAGTTTTATCAATTTCCGCGGTCTTGAGCCAATCTTTATAGGCATCGGAGGAGTTGACCTGTGCAAATACGGCGGCCTGATTTGCCGGATTAAGCGATAACATTTCTGTCTGTCCCTGTGCCTGGTATTTCGCAATATCAGAGTTTTCGGAAACAAACGGTTTTTTAACGCTGTTCCAAAAATTCTCCCATCCCGGTTGCATGTCGTACACCCACTGTGGGTACGTGCTGAAATACTCCTCTTTTATTTCCGACGGAACCAGCAGTCCCTGTGCGATTTTCGCTTCGATCAATGCGTCTTTCCCTTGCGCGGCATAAATAGGCTTTAGTTCTTCCCATATGCCTTGCTGATAGGCATCGAATTCTTTTTCCCATTGTTCCTCGGTTTTGATCCGGTCGGCATAATCCCCTTCTTTGATTTGTTCCGCCTTGTATGCTGACAGCGCATCGGCATAGGCACTTCCGGGATTTCCCATGGCAATAGAACCCGTCCCACTGGTGACGGCAACATCGTTTTGGGCGAAACGTGCCTGTAATTCGGTCTGCTGAGCAAGTGATACCGCGCCTTTGAGGGCGGTTCGGGCGGATTCCAAAGTATTACACGCCGACGTCCCTATCACTTCTTTGCAGATTGCCATTTCGCTCCCCGGACCGTTCCCCTTCACCAGGTTCACGATTTGTGATTGCCACCCCTCCAACAATCCCGCCTGATAGGAATCGGAAAGTCCTGATGCCGCAAGATGTTGTTGGCGTAAGGCGTTGGCTTGCGCCGGGGTACACGTACCGCAGATTTCCTGATTGGACTGATACACATAATCTGATGCTGTTTTATAATCTTTGTATAACTTGGATATAGATGCCTGGTCAGCCGCCGTAGTCCCGGGGTACGCTAAGGCGGCGGCGGCATTTTTTTGGAGCCCTGAACAATCAAGACCGGAATTTGTTTTTTTATCCTCCAGACAAGACGCGTAAGCGCTTTCGGCCATGAGATAAAGACTGGATGCCTTGTTCACCACATAGTTGTGATAGGTTAATTCGAGTTGGGCGGCGGTCGCGACGGGATCAAGTCCTGCGGCGGCGAGCGCGTTATTCGCCGCTTGGATGTAGCCTTCACAATTCGCATCATTTGCCTGCTGAGCCTTACACAGATCCCATTTTTCGCGGTTCTCAAAATAGGTATCCTGACTTTGATAGAGTTTCACCTGTTCCGTCACCTGGTTCTTCGCCATGTCCTGGTATGCCTGGGACTCTGCGCTTACGCCATATTTGGCATAGACTTCATTTTTACAGGAAGCCGAGGTTCCGCAGGCATAGACATCGGCGGCCATTTTATTGACCGTTTCGGCAAACGCCGCCGATTCCTTTTTATACTCCTCAGCAAGATTCGCACTGGAAGAAATAACGGTAAGCGGACAGCCGGGACACTGCTCCCATTTCCCTACATTCGGATTCTTGGGATCAGGGACGCATCGCCATCGCTGATTATCATTCATTGCCGTCGCCGGTCCGTATTGTTCGCCCGTCGCCACACTTCCCTCACTGATGGGAACATCCCCCGCCCCGCCGCACGAAACCTTCGGCTTCGGCTTGGCGCTCGGCGACGGCGTGATTGTTGAGGCGGGTTTAATTGTCACGGTCGGAATAATCGGAGTAACCGTCGGTTGTACGACCGCGGCAACCGGTGCCGTGGTTACGGTGGTCGCGGGGGTTTTGGGAGGCGTCGATGCCGGAGCGGCAGACTCACAAACGGCATTGAGCCCCGGTTTCCACTTCCCGCCCGGGCAATTGCCGCAACCGTTTTCTCCACCCCAAATCGTACAGTCGGCACCCGGCTTGAGCGTCGGCTTTGGAGTAACCGTCGGCGTCGTGCCGGATTTGGCAACCGGCTTCGGTGTATCGGTCGGTTTTGCATCGCATTTCGCCCATCCAAAGATGCCACTCGATCCATATTGACATAGTTCTTTACAGTTAGGAAAGCAATCTTGTCCCGGTGCGATGGTCGGCTTCGGCGTGACGCGGGGGGTGGTTCCTGTAGCAAGCGGTGACGGCGTCGGCGTGGTTCCTTTCCCAAAGGTGTTCTGGAACCAATTGACGACTGATGCCGTAAAGGTGATGGGAATTTCAAAACCGACTCCCGCCCCTACCCCGATGCCGGTTCCCGGAGGGGGCACCGGAGCACCCGACGATTGTCCGGAAGCGAGTTTTGGCGGAATAGTTGTATTCGCTTTTGGTGAGGCGGCTCCCTGGGCGATGCCCTGATTCCATGATGCGGTGACACATAATGCACTACTCTGATATGTTTCATCAGTAGATTTTACGGCACTTCCTAACCGTGGCGAACACCCGCCGGTCTGCTTGTTGAGCACGTACACCAACTGCGATGAGGAAGGATTGACCTTAATCGTGGGAATCGGCGTCACCGATATCGTACAGGTCCTCGTGGTCGGATTATAGATGCCGCGCCTCCCGCTACATTCGCTCGCTGTCATGCTCGTATATACCCGCGTCGTCACAACGGGGGTTACCGTTTTTGTCGGCGTCGGAGATTTCGTCGGCGTACGACTCGCTGACGGCAAGGGATTGACGCTTCTGCAGGAAGAAAGTGCGGTACCGGTCAGATATCGGCACGGATCAGGTTTGGGAGTTGGTGATATCGTGACGGATGGCGTGATTTTTGGCGTTGCCGTGGTTTTTGCGGTCGGCGACGCATACGCGCCGCTTTGCGCAAATTGTCTGATTTCGCCGGTTCGTTCTTTTTGGACTCTGGCAATGATGAAAAATGTGCTTCCCGCAAACAACATCAACAGCACCAGCGGCAATATTTGGGCGAATCCGTTTGTCTCATAAAAATGAGACCATTTTCTCTGTCTATGACAATCTATAAAAAAGTGGAACAGCTTGGTGGCTAATGATACATCCCGGCGGGCAGAAGAAGAAATAGTGCTGTCAAGATTCCGTTTGTTAGATAAACCCACGTTGCATCAAAGAGCCACCCGATGTCCCTAACCCGACGCTGTTGTATGCATAACGACGTCGATTTCCACCGGGTGTCTATTATTACTATGATGAGATATCATATATGGTGTCAATAGCCTGGTTTGGGTATTGACAAATGCTTTTTTTCTCCTCAAACTGAAACCATATCCTATGAAGAAAAAAATCGTCTCGCGCAAAGCGCATCGTGTCCATAAAGCGGTCCGTGTACCGCGGGTAAAAGAAAGCTATCTGGTCGTCGTACGAAGCTGGATGTTGCTCGTGATGTTTGCTCTGATGTTGGGGCTGGGTGCAGTGGTTGGTACCTATCTCAATACCCAATCGGGAAGCGTTCCCACCGTTGCGGGTGTGCAGGTGGAAACAGAGTAATTGCGGCGCGTTGTAGCAAAAAAGAAGCCGAATGGCTTCTTTTTTTTGTGGATTCGCTCCCGTGTTATACCCCTCAAGTGGACCTGAGCGGAGTCGAACCGCTGATCTCCGCAATGCGAATGCGGCGCTCTACCAACTAAGCTACAGGCCCAAAAAAAACTGTTCTCCACACCCTCCGGTGAGTGATCATAAGTTACTCGTCAATAGTTATCTGTGTGGACCCGAGGGGAATTGAACCCCTTTCTCCTCCATGCCATGGAGATATACTACCGGTGTACTACGGGCCCATTGTAACCGATGATAGTGTGTCAATTATACCATCTCATAAGGCAAATGCCATGCGTGACTGCTACTTGAGGAAGGAGGTGGGATTGACCGGAGTACCGTTTCTCCGTACCTCAAAATGCAAATGCGTTCCGGTGGATCGTCCCGTCGATCCCATCTTTCCTATCACCTGCCCTCTGCTTACTTTGTCTCCCGCCTTCACATAGATTTCGATCATGTGCCCGTAGAGCGTCGATAACCCGTCGCCGTGATCGATAATCGCGTGTCGCCCGTACCCGTACGTCAGGTATTGCACCGACAATACGGTACCGTCCCCTGCCGCGGTGATCGGCGGCTGACTGGGATTTGCGATGTCAAATGCCATATGGTACCAGATCGGATACTGCGTAATTGCCCCCACGGTCGGCCAGGCAAATTGCCCGCTTCCTCCCGCGGCAAGCGGCGATATCGAGTAGCGAACGGGAGCAATGGGAGCCGCCTCCGGCATAACGCCGTCGGGAACGATAAGGGTCTGTCCTACGCTAAGGGCAAAGGTATCAAGATCGGTAAAATCATTAAACGGAAAGTTCACGATTTTTTGTGATTCCGTTTTATATTTTTTCGCGATCGAATAGACGGTCTCCCCTTCCCGCACCTTATGCACGATACCCGTCACCGGCGGGATTTTTACATCCTGCCCTATGATCAAACTATCTCTTTTTAGATCATTTGACCACTTAATGCTATCAACGGAAACGCCAAATTTTTGTGCAATCGTTGATAGTGTATCACCGCTTTGTACCTTGTATGATATTATTTGATCCCTTGGCTTTTCCGATATCTGCGTCTGCACGCCGTATTCGGTAAGATCAAGCGATGTCACTACTGCGGAAGGAGGGGTAAAGTCCGCAAGTGCCCGCGCACTTCCCCCTGGATAGGCATTGGCGAGAATCGGTGCCGAAATGATGGCCGCAAGCACCAATACGCCCACGGAAAAATGCAAAAATGGCCGCTGATAGCCGCCTCGGCGTGCCATCAAAATGTCGACCAGGACGTCTTTATTGGTTTCAAACCATGCGCCGAAACGCCGAATACGCCGTACCAGATAGTGGTACCATCCCTGCCGCCAAAGACGCACGTCCTCAAGCAATAATTGAATTTTCTTCTTCATGAAAAACGCTACCTGTTTTCGTCACCGCAAAGATGAAGGGTACCACAAAAAAAGTGCGGAAACAAATGGAACGGCGACCGTTTCGGAGGCTAATTATCCCTGCGAGAGACTTTCGATGAATTCGGCGTTATTTTTGGTTTTCCCGAGCCGATCAATAAGCATCTGCGTCCGTTCTTCATCGGAAAGAAGGCTTAACATATGACGAAGGGTGGTAACCCGCTTCATGTTTTCTTCACCCAAGAGCAATTCATCATGTCGGGTACCTGATTTGCCGACATCGATAGCCGGGAAAATGCGGCGTTCCTGGAGCGATCTCGAAAGATGCAATTCCATGTTGCCGGTTCCCTTGAATTCTTCATAGATCAAATCATCCATGCGGCTTCCGGTCTCGACGAGCGCAGTCCCGATAATCGTAAGACTGCCTCCGTCGGTAACCCGTTTGACGACCGGCTTTTCACCGGTAGCCGCTCCTGCCTGTTCTTCAGGAGTCAAAAACGGTTCGTTGCAACGGGCCGCTCCCAAAAACTTCTTCGCAGGATACAGAGCCGCCGGATCAAATCCGCCGGTTAAGGTCCTGCCGCTCGGATTGACCACCAAGTTATAGGCACGGGCAAGCCTCGTAATGGAATCCAAAAGGATTACCACGTCATGACCCATTTCGATAAGCCGTTTTGCGCGATCAAGTGCTACTTCCGCAACTCTGGTTTGATGTTCCGGTGATTCGTCAAAGTTCGAGGCATACACTTCGCCTTTGACGGAGCGCGAAATATCGGTAACTTCTTCGGGTCGTTCACCAATAAGGACAGCCATAAGATGCACCTCTGGATAGTTTGCGGAGATTCCTGCGGCAAGCTCTTTGAGAATAGTCGTTTTTCCCGCTTTCGGCGGACTCACCACCAGACCGCGTTGTCCGAAGCCGATGGGAGCCAGTAAATCGATAATACGGGTGGAAAGCGGACGGTCAAGCGTTTCAAGTTTTAACAGTTTATTGGGATACACCGGCACCAAATCTTCAAATCGTGGCCGTTTTTCCATCTGTTCCGCGAGAAGTTCATTCACTTTTTCGACTTTCAATAAGCCCCAGTATCGTTCATTATCCTTCGGGGGTCGTGCCTGACCTTCGACCAAGTCACCGTTTCGCAGTAAGAATCGGCGAATTTGCGACTGGGAAATATACACATCACGCTCACTCGGGGTATATTTCGGCCGTAAAAAGCCGTGACCGTCCGGCATGGTGTCTAATACGCCACGAACGGTTTCCGTCGGAACATCGACATCGGGAGTAAATGTTGCCCCCGCATTTGCCGACTGGGTATCGCCGAAATCTCTCCGGTAGCCGTCGTCTCTCCGATAACCGTTATCACGATTAAATCCCTGGTTGCCGCCGCGATGGAAATCCCTGTTGCCGCCGTAGCCGCCGCGATCGTATCCGTACCCGCCGCGATGCCGCGGCTCAAATCTGCCGCGACCACGATTCCCGCCGTGATTCTGACCAAAATCCCGTCGTCCGCGATCTCCTTGGGAAGAAGCATAATTACCTCTGTCCGCCCCCGCATAGGGAGCTTTGGGTTGCAACGGTACCGGATCATTTTTCGGTTCAGCGGGAACGGAAATATCATCCGAAACCCTCGGCGCACCGACGAAATCGTCGATACTGAGGTTCGTTTGCACTTGGGGTGCGGGTGTTTCTTCCGGCTCCGCGACCGAAACGGCCGGCGCTTTTATTGCCTTTTCATCGTCCGTTGCTTTCGTTTTCTTCGTGGTTGGTTTGCGGGTTGCTTTAAACGCCATATAAATAGTAATAGAGGCTAACTATGGATTGTTGTATAAGGCTAACTTGGTGACGACATGTCAATAAGTAACAAAGAATTCGCAAAGATTCTCGATGTAAGAATTCATGGGAAAAATATGACTGACACTATTGAGGAGTCGTATGCTTCCTCCTATTTAACCAAAACAGCCTCCGTTTGTCAAGAATTACTTTGCTATCTCGTAAATGACGGTATTGGTACTGCGAAACGCCTCGGTACCTAGTGTCAGCCATTTCGCTTCGTCCATCGCCGTATATTTTTGTCGTTCAAGCGTCCCTACCACCACATAGGCAATCCTGTATGCGTTGAGAAGTTCTCGAGTAAGCGCCGGGTCCGTGGATTCGTAAAGGGTTTTGACGTCTTCTCGCCGCGGAGATACCACATCATAGGTCCCGCGCCATAACCATTCATGGACTGCCCATCCGATCGGCGTCGGTCTCCCGGTAAAGACCGAAAATCGCTCATAGTCGGTATAGCTATCACCGTCCGCCTCAAGGATTGTTTCCCCGTCACGACCCTGCATTGCCTGGCTTAACCACAATGCCGCCTGATAGTCGTCGGGATACTCACCCGCAAACCATGTCATTCCGTACAAGCCTTCATAGCGTGCAAGTCCGCCGAAATAACTTCGCACCGAGAAAAGCGGATAAATGGAAACGAGCACAAGCTGTGGCATAAGCAGGAGGAAAAAGAGTTTGCGGGCAATCCTCTGCCGGGCAAGTAATCGCTCCGCTCTGCCGGCAAACGCAAACCGACAAATGCCGTAGCCCGCGACAATGCTCAGCATGATAAACGCCTGATACCCCAATTTAAACATGGTATTACTCCGAAAGTGTTGCGGATAAATATCCTTAAAGTAAAAGAATTCGGGGAAAATAAGGAGGAGCGTTGAGAGAAAAATAAAGACGACAAGCACCTGCTCATCATGAGTAAATCCTGTTCTCAACAAGTGAATCTTATCAAGTTTTAATAAGCTTTTTGCTGATTTTATTCTCTTGTCCCCGAGCAAAGGAGAAATCAAAAATGCGCCGGCAACATAGAAAAAGAATCCCCACAACAACCAGAACATCCACAACTCACTTCGCTGGCACTTCTCTACTCCCTCAAAAAGTAAGGGGCCGATTTTACTATTGGCGACCAACGCATGCGGACAGTTGACGGCAATGCCGTTCACGAACGATTTAAAATGCGCAAGAAACGGCATACTACTTATCCCCGCACTCGCGACGACAAGCATGGATTCCAAAATAAAACGTTTGCCATCAAAAGCACCTGTTTTTCCCGTCCTAACAATCCAAACTATAAAAAGTGCGGCCAAAAAAAGCGCGCCGTAAATTGGTCCGTCAAGCGCATTGGTCATGAGTAACACCCCAAGCAAAAATCCGTAAAATATAAGGCTTCCCAACGGTCGTTTTACAGAAACGCCGCTCCCGCTCCCGAACAGCGAAAGCACCAATGCGATGGCGAGCAACACGAACGGCAATGAAAGCACATGACCGTGCACGTCGGAAACGACGAACGAGTAACTCGGAAACTCATGGATCGTGTAAGGAATAAACCGTGTCGCGTTGGCGTACCAGTACAGTTGCATTCCTTCCTGATATTTCGTAAAAAACTCGCCTGCCCCCCATACTAACTCCCAGAACGGTTTCACCTCTTCCCCCGTATATCCTTTCGTGAAGGCATAAATAGTCTGCATATTTCCTGCAAGCGTGACCAAAAATGCCGTCACAATACCCCCCACCCATGGAACGAACCGTCGCTTTGCCGCAAAAACAGGGGTAGTTTCCATAAGCTGGTAGCCGATGGAAAAACTCATGGTAAGGGTAAAGGCAAAAAGGGCGGCAAGCATCATATTAAAGGTATAGGCAAGCTCCAACCCCGAAAGCTTCGTCAAAAGTGCCGTTACCAGATGACCGAAGTAGTAGTAGTTAATGGGATACGGCGGAAACCACATATCCGCAGGCGGGAAATATCTGCTGTTTAGTATGGATTGCATAAAACCGTAATCCATGAACTTTTCAAGCCCGCGGATAGACGGTTCATGTCCCTTAATCCAACTCCAAAACAACAGTGCACCGAGAAAGAACATCTCGTAGAGGACAATGCGCACTCCAAGCGGACTCCGACGTTCCTTCTGCGTGCCTTTGGTCACCATCTGATACGTTCCGACGATACCAGCCGCAAAGACGACAGAAATCGCCGCATATATCGTTTCTACGCGAAACTCCAACAGACGGGAAAGTCCCAGGATATAGACAATCCAGGTGACGATGCTCAGACCCACCGCTTTGCTAAAGAGATATCCGCGGTCATGCCAATGCGGAAATAACAGCTTAGTGACGGGAAATGCCGCGGCACCGATCAAAAAAAGTGCACCCCAGAAACGCAAAACAAGGAATACGTCAAAAATCGGCATATGGGATTCATTATATACTGCACCGACATCCGGTTCTGCAAGAAAAATCCTATTTGATACAATTGGAAACATGGAAATTGCAATAATCGGCGGCGGTTTTACCGGACTCACCGCGGCATATCAGCTTACGAAAGCGGGACATTCGGTTACCGTCTTTGAAAAAGAAACAACGCTTGGCGGGTTGGCATACGGATTTCGGAAGAAAACGTGGGACTGGCATATTGAAGGCGCATATCATCATCTTTTCACCAACGACCGCGCCATCATCGGACTTATCAAGGAACTGGATCTTGAAGACAAACTCATTATCAAGCGCCCGATCACATCCACCATGTGGCGCGAAAAATTCTATCAATTGGATTCACCGGTGAATCTTTTTACCTTTCCGGGGCTTTCACCGATCGACAAAATTCGGACCGCAATCCTGTTGGGATTTCTCAAACTCTTTCCGTTTTGGCGACTCTTGGAGCGCTTTCACACTGAACAACTTTTGATTGCAATCGGTGGGGAAAAAGCCTGGAAGACGCTCTGGGAGCCGCTAATGTATGGGAAATTTCATATGTATGCGCCAAAAATTGCCGCTTCATGGTTTTGGGCGAGGATAGTGAAACGCACGCCGTCGCTTTGTTATATCGACGGAGGATTTCATACCCTGGTGGAAGCACTCCGTACGCGTATCATCGCACAAGGCGGCACGATTTATACCGGAACACCGGTGGACAAAAGCATGCTGAAGAAAAATGGAACGATCGAACTTGCTTGGAAAAATCGTAAAAAGATATTTGACCGGGTACTGCTTACCGTTCCCACACCGCTTGCGCTTCGCATCATGCCGGCGCTCAACGGCAACTATTCGAACGGGCTTGCCGCAATTCCGCATGTCCATGCGCAGGTACTTATTGTTGAGACGACAAAGCCCATACTCAAAGACATCTATTGGCTGAATGTGAATGACCGGACATATCCGTTTCTTGCGGCGGTCGCACATACCAATTTTATGGATACGTCGCACTATGGGGGTAAACATCTCACCTATTTCGGAAACTATCTCCCCCAGGGTCATCCGTATCTTTCTTTCACCAAAAAAGAACTCCTCAAAACATTTATGCCGTATATACGGCGACTTGCGGGAAGTGAGGGGAATGTAAAAATTACCGATGCGTTCCTTTTTGTCGGCCCGTTTGCCCAACCGGTGCACGAATTGGGGTATTCGACACGTATTCCTCCCATCAAAACACCCGTTCCCCATACCTACCTTGCCAACATGGATTTTGTGGTGCCGTGGGACAGAGGGACGAACTATGCCGTGGAACTCGGGCTCACTGCGGCAACCGCCATACTTTCGGAAAACGCGTAACAATATGAAACAGGCCATCATGTCGTCACGGGGTGTGTTTTTTCTTGCCGTGCTCGTAGCATTTTTGTTTTCCTATGTCCTCATGGATCGCGGTTTCTCATACGATGCATCGCGAAACGAAATGCGTATCGGTTCAAAACTTTGGAGCGATTTCGGCGCACACATCCCGCTTATTCGTTCGTTTTCCGAAGGACCGAATTTTCAGAGATTATTGACGTTGCGTCCCATAGAGTCGCCGCTATATCCGGGAGAACCAATCCGCTATCACTTCGGCTTTTATGCATTCGTCGGTTTGCTTGAAAAACTAGGCGTACGCATCGATTGGGCACTCAATATACCGAGTGCTGTGGGGATGACACTGCTTCTCCTCTGCATCTATTTCCTGGCAAAAAAACTCTTCCGATCGGCTTGGGTAGGGCTTCTTTCGGTGATCTTTTTTCTTTTCAACGGCTCACTCGGGTTTCTTTCTTTTTTTGCCCGTCATCCCCTGTCCCCTTCTACGGGTTTGGATATTCTGACCAATAGCGTATTCCCCGTTTTCGGCCCCTGGGATAACGGAAACATCACCGCCTTCTGGACACTCAATATTTATACCAATCAGCGCCATCTGGCGCTTTCCTACGGACTCCTCCTCCTTATTCTCCTATTCCTATATGAAAAACCGAAACTTACCAAAGCCTGGGGAGTCTGGATTGGCGTCCTTATCAGCGTTCTTATGACGGTTAACTTTGCCGTAACGGGCATCGCGGTGCTTTTTGTCGGTTGGCTATTCATTATGCGGAAAGCGCATCGGCCGGCATTACTCATCAGCTTCGGAATGAGTCTTGTTACCTACGGCATCGTGCGGCTGTTGGGGAATGTCACCTCAGTAATTACCTGGGAACCCGGATATCTTATGCGTGCTCCGTTAACAGCACGCACCTTTTTACAATTTTGGGGGGAAAATATCGGGCTTCACCTGCTCCTTATGCCGCTTGGGATGTTATTAGCACCGAAAGAAATGAGACGCACACTCGCTCCTCCGGTATTGGTGCTGTTCCTTCTGGGGAATTGTTTCCGGTTTTCCTCCGATATGATCAATAACCACAAGTTTTTCAACTTCGCCGTCATACTCGGCAATATGTTTTCCGCCACTGCGGTTGTTTGGCTGGTTCGGGTTATCCGTACCCGGACACTTTCATTCTTTCGCCACATCGCAAGTCTTACAATCGGCATTGTTCTTGTCTTGATCCTCACGTTATCGGGTGTCATTGATTTGTTCCCCGTCTTAAACGACACCAGCGGGAGTGTTCCTGATATTGCGGCAAGTCCTGATGCGGCATTTATCGCTACACATACTAAGATGACCGATGTGATCGCCAACACCACGTGGTTTTACCACCCTGCGAGCATTGCCGGACGATCACTCTACTCGGGATACACCTACTTCACCTGGTCCTACGGGTATGACCAGGGAGTACGGGAGGCGTCACTTACCCGCATATATGAAGCAAAAACAATCCAAAACCTCTGTCACGAACTCCGTTCACACGGCGTTCACTGGGTGGAACTCAACCCCGCACCCGAGTCATACCTTCACCCCAATCGGGAGTTATGGCAATCACTTTCGTATGCATACCGCAACGCGCAAACAGATCTCAGACTCTATAAAACCGCGGATATTTGCCGATATGAAACAAACTGAAACAATAACCGGAACGGCGAAGTTTTTTGCTATCGCAGTGATGGTTTTTGCCGCTTTTTTTCGCTTTACGGGCATCAATTGGGATCAGTCGGCGCACCTTCACCCCGACGAGCGGTTTCTTACCATGGTAGCGACGAATATATCATGGCCGCGTACCGTTGCCGAATATTTTGATACGTCAGCCTCTCCCCTCAATCCGCATAATAGGGATTTTTCCTTTTATGTCTATGGCACCTATCCCGTACATCTTACCAAACTTATTGCCACCCTTACGGGACGCGCCACCTACGACGGTATTGCTATCGTCGGCCGATTACTTTCGGCATCCGCCGACCTTGTGACGCTATTTTTTGTCATCCTTATTGCCTATCACCTCACCAAAAGTATCTGGGCGGGCATTCTCGCCGGGTTTTGTTACGCCGTGTCCGTGATCCCCATACAGTTGTCACATTTTTTTACGGTTGATCCGTACGTCACCGCATTCACTACCATTGCCCTATACCGCCTGATACGCCATAAAGTGGACATCCTGACGGGTATAGCGGTGGGGTTTGCCGTAAGCGCAAAAATTTCCGCCGTGCTTATCCTTCCGATTTGCGTCATTGCGTTATTCACCGGGTTCCATTGGAGAACTGATACCAAAAAACACCTTTCCCGCCTCCTGCTCCAGGGAAGTAGCTTTTTGATCGGATTCATGGCGACCGTACGAATCGCCTATCCGTATCTATTTGTAGATTGGGCGATAAACCAAGACGTCATCAACAACTGGAAGCAACTCGCCTCTTTTGACGGACCGACGACGGGATTTCCACCCGGTATTCAGTGGATCGGCGTTCATCATGGCAAGTACCGTTGGATCTGCTGGTTTGGGGACTCGGTATTCCTCTGGGTAGTATCACGCTCGGGGCATTTTGCTATTTCCTTGTTCGCGTACTCTCGGGGAGAAACAAAACGGCAATCGGCATCATTATTGCCTGGATTATTCTTGTCCTTACCTACCAGTCATTGCAGTTTGCCAAACCGATGCGATACGTTTGGACGGCCTATCCTGCGCTCGCCGTGCTTTCCGGATTATTTCTGTACGGAATCGCAAAAAAGATATCCCGATCATTGCCCCATACCGGAGCGGCAGGTATTTTGGGTATGTTCCTCCTCGGAATCACGCTGTCTGCGTGGCCGATCGCATTCCTTTCGGTCTATACCACCACCCACTCGCGGATCGCCGCAAATATTTGGATATATACGACACTTCCCCGGGGAAGCGCGATCGCATGGGAACATTGGGATGATCCGCTTCCGTTTCCCATGCGCGAACTATCCCCTTCCGTATATCAACAGATACAGCTTCCCTCGTTTGATCCTGACGACAAGGAAAAAATGCCCAAGATTGCCGATGTACTTTCCCGCTCGGATTACCTCGTCCTTTCGAGTAATCGTGCCTATGGAGCACTACTCCGGGCAAAACACCGGTTTCCGCAAACCAGTAGATTTTACGAAAATCTGTTTGCCGGAAAACTCGGCTACACGGTAGCCAAACAATTCACCTCGCGACCTACCATATCCCTACCCATCCCCCCGTTGTGCATCCGTATGCCGTTTTTTTCCTATGGTGCGGTATCACGCCCGATTGAAGAGTGTCCGTCGTCCGGGATAACCGTTATCGACGATTACGCCGATGAAACGTTCACCGTATATGATCATCCGAAAGTTATTATTCTTAAAAATGTCCGGCGTTTTTCATATAATGATCTTTTACCCCTGCTCTATGAGTAATACTCGGCCGTACACCATTGCATCCCTCTTGCTTGCGGGGGTCGTGACGTTGTATCTGTGTTTTTTTATTGCGACAAATCGGTACTCTTTGCCGCTTGTATTCCTTTGGGCACTCGCAATTCTGCTCGTTTTTACCGCGGGAATTCCCTCAAGGGTATCCAAAATGACGCTTCCGCAACTGACGAAAAAAAGACTGTTTATTCTCGCCATCATGTTCCTCCCGATCGTGGTACGTGTACTCCTCTATCAGCCTGACCGTATCCACGGAGATGATCTGTTAACCGCTACTTTTTCTCAAAATTATCATCCCCTCACGACCAACTTCTTTTCGGGAATTCCCCCGGGAGACGCGTGGGTGGCCAAATTTCCCACTCCGTATTTTCTGTTCCAGAAACTCTTTCTCAGTATGACGGGCGCCAGTGTCCTTACCGTTAAACTTTCCGTACTTCCGTATATTTTCGTGGTCACTGTATGCACTTACCTTATCGCCCGCACGCTTTTCGGCAGGATAGCCGGTATTGCGGCGGTTATCCTGTATGCCTTTATGGCAATCAGCATTTACCATGAAACACTGGGACTGCACTTTATCTCAAGTACCGCGTTTTTTATGCTCTTTTTTGTTTCTCTCCTGCGTCTGCAAAAGCGCTACACGCGCTTTCGTCTGGTAACGACCGGAATCACCGCAGGACTGTGTTATCTGTCGTATCCTTCCTCGTATATCGCTCTTCCCGTCCTTTTTGTCGCGGTTATTCACGCGTTGTTTGCCGGGAAGGCCCATCCCATCCGCATCATCACCTGGATAACTATCGGCGTCATCGTTGTGCTCGCCCCGTTTGTGACCTATGCGCTGACTCAAGAAAACTATTTTGCGGGAAGGATACAGCAGGTGTCGCTTATCAACGGCACCTGGTCCGTGTATAAAACGGCCGGGCATACGGTGTCGGAAACGGGAAAAGTCATATGGGATAACACCGTTCTTTCGCTTTCATCTTTTGTGAAGGACGGGGTCGGCGGACACGGCGGCTATACCTTTCATCAGCAGGCATTTTTTCCGCCGGTAGGGCTCCTGTTTTTCCTCTGTGGCACGGCGTTTCTGTTCATAAGAATGTCTCGGCATATCGCAATTTGGCTGATCATGCTTACCGTTGTGCTGACGTATATCACGGGTATGGTACTCACCATTCCTCCCCCCGCGTATCACCGACTGACACTCGCATTCCCCTTCATCGCCGTAATATCCGCATCACCATTTGCCCTCCTTACCCTGAAAAAACGGGTGCCGTTTTTCATCGCTATGGTTGCATTGGCGATCTATGCGGGCATCAATATTCATTATGTGCAAACGGCGACCAAGGAAGAGGCAATGATTGAGGACGCGGCTATTATCCATCATGTCAACGCATATTATCCCGGACGATCCGTATATGTAGCCGCGTTTCCGTCGTTTGCGTTAGGATATTTCTTTCCGTTTTTCCCCCAAACCACCGCACCCGGGATCACCACGAAATACCATCAGGACTTTCTACGGTCAAAGATACCCGGCCGGTATGTTATTATCCTGACGCTCCCCGGAGAATTTAAACAGGATTTTACCGATACCTATCCTGAGGCTACCTATATCCCCTTTTCCGATAAGTACGGCATCATGGTAAACCTGTAAGCACGGTCGCCATTGCCCGGACACTCTCCTCCTCGGAAAAAATCCGCCGTATGGCGGCTTGCTCCCGACGGTAGGAAGTCGGATTCCGAAGAATTTCTGTCACCGCGTCGGCAATTGCGGTTTCATCTTTCGGCGGAATGAGGATACCCATGCCGGTTTTTTGAATCGGCACCCGCACGCCGGGCAAGGAAGTGGCAATAACGGGCACACCCGCGAACATCGCCTCAACTTGCACCATACCGAAGCTTTCCGTGCCGTTAACAGACGGCAACACCAGTACATCAAGGCAACGATAAAACGAAGTCATCATGTGCGGAGGAATGCTCCCCAAAAATACAACCGTATTGCCATACTGTTTGACGAGCGACGAGATCTTCTCACCGTACAATCCCTCACCGACCGGTACCGGACCCGCAACGGCAAGAATGACCCGTTTTCCCTTATGGGCGCGCCCGATACGCGACAGTGCCGCGAGTAAGTACTCTATGCCCTTTTCTGCGGCAATACGTGCGGCAAGACCCAGAACCATATCCGCCGTTCCTATCTTTTTCCGGAACGAGGCAACGTCGCGTCTTGAAGCGGCAAAAAGAGGAATTGGCGGAACGATTGCAGTGATCTGTTTTTTCGTGAATCGTTCCCATAACCGGATAAGTCGGCTGTGCGTTGCATAATCGGTTGTATAAGTAACGACGCTATCGGCAAGCATCATGCTCCCAAAATGGGAAACTTCCATGAGCGATTGGATGATTTGGGGAAAAAATCCCGCAGGCAACGATATTTCACAGTGATACACCGCGACAATCCGTTTGCCCAGTAACTTTGCCGCAACGACGACGATGATTGCCTCAGGCTGAGGCAAATGGACCACCACGACATCATGGCGCTTACACAACTCCCACGCCTCTTTCCACCAGAACAGAGAAAGAAATCCCTTACTGATTTTTATGAGCCAAGGAACACGTCGGATACGAAGTGCTCCCTGCCGCGCGGTACGGGGTAACGACGGATCATGCCGCATGGTAAGCACCGTCACCTGATGACCGATAAGACTCAGCCCGTCCGCCCAGCGTTGCACGGCAAGCGTGAGACCTGAAACATACGGGGTAAAATACGTAACCGTAAAAAGCACCTTCATGTGCTATTTCCTTTCTTTAAGAATCGCCAGAAGGGCATGCTCGAGATACGGATGCTTGCGTGTATATACGACATGTCGGTCAAGAAGATTATAAATCCAGTGTATGTTGGTCGGCAGATTTGATCGATGCAGATGCGATACGATATCCCAGTTGTCTTCGATAAAATAATCAAATTTTTTCCGACGGATCACCTGTTCTTTATATTCATGTGCCTGTAATTCCTTGGTGTTTAACGTAATGCTGGTAAAACAATCTTCCAAATCCCACCGTTTCAAAAACTGTCGTAGATTCGGTTCCAAAAACGAAAAACGGCTTGTTACCAGATGTGCTTCAATAACACCCTCTTTGGTGAGCTTTTTGAGTAGCCAGGCACCGCGAGACGGAAACAGACTTGATTCATGCGCAACCGCCCACAATGTTTTCTGAAGCGGTGTTTTGGGGACGAAAAACGTAATCTTCTTTTCACCGAAGAGGTATCGTTTCACTATCGCAATGGGAAGCCTGGCGAGCCGGGCGGGATTATAGGCGATCACCCCGTCAAAATCGAATCCCACGCGAATCGGTTTTTGCATATATCTTCATATAGTACCCGAATACGACTATTAATCAAATGTGCCATCCTTACTTACGCGAATATGTGTTCTTCCCACCACCGCGGATAATACCTCATATGCTTCCGCAACACATACGCTACGTCTTGTCCCATACAACACCACTGATTCTCCTTTTTTTGCAAAGTCCCTAAGACCGCTCATGATCGCAAGCGGGCGATGATAAATGACGACGGTAGCCGGAGGATCGGAAGGCACAAAGGGCACTTCACCGGTGAGACGTTGGACATCGGTTGCCCGGCGAATAACGCCGTTTATCACCCGAGACGGTCCCCGCATATGTACGGGTAAATCATTAATTTCATCATCCGGTACTTCATCCCAATGAATGACAAACGCGCGTTCTTTCATACTCATATAATCGGCCGCATCGTGTTAGACAAGCGCTTGCATAAAAAAACGTACTCTCAGTGGAGAGTTGACAGCCTGCCCAACTATCAACCCTCCACACAAAGTACGTTTTCTCACCGCATTCCCCTCTCGACACCGAAATAAAAAGTAGAGTATTTCCGGTACTCGAAAAAAGATATTAAGATTGAAATCTCGGTCATTGTATCGCCGGATATTGCCCTTGTCAATAACATCTCACAATGAAAATGAAGCATCAAACTATTGAAGCAAAAAATAAATTGGCTATTTTTAGCGCACCGATACAATCCAAAAGAAAAATTTTAGCTTCAAAAAAATATTTGACAAGATTTTGCCGTGTTGATATTTTGATTGACGGTATCATTCACGATTGCCCATTGCGAATGGTGCCATATATAAAAGGCATTACTATTCGTAGCTAGAATCCCAAACCCAATGCTAGCGGTAGTGATGCTTTTTTATTGGCTATCGATACGTTCCCCCACAAAAAAATCCGCCTCATCGGCGGACTTCCTTGGTCCCGATACGTTAAAGAGTAAATACCGGAATACTTAAACCCTTTTCCTTGAGCTTCAGAAGCTCACGGCGCACCTCCTGCTCATACGAGCGCCGCTCTCTCTCAAAAGGGCTCACACGGGCCTTTTTGCCCAATCCTAAGGCCCTAAGGATACTTCCCAAACCCGTAGCTAGCAGTTGCATGTATTAAGTTAATCACCGCCCCACTCCCTTGTCAAGTCCCATAATAATTTATGTCAATATTATAGGGTGTACCTATAGTATGAGTAACGGGTTTGGATTATTCTGACGCGATTTTATTTTTTTAAAAATCATTGTGGATAACTTTTGGATAACATTTTTGCCGGGCTAACTCCCCTACGCCCCTGTAATCGGTTTGAAGAAATAATTGATGACAAATTGGGGTAACTGCAAAAGATCAGGAAGAGGGACTTACTTCATTCTTCCGAAGAAGAGCTGACCTGCAGGGGTCTGGTGGATTTTGGTCACGATAATCTGTATTTCCTGGCCGATTCTGTCTTTGGCATTTTCTACGACAACCATCGTGCCGTCGGGAAGGTACCCTACCCCCTGCTCCCGCTCCCGACCTTCATGCGTGATTTTTATCGCAAATTCTTCACCGGCGACTAACGCCACCTTCATGGCTTGCGCGAGATCATTTACATTTAACACCCGCACGCTCTGGGCACGGGCGATGTGGGCAAGGTTAAAATCAACCGTAAGGAGCGCTCCATCCCACCGTTTTGCCAGTGCGACAAGCTTACTATCGACCTCTTTCACGTCAACGGCATCTTCGCTGACCACCTTTACTTTAAGCCACGGATTCGCCCGTTGCGCCTTCAATTTGGCCACCACATCCAGTGCTCTCCTGCCTTTTGCGCGCCGAAGAGGATCACTATCGTCCGCGATGTGCTGTACTTCGATTAAAATAAACTGCGGAATAACAAGAGTCCCCGAAATGAATCCGCTGTTGACTATCTGAAGTATTCTCCCATCGATAAGCACACTCGTATCGACCATGATCGGGTGCTCGCCGATTGTTTCCTTGGTCTCGGGAACCACGG
>WBZO01001829.1_pt1 | contig 30962 bp, 30 predicted proteins | sample 5204261 | NCBI WGS metagenome assembly WBZO01 (sample SAMN12412400, study PRJNA552823) | activated sludge metagenome | isolation source: activated sludge from anammox sidestream of wastewater treatment plant... | place: USA: North Carolina | collected 2017-09
AGTTGAATGCCACCGCCTTTAAAGATTTCGGACACAAAATTGGTGGTCGGCTGTGAAAGCCACTTACCACTTTGCAGCCGTGCAGCCGACTTCTGATATTTTGTGCAATCGTCTTCTGAATTTGACACAGGCTCACAAACAGAAATGTCAAGAATCTATAATTGCTAGCTGTGGAAAATATTGCCCGGCAATCGCAGGCGTAAACCTTAACTAATCTCCGTTTTAGGTTATCGGAGAAGCTAGGGAAGCTGCCAGAGAGAGTACTAAAACAAGCCTGACGACCAGAGGATAATAGCAGGTTTTGGGGTTCAGCTGGATAAAAGCAGCCGGGGCACGTCGAGGGGTGCGGTAGTTGGTGCCGGAGTAGGAGCAGAACGGAGCCCCCAAATAAAAGAGTTGCCGAGGAATAAATGGAGGGGACCCGGCGAAGCCGGGGAGGAAGCCGTTTATGCCGGAGGCTACCTTAGAAAAGACCCTTAAAGTGAAGTTTGACTCTGGAGCTAGCCTTAAAGGGAGCGACGGCGGCAAAAGACTTAGCTTGTTAGAGTGCCGTGTGCAGTCCGTCCGTCGCCCCAAGGCGTAAAAGCGAAAGAAGTCAAACCAATAAAAAAATTGGCGACGCAGTCGCCTACCTTTTTGAGTCTATTATTTATTCTTTTTTGGATCTTATTGGATCTAATTAGAGAGACTCGAAAGCAAGCCCGTATAAGGGTTGCGAGGTAGCCAAGCACAGTCAAAGTACACGCAGACCACAGTCAAAGTACACGCAGACCACAGTCAAAGTACACGCAGACCGCAGTCAAAGTACAACCTTGAGATCACAGGCCACAGTCAAAGTACACACGCTAGGAAAAGGCTCGAAGAGCTTATTAGAGCACAAGCCACGCAAAATCAGATGCTGGCTAGCTCACAGTCAAAGTACACACCCAAAGTAGTCAAGCACAGTCAAAGTACACGAAGCCACCTAAACTATTGGTACTTTGATGCCTTTCTCGATGCACAGAGCCTGAGCCTGGCATGTTGTCAGACCACGTTGTTTTAGAAGCGGTTCCGCCATAGGAACGCCCTGCGCAAACAATGCTAGAAGGGGCAAGAGAGGATCATGGTCACCAGATTCGGGCTGCTCAAGTTTTAGGGCGTGTACTTTGGGCGTGTCTAAAGAACTAGCCGGAATGTTTTTAGATACTTGTCGGCGGAGTTGTTCGCCTTTATGTGCGTCTCCAGGAAAATAGAGCAAATCCCAGCCATCCCAGAGACAGTGGGAGATATAGCCTTTCTCCAAAAGCTCATTATTAGCCTGTTCTAGTTGCTGCTTGGCACGCCAAACCTTGTCCCAAGCCTTGATTCCAAGATGCTGAGCCAGCCAATGATATTGAACACGCCAATATCCCTTCTCAGCAGAACGCCAAAGCCAATGAGAAAGAATAGGGTAAAGGTGTTTACTGATTTCGCTTTTTAGTTCTCGCATATAAAGCAAATCAATAACCATCAGATATCTGGCATTGAGATTGTTTCTAACTCGATCATCGAACTGCACGAACGATTGCTCCACAACCCCACCATTGCCGTCCGATTCACCGGCAATGCCAACAGCCCTCAAAAGCTGAAAGGACTCAGTTACAAAGAGGTTCTTGCTTTTATCAAAAAAGGAGTTCTCACTCTTGCAGGTAGTGTGCACCAGACGCTTAAGAGCGAGCTTGACCGCATTGGAATTCTTGCCACAACGACTGAGTCCTAACCGACGCATAAAAGCACTCATGGTGCCTAATGCCATTACTTCAGGCACGATCAAGTTTCGGGACAGGAAGTTTTCATAGGCAATTTCATAAATAGCCAGCAGAACATCACGCTCCAATGGACCAGGCATGCCAAACTCTGCATCCGGCTTCACGCACCACCGGCGTTCAATCTCTTTGCCATTGACCTTGACCATCTCTCTAGTGTCAATGCCCTTCAGCCTGTCAGCCTTCTTATCGAGCAAGAAGTACGGACGGAGAAACATATGCATCTCTGGACGCACAAGTGCGCTCTCAGAAGAATCTATGCTTTTGACTAACTTTGACTGAGAAATCTGAGAGGGAACACGAGAGAGTCCCTCTATAGATAGTTGAGTACCTGAAATACCTGCTGCATCAGCTTTCTGTCGTTTAGTCTTTTGCATTTTGCAAGAGCAGTCCTTATCGAAGCCTATAGCTGACGTATGGTCATTTGCAGACACTGACACTATAAAGCCAAGGGTGTCAGTGTTTCAAGGATCACAAGGAGACATGCGAAAGCCGTCCATTTCTATATCCGGCAGTATTACGCCTTTACAGGTGGTGGCATTTCAGAGCATAATTTGCAGCAAGTCAGACTGACATTTCAGACTGACAAAAGCAGAAGTCACTGACAGGAGAGGGTCTTCTTGGAAACAGCGAGAGATTTATTTTCACAGTCGAGCGAAGTTGAGTTCGAGAATCTTTTTGTCAGTGACAGTCAGGCTGACAGGCAGAGAACTAACACTGACGCGAAGACTGACACAATCGAAGTGTCAGTCCCTGAGGCGGCCAAACTTCTTGGCATAACAGATAGAACCATTTGGCGTAGGATAAGACAAAAGAAATTGGCTTCTGAACTAGTCAACGGCAAAACAGTTATCAGACTAAGCCGGACTGACATCAAAGCCAGCGTCAGCGACAATGCCACTGACGATTTTGGGATCGAAGCTCAGCCTGTCAGTGACACCGAGGAGCCGATGAGTCAGAGTGACACTGTCAACACGGCCCTGACAGAATTGGTGTCAGAGCTAAGCGCCAAGCTGGAGGCAGCCACCTATAGAGCCGGATACTTGGAAGCGGTGGTCAACTCCCAGTCAAAAGAGATTCGTCTCTTACCAGACCTCCAAGAGCAAGCCAGACAGAAAGCAAAACTTGAAGAAGAATTGTCAGCCTTAAAGGAACGGGCTGATAAAGTTTCAGAGCTTGAAACCGCCTTGATGGAAAAAGAGCGTGAACTCTCTCAAGTCAAAAATTCGTGGTGGGCAAAATTCGGTCGTATGTTTTCAAAATAGTTGTGTACTTTGACCGTGGCTTGACAATGTCATGAGAACATAAAAGCAATTATCAGACTGGATATTTCTTCTGTAATTCAGCAAAAAACTTCCAGACACCATCAATGTCGTCAGCTTGACTCATGATCTTTTCTTCTGTAGTCCACGGAATTTCCAAAGTCATAAGCCAAGGTTCTTCAGCGGTTGTTCTCATTATTGTGATTCCGCATCGGTGCTTTACTGCGAACTCGGCAACAGTGCTACCGCAGTGAAATTCGACAGTATAGGCAAAATGAGAACGGTTAAGCCAATATCGCTGCATGTTGCTGACTGCATCGGCAAGAAATGCTCCAATACTTATTTCCATTTCAAAATACCTCTTCCCCATGCACGAAGCAATTCTGTTGGATCATAAAACTTTGCCAGCGCCAGAACATTCACATCGGCTGTAGGCGGTCCGCTTATTCAAATTCTGCTCTATATAATTAGAGGAGCCTTGATGTACTTCGTTCTAGTAACCCACCACCTTCCTCCGTTAGGATTGATCTCCCTAAGTTCGTACATTGCATACCCAGAACCAGTGTAAATCTGACTCAAGTCAAGAACAGCGACCATGGCTCCAGGATCGATGCTGACTATTCTGAAAGTCTGCTCAGCATAGTTTTCGGGAGTCTTGTTCTTTAAGAGTCCAGGATCGTTTATCAAAGCATCATCCGGTATCTTAGGGCAGGCTTTACCAGAAAAGGCAGCTTTGAATGCTCCTGCATCGGTATTGTTCTGGGCAGCCATAGACAAACTAGACCACATCTTCCGAAGAGTCTGGTCAATCTGTATTACTTCCGCATCCTGTTTTCCAGTACAGACAACTTTAGTTATTCGACCAGCTTCAGAAGCAACGACATTCCAGTTATAGCCAACGGCTTGAAATTCAGGCTTCAAACTGGGAGATGCCGGATCATAAGTAAAGGTGAGCATTCTATCGTTTTGGCGATCATAAAGTTGGACAATTTTGGTTTCCGGATTCAAATAAACTACCGGTCCATAGCATGTAGAGCCATCATCCGTAGTTATGGACACCTGGGCCTTCAAAGGACTACTTTTAGCTGGAGCCGATTCAGTTATTGCCTGAGCTAGTTCAATTCCCTCAAAATCAGTATTCACAGAGTGAAGTGCCTTTACTGCGGTAAGTATCCTCAGGGCTCGCTCTGGAGTTAGAGCGGCTGGATCAATATTCTTCAACTCTGCTGCGGCGTTAGCTCTGTAATGAGCTGCCATTGACCTATCTTTGACATAGTATGCAGCGGAAGCAAGATAGGTAAAAACTTCGAGTTTCTCTTCCGGTGAAGACAGGGCTGGCAGCCTTCTTTGCAAATGATCAAATGCTTGCTTCACAGAGATTTCCACGGTCTCTTTTGTACCAAGTTTTACCTGCGTGGTACAAGCATTCGCTGCAGGACACAGAATAGTGGAGAATAGCCAAAGCCCGGCAGCCCTAGTCAACGGGTGATTGATTACTATTACCAATGGTTGCCACTGTGCATCGGCAGGACTCACACTAGTTACTGCAATGGACAAAGCCAAGGCTAGAGAAATGAAGTGTCTCACTATTAAGTTCCTCTCGTTGCTGTTATACGGATCGCTACCTGGATTCCGAGATTCCTCAGTCAATTACTTGTGACTTACAAAATTCCACGGAACTATTCTGGAGAAACCGAGCTTGTTCTGTGGATAACAGATGAAAGGGACTGCCTGTATTGTGACCAACAGTTGAGCACTTCAAGAGGATTTACATCAGATTCAGAAACACCGATCAATCCCCCACACGGGGGATGCCTGTTGTAAAAACTGATCAAGGCACTCTAAGTTGGCTACTCTAAGGCACACTCTTGAGGTCTAGAACTTGCAAGTCTAAAAGCAGCTTCCTATCCAAAGAAAGTCTGCACTCACTCGCCACTTTCAGAGCTTTGTCTTGAATGTCCTTCCATTGCTGTTTCGTTCTTTGCCCCTTAACTGACCAAAGACTTTCTCCGAACTCAATCATTGCGCTTGCTACTGGTTTGTCTTCAAGCATAGCCATCCGTCCATAGTAAAGCTCGCTGAATTTTCTATAGGCTTGTGGATAATCAGGATTGGATGGCTCCTGTGTGGCAAGAATACCAGTGGTCCTTGTAGCTTCTAAATAGAGTTCAATCAATGATTGGTAGTAAGGCCCTCGCAGCTGTTTCTCTATTTCATCTCTCCTTACAGTCTTTTCCTGCTCGAACCGGTGGCTCATCTCAAGCAAAGCAAGGCCTGAGCCAATGAGGGCACCAAGGATGGCAATGGCTTGAAAAATGACTTGCCATTTTCTATATGGCTTCTCTTCCATGAAAACTCAACCTTCCAAACGATGAATATTCTTGTAATTCAAGAACTTAAGATTGCTTCGCTCGCCTGTCGATGCGCCTTTCAAAACGGCTCGAATGTCACTAGCTACCGCGCCTTCACGAAAATGATAGCCATGCATTACCAAATCTTGCAAAATTTCTGCAGCTCCAAAGCAATCGGAAACATCGATGAAATGGCTATTCATCGGCGTTTGATTCTCGTTTCTCGGACCAGTAAAACCAAGCCTATTTACAAAGTGCTTTGTGCCGGTGGAGGCAACCAGAGCCTTATCATGCCGATTGAAATAAACAGTGGCTCGTTGTCCCATATCTACAATGCGATTGAGCGGCTTGTCTGGCTCCAGAGAATCATTGTCTACGTCTGCTGCAACAAGAATTACTTCTTTGAACAGAGATCTCAACGTGTGCTCACTGAGTAAAGTTGAGGTAGCGGATTCAAGAACATAATTGCCCATGGAATGGCACATCAGATGGATGTTTCGGCGGCATGGCTCTATGGCAGGATCTCCGCTACCAAAGAACTCTCTGAAGAACTTCACTAACTTTTGCAGTGATCGAGCAAAGACCCGTCCTGAGATTTCGGCATCATTCCTATCATTCCAATATTCAAGCACGCTGCTTTGAGCCGGCCATGAGAAAAGAACTATCTTACCTATAGATGAGCCCTTTGGCGCTACATATTGCTCATGGAGGGCTTTGACACAAGAGAGAGACTCTGTGAAATTAGTTCTGAATCCGTGAACATAAACTAGTACATCTTTGCCTTCGGGGTTAGACATTCTATCGAACAACTCACCAAATAGCCATTGTGAACCGACTTTATTAGTCTGCCTATCGCGCAAAATTGCTGGAACATAGCTAACGTCTTTGCCGGGAGGTGTATCAGCAACGAGCTGATAAGCGATTTCGTCTTCTGTGAGTTCTATAGATCCAACACGCAGTGCCGAACCTGCTGGCTCTTGCCCGTCCTCTCTGACGAACTCTTTGCCATTTTCAATGATGATCTGTCGATTAGTAACGAAGTAGTGCTTAGCCATGAGCGCGTCCTTGAGAATAAAAAGGAGAAACGGACACAGTATAGGGGATAGTGAAAGAGAGCAGGGATTAACAGCTCAGCGAATACTGCTTAAAGGTCAAATAGAGCAGGGGATTTGGGGATTTTCGAGGTCTTAAAGGACGGCTCGGGAAGGGGAGCGTGTACTTTGAGTCTGGCCGACTGATAAAGGGGGCTGATAATGAGGTCGGTAGCCGAGATCACCTCTGAAACGCCCAAAAGTCGGGTACCCCAAAAATGCAAAAGGCAAAAAAAGGGGAGAGGGCTGGAAAATCACTTTCCCGAGACCCTCTCCAAGCCAGCATCTACAGCTTCTCAAACTGCCGATGCAACATATCAGTTATTATCAGACCATTAGTCTTTCTCTGAACCCGAGTCCTGAATTGAAGATAACCGCGATTATGAAGGCGAACAGGCTTCCCTTATTCACCTGTGGTACTTTGGTTATAATTCTTCCTGCCTGCGGAGTTCCAAGATGCGATTTGTCCGACAAAAGTTAGCCATTACAACCTTGTCTGTTCTTGGAATTTTCCTTTCGTCGCAGTCGATGGCCCGTGCTGATGAGACAATCGCTCTCACGGAATCTCCCGGGTGGCCAACCTACCAAAGTTCGGCCATAGACCGTAATTTAAAGTGGCATGATGAGCATTTCTTCGTACATATTCCGCCTGGTGTAAGCTCCCAACGCTCGATTGGCCTGCTCGTGTTTATTCCAGCCGAAGATACTCTTACAAGTCTGCCTGCTGGTTGGACGGAGGTGCTTGACAGGAACCAGTTTATTTTTATCGCTCCTCAGAGTGCGGGCAATAATCAAACATCAGCTCGAAGAGCCGGACTTGGCGTTATGGCTGCTATGGGCATGCTTAAGAAGTATCGCAATATTGACACCAAGAGAGTCTTTGTCTCAGGTTTCTCTGGTGGGGCTCGGACAGCATCGAATATTGCTTTCGCCCAAGCGGACCTTGTCCGTGGAGCGTTGCTGAATTGCGGCAGCAATTTCCCAGCTCGTATTACATGGCACAGTGCCGGATCAGAGGGCAACAAAGATGACAATTATGGCTACTGTAGCGCAACCCCTCAGGAGTGTCAGTGGGCGAAATCATATGTTCGTTTTGCCATAGTGACCGGCGGCGATGATTTCAGAAGACCATATTTGCAGGACATTTACAACGACGGCTTTAGGCGCGGAGGCTATCAGTCAAGACTTTTTGATGTGCCTGACTTGGGGCACAACCTTTGCGATGGCAGAACACTTCAGCAAGCACTGGATTTCCTTTCAACCGGTCGGTAGTGGAATTGGTTAGCCGGTGCAATACATAGCTTAATATCCAAATGAGGCCCCATCCGGGCTTTAGAGGACACTTAGGAAACGTATTTGCTACATTCTTTCTTGGGCAATTTCTTTTACTTCTAGTCCTTTAAGAGGAATGATAACAAGCCTAGTTTTTTCGGCTTTCGAAGCAACTATTTTCAACTCTGCATCAAAAGGTATATCAGCAGCGCCCTTTCGAACACACACGAAGTCTCGTGCAAAGAAAGCTGGCTCTAGATAAGCAACTCCCACTACAGCCTGTGCATCCATTGTTGTTGACCATGGCGGATCTTTGTGCTGGAAGTTGTAAACAGAAATCCTCCACATAGAGGGAATTCGTGGAATTGACTTAATTGTGCCAGCCTTCAACTTTAAAGTAAAACCAGAAATCCTTTCTCCTGGTTGAAGAACAACATGCTTAGCTGAGACAGCCCACAAGCTCTCCGCTTCTGCCCTCACGCAGATCGGAAACACAGACAATATCATAACTAAAGTACACGAAAGAAAAAGTTTCATTGATGTCTCTGTCCTCTCATGATATTCAGCATGCAATGACTAAAGTCGGCTAATGGGTTAGTTTGCAAAAATAACCGTCACCGCTCCTTTCCATTTTCGCATACATTTGAAGAGAGAGCCTGCCAGAAAAATATCCAGCAGGCTCAGGTTAAGAACATTGACAGGGTGGTCAATGTTTCAGAGGGAGTTATTTGGGAGTGCTCACCACAGTAACTGTTACATCTCTGATAACACCGATTTTCAAATCAGCGATTTTAGAGAATGCAGCTGGTGACAAGTCAATTATGCGGCGACCGGGGTCGGCGTAAGGACCTCTGTCATTAACTCTTACAATCACAGACTGACCATTCGCATTATTGGTGACCTTCACAGTTGAACCAAGCGGCATGTCCCTCATTGCGGCAGTAAGTTTTTTAGGATCATAGATTTCACCGTTTGCAGTCTTTTTGCCAGCAAAACCCTTATCGTAATAAGAGGCCTGCCCGTCCTGTGGCCCAGTAGTATTCTTCTTTTTCTTCGCTTCCATCTCTTCTTTTGCTTCAGCAGAAGGAATGATCCACTCATCTACTCGGCCACCATCATCCAACCACTTTCTGATGCCATCAGCCCAGGTAAGCCCAAACTGCGAGAACCAATCAGCTCCAGAAAGCCCGGCAGGATTCAACCACCAAGGGATGTAGCTGTCTACAGGGTCGCCCTTGCCAGGAATCCAGCACATTTGCAAGCCCATGGGGTCGGTATACTCTTGCGGACTGTTGACCACATAGGTATAGAGGTTGAAGTCAGAACCTGTGTAGCCAATCGGGTCTGGTTGCAAGAACCGGCCAAGCTTCGGCGAATAGTACCTGTGCTTGAAGTAGTAGAGCCCAAGCTCGGAATCATAGCGCTGACCGGTGAATCCGACGGTGGTTCCACCAAGAGTGGTGATTTCTCCAAACGGGCTGAACTTGTTCTTGTTAGCCACGGCCCCAGAGTTATTGCTGACCGCAACAATCGAGCCGACTTTGTCGTGGTGCAGGAAGGTCGGAGTAGAGCCAGTCACAATGATGAGAGGCTCATCCAGACCGGTTCCATAGACATAGCGGCGCTGAAGAGCACCACTGGTTCCGTTGTAGTCGGCGATGCGCTGCCAGCCGGAATAGACATAGCGGGTCTTGGTAGAGCCCACAGTCTTCTGGCTTTGACGGTGCAAGGGGTCGTACACGAAGCTGGCACTGGTACCAGTCTTGCTGGCTGTCAGCAAATGGTTCTCGGTGTCATAACCGAAAGTCCAGACACCATCCCCTGTCAGGCACTTGTTGCCGTTGTAGCTGTAGCCCACACCTCCTACCGTGGGATATTTGTTGACGTTGTCGGCCGTTCCGTAAGTCAGAGTCCCGGCTGCGGCAGGGTGCCACATGTAGGTGCTGTCACTGACGGTCATGCTCAAAGGCTCATGGACGTTGTTGAAGGCATAAGTGAAGGCGACGTTGGAGCCCACGAAGTTGTGAGTAATCCCAGTCACATCTTCATTCAACTGCGGGGTGTAGACCACCGAAGTGCCGTTGCTGAACGTAATGCCCGTTCTCTGAGACAACTGGTTGTAGCTGAAAGTAGCCGCGCTTGTGGCACTTCCATTCAACTTAATTGTGCTCAGGCGGTTGAGCTGATCATAGGCCCTGTCTACGAAGTAGGAATCCGGGTAGGTTGTCTTCGTGATGTTGCCGTTGGCGTCGAGCACGTGCGTAACGGTTTTGCCGTCCGGATATTGCTCCTTGAAGAAGCGACCGGCGGTGTCGTAAAAGAGCTGGATCGCCCCAGAGGACGGGTCTCCTGCCACAACTGGCTTGCTGATCTGAGTCAGGCGACCAGCCAGGTCATAGGTGTTTGTGACCGTGGGTTGCCCAGATGGCGCCTTTGTGGCAAGCCGGTTGAGAACATCAAAGGTGTTCACAATCGTGCTGCCGGAGCGCGTGACATAGGTCAAAACGTTACCGTTGGCGTCATATGAGCTGTTTTGCTCAAATGTGCCATCCTGGTAAGTGGTTTTGTTAGGTCGGTCAAATCCGTCAAAGCTGAACTGAGTTATGTTGCTGCGAGCGTCCATGACCGAGGCAAGTTTGCCGTTTGCGGAATAAGTCCGAGTCTCAGTGACCGTGCTGGTCGGATCGGTGACGGTGCTAATCCTGTTGTTGGCATCGTATGAGTACTGCCAAACGCGAGATTGAGCGTCAGTGAGGCTCTGAACGCGGTCATTGCCGTCGAAAGCCCAGGTCGAGGTCTGATTAGCCGGGTCAACAGCGGTGAGCCGCTCATTGCCAGCAGAATATGTCCATGAGTAGGTCTGCCATGCAGGACTTCCACCAGTCTGGCGCTCTTGCTTGGTGAGGTTGCCATTGTCATCGAAGGTCCACTTCGTGACGTAGCTAAAGGGCGCAGGATCTGTCTTTTGCGTCAGTCTGCGCAAAGAGTCGAACTGGTAAGTCGCGGTATTTGAGCGCGGGTCTGTCACCGAAGTCACATTCCCAACCGCATCGTACCCCAGAGAGGTAGTCAGATTCAGCCGACCGACCCCAGAATCTGCAATCACGGAAAGGAGCTTTTCGGTCGAGGCATCGTAAGTCCATTCAGTCTTGATGCCGGTTTCATCGACCAGAGTCAACATTTGACCGCGTCCGTTATAAGTCATCGTGACAGTGGGAGTGAGACCTCCAACCATGGGACGCTGGACGGTGAGCAGGTTTCCGTTGGCGGCGTCATAAGACAGAGTGGTCGTATTGCCCCTTCCATCAACGGCCGTAATCGGTTTTGCCCAGGTTGCGTGATAGGTGAAGCTGCGAACGATGTTGCTCAAGCCTGAGCCGGCCTTGGGAACCAAGGTGATGGTCAGAGGGTTGTCGTTCTTGTCAAAGACAGTAACAACCTTGTTGCCTTCCGGCTGAATAACTTCAACAGGTCGGTTTAAGCCGTCGTAGACTGTCTTTGTGGCGTTTCCAAGTCCGTCAATTTCTTTCACTGTGGAGCCGAGCCGGTTTAGATACCAGGTCTTCTTGTTGCCAACGGGGTCCACAGAGTGAGCCCGAGAGCCAGCCAGATAGAGGTTGGTCACCTGGTTCCTGGAGTTTGCTTGGGTCTTGACCCGCAGCAAGGAATCGTAGGTGTTTGTGATGAAGGCGGTAGCCGGAAAGGCAGGGTTGAAGTAGGCACTCATAAGCCCCGGCTGGACATAGGAGTAAGTAAAGTTCTTGGCGTTTGCGTCCGTAAACTGAGTGTGGTTGTCACTGCCGTCAACCGTGAAACTTACCGACCGCCCGTTTCCATCGCTCACGCTTGTGAGCTTGCCTGCGGTATAGGAAAGAGTCAAAGTCCGCCCGAGCCCGTTGGAAATGCTGGTCAAAAGCCCACTGGTGTAGGTATAGGAGACAGTCACTCCATACGGGAACACGACAGAACTAATCTGGCCACTCGCGTTGAAGTTGGTCTGAACACCCTGGGGAGTAGTCAGCCGATACAGCCCAGAGACCTTTGTCAAAGTCTTGGGGCAATTGACAGGCGGAGCATAGGTGCCATCCGGCTGCTTTATGAAGATGTCGCTAGTGGTGGGAGAGGAGATTACAACGGCATTGTTGTACATCTGGTCGATCCACCAGGCATCAGCGATGCTGAGCGCAACAAGCTTCTGAACCGGTCTTGCTGAATCAGAGAGGATGTCTGTGCAGACAAAGAGTTCAGCAACTGATGCAGCCGCAGGCAAAGCATACTGCTCGCCCATGGCAAAGAAGCCGTTGCTGGAATCGAAGGCGAGGAAGTCATGAGAGTGCGTCCAGCCGCGGCCAAGCGGACCGGAGTTGTAGCGCTCAAGTGACCGGTAATTTCGACCGAATGAAATTGAGTAGGGATAGCTTTGACTGCCGACGGTCAAATCGGTGGTGGCAAAGTCGAAAGAGCCGTTGAAAAGCCCAACCGGGTCAATTTCATAGCTTCCACGCTCTTTTTCCTTTCGCTCAATTTCATCGGGGTCACCCTCATCCTTACCTCCTTTGAAGGCGCCGTTGATGATGCCGAAGGCCCCGGATGTGGGATAAACCCAGTAAGCCCAGCCCGTCCAAGCTCCAATGGTTTCAGCCGGGTTCTCACCGATGACCAGGTCGTTCCCCCACTGGATGTACCAGTTGTAGAGGTCGGTCATATCGGTGGAGCTGTAGCCGTTTGTGACGAGAGCAGCCTGAATGTTGGAGCCGGTGTTCCAGTTGGAAGTGGTTCCTTTGTAGATCTTGCGACCGTTCAGAACCGCCTTATCAACCACAGTGGTAGTGCTGACGCCAGGACCGTTGCCGGTGACCTGGGCGAGAGTGGCGGCTTCCAGGGCAACACCGTGCATGGAGATGGTGGTGTCGTTGCTGGGAATCTGGGTCATGTCGTTGTTCAGGTTCGTGCTGGAACCGGAAACACCGCCGATGTCGGCGCCGACGTATCCAGGGCCGGAGTTCTCGAAGGAGATAACGCCAACCTGGTGGCTGTAGACAGTGCGGCACTTTTTGATGGAGTTAACGAGGTCGCAGATCCGAGCAGATTGCGCGGCCATGCGATACCAGGTCATGGCGAGCTTGGAACCAAGAACCGGCTCAGAAGTAGCGCCGCCACCGGCTGCTTGCTCTTTGGAGAGCTGCTCCTGGTGGTAGTCCATTTGACCGCGGCCAAGGTTACCCCAGGCGTTGGCAATAAGGAAGGAGTGGCCGGCATAGATGCCGCCCTGCCACCACTGGAAGGTGGTCTGGTAGTAGCGCTGGTAGGTCAGAGGGTAGTTGGCGCCGTCGTAGGCGGGATGGGTAACCGTGAGCAGGATGGAGGTATAGGTGCCGGGAGGCTGAGCCAAACCGGTATCAACTGCCGTCCCATTGAGATAGAGACTCGGAACCAGACTTCCGTCATAGAAGAGGGAGAGGCGGGAATTGGCCAATTGGTCGGAAGTGGTCTGCCAGTCGATGTCCCAAACACCAGGGGTGCTCCAGTTCGGGAACTGAACCTGAAGAGTGGGCTTGAAGGAAGCCGGAACATCACCAGTCCAGACAGTCGGGGTATCACCAGGGGCCTGGTAAGGCAGAGTCGATTGAAGAACCGGCAAGGTGGGGGCATTGATAGCCTGACCGCCAATGAGGTCATCGACTTGAGCATCAGGGTCATTGGCCTTGATCCAGTTAGCCAGGTTGGTCGAGAAGGTAGTCAGATCACTGCGAACATTGGCCCTGTTAAGGTTCTGAGCATAATCCGTGGTCACCGAAGCCCCCGACTGAGCATTGCTCATGAAAGTCGCGGCATTGTAGCCAAGGATAGTGTCCAAGTCAGTCCGTCCGGTCTTTCTGGTGTAGGATTTGACGCTGGGGTCAAAGTTCCAGGTGTTGGCGCCGTCAATCCAGCGGACCCAGACATGCTTGATGTCCATGTAGTAGGTAGTGCCGTCCCAGGTAGGCTCTGTGACAACCGGGATAAAGAGGTTGAAACAGTAGTTGCGGGCAGCCCAGATGCTGTCAGTACCGAACCAAGCATTAAACTGAGATTCGTTTAAGCGGATAGTTCCCATGACAATATGGGCAGTGAAGCCGGCCTGGCGAAGAAGAGCAGCCAGAAGGGCGCTCTGGTCGAATTGGTTGCCAAGACCATCAGCAATTGAGCCAACAGGGCCTTTATTAAGTCCCCAGCCGGGTTCCCACTCAATATTGGAATAGACCCACTCATACATGAGCTGAGGGCCGTTATTTTCAACATTGAGGGCGCGGGAAAGCTCAACGATAGAAGCCGGTCCCTGAACCGTGTTGGTAGCAAAGGCGGCAACCTTGGGAGCTACCGGCGGGTACTGCTTCCTGGCCTTCGGCGGAATAGTGCGTTTCTTGAGGTCGTTGGGGAACTGCTTGGCGCCTTCATAGTTGTAGCCAAGACGCTCTTCAGTACCTGGGTTGTTCTTGATGGTCTGTTCAACGGCCGGGGAGGTCTTCCCAGCCAGCGGAGAGGTAGCGGAAGAACTGGAAGCAGCGATGATGGCGTCAGCGGCGCCGGTTAATTGCGAAGGGGAGTTTGGCGTAGTAGACATATTGTCTTTTCCTTCATTGGGTTTGGTTTGCAAGGGGAATTGGCACAGGATTATGTGAACAATCCGTGCAAGAAGCAGACAAACAGGAGGTTCGTCTGCTATTCTTTGTTGTCAGGCACATTTCTCAACAGGTGCCGGATGGGCACGTAGTCACAACTGACGTGCGATTTCCCGCGGCATCATAGTTATAGGTGATCACCGTACCATTAGTGTAGGTCACGGTTTTGAGACGACCGAGGTTGTCATAAGTGTAGGTTGCCGTATCTGCGGCCATAGTCTTTATCCTTTGTTTGTGTGGTTTTCATCGATTCGGCATTGTCCAAATCGACACGTTGAAACGCAGCAACACCTCACTTCCTTTTGATGAGGAGCGATTGTTACTGCGGCGGTTATGTAGATTAGAGACCTTAGAGAATTTAGCTGCGCTAGCCAAGGAGCCCCAGCACTGCCTTCCAGAAGGATCTCTTTCACCTGATCAACTTCATCACTTAGCCCAAACCGACCAGTTGCCTGGCTCTGAGGAATTCAATTGAATCGTCCGGTTAGGGGTGGTTTCGGGGAAACGCTCGTGGTAAGTGCAGATGAAGTCGATACGACTTTTCTAGCTCTGCCAGGGGGCTAAGTTCAACCTCGCTCGAATTTACCGACACCCACCATTCGCAAGAGTTGCCAGGATGTTCAAAACAGTCCAGGGTCTTTTAAAAGAGTGACAAGCCAAGATGGCTTTGATTCGCTCTTGCACAAGAATAAGGAAACGCTCACACGATTTTCAAGTACTGGCGCGGCTTGCGCGACTTCTCGCTTTCTAATTAAAGCGTAATGCGCCTTAAGATTAGCTTACTGAGCCATTTCTCATTGTGAACGATCAATAAGCCAAGTTTACATTACTCCAAACAGCAAGTCTAGAACTAATTCCTAGAAAATCACCCACATTTCAAGAAGCGCCTCCATCTCTCTCAACCCACCTCTTGAAAATAGTGAACAGGCAACCCTGCTATGACCGGTCATGCAGAACGGTCAGCCTCCTGGCTAACGCAACAGGTCGTCTTCCTTTGCTTTCTCTTTGCGCTCTTTGATCTTCCTTATGAGCTTGCTCTCGGACTTCTTGAGCATTTTGTTTTCTTGCTGCTTGGCTCTGTCTTTTTCAAACACCTTTTCTGCCGCTTCCAGAGCCGCCTTGACCTGCTCCGGCTTTTGCTTTGTTCGCTCTAGATATTTCTGCCAAGCGCCCTCGTACTTGTCATAACTGTCATAAGAGTCGGAGAGATACTCTCTCTGCTTCTCTTTTGACATGGTCTCTGGGTCTTCGTTTCGCCACTTCTCAAAGAGTTCATGATTGCCGTTTTTCTTTGCTTCTTCCAGTTCTTTTAGCGGCAAGTAATACTCGACAAGCTGACCATTAGGCATTTTCAGATCGAATGCCGCTATCCTCCATCCCCAGAAACCTGGTCTCAAGACTTTATCCGTGTCGGTCTTAATCACTGTAAAGCCAGCTTCTTTGAGGTCTTCGGCAATCTTAGGCAGCTGCTCTATATTCTCTAAGACTGTCTTGAACCTGAATGAATCTCTGACATGCTCAACATCATGCCAGGGCTTATTGGCTCGTATAGATGGTCTCGATGCCTTCTCCAGTATCTTCTCAGGAGCCTTGAAGCTGGTTTTAGACTCGGTTCCGTATTTGCTATCAAGCTTCTCCAGAAACTCTTTGACCTTGGGCTCGTTCTCCAGGGACAAGCGGCTGAGCGCTTTTACTTTCTCTTCTTCTTTTGCAGCGCGATCTATCGGGTTGACTATGGCCTCATCATCCTGATCTATCAACTTCCCCAAAGCACGCCACCTGGTTCAATTTGCGGTTGTAAAGCTCGCCCAAATATGCCATAATAGAGTAGCAGATAGGGGTACAGGCGATGTCGTATCGGGTCCACAAATCAACAACCGGCAATGTGGTCGTTGCCTCCAGAGAAGATGATTTCATCGCATCTTTCAAGGACGGTAGCTGGCTGGACCGCCTCGCTTTCAGCGCCCATGAACTTGAAGACATGCTCTTGGTCACCGACCGGAGTGAAGCAGATAGCCTGATTGCACAAGCGAAGAACGCCCTTTCTCATGATGCCATTGTTGCATAGCAGGCGTCCTTCGCACTAAGCAGATAGTCAAAAGGCGGCTCTTGGAGCCGCCTTTCTTTTCACTCAATCAGGTCACTTATTCGGAAGTAACTCCCGTTCAAGCAGACCATTTGAGAGTCTTCCACGGCGCTATCGGCATTATCCTGCGCCCCTATCCTGAAGGCCACCGGGTCGACCGCTTCAAGCACTTGCGACGGGCTATACTCCAGCTCCCCGAATTTTATTGGCTCATAGATATCATCCAAGAGGTCCCGGTAAAGCTCCTCAATATCAACTCTTTCGCCCTCGGTCTCTACCAGGTGCTCCATCACCCAGTCATAGCCCCATTCGACGCCAACACCCTCCACTTCTCTCATAAGGTCGTCACTACCGCATTTCGGACAACGGTACTGCCCGTTTTCATCAGCTTCTACCCTGACATAGTCCGAGTAACAAAACGGCCTTGAGGCTTCATGAGCCATTTCTTTGAGCTTCTCTTTTATCTCATCGCTTGCTTCCAGCATAGGCACCTCCAATATTTTCGGTGCGTCGCCGCACCCCCATGCCGCACATGCGCTATTGCGAAGACCAGGGTCCCAGAGTCAAGACCGCCGAAGGCGCCTTTAGGCTCGGTCTTGACTCTGGGGGTCTGAAGTTACGCTCTCTTGCGGGCATGGAAAGGAAGGCTGACGCCTACCTCAAGTAGCCCGCTATGTCTTATTTGCTATTGACCACCTATTGGCAGTTTCGTGTTATCTACTTAAACTCCGCTGGTAGCTGGTAAAGGATTTACAGATGAAGACTTACTTTTGGCCACAACAGTCCCCCATCGACCTCTCCAAAAGCACTTCTCATTACGTGCATTTTGACAATAGCTTTCTCAAGATCAAATACTCTGGCAACTGCAGGGGCTCATTCGAAAGCACACACCACAACTTTGTTCTTTCTGACTTCGAGAAAAATCCACAGCTTCTTAGTTTCAACGGAAAAGAATACGTCCTAAGGAAGATCCACCTCCACACCCCCTCCGAACATGATCTAGAGGGTCAGAACTTGAGTGGCGATATTCACTTCGTCCACGAGATCTATCCGATTGTAGGCGAGAATGCTAAGACGGAAGACAGAGAGCTGCTGGTTTTAGGCGTCTTCTTCAATCTTTGCGAGGAAACAGAAGAACTTAAGGGCAACGAACTGACAAGTTTTGCTGCCTGTTTTTCAAGTGCGCTAAAGCTCTTCAAAGAAGGCAAAGTCTCAGAAGAAATACCAATTAACCCAAGCAACCTTCTTCCTTCAGACAAAGACTGGTTTTGGTATCAAGGCTCTCTGACCTCTCCTCCATATTCAGAAAACGTCACCTGGGTTGTTTTGAACGCACCCCTAAAAGACACGCAGAACAAAGACTTCGAATACATTCTCAAAGAGGCACACCAGGAAGAACGCGGCATACAAGACCTAAATCGAAGGTTCGTCTTGAGAAACTTCAAATAGCCTCAAGGCTTCTTCTTCATCAGCGCACTTACAGCAGCATCAGCCCACGATATGTAATCTGACCCACCGTCTTTGCCTCGGCGCGACCAGTTATAGAGATTGGTAGCATCTATCAAGGCGTCGTTAATGAACCAGTCTTTGAACATGCCGCTCATGTCCTTGTACTTCGGATAAGCCTTACGCCACCAGCTTATAGCAAACTCCTTCTGTTTTTCATAAGGGACAAAGTCAGCGTCCTTTTTCATCGCCATCGAGCGATAATCGCCGCCTTTGGCAGTAATGAACTCATGCAGGTCATAAGCAAATTGGCACATGGTCTCAATCGGCTGGTCTTTGTACTCCGAACGAAACTCCATATCTGGTTCTACGAGATACTGACCGAGCGGCTTCTTCGAGCCCTTGCCGCCCCGAATGCTCGTTATCGACATATCCCATTCATGGCCGTCCTTAGACTTCTCGTACTTCGGAGCCGCTGACGCCACCATGATTAACTCGGCCATCACCTCTCGGTTGCGCTGCGGCGCTTGCGTTTCTATCGGCTGAAAGATGCCTTGAGCATACGCTCCTTGCGTCGCTGCAATTATCGCCAGTGCCGTTAGTGCTCTTTTCATGGCAGTTTGTTTACCTCCACATACGCTTTGAAATCATTCTGGTTCTTCGCTATCAGATCCCTGACCATACCGGCTCCAGACGGGCTGAAAATGTCATAAGTGAGCTTGACCTTTGTTGTGGATTCTCCGGCTGTAAGCTGGGCGACTAGCCCTATTTCTCTGGCAAATATTCTGGTATTTTGCCCGGCTCCTAGCGCCTGCTGAAAGGTTAGCTTGGCATGGATGTAGCCGCGAGAGTCATCCTGCTCGATAATCTGCCAGTTGGAGCGTCCACTCACTCCAGTCTCAATTCCCGACCGCTTCAATACGTCGGTAATACAGCCCCAGGCTACCGGCAGTGGAACTGGCCAGATTTGCTCCTCCGGGTCCAGGAGCTTCTTCAATTCATGCTGGTCTTTGTCATAGAAATACTTAAAGGTGAAGCCAGCCGCTGCTAGCGCCACCAAAACCGACAACCCCATGCCGAAAATATAATTCCAGACTGCCCCGACAATCAGAAAGACTACTACCGCAAGGACTATCCCTAAAGCTGTCGTCGAACCCACTATTTACTCCTCACCATTGCATAAAGCCCAGTTCCGGCACTTCCGCGACCTCGTCTTTGGCTTCGACAGAAGCCGAGCTCGCGGTGTTTTCTTCCTTAACTTCTTCGCCTTCTTTTGGCTTCGCCTTAGGCTTGCGCACAAGCTTCTCGTCTACTTCCAGCACCCGCCTTGAAGGTGCCGGATAAAGAGCCTGGTCGGTCTCTTTCTCGTAGTTTTGCCAACTGAGAGCCCGCACTTGCACAGGTCTTGTAGCAGGTAGAAAGACGATCATATTGGGCTTGCCGCCTTCAGCCTCCGCCTTCGACTCGTCTATGACTCCCAGGTTCAAGAGGTCGCTGACACTCAGTAGAGGCTCCTTGTCTTTGATATCTTTGAGCTGGCCGCTTGATGTAACTTTGCCGTCTGAGATTATCGCCTCGCCCAGCATGTCACTTATCTTCTTTGCTGTATCTCCGTCGTTTGGCTTGAAGAACGCCTTCATAGCTGGCTGACTGATCAATAGCTTCGCTTCGTTTTTATACAGATTCTCAAGCTGCACGAAGTCTTGCACACCTAGAACTGCCGGTATTTTGTCGTGCCGGATGATGCTCAACTTCGCAGGCATACCGCGCACATAGCCGAAGTTTGTGAACTCATCGAGGAAAAGCGCCACCGGATGTTTGTACTGTTTTGTCGTCACCATATCTAGTGCCAGGTTGAACATCAGAGCAGCTAGCGGCTTAAACTCAGGCTTGTCTGCCGGTGTCGCCAGATACCAGGTAAACAACTCATCCTTGAGACCGGCCAGGTCCACGCTTGTTGTTTCCGTTAGCTTCCTTATCCTCGGCTGGTTCCAGAGATCTAGCCTGGTGATAAGGCCATTGGCTACGAGGTTCCGGTACGGCGCAGTGGTCGTATTCATGAACTTCTTGTACGCCTTTGCCGCCGCCTCAATTGGGCTGTCTTCCAGGAACTTCTGGATGCCTTCAGGTCCGTCCTCAAAGAGATCCGCGATATACGCTAGGTTGGCTTTGCCTTCATCCCTGAGCCCCACAGCATGGAGGATGAGACCAGTCAGAAGCATCCGCTCCGACATCTCCCAAGACTGGTCGCCTTTGTGAGTATCGAGCGTGGTCGACTGCATGATGATCTCCACCACGCGCCTGGCGTCTCTGTAAGTCTCGACATAGTCAAGCGGATTTATCTGGTCGGAAGTCAGGTCGTCAGGGTTGAAATAAATGGTCTTGTGGCCGTTTGCCGCCCTGTAGCCGACCGTTTTCGTGAACAGGTCCGCTATGCCTTTGCCGCCGGTCGCTTCAGTAACAACAGCCGAGCAACTGACCCTCTCGATTAGGTTCGGGATGAATATGCCGGTCGTTTTTCCAGTCCCGGTAGGACCGCAAACCAAAGCGTGGCGGTTAGTTTCCCCTTCCGACAAAGTCAGGAAGTTCCTACCGTCGCCGGTCACAAGCAGGCGGTTGGGCTCTTTGGTCGTGGAAAGGTAGCCAGCTTTGGCTAGCTCCTGGGGCGTCGCCCATCTAGCACCCTTCTTGGGTTTCTCCTCAGCCTCCAGCACCATACGGGAGTCTTCATACAGCCCCCTGCCGACCTCCAGAAAGCGTTTTTTGCACTCCTCCTTAGTCCAGGCATAGGTAAGCTCATTTACCTCGATTAAAACGCCCGCTAGCCCGCTCTCGTCCTTCCACCTCAAAACTATCGAGTACTGATAGTTCCAGGTCTTACCCATGACAATTTCCGGCTGCTTCCTTTCTGCCGTTATTATCCCGGTCTCTTCATCCACGAACGTCACATGCCAGTTGTGCCGGCGGAGCGTCGTCATTAAAATCCTCGCCAGCTTATTTGGCGGTATGTCTGTCGGGAAGTGCTCTTTGTACTGACTCGGCATCAGACCCCTCCGGTCCCTCCAACTCCCCTATGCGGCATATTGAGTTCATCGAATTTGCTCGGATTGCGGTTAGGGTCTCGCATTATCTCTCTTGTCTTCATTTCCTTTATTTTCGCGCGCAGCTTACTGTGCTCAATTTTCTGCTCGGTCACTAGCGCCTCTTTGGTCGCCTGGACCTTCTGGGAGAGGTCAGACTTGAGGTTCTTGATGTTCGTCAACTTCAGGTCTTTCGCCACTTTCTTTATTTTGGCCAGCACTTTCGTGGTCTGAGGGTCGAGCTTGTTTTGGATTTTTGCCCCGGCTTCCGCCCGCTTCATGTTTATCCAAATGCTGGGATCTAGCTTCCTCAAACCAGTCGATGTGGCACCCATGGGACCGGCCGCTATCGCCGACTCAAACCCGGAGAACTTGGCCGTGTACTGTCCGTCGATTGTCTCCCTGACATCCGATATCTTGTTCAAGGCTTTTATCTCGGACTCTAGCCCTGCCTTTTGTTTCTCCAGAGAAGCGCGGCTTGCCGCCTTTTGCTTAAAGTGCTCCGCCAGCCGGGCTTTCTTCTCGTCCTGGTAGACCTTGTTTTCAGCCTTTTCCTTCTCCGAGACTTTGCGCTTGGGCTTCTCTTTCAGAGCCTCCCGCCTAGATTGGCTCGCCTCTTTGAGCTTCTTCTCTTCTTTTTTCCCGGGGTCCTGGGGCTTGTCTTTCTTGAGCCTGTTTGCGTCTTCAGGCTTTAGCTTAAACTCGGTCTTTTGGCGCTTTTCTTCTTTCGCCTTCTCTTTGTTATGACTAGTGAGGGTTTTGGCGAATTTCTTCTTCTGCGCCTCAGACTCACGGCGCTGCTTTCGGTCCTCGCGCTTACGCTTTTTCTCGCTTTCTGAGTCAACCACTTCTCTCACCCATCTGACAGCCTGTCAGCCTTCTGAACTACATCCCATGGTCTTCCTTGAGTTCTTCTTTCGACGAAGCTTTGTCCATCGCTCGCTTTTCAGCTATCCACTGCTTGAGCTTCTTGTACTCGGCTTTGGTAATACCGTCCCTTGCCCAGTCTTCCCCTTTTCTGTATTCGGAGGCAAGAAACTCGAGCGACTCGCGCGAGTCTTGCCTATCATACAAAATCGGCTCCTTTTCTCCGTCGAGTGTCACCCTGATTGGCTCTTCCTTCTCTTTTTCCTGAAGCCAAGAATTAAGCGCCTTCTCTTCTGCCTTCGAGAGTACTATGGCTCCGGTCTCGTGAGCCTCTCTTACTTGCGAAAGCTCCTTCAGGGTTGATTCTTTGGCGATGCTCCCATACTCTCCAGCCTCTATTTTCTCAACTTGCTTTGATTTACGCTCGATGTATTTTTCTTCGTAATAGCTGTCTTTTATCCAAGTCTTGAGCTTTTCTTCTTCCTCTTGTGACAAAAGCCCGCCAGCTTCAGAGAGCTGCTCCAACTCCCGGAGCCTGCCTATTTCCATATTCCAGGAGTATTCAACGGTCTCACCGGCCATCTCCACAGATATGGACTTAGAGTAATACTCCCAGGCTTCAGCCTTCTGCTTTTCCTGCCTCTCTTCTTTAGCCAGCCTCTTTGCCGCAAGCTGGTTATAGTCCGGCCGGTCACCCAGAGACTCAGCCTCCTGTTCTTTCATGGCCTCGAACCTTGTCAGCTTGCGCTCGGCTTCGTCTTCTTTCATCACACGCATAAATTCTGACTTCGCCGCCTTCATGGCTTCCTTGAGCTTTGCTCCAAGGGGCCTCTTGGACTTGGACTTCTGCTTCTCTTTGTCCAAAAGCTTGTTTCGCTCCAGGTACTTATCCCCGGTCTCTTTCAGCTTGGTATAGTCGTCCTTTGAAAGCTTGACCTGCCGACCGTTTTTGTCCTTAGACATGATGACGACATGAGCATGCGGGTTGGCTGTATTTCTGTGCTCGACTGCATACCACTCAAGCTCCAGCCCCTTTTGCCTACCTAGCTCATGCATTACTTCCCTGACGTATTCTTGGGTATTGGCGTCCAGGACGCCGGGCGACACAATCATTTTGTGGACCAAGACGCCTGTCCCAGTCTGCCTTTCTATCGCCTCATGCACGGGGCGAGAAGTTAATCCCTCTTCCTTATCCGTGAAGAAAGACCGCTTCCCTTGCTCTTCCTTGTCTTTACCTGGCCGGAACTTGATGTAATTGACGTGCGCCTTCGCCCTTGCCTTCCCATCCCTGGATGCCCGGATATAGCTGTGCTTGACGATAGACCGCAGAGCCATGTTGCTATACGCCTATTTTGTTATGTCGCACTCTGGTTCGGTCTCAACACCACTAACTTGTTCTTCTTTCTTCTAGCAATTAAGTCCGCTTCGACTTGGTCCAACTCCGCCGATAGCTGAATTAGGCGGTGGTTGACCTGCCTCACGTCAAAAGATTGCGGGTCAAACACGTAATTTATCTTCCCTAGAAGCTCGTCTCGCTGAGGATAAAGGTCGTCTTCCAGCGCATCTACAAACCGAACATACTCTTCGATGCCAGAGAGGCACTCCGGCGGGCAAGCCCTTTTGCCGCTAAAGCAATAGGCATGAGGTCCTCCAATTTGGGCAGCATCTCGGTCGATCCACTCAAATGTGACGTTATGCGCCCATGGCCCATATTGGTAATCAAAGCGCTGGCCAGGATTTGCCATTAGCTCAAGCAACGTGTAGCAGGCCGCATCCTTGTCTCCCTTTGAAGTCTTCCAGTCCTGGTGATAGTCCGTATACGGCGTTCCAGCTATCAAGAATCTGTACTCCAGCCTTTCGTCCCACCCCATGGCTATTTGCAATATCTCGTGAAACAAGCCCAGTGGCACATCCACCCTTACAATTAGCCGCCGCCATACCGGCAACGGTGCTGCCACAAGGCGAATCTTGAATTGGTAATAGTTCAGGTGCTTTCTTTGCATAGCCTTACTTGTCTTTTCCGCCCAGCTTATCAATCAGCTCAGAGTTCTGCTTCTTCAAGAACTCCAGTTGTCCTTCCAGCTGTGCAGCGTGTTTCTGCGCCTCTTCTTTTGACGCCTCAAGTTTTGGCACAGCAGCCACCTGCGCCTCAAGCTGCTCAGCTTTGGCGGCAAGCGCCGCTCTCTCCAAGTCAGATTTCTGCATGGCTTCTTCAAGTTCGGTTAGGCGCTTCTTCAAGTCATCGACTTCACCGGCAGAAGCCTCAAGCTCTCCCTCCAATCTGGCGATGTGATCTTGCGCTTCGGCAAACTGCCTGGTCACAACGCGGACATCTTCAAGCGCCCGCTCTTTGACCGCCGCCGCCTCTTTGGCAGCTTCACCGGCGGCCACTTTCCAGGCCGCCATGAAGGCCGTTTGCACTGGTTCCGGCAAGTCACCAGGGACGACCTGTTGCACCAAAGCCGGGCGGCTCTCCCGCCAGACATTCAGGTGCTTGTAGATGGTCGTAAGGCTTCCGCCGCCCAGAACATCGAGGAGTGCCGACGCGGTTACTTCCTTGCCCGCCGCCGCCAGCCGGTCGGCCGCCGCCAACACCTCTTGCTCTGTGAAATATGCCTTGCGTCCCATGACCGCGCCCTCCAGGTGAGTGAACCTGCAAGCATCCTACCATACATTGAATTACCTTACTGTATTATTTGTTACGTAATATTTTATTATTTTATCGTATTAAAATAGCGCGCCACTCAAGAAAGTGCCACGCTTCCACATTCAACACTGCCTCAGCCTACCACGGATTTGATAATCCTTCCGCCACCGCGACGGAAACCTTCTGAAACCCACAGCCTAACAACACGCTCTCTCCGCCGCCGGCCACCCTCGACGACCTCACAGCTCAAGAAATTTAATTCCAAAAAAATCAGAACAAGAACACTTGGTGGTTGATCAAAGTCGCAACCGACGGGCATTTGACTACGCTTGACCCAAGCCAGACACTCGCTTAAGCTAGTTTTTGCGTGAGGGCACTAGCCAAACCACCAAAGACATCCAAAGAACACTAGCGGACGGACAACACCCGTCATTTCGCCCTCACGCACTCTTGTTTAATTTCACAACCGCGATAGTCGTTAGCGGCCACTTGCTTGCTCTCCAGAGCAGGCGAGCACTCTTTGCCGGAGGTTTTATGCGAAACACAGCCTTGCTGATCATGCTGGTAACAATTTTTGCCGCTCTGGTTCTGCGCTAAGCAAAGAAAGTTGAAACAACCCGGCGCAAACCGGGTCGTTTCAACTGGAGCCAGCCCTCTTGCTCATAGACCGGGCCACAGCCTTTTCTTCCTCAGTAAGCCCGGCATGCACCTGCTTAGCCGCCGCCCCCAGACAGTCCTTCATGATGTCCTCAGTATCCTCCAACCTGGCCAGATACTTGTTCGAGGCCAATGTCGCCACCGCCACCTTCGCCAGCATGGCGCAGATTCTATTCACCCCGGTTTTTATCACCCCGGCTATCTCCGCTGTCGACGCCTTCAACTGCTGCGCATACTCGGACTCCAGCCGGTTTCTTAAGTCAGCCTCCTGGACGGCAAGCCCATTCAAGATAAACTCCCTTGCCAATTCCACATCCTTTAGCCCCCTCGCTCTAGCTATCTCCTTAAACTTCACCAGATCATCTGCCGCTACCCAGGTCCGCACTTCCCCCGGATACGCTTTGCCGGTTTTTGCCATCACCACACCTCTACGGATAACTATAATTGCCTAATTATAGCTTTTACAGGCTATAGCGGATGAGTTTCTTTGCCAATTGCTTTACCAACGGATGGCTATAATTCTTGTATATCTATCATTCTAGACATTAGCGGCAAAGACTTTATCCTGCCTTAGCTCAATTTGTTCCAAATTGGCTCCGGCTTGCTTGCGCTCTTGGTTCCGTCTCGCTGCCCGCTCGCCGGTCAGACTGGTTTGCTTGCTATAACCAAAAGTAGCTCACCACGAAATGACTCTATCCAATCTGCTGTATCAGGACACATCCACCGACTGACAGCGACCACATGATTCAAATCTTGCTCAAGATTTCTCTGATAAATTGGCTCATGATGAGCTATCCGATTTCGCAGCAACCTAATCTTATCTACACTATCGTGAATGCGTCTGCGGTCTAGCGGTCTTGGGGCGTGAGGAAAAGATGAGTACACTGCGGCTACCCAAAATCTTGTCTCATGCTTCCGAGTAAGCATATTTAGCCAGAATCCAAACGAAAACTGAGCCACCACGCATGGAGGATTCAGCGGTCGTCCCTGATTAAGCAACTGGTCCTTTGCAGCATCTATTTGGTTCTGCGATTTTTGGTCGAAATGATGATACTTGGCGTCATACCAATCATTTCCAAACCTAGCCGCCAAAGTTGCATCTAACGTGTTTCTGAACAGCAGCTCAAATAGCTGCAACGGCAAATGCAATGATGACCCTAGCTTTGTATTCCAGCTGTGCAACTGAATTGCCTTCTCTAGGTCTCCACCAGCCATGACAACATAACGGCTCAGCCGGGGCGAGGAGAGCGCCTTTTCTATATTTCTCAGCCTCGCCGGGTCGAAAGAATACACCAGAAAAGAAACACCCTCTTGAAAACCGGAAATACTGTATTGCAGAAACCCAACCGGTTAGGTTATCATGCACTTAGTTGTCCTGGTGTGCCTAGGTTCGCTTCTGCGAGCATGCTATCCAGGACCTAGTTTATAAATCAATTGCTCGATTTGCCCGCCAATCTTCGCCTGGCAGAATTAAGGATTGGGGTTGCTTTGTTGCATACATGCAACCTTTCTATTGGCTTCGAAAGATTGCTTTAACTTGCCAGCTCTCGATTCCAAAAAAGAGCAATCTCTTCACAGGCCGCTATGGCTTCCTTGAGCAACCGAGTTTGCCGAGCAGGGACAGGGTAAATCTTGCCAGCAAAAACATCTACAACCAAAACATGTTGGTTGGAAATAGTTGCAGCTGGCATTACTTGCCTTGCCTTTTCACAAATAACGGCTCCGATGACCGCCGCAGAATGCTCATCCAGCCTATGCGTTTTTGAGAAGTACAATTTCACAAATCCGACATGGCGCTTGCCGTTCTTACCTTCAAAGTCCAAAAACAATTCTGGTCTAAGGCTGACTTTTACCCCAGCTAGTTCGATAAACCAAGTTTGAGGACCTGGCGTGGCCGAGCAATTGGCAATAGCGTTAGCTAGAGAATCCGAGAGCCCGCGAAAACTCCTAAGCGCATCAAGACAACATTTAGCTTGAGTCCTGTCATAGGAAGTCACCGCCAGATCAAGATCTGCAGCAAATTCGTTTATGGCTTCAAGCAACCGATCATCATCGAAGGCAACAGATGCGAGACCAACAAGACTACGGGTAGCCGGGGCATACGTGACAACTTTGTAGGTTGGCGGATACTTCTGCGACTTCACGATTTCACGCCTGCGAGACGGACTTGACTGACTGGAAACGTATTCGCCCAGCTTGCTTACGGAGCAACGAGGCAAGTTATTAACCTTGATTCCTTTATTATTCATAGAGAACGAATTCCTTATTGTTATGGATACAGCAATACGCACACAGACATATTGCCGGCCCTAGACTGCGACTGTAAAATAAGGAAGAAGCTATTTCACCGTCTCGTTCTTCCTGCAAGTTGGCGAGACGGGCTTCCTTATGAGGTTTTATTTACGGTTGGCACCTCCTCTTAAAATGGGATTTCGTCTTCATTGCTAAAGATTGCATCAAGGTCATCGACATCTTTCTTCGCTGCTTTTTTGGGAGCGGGCGCATACTTGGCAAATGCCCGCTCTGCCTTGTCAGCGTCGCTCAGGAAGTCCATATATTCAGTAAAATCGTCTTCGGCTGAAGTGGCAGACTCTTGCGCTTCATCTTCGGCTGGACCTTCATTTTGGTCTTCTGAACCTTCCGATTCATCAAAACAGTCAAAAATGTCCGGTGCGCTCTCTTCAACTGCATGCATGGCGTTAGCCCCTGGCAGTAATTGATACATTCCTCGGGCGAGGCTTTTGAACAATTCCGGGTTGCGACTCAGGGTAGAACCGATGGTAGTTGAGGCATTTCGCTCATCCTTGAAAACACCAGCAGCAACCAGCGTCTTCTTGGCGGTTGAGACATTCAGAATTCCACCGCTTTTGCTTGCAAAGCGGACAAGACAATCCTTGATCGACAAGCCCCTATACTCAGAAAGACTTTCTAGGCTTTGCGGCTCTGTATCCACAGAGTAGTAAGAGCAATAGTTAGAAATTACACTCTCGGCCTGCTCAAGCTGAGATTGAATGTATTCCAGCTCAGTCTGCTCCCTGGTGATACGCTCTATTATCTCCAGTCGGCGCTTGCGAAGGTCTTTTAGATACTGAACGAAATTGATGTTTTGCATACTGTCTGCACTCGGTAGCAGTCATTTTTTGTAGAGACTGCAAATGTATATAGGGCATAATTCACTTACAACTGAAGAAAAGAAGGACGGGCAGGGAGTTGCACCCTAGTTCTGAGATTGCAAGCCACAGACAGCCACTCTGACTGGAACCCGTCCCTTAATTAGGCATACCTATATATAGGTATGCGTCTTCTCTATGGTAACTTTTTGAGGGATTGCGATCAATCCTTCTGTTTGACTTTTTTTGATTAAATTAAAGGGTACCCCTAGTACTTTCGGGAATACTGTGTTCTACGAATTCGGTTTTACTGGTCGGGTAATGTCACATTGAGATGATTTTGTCGATATTGAGCACGTCTTAGGACAGCTTTTTGCTCATCGTCTATTTTCAAACACACTATTTCTATCTTGAATCTATCTGCTGCCGCAGCAAGCCAACAATCCCTGATTCCTCTGCGCACTGATTCACACACGCAAACAAAAATACAGCGGGTATCTTGAAAAAAACCAGGATTGGCTCGGATTAGCTGAAACTTCAAAAAATCTTTGCCAATCTTATTTGTTTGAGCTGATTTCAGGGCTCCAACATGAGCATAGATTTCTACGATAATCTTAGGCTCTTTGCAATGCCCATCTACTTCAACTTCTTTCCGATTGCCTACCGAAATTCTCTTTTTGCCGCGCAATGACACACCTAGCTGGCTCGGTGAGAGCGAAGCTGTCACTACCGGAAATCTGTCCGAAAACGCAGAGCCAGTAAGCGTTTTCGGACACGAACTATTTTGATGTTAGTGACAGCCTTCACCGAGCCATAAAAGCAAGACTAGTAGCTGATTTAGCTCTCTTTCTCTGGCATGAAGCTCTGACTTTGAATTCGTTTTTTGAAAAGTACCTACTTCAGCTAGAGTCGGTACTTTATGCGCCAAAATGACCAACTTGGAAGCAGCAAAAGCCCATAGTTTGTGACCGATTGCGCCGGTTTCCATCACCAAATCAAAACTAGGAACTTTGCCTTGCTACCGCTTGACTTTTCCGGTAGTGACAGCTTCGCTCTCACCGAGCCTAGCTGCGCAGAAAGCATCTCAAGCGCTAGTAATTCTATCGTTCTGTGCTCGTTAGACCGGCTGTCTCGGCGCCGACGTGGACGCTGTAACTTTTCCCCTTCTGCCATTTTCACTCAAACCCTCAAGCGCCAAAGCATAACCGTTGCCTAAGACTAAACCGCAGAATTAGGCAAATTTACCATGAATATTCTCAAGAAGCGGCTCTTGCGAGGACTCATGGGCTGGGTTCTGTTAACCAGACCAAAGGTCCGGCCGGGCCTCCCGGATGCTGGTTGAACCATTTGAGCTAACCACAACATGGTCAAGCAGGCTGACCCCGAGGATCTTGCCAGCCTTGATCAAAGTCTCGGTAGTCTCGATATCCTCAGCGCTAGGCTTCAAAGAACCAGCCGGGTGATTGTGCGCAACGATAAGCGCAAAAGAGTTGGAAAGTATCGCCGCCTTAAACACCTCCCGGGGGTGGACCAGGGAAGCATTCAAGGTTCCGCGAGACACTATCTGATACCCGACGACATGGTGCTTGCTGTCTAAATGCAAGCTGACAAAATGCTCCTCGGCATAGTGCTTCAGAGGCTCTAACAACCGCTCCACGTCTTCTGGACAACGGATTACCTGAGGCTCTACTCCCGACTCCTTTATCAAAGCCAGCTTGTACTCAGGCACAATGTATTTCAGGTGGTTTTTCAAAGCCCGCTTGTTCATAGTCAGTTCCTCATGCTCCAAGGTGCACGGCGCCCCTTGCCTGCGGCCTTACAAGCGTCCAGGGCGGGTCCCGGAGGCAATGAGCGAAAAACGGTAATTGGAGGGGACCCGGTCTTACCGGGGAGGGGGCCGGTTAAGGAGTTTTGAACCGTTGCCGCCGGGCACTGGATGCTTTTCTCAAGCAAGGCATGGGTTTAGCCAGCAACAAAGAGCAATGAGATGAGAGACGACCAGGGCGATGTACGGGGCAAAAACAACCTGTGCCCAGGCCAGGCAGTGTCGACAAAACAAGAAACGACCGAACCAGAAAAAGCAAAAGAGGCAAGAGCCATATGCCCCTGCCTCCAAGAGTGGCTGATTTAGATCAGGCTATGCAGCCAGCTTCTTGCGCTTACCTGTAGGCTTGTCAGATTCTGCCTCAGGTTTCACCTCAGGCTTACGCCCACAAAGATGATAACTGCTGAGCTTTATCACCGGCTTGGTCACCTGGATAGTGGCACCATTTACTTCCTTGGTGTAGGTGCTTAACGATAGCCTGCCAATTAAGACCACCTCGCGGCCCTTTGTGATGGTCTTCAGTACCCTGTCTCCAAGACCGTTCCAGGCATCGACATCAAACCAGAGCGTCTTGTCTTCATCGGTATTGGGCGAATATTCCCTGACCGCAATCGAGAACTTAACGACCTGCTTGCCGTCTCCAAAGCCGTAAGAAGTAGGCTCTTGTCCGACATGACCAACGAGTGTTACTTGATTATTGACCAACGGTAAGGATCCTGGACAAAAACCCTATCGCTTCTTGAAAGCCATTCGCAAGTCAAATTTTATGAGCGTTTCGCCGCCGCGCTCCGCTTGTCTACTAGCGAAAGTGGCTTAAACTCC
>WBZO01001831.1_pt1 | contig 30908 bp, 53 predicted proteins | sample 5204261 | NCBI WGS metagenome assembly WBZO01 (sample SAMN12412400, study PRJNA552823) | activated sludge metagenome | isolation source: activated sludge from anammox sidestream of wastewater treatment plant... | place: USA: North Carolina | collected 2017-09
ATCCTGTCCTTAATGCTCCGATTAATGCGGCTTCCAGCGGCAATAACACGCTGGTTTCTGCGCAGACGGGTAAAAAAATAGTCGTTGTCAATCTGTTCCTGATTTCGGCTGGAACTGTGAGTGTTACGTTTCAAGACGGGGCAGGAGGTACTGGACTTACCGGAGCTATCTCCCTTATTGCTCAGACAGGTTTTGTTCTTCCTGATTCGGATGATAATGGTTGGTTTTCTACTTCTTCAGGGAATCTATTGAATTTGAATTTAAGTGCAGGAATACAAGTTTCCGGGGCTTTGACTTACTATTTAAAATGATTAAACATCCCGCCTTACGAATAGCTGCGATCGAGGACTGTGATCCCGCGTTTCTAGACCAACTTCAGGCGGATCTAGAGACATTCGGACGGATGACTCCATACGGACACCTCATTAAAGATTTCGAAATAGACGGATCGTACGCGATGAGATGCGCGACATTGATGTCGGATCTGGATATTAACATTGCCACTGGAGAAGATTTAAAAGAGTCGCTTCAGCTCACGGAAGACAATAAAGATGTACAGGCGGTGGCGAATCAATTCATCCGAGCGCTGTCAGTAAAATACGGGCTGATGGTTTCTCCAGCTCGAAAATATCCATTCGCGAAGAACAATCCGAAGATCATGTGTTTTTCTCTGAGAGAGCGGAAGACTTACGGAACGGTTAGCCGAATCAATCCGCATCTAGACGTTGGCGTTGTTGGAGAGGATGGGCTTACTCGATCTTTTAACCCATCAACCGACATCCCGGAAATGTACGACCCTTGGGCATCCACGCTGGATCAGTGGAGAGAGAAGTACGGGGAAAAACTACTTGAATTCGGAGAGACGCCGGAAACGGCTTGGATGAAGCCTTGAGTGTTCCAAATTTTCTTCAGACGAAGACGTATTCGACGAATACCGCAGCGACCTCACACGCGGTAGCTTTTGACAACTCAATACGTGCTTCTGGGGGGGCCATCGGGCCGAGTTGCCTTATCGCGGTCATCAGTTACGACGGAACGTCAGGAAGTCAGGTTTCGAGTATTACAGACTCCGCTGGGGATACTTGGGCCGTTGGGAATGACGGAACGAACGACGTGCGTATTTCCAACGGTTCTGGGGTCAACGGGGAAATGTGGTACTGCTACAACGCGACTCCCGGTGCTCACTCTCTCACGATAAATTTGTCATCCTCGGTAAAGGCGTCAATCGTCATCGGAGAGATCGACCAAGTGAGGCCCGTTACCGCGCTCGATCGTGTAAAGGGAAACATCAACACCACCGCTTCGACTTCTCGAATCGGGTCCAATGGAACCAAGGGCCGAGGAATGCTTCGGGTGGTTATTGGTGGGCTGGCTTGGAATGACGCGTCCCTGACGTGTACCGGAGTTCCCGTAAGCTATCAGGGATATGTAGGAATCAAAGACGCTGGGTCGAATGTAGGTGTAGGAATAGAGTGTAAGGCGACGGAAGCGAAGTCACTTGCTTCGGGAACGGTCGTTCCACGGTTCAACATGTCGGCGGGTACGACTCCGGTGGCGCTCATGTCTTTGGCGTTTTACCGGGACGGCGTGGTGACAGGAACGGACGAAGACGGATACATCGACGACATCGAGGGCGTGGCGACGGTCACAAAAACAGGCACCCGGTGGCTCTACTCGTCGTCAACATCGGCCCCTTACGGTGGCACAGGCGGCTCTGAAAAAAGCCAGTGTTTTTCATTTTTCCCTGACTACTCTTCCTCTCTTTTGTCCGGTGTCACGATTGGGGACACGATTCCGCTCTATTATTCAACTCAGCCCGGAGGGGATGACGGAACGGGCTACATGCAAGCGTATATGCGCGTTTTCAAGAATGGAGAACTCGGGGATACCTTAACAGCGGATGATGAGTTTCATGGTGCCGGTGTCGTTCATTTTCTAGGGACAGGTCTTTGTACGGCAGGGGAGTATTCGGTCAATTTGGATAAAGCGACAGAGTACAATCTTTCAGGGACGACCGCCTACGCTATGGCCTTTGAAGGTGATACTGGTGGACTGGTTTCTGGAACGTGGGCCTATCTCAACGACTATTCTGGGAATGTCCCCGATTATCTGGTGCTTTCACTCACGTATCCGTCGGCAAGTTCTATCATCACCAGAACCCTTACGGGGTGCGGTTTGTAGCTTCCCAGGTTAACCCAATCTCCGGGATTATCGGGCCTCGGGTAGTTTCCTAGGGCTTGATTTTTTCTTGACCTAACGAAAGTTAGGTATTTAATCGTTCGTGACTTGACGCTCATTCTAAATATTTAGTTGCCCAACCCGCGAGGGAAAGGCTGCATTTATTCGCCCCCCGGTGTTCTCGTCAAGTCCGCCGGGGCGGCGGATAGATGATTTTGGGGGCGTTATGTGGGGATTTCCAAATGTTAAGAATCAGATCCATTAAGCCGGATTTTTGGAAAGATGAGGGATTGGCGGAGCTTTCTGCGTCCACTCGCCTACTTTTTATCGGACTTTGGATGCTTGCCGACCGAGAAGGACGCCTTGAGTACCGTCCGGCCAAGATTCGGGCGGAGATTTTTCCCTACCACCCCGAAGAACCCGTCGAAAAACAGATAAAACAACTCATAAAACTTGGATGTTTAGAGCCGTATAATGTTGATTCTAAAGATTATTTAGAAATTTCCGGGTTCTCAAAACATCAACGACCTAACCACAGAGAACAGCCATCGGTACTTCCTGCCCGGGCACGCCCGGGCACGCCCGGGCAAGATCGGGGGGATCTGATCAGATCTGATCTGAACAGAACAGAACAGAACAGATCTGAAGGGAAGGGGAGTCCAGAGGGGGAGGGTCCGGCCTACCTGACAGGGCCGGACCTCCCTGTGGATAAGTCGAATCGCAGAGAATTTCTGAAGGCACAGGCCCAGATGTTGAAAAAGATGGAGATGAAATGAATCAGCTATTTCATCACGCGCCCCTAAGTCGAAAGGCATACCATCCGATCCTAACCGCCTCAGTCAATCGCAAGGGCGTTCTAGACATTGACACCATCAAGGGTTGTGAGCTTGGGATGGGAGTTTATCCGGATGGTGGATGTTACGGCGAGTGTTACGCTCAAAAAACCGCGTCGATGTACGGGCGAGATTTCACTAAAAGCGTCTCGAGACGTTGGGTGGGGTCGCGGCATCTTTCAAGAATCATGAACGCCATCATGAAATATCCCGCAAGCTGGTATCGGGTCGGGACGTTTGGCGATCCTTCTCAGGATTGGGATCACACCATTTCGATTCTTCAAGAATTGCGATGGACCGAAAAGACGCCGGTGATTATCACGAAGCATTGGCGCACGATGACGGACCAGCACATTGCGAAGCTTAAAAAACTTCCCGCCATAATCAACACCTCAACCAGTGGCTTGGACACCGACGCGGAGATTAAACATCGAGTGGGGCAGCTCGAACGACTGCGAAACGCTGGAATCAAAAGCGTGTGCCGGGTTGTGACCTGTGATTATGGCGATACACCTTGGGCCACGCGAGGCAGAGAAAAACAAGACTACTTGCTTTCACTTACACCCGTTATCGACAATCCGTTGCGCGTGAGTCGATCCAATCCGAGACTTCTCAGTGGAGAAATAAAAGCAATCAACAGATTAGATTCGGTCGGCGGCGGAAAATTAGTTTCGTTGCACGATGATTCAGTTTATCTCGGGGCGTGTGAAGACTGCCCCGACCAATGTGGTTTCGGTCCAAAAACAAAAGAGGAGAAAAAAGAAATGTCACAGACCCAATTGAAGTTACTAGAAGACAAGATCGAATTCATTCATCTACCAACCGTGATCGGTTCTGGGTACGAGGCGTTGGTTGCTGACCTCGCTCTCCGCGACAAGGTGGCCTACCGAGCGGCGCGGAAGAACATGCAGATTCACTCTGCAATCGTCCTAAAAATCAACGACGAATTCAGCGGGTTTTTCACGTTCCAAGTAAATCACGAGATCGGAGAATTTTGTCTCCTTCAGTCCGCAATGGAGCTAGATCGAAAGGATCGGGAAATTTACAAGGACATGCTGAAGGAAATCATCAAACAAAACACCTTCGGTTATCCGATGTTGATGACCGTCAGCACGAAGCACGATTTGGAGCGGCCGGACGTTCTTGAAGAATGTGGGTTCTGGACGTACCTCGAATTGAGCGGATTTGCGTACATGGTTTATGGAACTCCCGAACAGGTTCGAATGAAACGCCTTGCTCACGCCACGATGACGAACGTCTGGCACACAACAAAAGCCGACTGGATGAGAATGAAACGAGAATGGAACGAAAAGATCGAAGCAGCGGGAGAAAAGCACGGGATCAAAAACCCTAAGTACGCGTCTCGAGACGGATGCTGGCAGGGCGAAAGCGGAATGGGGAACGTGGTTCTTGCCAGGCAGACCGTCGAGGACGGGAAGATTCTCAACCATACCGGAAAGACGCTGAACGGAAACGCCTCAGTACTCGACCCGGTGGCTTGCGAGGTGATCGTCCGGTTTTTTATGCCTAGAGACGGACGCCGCGTTTTCAATCCGTTTGGGGGCGGGGTTCAAATGGGATTTGTGGCCGGGAGTTACGGTTATGAATACGTTGCGAGCGAACTTAGGCAAAACCAATGCGACGCGAACAACGCCATTTGTCAGGATCTAACAAGTGCCAAGTGGATCAAGGGAGATTCAACGAAATATATCCCGGAGGGAAAGTTTGACCTTTGTTTTTCCTGCCCGCCTTATTACCAAGTCGAAGAGTACTTAGACTACGAAGGGAAGATTCCGGAGGGGGAGTTAAATACTTTGCCTAGCTATGGGGTGTTTCGTGACGCGCTTTTCGCCGGGTACAAGATCGGGATCGACGCCCTAAACGACGATTCGTTCTTTGTCGTGATGACCGGGGATTCAAGGGATGGCGAGGGCGGGTACTACGGTTGCGAGGCGGAACACGAGCTGTTTTTTAAGTCCCAAGGGCTGCATATCTACAATCGGATCGTGTACCTCGAAAGCGAGTTTACTCGTTTGGCTCACGCCAAACGGACCTTAAATTATCGTAAGTTCCCGAAAACAGAGCAAAAGATCCTTGTTTTCTACAAGGGGGATATCTCAACAATCAAAGATCGGTTCGCGCCGATTGGGAGGTTATAGACATGTCAAATATTCTACAATTTCCAAGGGAAGACGAAGGATTGATTGGGCAACCGTACTACTCATGCTACAGGGCTAATTCTGCGCGCCTGAGTGACCTTTTGGTGATGACCCTCGCCCTCATTTTATCGTTCTTATGGATTACGGCTCTTTTTGGGATGCTCGATTATGGTTTTGACCATGGGTATCTCAGTTTTCTGAGGGTCCGATGAACTGCAAAACGTGTGGAAAGAGGATGGCTAGAAAGACGCGTCGCATTAAGCTTTGCCCACGATGTGGGACCAGAAAGACTGCGCCTGGTCGTGGATGGTGTCGCCCCTGCTATAACGCATGGGCGAGGTGGTATCGAAAAAATAAATCAAAATAGAACTTGACGTGATGTTATACGTTGGGCATATTTGAATTGTGATTCGCGAAAATCAAAACTATTTCACTCACGGGCCACAAGGGGGGCGGGCGTTATTCTTCGCGGATCACACGTCTGCTCCCCGGCCCACCCAAAGGAGATCCGCGATGTCACCTACAGATCAAGACATTGAAAAAATGTTCGAGACTTTCGACAAAACGCTCGATGAAGTTTTGACGCGTGCGAAGAAACTTCATGAAGAATTTGAACGACTCAACAATATTCTTGAGAAGTCACGGGAGAGAAAATGAATAAGTCGGACAACATCCAAGAGCTTTGCGCGGCGCTCGTGAAGTTTCAGAGTGAAGTTAGGGCGGTCAAGAAGGATTCGGAGAATCCGTATTTCAAAAGCAAGTATGCGGATCTTTCGAGTATCTGGGAGACGATCCGAAAACCTCTTTCAGCGAATGGACTCGCCGTGATTCAAACGAATCAGGCCGACATGGAGAACGGAGTCATTCTCGAAACCATTCTTCTTCATTCTTCGGGTCAGTGGATTTCAGGAGTCGTGAAAATGACGCCTACTAAGAACGACCCTCAGGGTTTTGGCTCCTGCCAAACGTACGCGAGAAGGTACGGACTTTCAGCAATCCTTGGAATTGCGACGGAAGATGATGACGACGGAAACGCGGCGTCGGAACCGAAGAAAGAAAAGACGAACGAAGAGAAGTACGGGAACAACGAACGAAGCCGAGACAAAGATCCGAACCACTACTGGACGTTCAAGTCGAAGAAAGACAAAGACAAGTATGGGATCGGAGCGATTGAAGGCGACAAGCTGAATCGTGAAACCCTCGAAGCTTTTGGATTCAAGGAATATCCCGTGAATTCTAAGACATGGTTTGCGGATTACAACGAAGAGCTTCTGAAAGAGCTGAAGGCTTTGGGCGGAATCTTCAACAATTGGGGGAAGTGATGAAATTCGATAGCGAAGAAAGACACGACCCGAACGGGGACTCGATGAGTCTAAGAGAACAGATAAACGAAGGCGTTCCGCACTTCTCCACGAGAATCATCAACGGGAGGTATGTGATTTACGATAACTGGTTGGGAGAATTCATTGAAGAGATCGACAACAACGTAGGTCTTAACAACTGACATGCGACCGCATCCGAAGCCAGTTCGAGATTTTGACGAAGATCTGAGGGCGTTCGTTCGACAGCTTCCATGCATTATCTGTGGGCAGCGTAAGGAGTCGAGTGAGGTTAGCCACGTAAGGACGCGAGGTGCTGGCGGCGACGACACGAACAACGTCCTTCCGATGTGCAGAATAGATCATGCGTGGTTCGAGGATCTTTCGAAGATCAACAAGAGAAAGCTTTTACCGATCGCTTGGCAGATTACGGCGGCGTTTAGAGAGACGCAGCCCCCAATGATTACGAGAGGGATTGGGAGGGATTTCGTTAATGACTGACAAGCAAAAAGATATTTTGTTGGTCTTGGAAGTCCCTCCTTCGGTGAACGACTCGAAAGCCGTAGTGAATGGGCACCTTGTGAAGACCGCGAAACATCGAGCTTACGTCAATTACGTTCACGGCGTTTGTTTAGTTGAAAGAATCAAACCCCTCTTAGGGGAACTGTCGATGAAAATCCGATGGTACAGAGAAGCCAAGAGAGGCGATATTGACGGAAGACTGAAAACCTTGCTCGATTCCCTTACTGGGTGTGCCTATGCGGATGATTCACAAATTGCCGACCTAAGAATTACTCGTTTAGATACGGAGCCGAAGAATCCAAGAATCATCGTAACGTTGGAACCATTAAATTAAAAACAAGAAAGGGAAGAAAATGAATCTAGATGAATTGACAGTAGCTCAGGTGAAAGAACTCAAGAACTTGATTGGAAATGCTGGGAAGTCGCGCGCTCCGATTGAGCAGGGGAGAGTCAAAATCGTAATTCTCCAACGTGGTTGGGTTGCGGTTGGAAAATACTTTCAGACGGGTCAAGACTGTAGGTTAGAGAACGCGGCAATTATCCGAGTGTGGGGAACGACGAAAGGCTTGCCCGAAATCGCGCTTGGCGGTCCAACTTCAAAAACGATTTTGGATAAGTCTCCGACAATTCGTTTCCATGAACTAACCGCAGTCGCAACCCTAGATTGTGAAGAATCGAAATGGCAATCCGCGCTCTAGGATCGTTAGGGGATGAATCTCAATCGTCCGGCTCAGGCTCCGGTTCCGGCTACGGCGACGGCTACGGCGACGGCGACGGCTACGGCTCAGGCTCCGGATACGGCTACGGCGACGGCTACGGCTACGGCGACGGCGACGGCGACGGCTACGGCTCCGGCTACGGCTACGGATACGGATACGGCTACGGCGACGGCTACGGCTATTGATATGAACTTTCGAGATTGGTGTGAGAGAGAGTATCACGCGCCGTTGACGGACAAGATCATTGACCATGTGATCGTGATCTTTTTGTGTCTGTGTGCCGGAGCGGTGATGTGGTTTATTTTCAAAGGATGGGGGATCTAATGACCGATTTTTTGTTTCCAAACGAACCAAAGCGAATCAAGAAAAACGGAGAGACGTACATCATTCGAGATACTTCCGTGAAGGCCAAAAGAGAGATTGAGGAGGTCGGGACTCCTGGGGCGGTGAGAGAGCAGATTATGCAGATTTTCAATGAGCTACAGACGCCGGTCACGGTAGGTGAATTGTTTGTGATCTATACCGAACGCTATCCGAACACGGGCCGAAGCCGAAACGAACTTGCAAAGAGGGTGAGTGAATTGAAAGAAGGAAGGACGGGAGGAGCCAGAATCCGCGAATGCGGGAAGAAGCGGTGTCTGTTGACGGGGAGAGAGACGTATACCTACGAGTCGATAAGATGATTACTTTCGTTCCCGATCTAACTCCGTGGAATCCGCGTAACTGCCATACATGCGGGAAAGAATTCAAGAGCAGTGATGGTTGTATGTTTGGTATTCATTGTTCACAGGCGTGTTGCAACTACGATAATACTTTTGGCGGAAACGAAATTATAACTCGCGAGCTGGAAAGAGTGCGGAAGGAAAATATAATGAACAATATCGCTTACGTTTGCGTGGCTGCCTCTTTAGAGCCGTTTCGGCGCATCTTTAAAAAGGAGCGAACCACGACTTGGGAATACATTCTCAGCGGATTTAAACCGAATCGAATCCAAGAAAATGACCTATTCGAGCTATCTAATGTTCTAGCGACGCTACTAGATACGGCGGTTCAGAAGTTACTCGATGAGGGATGCCATATTCGATGCATTAAGCCAGGACAGCGCGAATTATCTAATTATTCAGAGGCGGATGCGCTGTTATTTAGAATCGTTGGGACGAAATGACTACAAGAAGCGTCGTCAAGAGAACGGATTCAATTAATTGCGGAGTCTTCAAAAAAGGCGTGTGCGACGACTGCCATCAAATGATTAAGGGACAGGCGTTTATTTATGAAGGTGGAACGGGAGAGCGGTGCCGCCGTTGCTGGTTAAAATTGTTGGATTCGTATCCAGAAAGTGAGGGGAAGAAATGACCCTTAAGCAACTTATAGAGGGACTAAAAGAGATTCGTGGGCGAGCTGAATATGACCCCGAGCGCAGTCACAGCGATGCGGACGACCTTCTTCTAGAATTTATCGGAGATCCGGAGGTTAAGGAGATTTATGACCAAATCGACAAATGGTACGCTTAAATCTTATCTCGCGCACCTGAAGTCTCTGGAAGAGAAGGCGACGAAGGGACCGTGGGCCTTTCGCATTGATCCTATTACCGACAGCGAAAACGCGTGGGTGACGTGGAGTATTAGCGCTCCATACGTTGAACCAGGGACAAAGGTGGCTGGCCGAACGGATATTCTGCGTAGCTACGGTAAGGGATATTGGAATGGGTTCTCGGAGCTAACAGATAATGACTTTTCCTTCATCGCCGCCAGTCGCGAAGCGGTCCCGACGCTAAGAGAATCCGTGCTTTTGCTCTTAGACGATCATGCAACCCATTGCCCGCTTTGTGACAAAAGTTATCCATGCCCAGTTTTGGGGTCTCTCGACGTGCTGGTGGAGGGGAAATGACGGCCAAGACCGCGAGAGAGATAGCTAGAAAGCTGACGAACCAGTTTGGAATCACAGATCAAATAACTGACTTTGGAGGATCGACAACGACTGGAAGAGTTAGATTTGTTCAGGACGACATCGAGCGCGCTCTCATTGAGTACGGGAATCAGAAGATCGAGGCGTGTGGAGAGGTGGCCGCTAGCTGGCCTACTGCTGTTGGGCTACGCTCCGCAATTCTCGCCCTGAAGGAACCCACAGAGGAGAAGGTATGACGGAAGAAAAAATCGTAGGTGAGTTTCAAAAAGAACTCGAACACCTTTTGAATAAGTATTGTTGGGACAACCGAACAAACATACCCGATTACATTCTCGCGCAAAGCGCGGTTGGGTTTCTGTTGAATCTCGAATTAACGATGGGTGCGACAATGGCCTGGCATCGCTGGCCAGACCTATCCACAAAGCTTGGATTAAGTTTGGAATCCACAGAGGGACAGCAAAAGGCGGAATCCCCCGCCGCGAAGGAGGAGCTATGACGCCCGAACGAAAGAAGCAACTGAGAGAGCTTGCCGATTACGGCGGGAAGAACCAAGGGCTGTTGAATGGAAGCTGCGTTCACGAGCTTCTCGACGAAGTGGAGCGGCTGAACCGAGAGATTGAGATCATGCAGGCAAGACCGGGATACACCTCACTTAGTATTGGTGCGATGAAGGAAGAAAACGCGCGGCTGAGAGCTATCATCAATGACGCACGCATGGCTATCGAGAACAGAGGAGAAGAACCAATAAGCCTAACAGGTATTCACATGATTCTGGGGGCCGCATTGAAGGAGAAACCATGACCGGCTCTCTGTTTAGGTTCTTTTGTTATTTCTTCATGGGCTGGGCGTGTCACGCTTGGTTTCTAGAGAAAGGGTGGATAGCACATTGACCGACGAAGATCTGAAGAAACTTGCGGAAGAGATCGTCTATCGGAAAGATCCAAAGATGAATCTAACCGGGCATCCGCGCACACTAGAGGCATTGGTCAAAGTGATCGAATCCGCCCTTCGCCACGTCCGCGCGGAAACGATTGAGGAGTGCGCGAAGGTGGCGGATAGGATCAGCGACAACCACATTGATCGGCATGAGGCGTGTTGTTGCGGCGAAGAGATCCGCGCCCAAAAGGAGAAGCGATGAGCTGGGCATGTTGGTTTGGATTTCATTCGTGGAAATGGGGCGAAGTATATTTAAATTGGTGGCAATGGAAAACCTGCACCAAATGTGGAAGAACTAAACGAGTTTTTGCAGAGTGAGGAGAAGCATGAAAAAAGTTGAGATTAAGAAAGATCCCGAGAATCCAATCAATACGGAAGTTTTAGAGGCGGCCATTGTGGAAATTTCAAATGCCGCGAAGAAACTAAACAGCTCCAGACTTTCGGAAAGAGCGGTTGATCTTCTGATTTATGATTCGCTCCCGTCTGGTCAAAGATATGGAACTGGAAAGATCTGCGGAAAGCCAGCCATTCGCGCAGTATTAAATGCCGCCGAAGGACTGGCAGACCGATATTTGAAAAAGCAAAAGGCGAAACCGTGACCGACGAAGATCTGAAGAAGCTGAGCGAAGAGATCGTAGCCAAGTTTAAGACCACTTCATGCCCACAATACACACGTCTTATCGAATCCGCCCTCCACAAGGTCCGCTCGGAAACGATTGAGGAGTGCGCGAAGATCTGTGATGCCAGGGGCGAAATGGAACGATACAACCAAGGAGGTCCGTCAGATCACCTTGATTGGCTGGAAGGGTCAGAAGCGGCTTCGTTATATCTTGCGGAACAGATCCGCGCCCAAAAGGAGAAGCAATGAGGTGTCCTTTAGATGAAGGCCCCACTATCCTACTCCTCACGTTTGTATTCGTAGCCGGTGGATTATTAGCATCAGCTGCTCTAGCGTTTTTCGATATTGGACATGGGATAAGGAAGGAGAAGCATGAAAAAGACTAAGCCGAGAGAGTTTCTTGTGGTTGATACCGGATCATTGTTCCTTACGTGTCGCTATGACGGTGGTCCGGTGGCAAAAAAACGGCTTTTTGACGCACTCGCATGTAGACATGGGGCACAGAATGTCATCCACGTCTATGAGTGTAGGCGCGAAGTTCTCCCGCGAAAGTCCAGCCGGAAGGGGGGAAGAAGAAGTGAAAAAGACTAAGCCGATGGAATGGTGGCCGTGTCCCGTTCCAGATCATGAAAGCACGCTTTATTTTATGTTGCCGGACGGGTTAGAACGCACATCCAAAAGACACTTTCACAACAATGCAGGGCAGACATTCGTGGAAGCCCGCGAAGTTCTCCCGCGAAGGAGGAAGAAGTGATGGACGAAGCTCCTAAATCCTACATTGAGGGGCTAATGGAAGATCTTTATCCATTAGGAACGGCCATCGTAACGTTATTTGGTCCAATGGAGGGCGAACGCGGAAAGGCTGTAACTGAAATATTGGCGAGGGCTATCGTTGATTTTAAGAAGCACGTCCAGGCCGAAGCGAGGGCGGAGACGATTGAGGAGTGCGCGAGGGTGGTTCTTGAGTCCAATGTTTCTGAGCTTGGCGAATGGAAGAAGGCCCGAATAGCTCTTTCAAGGTCTATTCGCTCCCTAGCCATCCGGGAGGGTGAGAAGGGAGAGGTATGACAGAAAAGAAGCTGAACGAATTTGAGCGGTTTTTCTTTGGTTACTGTGTTGGAATGATTGACCACTTTCTTGGGGCCAACGGAGCCGTTACGCAGGATCAAATTAAACAATATCTGGGGCTTCGCGCGAGGTATCTTGGGGAAACAGCCATTTTTAAAAAAGGTCTGGCCGAGGAGGATTTTAAGTGACTAACCAAACATGGCCTAAAGAATGGCTGGATGTACTAGGTGATGCGCTAACCACAATACATACACCTGGGCGGATTGTTCGTTGTGAGGATGTTCTAGACCAACTGCACAACATCGGCGCTCTCCGCGACCCACCGCGCAAGCGGGAACTATTGGAATGTAGGGTTTGTGGATCAATCAAAAGGAATCCACCGGTACCCGCGCCAGACAATCCATATTGTGGAAAAGATGCACATGAATATCGGAAGTACGTCGAATCCGACGAGTGAGGGATCATGAGGAAACCTAGAGGAAATAATGGATTGCGTGGGTTTAGGAAGACAAAAAAACGTGGCAGCAAATGGAAGAAGCATGCAGCCAATCCTAGACCAACCTATCTGATTTACATGCTATTCGGACGAAAAAACAAAAGAAGGCCCTTGGAATTGATTGAGTTTGGTGGTTCCAATTGGTCGATCCGTAGATCATGATTTGCGAGGGGGGAATATGACGTGGTTGGTGAGCCGAATAAGCCAATCGCGAGCCCTGTCGGCGGGCTAATTTCCCCCTCGGAGGTCATGATTGACTTATTATGCGCATAGGCCCGGAGACTGGATACAGATAGAACTTCGACCCGAATGCGACCGAACGTATTTTAGTCCGATTACTGGCAAAGATCGTGGGTTTGCTGAAGAGATCGAACGATATGCGCGAAGCGGGTACGAAGTCATTACGTGGGAAGAATTGCTCAGAAGAGAACCGGGATTACGAAAGCGAATGGAAAATGCTCGATATGATTGAGCCTTTTGGATTGAGAGGATGAGATGAGCGACATTAGATACCCTTGGGAGAGAGATCCGTTGATTGAACCGCCGCATACACAAAATAGGTTCGACGATAATCGGGCCGAGATCGAATCCCTCCGCGCCGCGCTGGAGATTGCCACAAAAGCGCTGAAGGAGACTGGAAGGGTTGGCGTGAGGCTCGAAACGATCGATCCAAACTGTAGGGACGATGCAGGGGTCGCCCGCGAGGCTCTGGCTGCGATAGAAGAGAAAGTGACCCGCGCCAAGGGGGGAGAATGATCGGGCTTGAAATGATCTGTGTAGCTATTCACGTTTCCTGTGTCGGCGTTCCCTTCGGGCAGTGTCCACAAGCTCCGGTTCTTCGATGTGAAACCGGAAAGGTTGAATGTATTTTCACCTATCAAGGGGGAACCTATCAGGGGGGCCCAGCGCTGTGGTGTGTAGAGAAAGAGCCAGTGAAAAAGTGACCTACTCCAAACTTTAGTTAGTATTTGACATGATCTGAAATTGGAATAAATCATAATTATGCTTTTATATGCGTTAATCATCTCCACCGTATTAAATGCGTTATTTATAGCTGCATTGATTGTGCAGATGATTAAAAGACCGAAGAAGTCTCGTAAGGACATCGATCAGATCATTCAAGCCTTAGACGACTTCCAGACCAATGGGAGATGCATGGTTTACATTCAAAAGGTGGATCGGGACTCTATCCTAACTTGGGGCCGAAATTGATCGTATTAATTGCCGGAGGAAGTGGAACGCTGGGACATGCCGTTTTACCTATTCTTTTAAATGATCCACAGATTGAGCGGATCAGAATTCTATCGAGGCACGAACATGAGCAAGCTCGGATGGCTGAGATGTACCAAGGGCAAAGATTGGACTTTTTTATCGGAGATATACGCGACTATGGACGTGTGGAGAGGCACTCGATGGGGTCCACGAATTATATCATTTTGCGGCCATCAAACGGGTCGAAACGGCGGAATATGACCCAAATGAGGCCATCGCTACAAACGTTACAGGGACTCAAAACCTTATCCGGGCTGCGATCAAGTCAAACACACTAGAGAAGGCGATTTATACCTCCACAGATAAAGCCGTTGAACCCCTAAATATCTACGGAATGAGCAAGGGGTTGGCGGAAAAGTTGTGGATTCAGGCGAACATCGGAAAGCATAGAGCAAGGTTCGCAAGCTGCCGTTACGGTAATGTTCTAGGCTCACATGGTTCCGTTATCGAGAAATGGACCCGCCAGAGAAACGAAGGGAAGAGAATCACGGTCATCAATGGAGGTATGACTAGGTTTTTTATCACCCCTCACGATGCGGCGGAGTTTGTTGTTTCCTCAATGAATTTAATGAACGGGGGGGAAGTTTTCATCCCTAAAATGCGTTCCTGTGAGATTACCGAATTGGCCGACGTGTTTTCTTTAGGCATTGAGCAGGAAATGATCTCCGCAAGGCCCGGGGAGAAGAAGCACGAGAAATTAGTCGCGGATGCTGAGGTAGGTTTAGTCACGGATATTGGAGATCGTTTAGTCAGGTGGCCGGAGTGGAATTTATATCCAGTGAAGAAATACGGCACTCCGATAGAGAAGGTCTACACCTCGGAGACTGCTGAGAGATTTAATCGGGAGAAATTATGCCAACTAATATCCACATAACCGCCGATTGCGGAAGTACATGGAACGGGAAAACGGCTTACGGATTTGAGATGATTCGGATTTGTAAGGATCTAGGGGTTGATGCCTGCAAGTTTCAGTTGTTCCACGGAGAAGAGTATACCAAGGCAGGAAACATCGAACTCCCCACGGACATATTCACGGAGTTTTACCAACATGGAAAGTCATTGAAACAAGACGTAACTGCGTCAGTCTTTGATGAAAAGCTTCTAGAATTCCTCATCAAATATCCGGTTCCCTTCGTTAAATTTGGGTATTCCGTTCGGAAGACTCTACAGCCGAATATGTGGTCCATTCTTCGATTGGGGAAGAAGGTTCATATGTCCACTTCATACATGGAAGCTAAGCAAATGCCTTCAGATCCTGGGTTGAAGAAATTCTATGTGTATCATGGCAAGGATGGAGCTGAATACCCTTCGGAGCCGATCATTGGATTTAACGGATTTTTCCCTGAAGTGTTTCAGGGGTACTCGGATCATTCGATTGACCATGAAAACGCACTAAGAGCCAAAGACGCCGGCTGTACGTTGTTCGAGTGTCATATGACGTTACCGTACTCCGACATTAAGGTACCGGATCGGTGGTTTGCGAAAGAGCCTAAGAGATTAGAGCAGTATGTGAGGGAGCTGAAGGGATGAAAATACTAGTGGAGGGGGGCCTTGGCAGTATTGGAAGAAGGTATTGTGCTGTGTTGAAATACTTGGGCCATCAACCACTTATATCCGATCCGAGATGTTCAAAGGATGACCCAAGAGATTTAAATTTTGAAAAAGTAATTATTGCTGTCCCTACGTCAAAACATTTTGGACTATGTAAATTTTTTATTGAGAAAGGACATACGTTCCTTTGCGAAAAGCCGTTATCCAGAGATCTGAAAGAATGCGAAGAGTTAGTAAAATATGGGCATGGGTTTGTAGTCAATAATCTAGCTTTTGTCGCCCGAAAGTATCACCGATTAACGAAGGACGAAAAACTACGAATCCATTGGAACTACTACAACCACGGAAAAGACACATTGGAGTGGGATTTATCGCAGATTATCTATTTAGATCCATTAGCTACGCTACATACGACTTCTCCGGTATGGAGAATGTCAGTTAATGATGTGGAATGTAGGTATCGGGACGTTGAAGAAAGTTATATCGAAATGATTGAGGCTTTCGTGGACGGTCGGAAAGAAGATCTATGGACGTTAGAAGACGGATTAAAAATGAGTCAAGCGGTACAAAGGAGAATCGATGAGAGTCGGAATATTCATTCAGGCACGAACTAACTCAACGCGTTTGCCTGGTAAAATCTTCGAGAAGATCGGGGACAGGGAAATCCTTCAGCATGTTGTAGATGCTTGTAAGGCCGTAAATGTATTAGGAAAGGTTAACGAATACGTTGTCGCTGTTCTTTGCCCGGTAGGGGATCAGAGGGTGATTGATTGGTGCAAAGAGAAGGGCGTCGAATGTTTTGAAGGAGATGAGACGGATTTAATCAAGAGATACCTTCAGGCAGCGGAGCACTTTGTTGTAGAAGCAGTTGTTCGTATTACAGCGGATTGTTGGTCAATGCCCACGCCGATGATTGAGGAATGCATAAAAGTACTTGCGAACGTAGATTATGCATCGAACTGTATTATTAGGAGTTACCCAGAGGGATGGGACGCGCAAGCTGCAAGCGTTAAGGCGCTAATGTGGGTGGATCAGAACCAAAGAGACGAAAGGGAGCACGTTTTTAAAGCGCTAGATGAAAACGATCTAGTTAGAAAAGAGTTTATCAAGGCCGGGTATACGTTTTCGTCGATTGTGAATCCCAATAACATCATCTTTCAGCATAACTCGATTGATACCAAGGAAGACCTGGAGCGGGCGCGGAGACTTTATGAAGCTTGAGAATTCAGAAAAGCTATGGGATCGAGCGCAGAAACGATTGGCGCAGGGTCAACCTGGAACAAACTCAAAGCGGCCGAGTCATTTCATTGAAGGTGTCTATCCGAAATTCATGGCCAGAGGCCAAGGGCCGTATCTATGGGATGTAGACGGTAATAAATACACAGATTTCATTGGGGCATTGGGGCCGGTGATCCTTGGATATTCATACCCATCCGTCAATGAGGCCGTGATTAAGGCCGTTAAGAACGGGGGGATCTTTAGTTTACCTTCTCACCTAGAATGCGAGGTTGCCGAGGAATTGGGGGAATGGTTAGGGATTGAGAAGATGCGGTTTTTTTGTAACGGTGACGATGCAACTACGGCAGCGGTTAGAATAGCTAGGGCTTTTACAGGGTCAGTTCTCGTGGAATCTCAGGGGTATCATGGATGCTCAGATACGTGGACTTCGTTGACCCCTCCGGCACTTGGGTGTCTTACATCCGACGAACTCGTAGTATGTGGATCTGCTGGGCTTGAAGAGATCAACATCTTAGAGCCCGTGGCCTTAGATGCTTCCGAGGAACGAAAGAAGTATCTTCAAGATCTCAAAGCAAGCGTAACCATTTATGATGAGATCGTAACTGGAACTAGAGTTCCAACGGGAACCATTGCGAAATGGTGGGGGCTTAAGCCGGACTTGATGTGTTTAGGAAAGGGGATTGCGAATGGGTATCCGATTAGTGTCGTCGGCGGCAAACATGAGCTTATGGACTGCGGAGACTATTTTCTCTCCCGAACATTCGCAGCGCATCCCGTCTCCCTCGCAGCGTGTCAAAGTACAATTCGTGAACTCAAGCGGAAAAACCTTGGCGACCTATATTTTTACGCGCAGCGGTTTCAAAAGCGCCTCAACGAAACCTGTAAAGAAATCGGGGTTGAATGGGTTGGATATGGAACCCGATGCCAAATGCAAGAAACCCCGGAGCAAAAAGTAGTAAATGGGATGTCCTTACTAATGCAGGAGGCGATCAAATCCGGCGTGCTTTTGGGGCGCGCCCTGTACTACCATTTTGGGCACTTAGAAGCGCAGATCGACGAACAGGTGATTAATATCCTAGGAGATTGTGTAAATCGCATACGGACGGGGAGCGTGAAGCTTGAAGGCGAGAAACCTCGATGGAGCTTTAAACGGTGATCAGATTAGTTAAAAGGTTTTCCGAAAAGCAATTTGAATGGAGAAACGATCCTAATCTATGGCAGTTTGTCAGGCAGAGTCGTCCGATCACGTTTGATCGACATCAAGCATGGATCAATGACGCCATCAACGACAGGAATGGAGATTATTGGGGAATAGAGGTCCGGGAAGAGAGCAAGATCAAGGGAATGATCAAGAAGCCCGAAATCGTTGGATATTGTGGATTGGATAAGATTCACAATCGCGGAGCGGAGTATTCAATCCTTATCGGACCGGAATACCAAGGGAGGGGATATGCTACTGAGGGGTTAAAATTGCTCCTTGAGTATGGATTCAACACGTTGGACCTCATAAGAATTTGGGGAGAGATTATTGAAGGAAATGACGCAGGAATTAAAATAGCGATGAATTTAGGATTTAAGGTAGAGGGCCTATTGCGAAGCACCTATTACAAGCAAGGGAAGTGGAAAAACTCCACGATCGTGAGTATCTTAAGGGAAGAATATGGAAATAGAAGCCCTAGTTGATATTCATGACGCTTCGGCGTTCTTGGGACTTAAACCTAACTCCATTCGGATGATGTGCGCAGGAAAGAAAATCCCTTTCTACAAAGCCGGCAGCCGATTACGCTTTAAAATCTCAGAACTGGAAGAGTGGGCAAAAACAAATGCCGTCCTTCATAGCTAGTTTTCTGGGCGCGTTAGCGGGCACGTTGATTGGTGGTGTGATTTGGAATAAAATGTTTCACGTGACACCTACCATCCAACATCCTCAAATGATTAAACGTGACGAAATAATCAACAAAGCGAAGAGTTACGTAATAAACGATTGGGAACGCAGAGAGGCTAAAGAGTAATGCCCAAGAAATCTCTGAAAGACAGACATCCCGAAATCCTAAATCAAGTGTACGATTTAGCACGCCGTGGGATGACTGACGTGCAAATAGCTGAAACCATTGGAGTGACAGACAGAACTTTAGATTACTGGAAAGTGAAAGATTTAGTTTTCGCTTCAGTCCTTAAAAAGAACAAGGACTTAGCCGACGACGTGGTGGTCAAGTCGCTGTATAAACGAGCTACTGGATACGACTACGTAGAGAGAACGAGTTCAGACAAGGGCATTATTGAGATGGAGAAGCACGCCCCTCCTGACCCGACCTCGATGATATTTTGGTTGAAGAACCGCCAGCCAACCAACTGGAAAGACAAGGTAGAATTACAGGTAGACCCTAGCGAGATTCTGAAGATCATCGCGCCCGATGGCAAATCAGACGAATTTAAAGGTTAAAGAGTTTCGGCTGTATCAGGCGCAGGCCGACCTCTATCAAGCGAACACAGACCAAGTTAAAGACATCATTGGCACTGGTGGAGAGCAGGCCGGGAAGACTTCGTTGGGAGTTTTGTGGCTTCGTAAACAGGTAGAACGGTACTGGAACGAACAGCCGTACAATTACATCGTAGGGGCGAACACCTACAAAGTCTTAAAACAGTCCACGAAGGAGACGTTCGATAAGGTTTTCACTGCGTATTTAGGAAGCTACAACGAAAAAGACGATTACTTTCAATTACGTAGAGATGGTCACCCGTGGGGGAAGATTTACTTTAGATCGCAAGGTATGGACAGGAAGTCTGCCGGCGACTCGTTTATCGGAATTCCCAACTGTAAGGCGGGGTTTGGGGATGAGATCGCCAAATGGCAGAGGCAGTTCTACATCCGGTTTAAGGGTCGGTTGGGGAGGTTGAACGGGGCGCTGTTTGGGTGTGGAACGCCTTATAGCCTGAATTTCATCAAGAAAGAGATCATTGATCGGTATAACGCTGGCGATCCGTCGGTGATGTACCGCAGACTTTCGTGTCTAGACAACCCGAGTTATGACAAGGAATCGATTGAGAGATTGAGGGACAAGCTCACCCAACGCGAGTTCAACAAGCTGATCTTGGGAATTGTTGAGAAGGCCGAGGGGATGATCCATGCCGATTGGGACGATGGAAACTGGATCGAGCCGTTTCAACTGCCCTTAGACACCAAGTATTACCTAGGTGTGGATTGGGGGTGGGATCACCCGTTTTCTGTAGTAGTGGTAGGAATGACCCCAGAGTCGGAGATTTATCTAGTCTCGATGTTTAAGAAGTCGGGGTTGTCTACCTCACAACAGATTGACCATATCCGAAGCAAAGCCACGACCTATAAGGCTCAGATGTGTTTCTGTGGTCATGATCGACCGGACATGATTGCAGAGTTAAACAAGGGCGGAGTTCCGTCTGTGAATTACTTCGCTTTTGACGCAAACCTTAGAGAAGTGATTGCGGGAGATCAGAAGTTATCGGAGATCATCAAGGAAAAGAGATTTAAGGCTTTTAAGGGAATTGACCAATGGGAGGAGTTCGAGGAGGAGATCCAGACGTACATTTGGGACAAAGATCCCGAGTTAGAGATCATTGGCAAAGAAAAAGCGTTGAATGGTGGCGCTTTCGACTTGCTTGCTGCTACAAGATATGTAACCTGTGGTATCGTAGGCTTCATTCGGAGAGAGAAGTTGAAGATCGTTGTTCCGTTCGGTGTCTCGGAACATGTTGATCGGGGGATTAAGCGAAGTGGAAAGAAGCATTGGAGTGCTTACTGAGTTAGGAACCTGACCTATCAGTACGTTTGTAGATTCTGTCGAAACAAGACAGAGGTTACAAAGCCAGCCACTCAGGAAAACAGACCTGAGCCATGCGAAACCTGTGGGGACGACATGGTTCGCGAAAAGGTTTTATTCAAGGGAGAGATGAGTCCCGATAAGTTCGAGGCTCATTTCAATCATGCGTTCGGTAAAGAAATCAGAAACAAACGAGAATTGAAGAACGAAATCGCCATGCATAACGGATTGCATGGTACGGATTTACAGGAAGTTGGAAACGACATTCCTAGATCACGTAAGCCGGAATACAAGCCTGATTATGATTCGATGGGTCGTGAGCTTTACAAGATGCGGCGTAAATAATGGCGATTCTCAACGAAAACGAACCAATCCCTGGAAACGATAAGCCTAACGAGCAGAATTCGGAATACGAGTCTTTAGTTAAGTATTGTCGTAAGCTTTTAGATCGATCTAAGCAAGGGACTCAGGACTTTCGGAAGCAATGGCCGACGAACTATAAGTTTGTGTTTGGGGGTCAGCAGTGGCCTCTACAAAGACCTGAATGGCGATTCAGTGAGGTTGTAAACACGACGTGGTCGGACATTATGACCGAGGTCGCGATCCAGACTGATGCTAGACCGAAGACGGATTTTACCCCTACCGAACCGTCAGACATTCCGTTCTGTGAGATGTTGAAGCAAATTAACGACATCAACTGGAATAAGTACTCGTGGAACGAACTCATTGCGCAAAACATCATGGATGCGAAATGGTGTCATGTTTCCCATTGTGAAGTTATTTGGAATCCTGAGCTTGAGGGCGGATTAGGCGACATTGAACATAAGGTTTTAGATCCATACGGTTGTTATTGGGACCCGATGGCGAGAGATGAAGACTCATGTAGATATTTCATTTATCTAGAGCCGACCCCTACGGAAAAACTGAAGAAAGAATATCCAGAGTTAGAGTCTCAGATCACTTCAGATATTGACGTCATCGACTTCAATCAGTTTGGGAATAAGGTGGATTACACCTCGGACCAGGTTGGGTTTAACTTATCCAATGGCGTGAGAGGCCGAAGGCCGACCCCGGATAACAAGCGGTTTGGCTCAGAACCGATGACCATGAAAGTCAGGGTTTGGCTAAAAGACGAATCGATCGAAGAAATGGTAGATGAGAAACAAGACGAAACCGGTACTGTTAGGAAAGAATACATCTTAAAGAAGAAGTATCCGTATGGTCGTTATATTGAGTTTGTGAACAACACCGTTCTTTGCGATCGAGAGAACGGGGTTAAAATGCCGGACGGGTCGGTGATTCCGTATAAGCATGGAATGATTCCGATTGTTAGATTTGTGAACTATTCCTATCCGAGAGAGTACGCCGGAGAGAACGAAGTCACTCATAAGATGGGGCCACAGATTGTTCGAAACTATGTGTGGTCGTTTATTCTCGACACGATGAAGCAAGCCTCGAACCCTAAAGAAATCTTCTCCGCTGCCAACAGAGAAGCATCGGAGATGTCCTCCAATGAACCCGGGCAGGTATTAGTCTTGTCAGATCCCGCCGGATACAAGCGGGAGCCTGGATTAGGCATACCTGCCGGGCTTCAGTTTATTTTGGATGCTTCGGATAAGAACTCGGACAAAGTCGGTGGAACGATGGACGTCATGAGGGGTGCGGTAGATCCTTCGATTGGGTCGGGAGTCATGCTGGATACGTACGTTGAGGCGGCTCAAGTCAGACCGAGAATGAAGGCCAGAACGACGGATAAGAGCCTTCAGAGAATTGGTAAACTGGACGCGTCTTTGATTCTTCAGTTCTATACGGCTCCGAGAACGTTTGCGATTACGAATAAGACCGGCTGGCCGAAGTTCGTTTCTTTCTTTGTGACGGATGATGGGCAGGGCGGACAGGTCGCCAAAATCACCTCCAGTGAACCTAATGACCAGGGGCAATACACGCAGAGTCCGGAGCAACAGATTCAGATTAAGGGGCTGCCAGACATTCAAGTGACTACGGGGAGTTCAATCCCGTTCCAAAAGGGAGTTCAGTACAATCGAGATAAAGAGTTGTTTCAATTAGGAGTCATCGACCAGGAAGCGATTTTGGACGATATTGAATATCCTAAACGAGATGAGATCCTTCAGCGGATGCAAAAGGCGGCTCAAGAGGCGGCGCAGAATAAAGCTATGCAGGGAGGGAAATAATGCCTTGGGCTTCTGACGCACAACGAAAATGGGGACATACCGCCGAAGGAGTGAAGGCTTTAGGAACCAAGGGCGTTGAGGAGTTTGATAAAGCTTCGAAGGGTTTAGATCTTCCCGACAAGGTCACAACTGATTTTGCAAAACTTAGAGTGAAAGGAAAGTAAATGGCACAACCAATGATGCATGGTGATGAAGAAGGCGCGAAAGATCCAGGAGGACCGACGGATTCTGAGCAAGGACAAGGAGAGGGCATTCCTCCCGAAGCGATTGATGCGACAATGACGGTTTTGATGATGCTCGCAAAAGCAGGTGGTCCGAATGCGGATCTATTTAAGCAAGCTTTTGGAGCGTTACAGTCTCAGATGGGCGGAGATCAGGGTGCTCCGACAGGTCCACAGCCCGAACAGGCCGGAACGAATCCGAACGCAGTTCCGATGAGGTAATATGGATTTAGAAGCAGCAGCTAAAGAGCTTACGGGGTCGGATACTTCGCAATCCGTCGAAACGACACCTTCGACAGATACGACCCCACCAACTACTCAACCCACGGTTGAGGAAATCGAACTGATGGTCAACGGCAAGCCTTTTCGGTTGCCGGTGAATACAGAAGTTCCCTATAAACATAACGGCCAGATCGTTAAGAAGCCGTTTTCGAATATTCTCAATTCAGTTCGTCAAGATGATCATTTGGAGTCTAAAAAGGCCGAATATCTCAAAATGAAAGCTGAGATTGAGAAGGAGCGTGGAGATTTCGACACGTATAAGAGTCAGCGAGAGAAGTTCGGGGCCATACAGGATTGGTCAGAGAAGAATCCTCAAGAGTGGCAACGACTTTTGGATCTGTATCAGAAGAAAGATTTAGTTCTCGGAACGCCCGAGGCTGGACAAGAGCAAGTATCTCCGAAGGTGCTTGAATACATTGGAAAGCTTGAGGCTAAGATCCGAGAGCATGATGAGAAGTGGTCTTCGTTTGATAAACAGAACGAAGAAACCAAGGTCCGGGAAGAAGTGGGAGTCATTAACCGAGAGGTTGAGGAATTCTCGAAGGAATTCCCGGAAATTGATTTAACAGAGGCAAACCTTGACGGGGTAACTCTCAAGGGCCTCATTATGCAGCATGGTGTGAATAACGGGATTCGGACGTTCAAGCTGGCGGCGATGGACTTCCTAGGCCCGAGACTGATGGAAATTGCCCAACAGAGAGGCAGAACCGAAGCAGTCAAGTCCGTAAAGACGGATAAGTCGCAAGGAATCGTAGCTAGGTCGGACAAACCTTTTGGTCAAGGTTCACCTGTCGATCCGGGAAAAATGTCGAAGGGAGATAGACTTAACGCTGCGAAAGCGGAGTTAGAGTCTGCACTTTCAAGGTGAAACATAAACTTTAAAGGAGAATTATGCCTAGCAATACATTAGATACAACGCTAACGCAGATTTCTTCGGTGACCCGGAAGTATATCTTCAAGGATGTAGCGGACGCGATTACGCTCGCTAATCCTCTGTTGTTTAAACTGAAGGATAGCCAAGAATCTATCGATGGCGGAGATGATATTCGAGTTCCGCTCGAAGTCGCATTTAACAACTCGTTCATGTGGTACCAGGGTGCGGAGACGTTGAACGTCGCGAACTCTGACGTACTGTTCTCGATGGTCTTCCCGTGGGCACAGGCCAACGTTGCGGTCAGCATTCCTGGCCTCGATAAGCTGAAGAACATGGGATCTTCGAGAGTCGTGGACATTGTTAAGGCGAAAATGGAGAATGCCAAAAAGTCGATGAACAACGCGTTTGGAACCGGCGTTTATAGCGCAGGAACCGATCCGAAGTCGATTTTGGGTGCGAGAACGTTCCTTTCGACAACGAACACGTATGGCGGGCTGAGTCAGAGCACGGAATCGTATATTCAGGCAAAGCTGGATTCTACGACCACGAGTCTGTCTTTGGGCGCCATGCAGACGTTGTTTGAGAGCGCGTCAGCACCTCCGGTGAAACCTAATTTCATTACGACCACGGCGACGCTGTTTTCGGCGTACCATGCTCTTCTGACACCGATTCAACGGTATACGGATAGCAAGGTAGCTCAGGGCGGGTTTGACAATCTGCTCTTTAGATCGGCTCCGGTGGTTCGGGATGACTATTGTACGGCGTCGTACATGGTGTTGTGGAATACGGACTACTTGAAGTTCATTTCACATAGTTCCAGGAAATTCCCTGGGGAAATGGTTGATTTTGTTCAACCCTATAACCAAGACGTCAGTGTTGCGCATATCCGGTGGCAGGGACAGTTCGTGTGTACGAATCCCCGTTTCCAAGGCGCTTTCACAGCGTTGACGAGCTAAGGAGACATCATGGCAAATTATGATGATCGGGTATTTACAGGTACTGACCTTGGAAAAGTCTCTGGGGTAGTGACCTCGCTTCCGGCGGGGTATGTCCTGGGTGAAGAGCGATGGGAAGCTCAGAAGAAGTATCGCCTTGTGTATAACAGCGGCGGCGCTTCTGGAGCCATTGGTAACTTCATGACGAATGTCGGTTCTACGGGACCGTACTCGTTAACAGTGACCACGGCTTCGGACTCTAACCAGCACTTGAACGCGGTCGTGGTTCATAACGCCACGGCGACCACGGGAGCGTACTTCTGGGGTCTGGTTCAGGGTCGGTGTGCGTTGACCACCGGGAATGCTTCCGTTCCGACAGGTACGGCGGTGTATATCTCGGCTGCGGGTGTAGCGGGAAACTATGCAAGCTTCTCCATCGGGACATTGGCTCTTGGCAATGCTCCGGTTGGATACTGCCTTGGCGCGGCGACTCAAGTAACCGGTATGACCGGCCTGAGTAACGTCCTCGGCGGCGACTACAGGATCAACCTTGGGTAATGAAGGAAAGGGGGAGGGGCTTAAAAACCTCTCCCCCCTTACATGAAAAAGACTCTTACCTACGATTTTGTTTACCAGCCTCTGATTGATCGGATTCCTATCGGATTGGACGAAGCCCACAAACAGGCTTGTGCAGGAGATCAGGTAACGATTAAGTCGTGGTACGACATTTGGCTGGCAAATTACAAATCAGCGGTGGAGAGATTTGGCGATTTAGGAAGTAAGACCGTTGGAAAATTGTACGGAATTAACAAGTACAAACCAGCGGTATGTTTGGGTTCGGGTCCTTCTCTGAAAGATTCCATTGAAGCCTTGAAGATGAATAAGGCGATGAAAACGCCCATTCTTACGATTTCAGCGCTTCATAATTTTGGGTATCTTGAGGATGAGGGAGTGTCGGCGGATTACTACGTTTCATTAGACGCGGGGAAAATCGTTTTAGCCGATGTTACTGAATCAAGAAAAGACCCGCCCGAAACCTATTGGGAGAAAACCAAGGGTAAAACCCTAATCGCCGTTGCTTTTTCAGATCCTGAGTTATTCGATAAATGGCAGGGTGAAATCTATCTGTTCAATGCTTCAATTCCAGATCAGAAGTTTCATGAAGAATGTCAGAAGATCCAAGTCTTTAATCATGTGATTGCTTCCGGTGGAAACGCCGGGTCGGCATCGGTCTATATCGCTAAAGCGATTATGGGGTCTTACTCCATCATGATGTGCGGAATGGATTATTGTTTTGACTACGATGACAAGTTTCATTCGTATGCGACGCATTACGACACGCCGGGGCAGTATGTAGTTCACCCGGATGTGTACGGAGTCCCTCGAAAAACTTGGCAGTCCTATATGAATTTCAAATTGTATATGGATTGGTTAACGCAGAAAATCCCAGGAGATTGGATTAGCTGTTCTGGTGGACTGATGGGGGCGTACAAGGAAGGGAACATCAGAAGCTTCCAGTATCTTCCTTTGGAAATGGCATTGAATCGATATTTCATGGCCGAGAGAATCTGGTTGGATAAATTTGAAGAAGGAACAGGTAAACTTTTAGAACGAAAGGAAATTAAACTAGAAGAGGTTTTTGCGGACCCGAAATACCCGCTATCTCTGACGGTTTATTAGGAGGAATAATGGCTTATACAGTTTCAAGTGTAATTAGCGGTACGGTTTTCGGAAATCAACGAATCTGGCATGGATATATCACGGCGGATTCTGCGACGGGCACGGTGGCGATCCCGGGAGCGACGAAGGTGGTAGCAGTACTAGCGACGGGTCTTAAATCTGCGGCGACTGAGAATACGGGTTGTGGATTTGTGGCGTATGCGTTGAATGCGACTCCGTTGGGAACGGCGGCTCTTGGCTCGATTGGTCTTTCGGGTTGCACGTCTACGAAGGTCTTGGCTTTCACAGTTGCGTACGTATAGGTGATGTATGCCGGCGTTTAAACTTATAGCCACGGCTACACCGGACGCGGCGTCTAACACCTCGTTAACGTCGGCGTTTCAAGTTCCTGCGGACTTTACTCATTACGCGATACAGATCCCCGCTGCATTTGCAGTGACGGGATCGTGTGGAATTAAAGTCCTAGGATCGGATAGTTCTACCGGTACTTTTTACGAGATTGGATATTCAAACAATCCCGCAACGAGTACTTCAGGATTTGCGGCGTGGTCTTCAGCGGGATCATGTGCGGTCTCGGGTGCGATCGTCATTTGTGAGGCGCTTCAGTTTGCGCCTGGGTATGCAAAGCTTCAGTTCCAGCAAACGGCCACTGCGAACACAAGCTTTAAAATCTTTGGCCGGAAATTCGACTAGGAGAAACTATGGATACTCCCAACGCAATGGACATTCCGAAGGTAAGCAATCGTAAAGTCTGGGTTATTAATGATTGGAAGGATGATTATACGGAGGAATTCCAGGGGGTAAAAGTAACGATTCCGGGTGGAGGAGTGAAAAAGACTCTGATGCCGATCATTGAGGCGTCGGTGTTTTTGGGACAGGGGAAACCTCCGGCTGTTTTTGCGCCGGACGGGAAGACGTTGGTTCCGGGATCACCTCCGCCAAAGATGCTTCGAACGGCTGAATTAACTCCAGAAGAGATAGAAAGCTTGGACGGTGGAATTGCAAAAAGAGTATCGCAAGCTAAAGCGGACGAAGAAAAGGCCAGGGGGACGTGCTCGATCTGCGGTTCCTCATTTACCGAAAAAGGATTGAAGCTTCATGTTCAGAGAATACATCCTGAATATGAGATTTCTGAAAAATGAACCTATCGCAAGCGCTTGATTTCTTACGGTATCGAATGAACGAACAGGGTTCGGCGAGTCCGTATTATGCGGATCAGGAACTCTATCAGTTGATTTCCGCTAGGGCGCAGGTGGCTTGCTCTGTTTTAGGATTGATTCAGGCTACGGATACATCCACGACGACCGTGATAGGAACACAAGCCTATGCGTGGCCTACTCAAGCTGTCACGATTGTCAATGTGCTTTACGATGGCGTGAAGTTACAAGAAATGACAATGAGGGAGTGGGAAGAAGAAAAAGCGTCAGGTACGACGCCTACGGGGACTCCGATAGGCTACGTCCTTTTCAACCGACAAATCATCATTATTCCCGCTCCCAGTGACACGAAGACTTTGACGGTTTATTACGAAAGTCTTCATCCGTGGATTACGGCCAGCACGGATACGATTAATCTACCGACCGAATTACATTCTGCGTTAATGGAAGGCGTACTCGCGGACATGTACGCGAAGGCGTTAAACACACAAATGGCGACGTTCTACGAAAATAAGTGGACGGGTCATATGCAAGTCACTTTTCCTAACTTCAAACTGAGAAGCAGTCAAAGGAGCAGGGCGAAAGTGGTTATCGATAGCGATACCGCCCCCTTGACCGATCATGGGGTTAGGTAATGCCTCAAGCCGGCGCAGAGCTTACGATGGAAGTCCCCCGACTCGATGGGGGCTACAACGTCAAAGAATCACCGGCAAACCTCGCCGTTAACGACTCTCCCGACTGTCTAAACGTTAAGTTCAATCTTCAAGGAGCCGTAGAAACCCGGTTTGGGTGTTCAGTTCTTAACACCTCTCCGATTGCAACAGCGGCCATCGACGGACTTGCGGCTTATAACGGCTCAATGGTGGCGTGGTGCAACGGAAGTATGTACCGGCTTTCCGGGACAACTTTTGTTACCATTGCGTCGGCACAAAGTCAGTTTACTCCGGGGGCAAAGGTCGCCTGGGCCGTTTATCAGGGGAAACTCTTTTGCTCAGACGGGACGAACGGTCCGTTTAGATACGAAGGGCCTTCAGACTTCTACCGAATGGGGATTGCGACGCCGTCCGCACCTACAGGAGCGTCAAATTCCGCTACAGGAACCGGAGCAGGTCCAGAGACGGGGACGTATTATTACGCAGTGAGTTATGTAAATTCCGCTTCAGTCGAGGGGGAACGAGGATCTAATTCAGTAGCTGTAGTCAATACAACGACATCGGTGGTCAATGTAAGTTCAATTCCTATCGCGGCAGCCTCTTTAGGCGTGATGTCGAAAAGAATTTATCGGGCGTCTGCTGCTTCAGGCCCGTTTCGAATGGTGGGGAGCATCGCCGCAGCGACGGGGGTGTATACGGATACTGTGGGGGCAGCTACGTGGGCAGTACAGAATCTAGATGTGGTCGATGCCTCCCCGCCGCCAGCCTTTTCGACCATTAAGTTACATCAAGAGCATTTATGGATGCCAGATTCAGACTCATATGGGAACAAAAGTTTACTTAGATATACAAATTATCGAAATCCGTACATTTCCGAGGCAGAAAACTTCTTTCCATATAACGAGGGAGACAACGAAGACATTTTAGCCATTGGAGTCCAGGACTCTTACGTTTCTTCGTTCAAGCATAACTCAACATGGATATTGGATTTGGTGTCTCCGGGGTTCCCTGAGACGTACTCTCCGGCGAAAAGCCCGTCTAACGTGGGGATTATCGGTCCTAGAGCGTTTGTCGAGACGAACAACGGAATTATCTTCATGGGACGGAGAAATAATCAAATCACGGGCATTCATTTGCTTGCTGGCGCACAGGTCATGCAAACATCTGACTCGAAACTTCGTACGGAGAGCATTTCTCAGCGTCTAGAGAGAGACATTTTAGCTCTACCGAAGGCTTCGTGGGCCAATCTTGCGATGGGAACCTACAATAACCAGATTTACATCGCTTATACCAAAACCGGAGACTCGCAGAACGCGCATGGTTGGTGGTTTGACGTCAATCGAACTGGAGATGAGGGGCAACCTGGGAGTTGGGCACCGTGGGACGGTCGCGCTACACAAGTTTCGTGTTATTTGGCGCATACGGACGGAAATCTCTATGCGGGGAGTTCTTTAGCCGACGGATCGATCTTAAGACTTGAAGTCACGGACTCTTATTCAGACGCCGGAGCTGCGATTAATTCTTATTGGTGGTCTAAACAGCTTGGGGGAGAGTCTTCAGTCGAGAGTTGGTGGAAAGATTGGAGAAAGCTCAATTTGTGGTTTGCTCAGCTTGGAAACTACAATATGAGAGTCAAATATCGCAAGGATGGAGACACCGGAGACGGTTCGACACAGGACATTACCTTAAATGCTGGTGGACCAGTCTTTGACACGGCGCTTTTTGATTCATCCTATTTCGGAGGGTCTTCAGATACGGATCAGCAGTTAAATCTTGGAGCTTTTCTGTCTCGTAGAATTTCGTTTGGGTTTTCCAATTTGAACACGATCAACCAAGGCTTTAGAGTCTATAAATTTTCAACCATTGGCACGTTAAGGAGGAGCAGATAATGGGAGTTTTAAACAGTTTAGGAATACTTCCGCAGCCTAAAAAGGCGCAGGCAGCGACTCAGCAACCGCAGACGGTGAACGATGCGCTAACTCAAGCTCAGAACAAAACCGACGCGATTGATACGAAAACCGAAGGGGATATTACCAACGCGTTTGCAAAGGCCAGAACGGCTACTGCGGCGACACAGGACGTCGCTAAACAGAACATGGCCAACGATTTAGATCGACAACAGGCCGCGCAACCCGGTGGTTTTGGTGGGGCAGCGCTTAAGATTCGACAGAAAGCTATCGCTGAGGCGGAAAGAGGTTTTGCGGGAGATCAGGCTTCATTAGATGCTCAGGAAGCTCAAGCGAAAGCAGCGTTAGGAGAAGCGAAAGCCGGAAGGGCGATGAGTTTCGGTCAGTTGGGTCT